>Ga0073934_10002496_pt1 | contig 37996 bp, 34 predicted proteins | sample LarsenN4metaG_FD_76834 | JGI IMG/M metagenome (GOLD analysis project Ga0073934, IMG submission 76834) | Hot spring sediment bacterial and archeal communities from British Columbia, Canada, to study Microbial Dark Matter (Phase II) - Larsen... ... | reverse complement strand
GGTGACCTGCGCGATCACCATCTCGTAGACCTGGTGCGGCTCCTTCTGCAGCTTGTACTTCATGTGCACCGGCGAAGTGGAGATGAAGGTGTGGATGCGGCCGCGGCGGGCGGGCTTGATCGCCTCTCCGGCCCGATCGATGTCGAGCTGGCCGGCGCGGGCGAGCCCGGCGACCACCGCCCGCTTGGTGCGGCGGGCGATCTCCTGCACGGCGGCGAAATCGCCCTCGGAGGCGATCGGAAATCCGGCCTCGATGATGTCGACGCCCATGTCGTCGAGGAGTTCCGCCACGGCAAGCTTCTCCTCGTGCGTCATGGTCGCGCCCGGGCACTGTTCCCCGTCGCGCAAGGTGGTGTCGAAGATGACGACGCGGTCCTTCTCGGACTTCGCCTGGGTGGTCATGAAAACGGTCCTTTTCGATCGGCGCCCGGCTCGGGGCGCGCTGGGGTTCCTGGGTTATCTGGGTGGCCCCCCTGAGTGCCCAGGCGCGAACGCCCAGCCGGCCCTCAGGGGCAGATAAGGAGCAGGAGCCCGCCGAGAATGCGGGCAGAAGCCGGCCGGGCATAGGCGAGCGAAGCAACGCCGTCCTTCGGACGGCTGCGGTCGGCCCCCGGAGCGATCGCGCAGACGAATTGGCGCGTCGGCATGGCCCACATCCTTAAATCGGCCGGCCAAGGGTGGCGGATTTCGGTTAACCGCGCGTTAACCCTGCAAGCGCCGGCCGCCTCTATGTAGCGGAGGAAGCGGCCGGCCCGCAAGGGCGTTGCGCCCGCCTTGGTCGCGTTGCCTCAGTCCGCACTGCGAAGTCCCGGCATGACCTCGTCGACGAAACGACCGACCGAGCGCAGCGTTTCTGCGAGCGTCATGTCGCCGAACGTGAACTGGCCGACGAAATAGTCGGCGCCCGCCTCCGCCATCTGCCTGCGGATCACCTCGATCACCGTGGCGGGCGAGCCGGCGATGCCGCGCCCGTCCGCCATGATCTCGGCATAGGTCGGCGGCCTCGGATGCGAGGGCATGCGGTCGTAAAGCTTGAACAGGTGATGGAAGCTTTCATGCCACATGGGATAGGCGCGCTCGGCGAGGCGCACCGCCTCGGCGTCGGTGTCGGCCACGACGACGAAGCGGCCAAGCCCGAACTTCGGCGTCGGCCCGGTCCGGCCGCTGTCCGTCCAGGCCGCGCGATAGGAATCGCTGTAGCCGCGCGTGGCCGCGACGCCGTCGAGGCTGATGACGTTGAGGCCCTGTCGTGCGCTGCGGGCCGCGCTGTCGTTGGCGTGCACGCCATACCATAGCGGCGGATGCGGCTTCTGCAGGGGCGCGAGTTCCATGGGCACGTTCTCATAGCGGAAGTGCTTGCCGTGGAAGCTGACTGAGGGCGTGGTGAGGCCCTGGACCACGATGGCGAGCGCCTCGTCGTAGATTTCGCGGGCGTCCTGCGGACGGGTGCCGTAGAGGTCGAGCTCGATCGGCGAGGCGCCGCGGCCGAATCCGACATCGAGCCGGCCGCCGCTCATCTGATCGAGCATGCAGATTTCCTCGATCATGCGCAGCGGGTGATAGAGCGGCAGCGCGTAGATCATCGGGCCGAAGCGAAGGCGCCTTGTCCGCTGCGCGACGGCGGCGAGGAACACGCTTGGCGATGGCGCCATGCCGAGCGGCGTCGCATGGTGCTCGGCAAGGTGATAGGCGTAAAACCCCGCGCGGTCCAATGCTTCCACGACCGCCAGGCGTTCCTCGTAGTAATCCGCAAGCGCCAAGCGATTGCGATCGAGGTGATCGAAGACACCGAATTGCATCGCCGCTCACGCTACACCAAGGCCGCGGCAAGGCAAGCGGCGCTGCCACCATCCCGCTGCAACGAGACGCTGCAAGGCACGGCCCCCACGCCCTCTTCCGGCACGAACCGGCTGCCGAGGCCGCCGAACGGTACAAGCAGCAGCGCCACACCGACGGTCGCCTGGCCGGCCGACCCGGTGCACGGTGCAAACGCCGAGGGTATCGGACGATCGGCGCATGACTGATCACAGGGATTCGACCGGAAAGAGCCGGCTCGGATGCACGAGCTCGTCCTGTGCCGCGATCAGCAGCATCTCGCCGGACCCGGCCGCAGCCGTGCGTTGAAGCACACCGAAGACTGCCGAGGCTGCGCGCGACAGCGCCTGGGCGGTCGAGCCGGTACGCAGAAGATGCGCGAAAAACAGGGCGGCCATGGTGTCGCCCGCGCCATTGGCCGCCATCGGAAGCCTCGGCGTGCGCACGCGAAAGCGGCCCTCGCCGCCGCAGGCGACAAGATCGATGGCGTCGGATGGTGTGTCGGCGCCGGCGACCGACGTCACCAGAACGGTGCGCGGCCCCTGTGCGCGCAGCGCTTCGACGGCGTCGAGCACCGCGGCAAGGGTCCGCGTCGTGCGGCCGACCAGGTGGTCGAGCTCGAAATGATTGGGCGTCGCCACATCGGCCGCCGGAAGCGCCCGTGCGCGCAGGAAGTCGGCAACCGCCGGCCGCACGTACATGCCGCGGTCCGCGTCGCCGATCACCGGATCGCAGCAATAGCGTGCCCGCGGATTGGCGCGCTTGACCCGCGCGACGGCATCGAGAACGGCTGCACCGATCTCGGCCGTCCCGGCGTAGCCCGACAGCACGCCGGCGCAGGCGCCGAGCACGCCGCGCTCGTCGATGCCCTGAACCAGCTCTCTGATCAGGTCGGCGTCGAAGGCGCGGCCCCGCCATGATCCGTAGCCCGTGTGGTTGGAGAACTGCACGGTGTGGACCGGCCAGACCTCGACGCCGAGCCGCTGCAGGGCAAAAACCGCGGCCGAATTGCCGACATGGCCGAAGGCGACGTGGGACTGGATCGAGAGGATGTTCATGCGTTGCGCGGAGGCGGCGAAGGCTGTCGCCACAAAACCAATGTGGCTGCGGCGGAGACCTTAGTCCCCGCCGCCCTACAATTTCCAGCGCGATGTCTTGATCGGCGCTCAGCCTCGCCGAGGCCTCACATGCCCGCCGCCTTCCTGACGAAGCGATCGTCGAAGGTCTTCTTCAGATCGACCTTGGCGTCGGCCACCTCCTTGTCGAACAGCACCAGCATCTCGTTGGCGTTCTGCATGCCCTTCTCCGGGATCAGCCCGGTCTTGGAATACATCGGCCGCGAGGCGTTGAAGGCGCTGATGTAGAGCGCCCGGTCGCCGATGAAATAGGATTCGGGCACGGTCCTGGCGACGTCCTCGGCCGAGGCCTTTTCCAGCCATTTCAGCGCCCGATACAGGGCGTTGACCACGCGCTGCGTCGTCACCGGATTCTTCTCGGCAAATTCGCGCTTAAGATAAAGCACCGCGGCGGGGTTGTTGCCGCCGAACAGCTTCAGGTTTCCCTCCTCGGTGCGGCTGTCGGCCATGACGACGATGTCGCCGTCCTGCTCGAGTTTGGTGATCACCGGATCGAGGTTGACGATGGCATCGATCTCGCCGCGCTTGATCGCCGCGACCGCGGTCGGACCCGCACCGACCCGGATGTAGGAGGCGTCGGTCGGCTTCAGGCCGGCCTTCGCCATCAGATACATGACGAAGAAATTGGTCGACGAGCCGGGCGCGGTAACGCCGATCTTCAAGCCCTTAAGGTCGGCGAAGGTCTTGACCTGCGCCGCCTTGTCCTTCTTCACCGCCAGCACGATGCCGGGAAAGCGGCCGAGCTCGATCACCGCCACGATGTCCTGGCCCTTGGCCTGCATGCGGATGGTGTGCTCGTAGGCGCCCGCCACCATATCGACCGAGCCGCCGATCAGCGATTGCAGCGACTGCGCCCCGCCGGCGAAGTCGTTGATGGTGAGATTGAGCCCTTCGTCCTTGAAGTAGCCGAGCCGCTCGGCAAGCGTGAGCGGCAGGTAATAGAGCAGGCCCTTGCCGCCGACGCCGAGCGTGAGATTGGGTTTCTCGATCGCCTGGGCGTTGGCCGGCCCGCCGAGCGCGAGGCAGAGCGCCAGCGTCCCGAGCACGAGTTTCACGAGCTTCATCCGTTTCCTCCACGCATGTCAGCCACAAGCCAGCTTGTGCCGCCCGTTATAGGACGGTGCCGCACCGCCGCCTAGGTCCGCGTCTCCGCCGCCACCGGCCGCCAGACCAGAAGGCGCCGCTCGATCAGGGTGACGCAGCCGTCGATGACGATGACGAAGGCGGCCAGCACGAACATGCCGGCGAACACGCCGGCGACGTCGAAGGTCCCCTCCGCCTGCTGGATGATGTAGCCGAGCCCCGCCGCCGAGCCGAGATATTCGCCGACGACGGCGCCCACCACGGCAAAGCCGACCGAGGTGTGCAGCGAGGAGAACATCCACGACAGCGCCGAGGGCCAGTAGACATGGCGCATGAGCTGGCGCTCGTTCATGCCGAGCATGCGGGCGTTGGCGAGCACGGTCGGGCTCACCTCCTTGACGCCCTGATAGACATTGAAGAACACGATGAAGAAGACGAGCGTCACGCCGAGCGCAACCTTCGACCAGATGCCGAGTCCGAGCCAGAGTGCAAAGATCGGCGCCAGCACCACGCGCGGCAGCGCATTGATCATCTTCACATAAGGATCGAAGACGGCATTGATCAGCGGCTTTTGCGCGAACCAGAAGCCGACGAGGACGCCTGCGACCGAGCCGATGAGAAAGGCCAGCACCGCTTCGATCAAGGTGATCCACAGGTGCTTCCAGATCGAGCCCTCGGCAAACCACTTGACGATGCGTCCGGCCACGTCGAGCGGCGTCGAGAAGAAGAACGGCGGCAGAATCTTCACGCCGAAGATCGGCACGGTGGAAAACACGTGCCACAGAACGACCGCGACAACGGCGACCAGAAGCTGCAGCGCAACGAGTATCGGGCGCGAGGGCATCACCAGTTCCTGTGCGTTCGACGTTTCGGCCCGGCCGGGCGGCATCGGGGCGCTCCCGCGCTTGCGGCAAGCGAGCGGGCGGCGGCAGGCGGCAGGAGCGAAGGCGACTGCATTGACCCAAGCCGCATGATCAGCAACCGCATGATCATCCACCTCCCGTCTGGGCGTAGCCTTTGAGCACTTCGTCTTTGAGCGCCTGCCAGATGTCGCGGTGCAGTTCGTGGAAGGCGTGCTGCAGCTTGACCTCGGCAATGTCGCGCGGGCGCGGCAGCGGCACGCGCCAGTCGCCGATGATGCGGGCTGCCGGTCCCGCCGACATGATGACAACGCGATCGGAGAGCGCAATCGCCTCCTCCAGATCGTGGGTGACGAACATCACCGCCTTCTTGTCGCCGCTCCACAGGTCAAGCAGAAGGTTGCCCATGATCTGCCGCGTCTGCGCGTCGAGCGGACCGAACGGCTCGTCCATCAGAAGGATTTTCGGGTCGCGGATCAGCACCTGCGCAAGCCCGACGCGCTTGCGCTGCCCGCCCGAGAGCATGTGCGGATAGCGTGCACCGAACGAGCCGAGGCCGACGCGCACGAGCCAATCGTGGGCGCGCGCACGCGCCTCGGCGCGGGGCGTGCCGGCGGTTTCGAGGCCGATGGCCACGTTGTCGAGCGCGGTCTTCCAGGGAAACAGCGCTTCGGCCTGGAACAGATAGCCGGATTGTCGATTGAGCCCGGTGAGACCGGCGCCGAATATCTCGGCGCGGCCCGATGACGGCGGAAACAGGCCAGCGGCGACATTGAGCAAAGTGGTCTTGCCGCAGCCGGTCGGGCCGACGATTGCCACGAATTCGCCGTCGGCGACGCGCAGCGACACGCTCTGGACCGCCTGATAGCTGCTGCCGTCCGCCAACCGAAAGGCGATCGAGACGTCCAGAAGCGCGACCGCAGCCACGGCTGCGGCCGTTGGCGCCTCGAGCGCGCGAGCGGCGACCTCCGTCATCGTCGTCTCCATCGCCGGAACGCCCGGCGCGGCGGCAAGCTAGCGGGACACCATTCCCTTGATCAACCCGGCGTCGATCAACAGCCGGTTGAAGCGCCGCGCCTCCGCCCCGCCCGCGCACATGTAGAACAGGCCGCGGCAGCGCTCGAAAATCCGCTTCTGCTCGGCGAAGGACGCATCGAGCGAGAGGCCGGCGGCCTCCTGCACGATCAGCGGCAGATACGCCGCATCCACCGGCGAGATGGCCGAGGACAGGTCCACCGGCCGGAAGTTGACGGCATCGATGGCATAGTAGGTGGTGTAGAGCCCCGGATCGTAGGTCATGATCCGCCGCACGATTTCGGCGTCGCTGAGCGCGGGATCGATGCTGAGGGCACCCATGGCCGGCTGATGGTCGCCGAAGCGCACCACGAGGAAGGATTCGTCCGGAAAATCGCTCGCCAGCCGCGCAACGAACTCCCGGTAATCGCGCGCACTCATGGTCTGCCGGCGGATATATTCATCCACCTCCGGATGATTGCCGAGCGGTCGCCAGCCGGGCGTCAGATCGGGCCTGTAGGTGTTGTACCAGGGGAAGTGATTGGCGACGGTGTAGGCAAAGATGAACAGCGGTTGGCCGCCGCGTTCGCGCTCGATCAGTTGCAGCGCCTGCCGGTAGTAGAAGCGGTCCGGTTCCACGTCGCCCGATTTCATCTCCTGCGAGTCGATCAGTCGATCGACACCAACCGTGCTCTGAAAACGACGCGCGCTGAGGAACGAACCGAAGGCGGGATACAGCGTGAAGGTGCGGTAGCCGCAGCGCCGCAGGGTCTGCGGCAGGCCGCGTTCGACGCGGCCGGCGGCGATGCGGGTGACGTAATAGGCGAGCCGGCCGTAGGACCGCGCCGACAGCCCGGTCAGCACGTTGTACTCGGTGAACCAGGTCGGCCCACCGGTCGCCTCGACCAGGAGCTTGCGCGCCTTTCCGTCGAACGACTTGAAGTGCTCCGCATAGCCCGGCGGCAGCTTGACGTCCGGCACCACGCTGATGTCGAAACTCGACTCATCGAGCACGAGGACGATGTGCGGCATCTTCCCGGCGGCCTCGCAGCCGGCAGCCGGGGTGAGGCGAAGCCGATCCGTGGTGGTCGAGTCGAAATCCATCCAGCCTTGGGTCAGCAGTCCGGACAGAGCCGAGACCCCCGAGCGCGTGAAGATGGACACATGGTTGGCCCCCTGAAATTGTTCGAAGGGCTCCTCGGGGACCATGGTTGACAGGCCGATCGCACCGGCAAGGCACCCCGCCCCGCCGAGCGCGGCCATCGAACGGCGAACGCGAAACGGGTCAATCCGCCAGATCAGAACCGCGACCGGCACCGCAAGCACGGAGGCGACGACAAGCCCGATGCGAAGCTCCGGGAAGATCGACAGCAAGAACGCGGCAGCATCCACGTCGACGAGAAGAATATCGAGGAAATTCAAAGTCATCCAAAGGATGGAGTACTTGTACCAGGACAGGATGATGATGAGTTCGACGAGCAGGAGCGACAACACCGCGGCCGCCACCGGGCGCCGCAGCACGGCGATCCAGAAGCAGTTGATGAGCCCCCAGGTGAGCAGGAACACCGCGACCCCGAACCAGTCGGCTTCCGTCAACGCCATGCTCACGATGGCGGCGAGGTGCAGGGTGGCGACGGTCGCCACCTGTGCCCAGGTCCAACGGCCCATCGCCCTTGCGGGGGCTGGACGGCCGGAGGCGAGGTTGGAGGCGACCGACATGGCGATCAGGTCCGCTCGCCGCCATGGCGACCGCGCCGCCGCGCGGGGCGGGCCGATCGGACAACCAGGGATGAAACCGACGAGGGCATGGCTGCGGACACCGCCCCCGGTGTGAAAACGAGGCGCCCGGCGGCAGACCGCCGTCATAATTCTGTAATATGATGGTCAAAACAAGGGCGGGGTTCCCGACTGGGCGGCGTTTTTTTGCCGCTTCCCCGTAGCAACAGGAAATCCGTGGCGGCCGGGCCGCGATCGCTCGCATGGCCGCTGCGAGCGGCGTCCCGCGTGGCCGCCGGCTCGGGGCCGGCGGCGTCTCGGGCGGTCGGCTCAATTCCGGCTGCGATCTACCAGCGCCCGCTGCTTGATCCAGGGCATCATCGCGCGCAACTTCTCGCCGACGGCTTCGGCCGGGTGCGCCGCGAGCTTGGCGCGCATGGCCTTGAACGAGGTCTGGTTCACCTTGTTCTCCAGCATCCAGTCCTTCACGAACTTGCCCGACTGGATGTCGGCGAGGATCCGCCGCATTTCCGCGCGCGTCGCCTCGTTGATGACGCGCGGGCCCGATACGTACTCGCCATACTCGGCGGTGTTGGAGACCGAATAGTTCATGTTGGCGATACCGCCCTCGTAGATGAGGTCGACGATCAGCTTCATCTCGTGAATGCACTCGAAGTAGGCCATCTCCGGGGCGTAGCCGGCCTCGACCAGCGTCTCGTAGCCGGCCTTCATCAATTCGACCACCCCGCCGCAAAGCACGCTCTGCTCGCCGAACAGGTCGGTCTCGCATTCCTCGCGGAACGTGGTCTCGATGATGCCGGCGCGGCCGCCGCCGATCGCGGCGCCGTAGGAGAGACAGAGATCGTGGGCGTTGCCGGATACGTCCCGATGCACCGCCATCAGCACCGGCACGCCGGCGCCGCGCACGTATTCCGACCGCACCGTGTGGCCCGGGCCCTTGGGGGCGATCATCATCACGTCCAGGTCGGCGCGCGGCTCGATCAGGTTGAAATGAATGTTGAGGCCGTGGGCGAACATCAACGCCGCGCCCTGTTTCATGTTGCCGTGCAGGTGGTCGCGATAGATGTCGGCCTGCAGTTCATCGGGCGTGAGCATCATCATGACGTCGGCCCACTTGGCGGCCTCGGCAACCTCCATCACCGTGAGTTTCTCACCTTCCGCCTTCTTCACTCCCTGTGAGCCCTTGCGCAACGCCACGGCAACCTCCTTGACACCCGAGTCGCGCAGATTGAGCGCATGGGCGTGGCCCTGGCTGCCGTAGCCGATGATGGCGACCTTCTTGCCCTTGATCAGGTTCAGGTCGGCGTCGCGGTCATAGTAAACACGCATGTCTTCTCGTCCCTGCTTGGCCGCACAGGCCGTTCGTTCCAGCGCTGCTTCTACGGGCAATGCAGTGGCGGAACAAGCACCCTTGCGCCAATCGCTACATCCCCTCCGGCCCGCGGCTGATGGCGGCGACGCCGGTGCGCGAGACCTCGACCAGGCCGAGCGGCAGCATCAGGTTGATGAAGCTCTCGATCTTGTCGCTTGCGCCGGTGATCTCGAAAATGAAGCTCTCGATCGAGGCATCGACCACGCGGGCGCGAAAGGCGTCGGCGAGCCGCAGCGCCTCAACCCGGTGTTCCCCCCTGCCCCGCACCTTCACCATCGCAAGCTCCCGCTCGAGATGCGGGCCGGCGAGCGTCATGTCCACGACCCGATGCACCGGCACGAGGCGTTCGAGCTGGTTCTTGATCTGCTCGATCACCATCGGCGTGCCGCGGGTGACGATGGTGATGCGCGAGAGGTGCCTTTCGTGCTCGGTCTCCGAGACCGTGAGCGAATCGATGTTGTAGCCGCGGCCGGAGAACAGGCCGATGACGCGCGCCAGCACGCCCGGCTCGTTGTCGACGATCACCGACAGGGTTCGGGTCTCGATGCCCTGGGCGGCCGGGGCGGCGGGATAGTGGGAGGTGGAACTCATCGGACTGCCTTGAATGAATGCACGCACAACCGTCAGTTGGTCCCAGGCCGAAGGTTGCCGAGCCGCGGCCAAAGTTTCGGGGCCGCCTTATCCTTCGGCCTGCCCTGGCTGCGCAAGGTCCGGCCGGAATGATGCGGATCGCTTCACACCATCACCTTGCCTTCCTCGGTGATGGCATCCTCGACGCTCTCGCCGGTATCACCGAGGATCATCTCGTTGTGCGCGCGGCCGGACGGGATCATCGGGAAGCAGTTCTCGTTCTGGTCGACCACGCAGTCGAAGATCACCGGCCGCGGCGTCTCGATCATTTGCCTGATCGCACCGTCGAGATCGGCGGGCTTGTCGCAGCGGATGCCGACGGCGTGATAGGCCTCGGCCAACTTGACGAAATCCGGCAGCGAATGAGTGTAGCTCTCGGCATAGCGCCCGCCGTGCAGGAGTTCTTGCCACTGCCGCACCATCCCCATGTACTGGTTGTTGAGCACGAAGATCTTGACCGGCAGCCGGTACTGCACCGCGGTCGACATCTCCTGCATGGTCATGAGCACCGAGGCTTCGCCGGCAATGTCGATGACGAGCGATTCCGGATGGGCAAGCTGCACGCCGACCGCCGCCGGCAGGCCGTAGCCCATCGTGCCGAGCCCGCCTGAGGTCATCCAGCGGTTCGGCTCCTGGAACTTGTAGAACTGTGCCGCCCACATCTGATGCTGCCCCACCTCGGTGGTGATGTAGACGTCCTTGTCCTTGGTCAGCTCATAGAGCCGCTGGATCGCATACTGGGGTTTGATGATGCTGTCGGAGTTCTTGTAGGCGAGCGACTTGCGCGCGCGCCATTTGTCGATCTGCGCCCACCACTGCGCCAGCGCCTGCTTGTCGGGCTGCGCCGAACTTGTCCGCCACAGCCGCACCAGGTCCTCGAGGACATGGGCGCAGTCGCCGATCACCGGCACATCGACCTTGACGTTCTTGTTGATCGACGACGGGTCGATATCGACGTGGATTTTCTTGGAGCCGGGCGAAAACGCATCAAGCCGGCCGGTGATGCGGTCGTCGAAGCGCGCGCCGATGCAGATCATCAGGTCGCAATCGTGCATCGCCCAGTTCGCCTCCCAGGTGCCGTGCATGCCGAGCATGCCGAGCCACTGCGGATCGGAGGCCGGAAAGGCACCGAGCCCCATCAGCGTCGACGTGATCGGAAATCCGGTGAGCTTGACGAGTTCGCGCAGCAGCACGCTGGCGTGCGGCCCCGAATTGATCACGCCGCCGCCGGTGTAGAACACGGGCCGCTTGGCGCGGGTCATCAGGTCGATGCATTGCTTGATCCGATCAAGCTCGGGCTTGAGCCTCGGCCGATAGCCCTGATGCTGGAACTCGCGCGGCCGCGCATAGCGGCCCTTGGCGAACTGGATATCCTTCGGGATGTCGACCACCACCGGCCCCGGCCGTCCGCTTGCGGCGATGTGGAAGGCCTCGTGCAGCACGCGCGGCAGTTCCTCGATGCTCTTGACCAGGTAGTTGTGCTTGGTGCAGGGGCGGGTGATGCCCACCGTATCGCACTCCTGGAACGCGTCGTTGCCGATCAGATGCGTTGGCACCTGGCCGGTGATGACGACGAGCGGAATGGAGTCGCAGAGCGCATCGGTGAGACCGGTCACCGCGTTGGTGGCTCCCGGCCCCGAGGTCACCAGCACGCAGCCGACCTTGCCGGTGGAGCGGGCATAGCCTTCGGCCGCATGCACCGCGCCCTGTTCGTGGCGCACCAGGACATGCCGCACCTGCTCCTGCCGGTCGAACAGGGCATCATAGATTGGTAGCACCGCCCCCCCGGGATAGCCGAATATGTGCTTCACGCCTTGATCGACGAGCGCCTGGATCACCATTTCCGCGCCGGTCATGTCCTCTGCCATTGTCCGCTCCACATCGTGTCCTTGCCGGGAATGAAAAAAGGGGCGAAACGCCCCTTTGCGCACCGCCCGATGGCGGATGGCGTCAGCCACCGCCGGCGGTGCGCCGTCCTACGAGTACCAGCACGCGAGCAATAAAATTGCGCATCGCTGTCGTCTTTCGGCATTTCATTGCGCGCGGTATATACGGTCTCACAGCACCATGGTCAAGCTGAAAACGCCGCCAAAATCAATGCCAAGGCTGCGTCTGGCGCAACCCAGCGCCAACCAGGCATCTGATGGCGGAACCAGGTGACCTGGCGTTTCGTGTAACGGCGGGTGTCGCGCTTGGCGTGCTCGGCGGCCTCGGCAAGGCCGATTTCCCCGCGCAGGTGCTTGATCAGCCAGGGGACGCCGTGCGCCTTCATCGCCGGCAACATCGGGTCGAGCCCGCGCACTGCAAGCGCCCGCACCTCCTCGAGGGCGCCTGCGGCCAACATTGCCTCGAAGCGCGCGTCAATCCGACGGTAAAGGTGCGCCCGGTCGGGTGCGAGAAAGATCTTCAGCGCCCGACTCGGTTCCAGGATCGCGGGCATGCCCACCCGCTGCCACTCGGCGAGCGAGCGCCCGGTGGTCTCGAGCACCTCGATCGCGCGCGCCACCCGCATGCGGTCGCCAGGCTTGAGCCGCTCGGCCATCTGTGGATCGCGGCGCCGGAGTTCCGCGTACAGGGCCTGCGCTCCCTGCGTCTCGCAGCGGGCTCGCACCGCGGCGCGGACCTCCGGCGGCGTTGGCGGCACGTTGGACAGGCCCTGCGTCAGGGCCTTGAAGTAGAGCCCCGTGCCGCCGACGAGGATGGGCATCCGCCCTTCACGTTCGATCTCAGCCAGTGCCGCCTCGACGTCCCGGCACCAGCGCCCGACCGAATAGTTCTCGGCCGCATCGACATGGCCGTACAGCCGGTGCGGCACCCGCGCCTCGTCCTGTGGTGTCGGCCGCGCCGTGATGATGCGCAGGTCGCGGTAGACCTGCATGGAATCGGCATTGACGATCACGCCGCTCAGGCGCTCGGCAAGCTCGAGCGCAAGCGCCGACTTGCCGCTCGCGGTCGGGCCGGCAATGAGGATACCGCTGGGACGGCTCAAGGGATCGAGCTCGCCGATATTGAACAGGCTTCCAACGCCCACTAAACCACTCCTGCAATCGCCCCCGCGTGGAGAATTCTTTTGCCTTTCATCCAACCGTTCCGCGCCCTGCGCCCGGCGCCGGGCCGCGCCGCCGATGTTCTGGCTCCGCCCTACGACGTTCTATCCAGTGCCGAGGCACGGGAGCGCGCGCGCGACAAGCCCTGGAGCTTTCTGCATGTGTCCAAGGCCGAGATCGATCTGGATCCGGCCATCGACCCCTACGACCGCGCGGTCTATGCCAAGGCAGCGGAGAATCTTCAGCGCATGGTCAGGGCCGGTGTGCTCATCCGCGATGCCGCGCCCTGCTATTACGTCTATCGCCTGACCTGGCGGGACCGGGTACAGACCGGACTTGCGGCGGTGGCTTCGATTGCGGCCTACGACGCCAACCGCATCCGAAAGCATGAACTGACCACGCCGGCCAAGGAGGACGATCGCGTCCGCCAGATCGAGGCGGTCAACGCCCAGACCGGCCCGGTCATGGTCGCCTATGCCGACGCTCCGGCAATCGATGCCATGCTGGAGCAGGCCGTTGCCGACGAGCCCGAAGTGGACGTCACGGCGGAGGACGGGGTGCGGCACCAGATGTGGGTGGTGATCGACCCCGGAGCCATCGCCGGTTTCACGCACGCGTTCGGTGCCCTGCCGGCGCTCTACATCGCCGACGGCCACCACCGGTCGGCTGCGGCAGCGCGGGTCGCACACGCCCGCGGCGGCATGACCGGTCCGCACGGCTATTTCCTGGTGGTGATCTTCCCCCAACATCAGATGACCATTCTCGACTACAACCGCGTGGTGAAGGACCTGAACGGTCGTGACCCCGAACAGCTCCTCGCAGCGTTGCGCCGCACTTTCTCGGTGACGCCGGCGGACGGCCCCGTGCGACCTGCCGCTGCCGGCGAATTCGGGTTGTTTCTCGACGGCGGTTGGCACCGCCTGACGCTCGACCCCGCCCTTATTCCGAGGGACGATCCGATCGGTCGCCTGCCGGTGACGCTGTTGTCGCGCCATGTGCTGGAACCCCTGTTCGGCATTGCCGACCAGCGCACCGACAAGCGCATCGATTTTGTCGGCGGCGGGCGCGGCCTTGCCGAGCTCGAGCGCCGCGTGGCGTCGGGCGAGATGGCGGCGGCGTTCTCGCTCTACCCGACGCAGATGGCCGATCTCATGGCAGTGGCCGACATGGGCGGCATCATGCCGCCGAAGTCCACTTGGTTCGAACCCAAGCTCGCCGACGGCCTGGTCAGCCACGTGCTGGACTGACGGGACGATGCCGGGGAGTGAACGGACGGCAATCTCCGAGCCGCAAACGTCGCGCCTCGGCTTCACCCGTGCGTCGGCCAGATGCGCGCCCGCCGGCCACGCGTCGGCCGGCCGCGCCTCGACCGCCCTCCCCCTCACTCGATCGGCAGCGCCACGAACATCATGTCGCCGCCTGCGGTCGCAACCAGCAGCAGCGCCGTCTTCTTTCCCGCCTTCTTGAGCTGTTCGACCCGGCGCAGCAGATCGGCGGCGGCCGTCACCTGCTCCTGTTCGATGGCAACGATCACGCTGCCCGGCACCAGCCGCTTGTCGGCCGCCACGGAAGCCGCATCGACGCCGGTCACGACCACCCCCCTAACCGATTCCTTGATGCTGTAGCGTTTGCGCAAATCGTCGCTCATGTCCGACAGCTGCAGGCCGAGCGACTTCTGCACCACGGATTTCTCTTCCGGCTGCTGCGTCGTGACGGAGGCGGGCTTTGGCTTTTCGCCGTCCTCGAGCCGGCCGAGCTTGACCGTCATGCGGGCTTCCTTGCCCTTGCGGAGGACCACGACCTCCACCTCCTTGCCGACCGGCGTATCGGCGACGATGCGCGGCAGGTCGCGCATTTCCTTGATGTCCTTGCCGTCAAAGCGGACGATCACGTCGCCGGTCTCGATGCCGGCCGGCTTGGCCGGGCCCTTGTCGTCCACGCCCGCCACCAGCGCTCCGCGCGGCGGCTTGATGTTGAGGCTTTCGGCGATTTCGTCGGTGACCTGCTGGATCTTGACGCCGAGCCAGCCGCGCCGGGTCTCGCCGAAGCGCTGCAACTGGTCGACCACCGCCATGACGGTCTTGGAGGGCACGGCAAAGCCGATGCCAATCGAGCCGCCTGACGGCGAGATGATGGCGGTATTCACGCCGACGACCTCGCCGTCGAGATTGAACAGCGGCCCGCCCGAATTGCCGCGATTGATGGCGGCGTCGGTCTGAATGTAGTTGTCGTAGGGTCCCGAATTGATATCGCGGTTGCGCGCGGAGACGATGCCCGCAGTGACCGAGCCGCCCAGGCTGAAGGGATTGCCGATGGCAATCACCCATTCGCCCAGCCGCAGCTTGTCGGAATCGCCGAACTTCACCGCCTTCAACGGCTTCGTCGGCTTCACCCGCAGCACCGCGAGATCGGTCTTCTGATCGCGGCCGACCACCTCCGCCTTCAGCCGCGAGCCGTCGGTGAACACGACGGTGATCTCGTCGGCCTCCGCAATCACATGGTTGTTGGTCACGACGATGCCGGAGGGATCGATCACGAAGCCCGAGCCGAGGGAACTGACCCGGCGCGGAGTGCGATTGGGCAATTGATTGTCGCCCTGCCCGCGCCGGTTCTTGAAGAACTCCTCGAAGAATTCCTCGAACGGGGAGCCCGGCGGCAGCTGCGGCAGCGGCGTGGCGCGCGACTCCACCTTCTGCGAGGTCGAAATATTGACCACCGCCTCGATCACCTGCTCGGCGACGTCGGCGATCTTTTCCGGTCCGCGCGCGAGAACGGGGGTCGAGAGCGCCGTCGCCACGCAGGCGGTTGCGGCGATTGCGGCAAGTCCGGAGCGGCGGAAGCTGCACGCAAACGTTTTGAACGGGCGGGCCATGGCCGTCGATTCTCCTGGAAAAAGCTCAGCCGCGACAGTGCATCCGCGGCGGCACGGAAGCAATATAGGTTGAGCGGGCCGGAACTGAAACGGCGGATTGGGGCGGAAACGCGGCTCGCGACGATCACGTCATCCACGCACCAGCCAAACCAGGGCGACACCCACCACGGCGGATACGATGCCGACCGCGCGCAATGGACCGTCCGGGGTTTCGGCCACGTGCGCCATGGCCCGTCGGGCCAGACCCGGGAAGGCCGCGAACAGGAGTCCCTCGATGGCAAACACGAGGCCGATCGCCACCAGAAAGTCGGTCATCGACGCCAACCGTGAGCCTGCCGCGCGCCGCCAAGTCCGTCATCTCGCAGCCGCGGGTGCCGGCGTCCGCTGTGGCGGCGAGTTCTCGCGCGGGCGGCCGGCCGGATCGACGAAATAGCGGAAGAACTCGGAATCCGGGTGCAGCACCATGCGGGTGTCGTTATGGCGCAAGCCGGCCTCATAGGCCTGCATCGAGCGATAGAACGCGAAGAAGTCCGGATCGCGGCTGAACGCCTCCGCAAAGATCCGGTTGCGCTCGGCGTCTCCCTCGCCGCGCAGCTGTTCGGCCTGGGAGGTGGCCTCGGCCAGCAGCACGGTCACGTCACGATCGGCCTTGGAGCGGATTTCCTGCGAACGCTGGCTGCCTTGGGCGCGGAACTCGGCCGCTTCGCGCTGACGCTCGGTTTGCATGCGCTGATACACCGCTTGGCTGTTCTGGTCGGGCAGGTCGGCGCGGCGGATACGGACGTCGACCACGGCAATGCCGTAGACGGCGGCCTCCCGATCGAGCTGCTCGCGCACCCGCGCCATCAGTTGCGCGCGTTCGTCGCGCACGACGTTGGTCAGCGTGGCCTCGCCCAGCACACGGCGCAGCGCCGAGTTCAGCAGGATCGAAAGCTGCGAGTTCGCCCCGGCGATCGTGTTCACCGTCTGATAGAAGCGCAGCGGCTCGCGGATGCGGTAACGCGCGAAGGCGTCCACCACCAGCCGCTTCTGGTCGGAGGCGATCACCTCCTGCGCGGGATTTTCCAGGTCGAGAATGCGCTTGTCGATCGCGATCACGCTGTCGATGAGCGGCATCTTCACGTGCAATCCGGGCTCCGTCACCACCCGCACCGGCTGGCCGAGTCGCACCACCAGCGCCTGCTGCGTCTGATAGACGGTAAACAGCGAGGAATAGCCGAGCACGAGCGCGGCCAGGAGCAGAACGAGGACGACGCCTCCTGCGATTCCCAGTCTCATTGGTTTCCTCCCGGCCGCCGGCTCAGCTCATGCAGCGGCAGATACGGCACGACACCGGTGCCGGATTGCGCCTTCGAGTCGAGCAGAATCTTGTCGGTGCCGCCCAGCACACGTTCCATCGTCTCCAGGTACATGCGCTTGCGCGTGACGTCGGGGGCCTTCTTGTATTCGTCGTAGATTTTCAAGAATCGCGCCGTCTGGCCGATGGCCTCGGCCACGGTCTGCTGCTTGTAGGCTTCCGCCGCCTGGAGAATCTGCGCGGCACGGCCGCGCGCCTCCGGCACCACGCGGTTGGCATAGGTCTGCGCCTCGTTCTGCGCCCGTTCGAGATCGGCGCGGGCGGCCTGCACGTCGCGGAAGGCATCGATCACCTGCTGCGGCGGATCGACTTTTTGCATCTGCACCTGCACCACCAGCACGCCCGCATTGTAATGATCGAGCGTGCGCTGCATCAGTTCCTGCACCGCGACCTCGATGGTCTGCCGTGCCTGGGTCAGGATCGGCTGGATTTCCGAGCGGCCGATGACCTCGCGCATGGCGCTTTCGGCCACCGCCTTCACCGTTCCTTCGGGATTCTGGATGTTGAACAGATAGGCGCCGACGCCGTTCGGCTTGATCCGCCACAACACCGAGAAGTCGACGTCGACGATGTTTTCGTCGCCGGTGAGCATCAGACTTTCTTCAGGGACGTCGCGGATCGTGGTGCCGCGGCGAAGGTCCTCGACGATGCGCATGCCCACATCGATCTTGCGCACCTGCAGCGCCTTCGGCGTCAGCGCGGTTTCGATCGGATAGGGCAGATGATAATTGAGGCCGGGCTGGACCTCGCGAACCTCCCGGCCGAACCGCAGCACCACCCCGATCTCGTCAGGCTCGACGCGGAAAAAACCCGAGACGCCCCACAGCACGATGGCGCCGAGCGCAATCAGGGCAAAGCCGCGGCTGCCGAGGTTGCCCCCCGGCAGCACGTTCTTGAGTTTGTCCTGGCTGCGCCGCAGCAACTCCTCAAGGTCGGGCGGGGTCGGTCCCGACGATTGCGGCCCGGATCCCCAGGGGCCCTTGGAACCGCCAGACCCCCAGGGACCCCCGCCCTGATTGCTCCATGGCATGAAATCTCTCCTCGGATGCGGCGCTCTCGCCGACGGTCCGTTTTGGTCGGGGTGGTTATACGGGAGCCGTCTTCGCCTTACAACGCACGATCCGGAGAGCCGCGACGCCCGACCGGATCGATCCCCGCCCAAACGCCCGCATCCTGGATCCTCTCGTAGGTCACGAATTCGAAACCGGCGTCGTCCTTCGGGCCGGCCGGAGGGGCGCTGCGCGCCGCCTCCCGCCACAGCGCCCCGTCGATCGGCGGGAAGAACACATCGCCTTGCGGCCGCAGATGAACCTGGGTGATCTCCATGCGATCGGCAAGGTGCATGCACTGGGCAAAAATGTCGGTGCCGCCGATCACCGCGATCTCCGCGACTCCGCGTCGCAGCGCGTCGCCGCGCGCCGCCTCCAGCGCCGACGTCAGATCGCCCGCCACAAGCACCCCCGGCGCCGCAAAATTGCGGTCGCGGCTGACGACGATGTTGGTGCGACCGGGAAGCGGCCGGCCGATGGAGAGATAGGTCCTGCGGCCCATCACCACCGGCTTGCCCATGGTGAGCGCCTTGAACCGCTTAAGGTCCGAGGACAGGTGCCAGGGCATGGCATTGTCGCGGCCGATGACGCCGTTATCGGCGACGGCGGCAATGAGGACGATCTTTATGGGCTGCGGCATCGCCGCGCTCACACCGCCACCTCGGCCTTGATGTGCGGATGCGGATCGTAGCCTTCGAGCGTGAAATGCTCGTAGCGGAACGCGAACAGGTCTTTCACCTCCGGATCGAGCCGCATGGTCGGCAGCTTGCGCGGTGCGCGCGCGAGCTGCAAGCGCGCCTGCTCGAGGTGATTGCGATAGAGATGGGCGTCGCCGAAGGTGTGGATGAACTCGCCCGGCCGAAGCCCGGTGACCTGCGCCACCATCATGGTCAGCAGCGCATAGGAGGCGATGTTGAACGGCACGCCGAGGAAGATGTCGGCGGACCGCTGATAGAGCTGGCAGGAGAGCCGTCCGCGCGCGACATAGAACTGGAAGAGGCAGTGACAGGGTGGCAGCGCCATCTTGTCCACCTCGGCGGGATTCCAGGCGGTGACGATCAGCCGCCGCGAGTCCGGGTTGCGCCGGATCATGTCGATGACGTTGGCAATCTGATCGATGGTGCGGCCGTCCGGCGCGGGCCACGACCGCCATTGATGGCCGTAGACGGGTCCGAGCTCGCCGTGCTCGTCCGCCCACTCATCCCAGATGTGGACGCCGTGCTCGTTGAGATACCGGATGTTGGTGTCGCCCGCCAGGAACCACAGCAGCTCGTGGATGATGGACTTCAGGTGCAGTCTCTTGGTGGTGAGCAGCGGGAACCCGGCGTCAAGATCGAATCGCATCTGATGGCCGAACACCGAGAGGGTGCCGGTCCCGGTGCGGTCCTGCTTCTCGACGCCATGGGCGAGCACGCGTTCCATCAGGTCGAGGTACTGGCGCATGTTTCGCCCCTATCAGGGGCGGCCCTCCGACTCAAGCGCGGCCGGGTCCGCCGGCGCGCCTGCCCACACCTATGCGCTCGCAGAGGGCTCGGCCAGGCGGTGGTGACGACAAGGAAACCCCGGGGGAGGCGGCTCCCCCGGGGCCAATGAGTCATCCAGCCGGCGGCCGCCGCTACTCGGTGAACACCTCCTCCCGCTTGCCGCGGATCGACGGCAACACGGCGAGGATCAGCATCAGCGCCGAGATCGCAAGCAGCACGGCCGAAATCGGCCGCGTGAGGAATACGGTTGCGTCGCCGCGTGCGATCAGCATCGCGCGACGGAGGTTCTCCTCCATCAGCGGACCGAGCACGAAGCCGAGGATCATGGGTGCCGGCTCGAAATCGTGCTTCACCAGCCAGTAGCCGACGATCGCATAGATCGCGGTCATCGTCACATCGAACGGCGCATTGTTCACCGAGTAGATGCCGATGGCGCAGAAGATCATGATCATCGGGAACAGATGGCGGTACGGCACGCGCAACAGGCGCACCCAAACGCCCACCATCGGCAGGTTGATGACGATCAGCATCAGATTGCCAATCCACATCGAAGCGATCATGCCCCAGAACAGCTCGGGCTGCTTGGTCATCACCTGCGGGCCGGGCACGATGCCGTGGATGGTCATGGCGCCGACCATCAGCGCCATCACCGGGTTGGGCGGAATGCCGAGCGTGAGCAGCGGGATGAACGAGGTCTGCGCAGCGGCATTGTTGGCGCTCTCGGGCGCCGCCACCCCTTCGATGGCGCCGCGACCGAAGCGCTCCGGATTCTTCGATACGCGCTTCTCCAAGGTGTAGGCGGCGAACGAGGCGATGATCGCGCCGCCGCCCGGAAGGATGCCGAGGCACGATCCGATCACGGTGCCGCGGCCGATCGCCTTGGCCGACGCCTTCAGGTCGGGCAGCGTGGGCATCAGCCCGGTGATCTTGCCTTCGATGATTTCGCGGCTCGCCTTCATCTCCAGATTGCGCAGGATCTCGCCGAAACCGAACATGCCCATGCCGACGACGACGAAACCGATGCCGTCCGACAGTTCCGGAACGCCCCAGGTCATGCGCTCGGCGCCGGTTTCGAGATCGGAGCCGATCATCGAGGTCAAGAGGCCGGCCAGGATCATCGTCAGCGCCTTGAGCACGGAGCCGCGGGCGAGCACCACCGCGAAGATCAGGCCGAGCACCATCAGCGAGAAGTACTCCGCCGGTCCGAACAGCAGTGCCGCCGCCGTCAGCGGCGCGCCGAGCGCGGCCACAAGGACGGTGGCGCAGCAGCCGGCGAAGAACGAGCCGATTGCCGCGATCGCAAGCGCCGGACCCGCGCGCCCCTGCTTGGCCATCTCATGGCCGTCGAGGCAGGTCACCACCGAGGACGATTCGCCCGGTATGTTGACCAGGATCGACGTCGTCGAGCCGCCGTACTGCGCGCCGTAGTAGATGCCCGCAAGCATGATCAGCGCGCCGACCGGCGGCAGGCCGAACGTGATCGGCAGCAGCATGGCGATGGTGGCCAGCGAGCCGATGCCCGGCAACACGCCGATCAGCGTGCCCACCAGCGCCCCGATGAGGCACAGCATGATGTTGGTCGGCGTGGCGGCAACACCAAAGCCGAGCGCCAGATTTGATACCAGATCAAACATCCTCGCCCCCGCCGATCAGAAAAACCGAGGCCAAAGCTGGAACGGCAGATTCAAGCCGTACGGGAACAGAAACGTGCAGAACGCCGTCAGCACCGCGGCCCAGATGACGGTTTCGCGCCAGCGGATGTCCTCGGTTGCGGCCGCACAGATCAGGATGCTGCTGAACGTCGCGATCACGAGCCCAAGCGGCCTGATCGTCGCCGCGAACGAGAGGATCGATCCGAGAATGAAGATGATGGCGCGCACATTGTAGCGCGTGACCTTCGGACCGCGTGTCATCAAGCCCGTCACGACCACGCCGAGCGAAAGGACCGCCAGCGTAAAGGCGAACAGGCGCGGCGCGGTCCCGGGACCGAAGGCAAATCCGCGCATGCCGGGCAGGTCGTTGGAGGCGACGAACGCGGTCAGCGACAGCAGGATCAAGGCCATGCCGCCGTAGAAGTCATACTGGTTCTGGACACGGAGCCAGCCGAACGCAACCGCAATGCCGACGGCGCCGAAGACGATGACCGCGCCTTGCACCGTCAACGGCACCGGCGTTTGCGTCAGAAACGAACAGGCAAACAGAATTGCCGCGAGAACCGCGAGCGTCAGGCCTGCGTAGAAATCGTAATGAACGTAGTGTTCGGGCGTTCGCGACGACGCACCCGACGTGGCGTCAGACATGCCTAGCTCCCCTCCAGGACGTTCCCGCACCCCTGCCTAGCAGACAAGGTTCCGCGACAAAAAGCAACAATGTCTTGCGGCACGCAACCGTTCATACCAGCCCCGCAAGCCCGACCAGGGCGGCCATGCCGATCAACCACAACGGGTTCCACTTCGTCCAATAGGCGAAGGCCGCGGTCGCCGCGGTGATGACGGCGGCAATCCAGTTGTGATCGGCCGCGCGGGTCAAGACGATCGCGCTTGCGCCGACGAGTCCGACCGAAATCGGGACCAGGCCGGCCTGCACCGCCACGCGCCAGGGTGCGTGCTTGAAGCGATCCCACGTGCGGCCAAGGTAGAGCGCAAGCACGGCGGTGGGTCCGCACATGGCCAGCGTGGCGACAAGCGCACCCGCAAGCCCCGCCACGTGAAAGCCGATCAGCGTGACGATCATCACGTTCGGCCCGGGCGCCACCTGCGAAATGGCAAACATGTCGGCGAACTGGCGATCGTCCATCCAGCCGCGGGCCTCGACGGTGAGGCGATGCATTTCGGGCACAACCGCATTGGCGCCGCCGAGCGCAAGCAGCGACATGATGGCGAATTGCACCGCCAGCGTGAGCAGGACGTCGGAATCTGCCTTCATTGCCGCCACCACCAGGCCAATGCGATGCTGGTCGGCGCGAGCACCGCGAGAACCCACAGCAATGGCCAGCGCATGATGCCGATGGCGAGCGCCGTGGCCAGAAACACCGCGGGCGCGGGACCCCAGCGGCCAAACAGCGGCGCCGCCATCTTCGCCGCCGTCGCAATGATGAGCCCGGCGGCGGCCGGCGCGACGCCGGCGAGCACCCGGCGCACCGTCTCGATGTCGCCGAAGCGGCCGTAGAGCAGCGCCGCAACCGTCATCAGGCAGAAGGGCAGGATCAGGAATCCGGCCCAGGCCGCGAGTGCCCCGGTTGCCCCGCGCATGCGCGAGCCGAAGACGGTGGTCAGGTTGACGATGTTGGGACCGGGAAGGAACTGGCACAGCGCATAGACGTCGTTGAATTCCTGCGCCGTCATCCAGCGCTTTTCCTCGACGAACATCCGCCGCGTCCATGGCAGCGTGCCGCCGAAGCCCGACAGCGTGATCTTGAAGAACGCAAAGAAAAGATCGGCGTGGCTTGGAATGGGCGGCACGGGCGCGGGCGGAGCGGCGGTGTCGGACATGGCGCGCTTCTTAGCGCCAGTCGGCGGCTTCGGCCAACCGACTTGTGCGTGACGTTATGCGCCATGTGCATCGCTGACGATCGCCCGCGCAAATCTGGCAACGCGCGCGATGTCAGGGCAAGATCCCGGGCTCGATATCGTTTGCGCGGGCAAGGTCGCTTTGCGCTTGCGTCTCATCGCCGAGCGCGCGTCGCATGAGACCCCGGCTGTAGAGGAAATAGGCGTTCCCGGGATCGAGTCGCACCGCCATATCGTAGTCCGCCAATGCGCGACGCAGATCGCCGAGACCTTGGTGAATCTGCCCGCGGTGCTGGAACGCTTCGGCCAGTCCGCGGTCGAGCGAAACGGCCTGATCGAGGTCCTGGAGAGCGCGCCTCGTCTCACCTTTGGCCGCATAGGCGACCCCGCGCCGGCTGAAGGCGGCCGCGTAGTCCGGCTTGAGATTGATGGCCGCATCGAAATCGCGGATGGCGCGGTCGTGGTCGCCTCGATGCAGATGCAGCAGAGCGCGGCCATAGAAGGCCGTCGGATTCTTGCCGTCGAGCGCAAGCGCGCGGTTGAAGTCCTGCATCGCCGCGTCGAAGTCCTGCAACTCGCGCGCCGCCTTCGCGCGCTGGAGGAGGAGTTCGACATTGCCCGGTTCGATGCGGATGGCGAGGTCGTAATCGGCAAGCGCGCGCGCCGTCTCGGCCTTGGCAAGGTAGGCTTCGGCGCGGCGCCGCAACGCGACAGTATCGCGTGGGTTGGCCCTGATCGCCTGGTTCAGTTCGCGCACGAGGCCGTCCGCATCCGCCTCGTCGCCGCGCCGCACAGCGGCCGGCGGATCAATCCGATGAGCGCTGATCCTGGGCGGATCGCGCCTGTTGAAGGCGCCCCCGTCGGGAAGGCCGCTCTGCGCCCACGCCATGCCTGCGGCGCCCAGGAACGCCAGAGCGACAAGGCCATAGCGACGGCACGCGCCCCACGGCCGCACGCAGGCGGTGCAGGCGTGCGCCCGGATTGTCGAGGGAGACGGCGTGCTCTCGCGGCGTTGCGGCATGTTCGGCGGCCCGGATCGTGGTCCCCGCTCGCGGTTCCACCGCGCGAGGGACCCGCGCCTCCCCGTCAGATCTGCATCCGCCGCTACGTACCGTTAACCATCTTTGCCCAAGGCAAGTCGTTCGAGGCAAGGGGCATGACGACCGGCCGTTAACCATTCTTGCGCTATGGTTAACGATCCGCCGCGGCCTTCCTGCCGCCGCGTCCGGACCTTTTTTCATCTCCCGTTCGCGCTTATATTCAGTCGGTCGGCGAAAGCCGGCTATGGCGATAAACGGCCGTCGCAATAAACCCTTCGGACCCGGGGGCAGTACCCGGCGGCTCCACCAAAGCCCGGCGCAAACGGGTTTCGGCGGGGCCGAAATAGGATCGACGAGGGCGTAAAGGACGCGCTTTCGCCCGGGATGGTTCCGACGTTATCGGACCAAACTCATAGTTGCCAACGACAACTATGCTCCGGTTGCTCAGGCTGCGTAAGGCAGCTTGAAAGACCGATCCAAGCCCTGACGGGTTAAGCTCCGTCAGGCGGGGTCCGGAGGCACCTGGCAACAGAAGCCTCCACTTCTATCGTTTCTGTGCGCCGGGCATCCGGCCCCTTGCGGCGGTGGTGCCAATTCGGCCGCCAAAGCGTTAGATTCAAGACGCGAATCTGGCTCCGACTCCCATGTCTGAAGACCTCATACGATACGACATCCTGGCGCAGCAGGCTCTGCGCGGCCTGGTCCGCCACGTGCTGACCGACGTGGCCAAGAAAGGGCTTCCGGGCGAGCACCATTTCTTCATCACCTTCCAGACGAAGGCCGAGGGCGTGCGGCTGTCGCAGCGGTTGATCGAGCAATATCCCGAGGAAATGACCATCGTCCTGCAGCACCAGTTCTGGGACCTCAGGGTCTCCGACGAGGCGTTCGAGGTCGGCCTGTCGTTCGGCGGCGTGGCCGAGCGGCTGCATGTGCCGTTCGCGGCGATCAAGAGCTTCGTCGATCCGTCGGTGAAGTTCGCGCTGCAGTTCGAAACGCTGGCGGAGGCGGCGGTGGAGCAGCGCGCCGCGCCGCAGAGCGGGACGGCGTCGCCCCCCAGGGCCGCCGACGCGGCGCGCGAAAGCGCGACCGCGGCAAGGCCTCCGGCGCGACGCGAGCCTGCACCGGCTCCCGCTCCGCTTGCCGCCGCCTCGGCAGCGCAGCCGAAGCCGAAGGCCGCCGAGCCCGCGCCGGCGCGATCCGGCGCCGAGATCGTCAACCTCGACCGCTTCCGCAAGAAGTGATGGCGAGGCGGCGCCCAGTCAGGGACGGCATCCATCGCAGTACGCGCGTGGAGACCGACACGTTCGGTCCGATCGACGTGCCGGCGGACCGCCTGTGGGGTGCGCAGACCCAGCGCTCGATCGAGAATTTCCGCATCGGCACCGAGCGCATGCCGCGCCCCTTGATTCGGGCGCTCGGCGTGGTCAAGCGCGCGGCCGCGGAAACCAATCGCTCGCTCGGACTGCTCGACCAGCGCCGCGCGCGGGCCATCGTGCGTGCCGCCCAGGAGGTGATCGACGGGCGGCTCGACGAACACTTTCCGCTGGTGGTGTGGCAGACCGGCTCCGGCACGCAGACCAACATGAACGTTAACGAGGTAATTGCCAACCGTGCCAACGAGTTGCTCGGCACCGGCCGCGGCACCAAGTCGCCGGTGCATCCCAACGACCACGTCAACATGGGGCAATCCTCGAACGACTGCTTTCCCACCGCCATGCACATCGCGGCCGCCGAGGAAATCGCCCGTCTGCTCGATCCGGCGCTCGCTCACCTCCAGGACGCGCTGCAGCGCAAGGCGCGCGAGTTCGCGCGCATCGTCAAGATCGGCCGCACCCATACCCAGGATGCAACCCCGCTCACACTCGGCCAGGAATTCTCCGGCTATGCCTCGCAGGTTCGCAGCGGCATCGTCCGCAATCGGCTGGCGCTGAAGCAGCTCTATCCGCTCGCGCAGGGCGGCACCGCCGTCGGCACCGGGCTCAACACGCATCCGCGCTTTGCCGTCCTGTTCGCGCAGCGGGTGGCCGCCATCACGCGCCTGCCGTTTGTCAGCGCGCGAAACAAGTTTGAGGCGCTCGCCTCGCACGGCGCCTATGCCTTCGCGCACGGCGCGCTCAATGCGCTCGCCGCCGACCTGTTCAAGATCGCCAATGACATCCGCCTCTTGGGCTCGGGTCCGCGCTCCGGATTGGGCGAACTGGTCCTGCCCGAGAACGAGCCCGGCTCTTCGATCATGCCGGGCAAGGTCAACCCGACCCAGGCGGAAGCGCTGACCATGGTTTGCTGCCAGGTGTTCGGCAATCACACCGCGATCAGCGCGGGCGCGAGCCAGGGCCATTTCGAACTCAACGTCTACAAGCCCCTCCTCGCCCACTGCATGCTGCAGTCGATCCGGCTGCTCGCCGACGCGGCGCGTTCCTTTGCCGACAATTGCGTTGTCGGGATTCGCGCCAACGAGGCGCGCATCCGCGAACTGATGGAACGCTCGCTGATGCTGGTGACGGCGCTCGCGCCGCACATCGGCTATGAGAAGGCCGCTGCCATCGCCAAGGCCGCCCACGCGCGCGGCACCACGCTGCGCGAGGAGGCGGTGCGGCTCGGCTATCTCACCGCGGCCGAGTTCGACCGGCTGGTGCGGCCGGAGCGCATGGTGCGGCCGGGCTGACGGGGTTGACGGCTGCGAGCCGGCGCGACGCCGCCGCGCACGGATGTCCGATTTCTGGTCATTTTCGATACGCATTCGTCGATGGCGCGGGCCGGGCAGCGCGCCAAATCCTGCCCCGCCCGGGCATCGGCAGCCGGCGCCACGCTATCGGCGCAATTGGATGGATGGTTGGGCGCCGATCGCCGAACCGCGCGCGGTCAGCGGATCCGCGCAGGATCAGGGGCCAGCATGGCTGAAATCGTCAATCTGCGGCTTGTCCGCAAACGTGCCGACCGCGAGCGGGCCGAAGCGCGTGCCGTCGAAGCGCGCATGCAGCACGGCACGCCCAAGCGGCAGCGCGAGAAAGCCGCAGCCGAGCGCTCAAAGGCCGAGCGCACACTCGACCAGCATCGCATCGAAGGGCCGGGAGACCGTCGATGAAATCGTCGGTTGTCAAACGCTCCATCGTGCTCGCCGGACACAAGACCAGCGTCAGCCTGGAGGATGCATTCTGGCAGAGCCTCAAGGAGATCGCGAGCGATCGCCGGACGACGCTGACCGAACTTGTCGCCGCCATCGACGCCAAACGCGGGCAGGGCAATCTGTCCTCGGCAATCAGGCTCTATGTCCTTGACCATTACCGTTGCAAGGCCGGTGCCGCGAGCATCCGCAGCATCGCGCGCGAGCCGCTCGCCCGACCGCAGCCTCCGACGGCATCATCAGTTCTGAGCGCCGATTAGGGCCGGCGAGCGAAACGGCCCGCCCGGCGTGAGCGCTGCCGGATCCGGAGCCGGCGGCACGTGCAACGCCGGCGGCAGGGGCGGAGCGGGCTCGGCAGGCGCAACCTGGTCCGGGGCGGATGGCCCGGCCGGCGGCGCGGCCGCGGGCGGCTGCGGCGTCGACCGCTCGATGGCATCGAGCTGCTCGGCCTGCTGTTCGACCGCGCGCAAGGCCAGCCATGTGGCCAGCGGCGCGGTGTCGATATGGCGCTGCGGAGCTGCAAGCGTGCCTCTCAAGGCCATGCGAATCTCAGGGCGGGCTCCGTTCGCCAGCGTCCGACGTCCGGTCAGCGTCAGCAGTGCGTCCACCGCGCCGGTCGCAAGATCGAGCGTCGCGGTGGCCGATAGTTCGGCGGCAGGCGCCTGCAGCACGACGGTCGGCAGGCGCACCATCCCGCCGGTGATGCCGATCGATGCCTCCGCGTGCTCGACCGGCAGCGCGCCCGAATCCAGCACGCCGGTTGCGAAGGTGTGAAGGCGCCGGCCGTCGGTGGGCATGCCGAGCTCGGTCGCACGGATGATCGTCTCGAACACATCGGGATTGAGCCCGCCCAGCCGACCCTGGTCGAGCATCACCCGTCCGCTGCCCGACAGCGAGCCGACAAACGCCGCCGGGCTTCGGCCCGAGCCGGCGGCTTCGGCATGCAGCATCAGACGACCGGAGATCGGCTGCGGATCGTCAGCACCGAAGAGGCTGCCGGCATCTGCGTCGCTCAGTCCGACCTGCAGCCGCGCCGACAATCCGGCCGCTTCGCCGCGCAATTGAAGGCGCCCCTCAAGGCGGCCCCTGCCCATGTCTGCGCGTATGTCCTCGAACACGATCTCGCTGCGCGAGAACCGCGCCACGCTGCGGACGTTTTCCGCGGCAAGGCCTCGAGCGATGCGCGCACGCTTCGCGGCGATATCGATGCGCCCCGCCATATCCGGCCAATCGGTCGCAAACGGCTCCGTGGACCAGGCGACGTGTGCGGCGTCCTCGACGCGCCTCGCCGGCATTCCCACCAAGGCGGCCAAGGTCGCCGGCGCATCGAGCATCTCCGCTTCGATCGTGCCGTCGATTTGCGGTGTCTCCGCAAAGCGCAGGGCCAGGTAACCTTGTGCCTTGTGGCCGCCGATCGATCCTGCAAACCGGTCGATCCTGAGCTCGGCCGGCCGGGCGGCACTCCAGTGCAATGCGCCGGAGCCGCTCGCCTCGATCGGGCCGGCACTGAGCTTGCCATCGAAGCGAAGCGCCTCCGTGATCGGGCCGGAGGCCGATACGACCACCCGTGCCGGCCGCGGATCGTCGATTGCAATCCGGCCAAGCCCGATCAGCTCCAGCAGCACGGCCGCGCTGTCGGCATCGAGTTGGGCACCCATCCGCAGGTCGGTTTCTACCAGGGCGCGCGGATTGGTCACCGTGATCTGTTCCGGCGACCCCGTGGCATTGGCCAGCACATTGACCCGGATCGCACCCAGCCGGCCGGTGACATCGAGGCGGCCGGTGACGGCGCCGGCGCTGTCGCGCTCGCGGCTGACGATCGCTCGCAGCCTTGCGCTCGGCTGATGGCGCGCGAGCCGCCGCAGCGGTTCGGCCAGATCCGGCACGATCCGGCCGACCAGCGCGATGATACCGTCGAGCCGACGCGCATCGAGATCGATGGTGATGCGGTCGCCGGCATGCGACTCGTCGTGGATGCGGCCCTCGGCCTCGATGCTGGCATGTCCGATGTCCCCGACAAACAGGCGCTCGATCGCCACCCCGCCCGCATCGAACATCAGCCGACCGGTGACGTTTTGTGCCTCAAACCCGGCGATCCGTGCGACCCCGATCTCGACCGCCAGTGCTGCCTCACGCGGACGTTCGAGGCCAAGCCCCGAGAAGGCCGTCTCGCCAAAGCCGAACGCGGCATCAAGATCGAGTTCGACCGCCTTCAATTCGGCGTCGAGCCGCGCCGGGCGGTTCCCGGCGGACCAGCGATAGCTCACGCGGCCCTCGATCGCGCCGCGGTCGATCTCGGTCTGCAGCCGCTCAACGGCAATCCGATCGGCGCCAAGGGTGACCACGCCCCGGGCATGCCACGGCTTGATCAGCCCTCCGGCACCCGGTCGCCCGGCAAGCCAGGCAACCAGTGTCTTGGGGTCGCCAGCATCGACCACGGCGTCGCCGGTGAAGCCCAAGCCCGCACCGACCGGATACAGCCGCCCTTGCAGCGAAACTTGCGTCGATCCGGGCGCGCGCAGTTGCAGATGGTCGAGGAACCAGTCCTTGCCGTCGCAGCGCAGGCGGGCGGCCAACCCGTGCAAGGCGGCGCCGCCGAGGGTGGCGACATCAGCGCGAATCGAGACGTTTGCCGGCCAGTTCGGTCGCAACGTGCCACCGACCAGGTCGCCGAATGCCCGCAACGCGGCAAGCGGCAGGCGCCGCGGCGCCTCGGGCGTCGCCAGCAGCCGGTCGAAATCGATCTGTCGCGCCGAGAGAACGGCTTCGAGCAACGGCCGTTCGCCGAACCGGAAGGTGCCGGAGCCGGCCAGCGAGGTGGCGCGCTCCTCCGGCCCGTATTGGAACAGGATCTCGTCGAGCAGCGCCGATTGCGCCACGACCTTGACCTTGCTGCTCAGGCGCCAGGGTTCCTGCGCCACCGCCTGGCCGCTGGCCAGAACCGATCCGGCAGGCCGCGCCAGCACCAACGCGCCCTCATAGCGCGGAGAACCGTCCTCGAATGCGAGCAAGCCGTCGGCCTCGACCGTGAGCGGGCGTTCGGCGGTTTCCAGGGACACTTTCAGGCGGATGCCGTCCGAGCCAAGACGGCCGGCCGAGACGCTGTATCCGTAGGCGCCGCCGCCGGAGACGAATTCGCCCTTGCCGCGGAACGGCCCGCGCAGCGAGCGCACCTCGCCGTTGAACCAAAGCTGTTCGAGCACGAGTTCGGTTCTGCTTCCGGCATCCGACAACCGCGCCCGGCCGTCCTCGATGCTCAGCCGCTCGATCGACAGCGTCTCGGTGGCAAGCGTGACGGGCGGCCAGTCGATCCGGCCTTGGCGGTCGAGACCGAGGTCGAAGTCGGGTTTGACCAGGCGCATCTCGACCGCCCGCACCTCCCCCCGCATCAGCGCCCCAAGGCTCAGTTCGATGCGCAGCGAGCGCGCGCGCAGCCGGCTCTCCCTGCCCTCTGGCCCGATGGCGATGCCGCGCAGCACCACCGAAGGAAACGGCAGGATGCTCGCATCGATATCGCCGACCACATGCACCCGCAGGCCGACGAGCTGGCTCGCCTTGGCCTCGAAGAAGGCGCGGTGGTCGTTCCAGTTGACGAAATAGGGTCCGATCAAGGCTGCCAGCAGCGCCAGGATCAGCGCGATCGCGAACCCCAAGAGCGTCGTCTGCACGTCTGCTCCCGTGCGAAGTCAACGGATTGCGCCCGCGCCGGCGCGCGCCGCCTCGTGCGGCCGCGCGGCGCACCGGCCGATTCCTGCGCATCCTACACAGGTTCAAGCGGCGATGCTTGCGGCGAAACTGTGTCAGGATCGGCACGGCGCGCCGGCGCAGGTGCCGGCAAGCCGGAATCCGGCTCGCCCATCAGGACCATCGCGGATGAATGCAAGGCCTGCAGAGCGCCGCGCGGCTCCCCCGAGCGGGGGCGTGTCTAAAACGCTGCCACGATCTTTCCCGGATTCATGATATCGAGCGGATCGAGCGCCCGCTTGATCGCCCGCATCGCCTCGAGTGCGGGCGCCCCGTGCTCCGCGAGCAGGTACTTCATCTTGCCCTGCCCGACTCCGTGCTCGCCGGTGCAGGTGCCGTCCATGGCGAGCGCGCGCTCGACCAGCCGCTCGTTGAACGCCTTGGCCGCCTCGACCTCGGCCCGGTCGGCCAGATCAACGAGCAGCGTGAGATGAAAATTGCCGTCGCCGACATGGCCGACGATCGGGGCGAGGAGCCCGCTGGCGGCGATGTCGCGCTGGGTCTCGGTGACGCATTCGGCGAGCCTCGAGATCGGCACGCACACGTCGGTGGCGACGATCCGCGCTCCGGGCCGCAACGCCTGGCACGAGAGCGCGGCGCTGTGGCGCGCCTCCCAGAGCCGCGTGCGCTCCTCCGGCCGGGTCGCCCATTCGAACGGGCCGCCGCCGAACTCGCGAGCGATCTCGCCGAAGCGCTCGGACTGTTCGGCCACCGACGCCTCGGTGCCGTGGAACTCGAGGAACAGCATCGGCGTCTCGCGCAAGTTCAGCTTGGAATAGAGATTGACCGCCCGCACCTGCAGCGCATCCAGCAACTCGATGCGCGCAACCGGAATGCCGGACTGGATGGTGGTGATGGTGGCGTTGCAGCAGGCCTCGACCGAGGGGAACGGGCAGATGCCGCCGGCGATGGCCTCGGGAATGCCGGCAAGCCGCAGCGTGAGTTCGGTGATGACGCCGAGGGTGCCCTCCGAGCCGACGATCAGCCGCGTCAGGTCGTAGCCGGCGGAGGACTTCTTGGCCCGCCGGGCGGTGGTCATCACCTCGCCGTTGGCCATGACCACTTTGAGCGCCAGCACGTTGTCTTTCATGGTGCCGTAGCGCACGGCATTGGTGCCCGAGCAGCGGGTGGCCGCCATGCCGCCGAGCGAGGCGTCGGCGCCCGGATCGATCGGGAAGAACACGCCCTGATCGCGCAGATACTCGTTCAGCGCCTTGCGGGTGATGCCCGGTTCGATGACGCAATCGAGGTCCTCGGCATGCACCGCCAGCACTCTGTTCATGTCGCGGAAGTCGATCGACACGCCCCCGAACGGCGCGTTGACATGGCCTTCGAGCGAGGTGCCGGTGCCGTAGGGGATCACCGGCACGCGGTGGGCGGCGCAGATGCGGACGATGTCCTGCACGTCGGCGGTCGATTGCGGATAGACGACCGCGTCAGGCGGCTGGTTCTCGATCCAGGTGAAGGTGTTGCCGTGCTGCTCGCGCACCGCCCGCGAGGTGACGACCCGGTTGCCGAAGCGGGCGGAAAGGGCAGCGACGGCGCTCTCGGTCGCGTGCGCATCGCGGCCACGGACGGGCAATTCTGCCGTTGTTGCCATGGGGGAACACTATCAGATCGGGCCAGCCGCGGGCAAAACCACGGCCACGGGCTCCGGTTGCACGATTCCCGGTCGCACGTCGACCGCAAGTCTGCGACAATGGCCGCCATGCTTGATCGGATCGACTACGAGCCCGTGTTCTTTGCCCCCTTCGTCTCCTCGGTGATGCGGGTGGAGCCGGCCTGGATCGACTACAACGGCCACCTCAACATGGCCTATTACAACGTGCTGTTCGACCGCGCCGTGGACGAGGTGTTCGAGCTCCTCGGCTGCGGCGCCGACTACGTCAAGCAGGGCTATTCCGCCTTCACCGCCGAGGTGCACGTGCGCTACCTGCGCGAACTGCACGCGGGCGATCCGGTGCGCGTCACCTTCCAGCTTCTCGATTACGACCACAAGCGCATGCACTATTTCGAGCAGCTCTTCCACGCCGAGGAAGGCTGGGTGTCGGCGACCTCGGAGAACATGTCGCTGCATGTGGACATGGCGGCGAAGAAGACCGCCCCGTTTCCGCCCGAGATCGCGCGCCGCCTGATGCAGATGAAGGCCGCGCACAGCCGCCTGCCGCGACCGGAGGCGGCAGGGCGAAGGGTGCAGATGCCGGGAAAGGCGTAGTATCGTGATATTATATGGTCACGGTCGGCTTGGTCGCATAACTTATGCGGTGCTGGCTGCAGGGATTGATCATGGAAGACCCCAAGCCTACGGATGAACGCGATGAGCGCGAACTGGTCATTCGCGACCCTGCCGTCATCGCCGACATTAGGGAATTGAGTGCTCGCACTGGCGAGACGCCGGCGCGTGCAATCCATGTTGCCGTGGAACAAAGGCTGAGGCAGATCTCCGCTGCGCCACGCAGCGCAAAGGAGCGGGAGGATCTCTTTAGGCGGCTGCGTGCGCTCTCCGAGCACGGCACCAAGAACAAATTGCCAGACGCTACGTCTGATCATTCTTTCTTGTATGACCACGATGGACTGCCAATCTGACGGTTGTCGATACGTCGGCGATTCTGGCAATCCTCTTCGATGAGAACGATGCGGCGGACTTTTCTCGTAAGATTGTGAAAGCCGATTCGATCAATGTTTCGGCTGCGACGCTCGTTGAGACCTCGATGGTGCTCTCCCGCCGAACCAGAACGCGCGATGATAGCGATCTGCGAGGATTCCTGGACGCGGTTGCCCCACGAATTGTCCCGTTTGACGAGGAGCAGTTTAGGATCGCGTGCGAGGCCTGCGTGCGGTTCGGCCGAGGCACGGGACACCCGGCTGCACTCAACTTCGGCGACTGTTTTTCATATGCTTTGGCACGATATCTCGGTATGCCACCGCTGTTCAAAGGTAGCGATTTTTCCCACACCGATGTTCTGGTGGCGTGAGGCCAAGTTGGCACGGCAGCTGGGACTTCGACGCACAAGCTGGCGTCCTCGCTCGCACGACAACGAGCGCCGGGCCTGCTAATACACCGACCACAGGCCCGGTGTCGCAAGCTCCAGCAAGTGTCCGTCGGGATCGCGGAAGTAGATGCTGCGCCCGCCGCGCGACCATGTGGTCGCGCCTTCGACGGCAACGCCGCGCGCGGCCAGATGCCCCTCCCAGCGCGCAAGCTCGTCGCGGCCGATGCGGAACGCCACATGCGTCGGTCCCGCACCGTCGTGGCCCGGAATGGTGCCGCCCGGCATGGTCACGGTCTGCGTTGCGCTGCCGCGCCGGAAAATCAGAAGTACGTCGCGGCCGGCGACGCCATAGGCGGTCAGCCGCTGGTCCTCGTAGATCGGCGCAAGTCCCATCACGCTCTCATAGAATGCGCGCGCCCGCGCCATGTCGTCGGTGTAGAGCACGGTCTCCAGAATGCCGTCGAGCCTAGGCATGATGCGCGTCCCCGGACTTTTCCGCTGCTGCCTTGATAGCCAACGCATTTTCAACGGCGAAGCGCTTCACATCGCGCCGAAAAATGCTCTAGCATCCTCGCATGTCGATCGCACCCGATGCCATAGCGCGCCCGCGCGCGGTGAAGGCCCCGCTCATCCGCGAACACCGCATCCCGACGGCGGGCAGCGGACCCTATATTGCGGTCGAGGGCCGCGACGGCTGTCTGTGGTTCTGCGAGAGCGGCGCCTCCAAGATCGGGCAGCTCGACGTCACCACCTACACCTTCACCGAATTCGCGTTGCCGAGCGCCAACGCCACGCCGATCGGCATCATTGCCGGTCCGGACGGCAATCTGTGGTTCGCGGAAAAAAGTGCGAACAGGATCGGCCGCATCACCCCCCAAGGTGAGGTCATCGAATTCCCGTTGCCGACGGCGAATGCGGGTCCCGACGCCATGCAGCTTGGCCCCGACGGCAATCTCTGGTTCTCGGAGACAGAGGCGAGCCAGATCGGCCGGATCACGCCGGACGGACGCATCACCGAGTTCAAAGCGGGGATCACGCCGGGGTCGAAGCCCTTGTCGATCGTGGTGCGTGACGGCGCGCTCTGGTTCAGCGAGGCGGCGGGCAATCGCATCGGCCGCATCACGCTCGACGGCGAGGTCACCGAATTCCCGATCCCGACGCGCGACAGCCAGCCGCGCGCCATGGTCACGCATCCCGACGGCTCGATCTGGTTCGTGCAGACCGGCGCCAACGCACTCGGCCGCATCGACCGCGCGGGCCGCATCACCGAGTACCGGGTTCGCACGCCCCATGCCTCGCTGCGCGGCGTCACCGTCGGCGCCGACGGCGATCTCTGGTACACCGCCAATGCCGCCAACAAGATCGGCCGCATGGCGCCGGACGGCACCGTGCTCGGCGAATACGACATTCCGACGCCGGCAAGCGGCGCGCGCTGCATCGTCGCGATACACGACGGGCGGCTGTTCTTCACCGAATGGGACGCGGGCCAGATCGGCGAAGTGATCCCGGGCGAATGAGTATTCCGACGATGTGGCCGACGAACGGGCGGCAAACGGCGGTCACCCTCCCGCACAGGGGCAGGAGAGCGATTCGATCGGCCGGCCCGGGGCGGCGGTCATGTTGGCGGGCGGTCCAACGGCAGCGAACTGCGTAGATCACGGAGGTCATCGTGGCAGTCGAACGCATCGATTATCAGGCGGGCAGCGTCAGGGCCAAGGGCGCACTGGTGTGGAACGAGAAGGTCGGCGGGCGGCGGCCGCTGCTCCTGGTGATGTCCAACTGGCTCGGCGTCACCGATACGCTGATCAAGCGCGCGCAAAAGATGGCGGGCGACAAATACGTCGCCTTCTGCGGCGACATGTACGGCGACGGCAAGACCTGCGAGGGCCCGCCGACGTCGCAGGATTGGATGATGGCGGTGCGCGCCGACCGGGTGGAGGGCCGCAGGCGCGTCAATGCCGCGCTGCAGACCATGATCGCCGAGGCCGACCGGCGCGGCATCGGCGATTCATCGAAGAAGGCCGCGGTCGGCTTCTGCTTCGGCGGGGGCAACGTGCTCGAGCTTGCGCGCTCGGGCGCCGAGCTCGACGCGGTCATTTGCCTGCACGGCGATCTCGGCACCACCCTGCCGGCGAAGAAGGGCGACATCAAATGCGCCATCTTCGTCATCCACGGCTCCAAGGATCCGGTGGCCCCGAAGGCCGACCGCGATGCGCTTGAGGCCGAGCTCGACGGCGTCGAGGCCAACTGGCAGATGCTCAACTTCGGCGGCCGGCTGCACTCCTTCAGCGAGGAGGAGACGATGATGAAGGGCATCGCCGAATATCATGCCGGCGCCGCGCATCAGACCTATCGGATGCTCGACGACTTCATCCAGGACGCGTTCAACAAGAAGCTTTAGCGCTCGCGGCCGTTCCGGGCGCCGCCAAGCGGCGTCCCGGACCCGACGAGCACGGCGTGCAAAATTCGCTCGACCGAAGTCATGCAATCCGGGCGCGCGCCGTCGGCGCGCTCCGGAACAGCCAGCGGAGCCGGCGATGCCGGAGAATTCGGAATCCTACGACTACATCGTCGTCGGCGCCGGCAGCGCGGGCTGCGTGCTGGCCAACCGCCTGACCGAGTCGGGCCGCCATCGCGTGCTGCTGCTCGAAGCCGGGCCGCCGGACCGCAACCCCTGGATTCACATCCCGCTCGGCTACGGCAAGCTGTTCACCGACACACGCTATAACTGGTGCTACCGCACCGAGCCGCAGCCGGAATGCCACGGCCGCAATGTGATCGCCCCGCGCGGCAAGACGCTCGGCGGCTCAAGCTCGATCAACGGCCTGATCTACATCCGCGGCCAGGCCGAGGATTTCGACCATTGGCGGCAGCTCGGCAATGCCGGCTGGAGCTACGAGGACGTGCTGCCCTATTTCCGCAAGGCGGAGGACAACGAGCGCGGCGCCGACCGCTATCACGGCACGGGCGGCCCCCTCGGTGTGTCCGACGTGCGCGACCGGCATCCCTTGGCGCAGGCCTTCATCGAGGCGGCCGTGCAGTGCGGCTATCCGCGCAACGACGATTTCAACGGCGCGGTGCAGGAGGGGGCGGGCTTCTATCAGAACACCATGCGCAACGGGGTGCGCTGCTCGACCGCGGCGGCCTATCTGAAGCCTGCGCGCCGGCGCTCCAACCTTCGCGTCGTCTCGCAGGCGCTCGCTAGCCGCATCCTGTTCGACGGGCGGCGCGCAACCGGGGTGGAATATTTCGCCGGCGGCGAAAAGCAATCCGCGCGGGCCGAAGGCGAAGTCCTGGTCGCGGCCGGCGCCTTCAACGCACCGCAGCTCTTGCAGCTATCCGGCCTCGGTCCGGCCGAGCTGCTGCGCTCGCTCGGCATCGCGGTCATCGCCGATATGCCCGGCGTGGGCGACGGGCTGAACGATCATTACTTCGCCCGGCTCATCATGCGCTGCACCGAGCCGATCACCGTCAATGACGCGGTGCGCAACTGGCGCGCCGGCGCGGCCGCGGTCTTGCGCTATGCCCTCACGCGCCGCGGGCATTTGGCGACGCCGGCGATTTCGGCCGGCTGCTTCGTGCGCGCGCTGCCGTCATCGGCGACGCCCGACGTGCAGTGCTCGATCGCGCTCTATTCCGCGCGCGAGATCGGCACCGCGCTCGATCCGTTCTCCGGCTTCGTCATCCACGCCTGCGTGCTGCGCCCGGAAAGCCGCGGCCACGTCCGCATCAAGTCGGCCGACCCGCGGCAGCCGCCCGCGATCCATCCGAATTACCTCGCCACGCCAAAGGACCGCGAGACGCTGCTCGCCGGCGTGAAGGTGCTGCGGCGACTGGCGGCCGCGCCGGCCCTTGCGCGCTATGTGGCCGAGGAGGTCGACCCCGGCCCGGCCTGCGCAAGCGACGCCGAGCTTCTCGATTTCATCCGCCGGCGCGGTTCGACCGTCTATCACCCCGTCTCGACCTGCCGCATGGGGCAGGACGACAAGGCTGTCGTGGACGAGCGGTTACGGGTGCGCGGCTTCGAGCGGCTGCGGGTGATCGACGCCTCCATCATGCCGGCGGTCGTTTCCGGCAACACCAACGCCGCCACCATCATGATCGCCGAAAAGGGCGCCGACATGGTGCTG
>Ga0073934_10002494_pt1 | contig 38010 bp, 32 predicted proteins | sample LarsenN4metaG_FD_76834 | JGI IMG/M metagenome (GOLD analysis project Ga0073934, IMG submission 76834) | Hot spring sediment bacterial and archeal communities from British Columbia, Canada, to study Microbial Dark Matter (Phase II) - Larsen... ... | reverse complement strand
TTGAGCGATGATCTCTCCCGGGGTCACGGCGATGGGCTCCTTTGGGCCTGTGGTAGGGACCACAGGGTCCATCGCCGTCCCCTCCAAGTGGGGGACCTGCAACCTCAACACCCGGACAGGAAGCTCTAGGGTGGCGCGGTGGTGATGCGGCTGTACGACACGGCGCGCCGGGCGATCGTCGCCGCCCTGCTCGCTCTCGGCGCGACGGCGTGCAGTGGCGACGACGGTGGCGGCGGGGCCGGGCCGCCTCTGACGCCGGCGCCGACCAATGTCGACCCGGGACCGAACGACACGAGCAACGCTCCCCGGACCATCCAGGGAACGTTGCGCCTCGCGGCGGGCTGCGCGGCGCTCGAGACCGACACCGTGCGGTACGCGCTGAAGTTCACCGACTACCGCGTCGGCGACGAGAGCGGCGCGCCGGTGCTGATCGCGCAGGCCGACGACCGCGTGGTCGCCCGCGACGGCAACGTCGTCGTCGTGACCGGTGACCCGGGCGCCGCTGCACCGGACGCCTGCGGCACACCGTTCACCGTCGACAGCTTCAACAGCGTGGTCGGCTAGCGCTCTCGAGTCAGCTTCTTGTACTTGATCCGGTGGGGTTGGTCGGCGTCGGCGCCCTTGCGCTTCTTGAAGTCCTTCTCGTAGTCGGAGAAGTTTCCTTCGAACCAAACGACCTCGCTGTCGCCCTCGAATGCGAGCACGTGCGTCGCGATACGGTCGAGGAACCAGCGGTCGTGGCTGATCACGACGGCACATCCGGGAAACGCGAGCAGCGCTTCTTCGAGCGCCCGGAGCGTGTCGACGTCGAGGTCGTTGGTCGGCTCGTCGAGCAGCAGAACGTTGCCGCCCATGAGCAACGCCTTCGCGAGGTGCAGCCGGTTGCGCTCTCCACCCGACAGATCCCCGACGCGCTTTTGTTGGTCGGAGCCCTTGAAGTTGAATCCGGCCACGTATGCCCGCCCGTGCACCTCGCGCTCGCCGACCCTCAGGTTGTCGATGCCGCCGGTGATCTCCTCGTAGACGGTCTTGGCGGCGTCGAGCAACTCGCGCGATTGGTCGACGTACGCGAACTGCACGGTCGGCCCGACCGTGAGCGAACCACCGTCGGGTTGCTCCTGGTCGACGAGCATGCGGAACAGCGTCGTCTTGCCCGCGCCGTTCGGCCCGATCACACCGACGATACCGCCGCGGGGGAGCGAGAACGACAGGTCGTCGATCAGGAGCCGGTCGCCGTATGCCTTCCGGAGATGCTCGATCTCGACGACGAGATCACCGAGTCGGGGCCCGGGCGGGATCGCGATCTGCAGCCTCTCGTCGCGCCGCTCCGCCGACTCCGCTTCGGCGACCAGCTGCTCGTACGCAGTGATGCGCGCCTTGCCCTTCGCTTGCCGCGCGCGAGGCGCCATCCGTACCCACTCGAGCTCGCGTACGAGCGTCCGGCGCCGCGCTTCGTCGACCTTCTCCTCCTGCGCGAGCCGCTGTTCCTTCTGTTCGAGCCAGCTCGAGTAGTTGCCTTCCCACGGAATGCCGTGGCCGCGGTCGAGCTCGAGGATCCAGCCCGCGACGTTGTCGAGGAAGTACCGGTCGTGCGTCACCGCGACGACGGTGCCGTGGTACTCCTGCAGGTGCCGCTCCAGCCACGCGACCGACTCGGCGTCGAGGTGGTTGGTGGGCTCGTCGAGCAGCAACAGATCGGGTCTCGAGAGTAGGAGCCGGCACAGCGCGACGCGCCGCCGCTCGCCACCTGACAGGGTCGTGACGTCAGCGTCGGCGGGCGGAAGCCGGAGCGCGTCCATCGCAATCTCGAGCTGGCGGTCGAGGTCCCAACCGTTGACTGCGTCGATCTGGTCCTGCAGTTCGGCCTGCTCGGCCAGCAGCTTGTCGAAGTCGGCGTCGGGTGACGCCATCGCGTTGCACACTTCCTCGAATCGGTCGAGCAGCGTCTTGGTGTGCGCGACGCCGTCGGTCACGTTGCCCAGCACGTCCTTGCCGGCGTCTAGCCGTGGCTCCTGGGGGAGATACCCGACCGTGAAGCCGGGCGTCACGCGGCACTCGCCCTGGTAGCCGTCGTCTTCGCCGGCGATGATCCGCAACAGGGTCGACTTGCCGGACCCGTTGAGGCCGAGCACGCCAATCTTCGCCGCCGGATACATCGAGATGTTGATGCCGCGCAGGACTTCCTTGTCGGGCGGATGTACGCGGCGCAGATCGCGCATCGTCAGGATGAAGTGATGGGCCATACTGCGCTCCACCGTACCGGCCGACCCGGGGGAAACTGTGACCGCCACCGAGACGCCCGGCATCTACGAGATCGCCGACCGCTACGTCGAGGAGTACGCCGCGCTCGACCCCATCGCGGCGACGGGAGCCGGGATCGCCGGCCACGACCACCGGCTCACCGACTACTCCCCTGCCGGCGCCGAGGCACGAGCGGACCTCGCGCGCGACACCCTCGCCGCGCTCGCCGCCGCACCGCTTGCCGGCGACGGCGAGCGCATTGCCGCGCAGGTGATGAGCGAACGCCTGCAGCTCTCGCTCGACCAGCACGATGCGGGCGAGCGGTTGCGCGATCTGCGCGTGATCGGAAGCCCAGTGCAATCCGTTCGGCAGTGCTTCGATCTGATGGCGTTGGAGACGCCCGACGACTGGGACATCGCACGCGAACGGATGCGGCGCGTCCCCGAAGCGGTCGCAAGCATCCAGGAGGCGCTGCGGGATGGAATGACCCGCGGCGTGCTCGCTCCCCGGCGCCAGGCGCTCGCGTGCGCGCAGCAGGCCCAGACGTGGAGCTCGGACGCGCCGTTCTTCCGCGAGCTGGCGGCGCGTCACCCTGGCGATCCTCGGCTCGCGGACGCGGCTGAAGCTGCGACGGCCGCGTACGCCGAGCTCGCGGCGTTCCTCCGTGACGACTACGCGCCGCAGGCCGATCCTCGCGACCCCGTCGGCCGGGACCGCTACGCGCTGTTCTCCCGGTCGTTCAACGGGATCGACCTCGATTTCGACGAGACGTACCAGTGGGGCTGGGACGAGCTGTACCGGATCGAGGGTGCGATGCGGAAGGTCGGCGAGCGCATCCTGCCGGGCGAAGCGCTGCCCGCCGTGTTCGAGCATCTCGAGCATGACGCGCACCGCACCATCGAAGGCGTCGAGGCGTTCCAGCGCTGGAACCAGGACCTCATCGACCGGACGATCGCCGAGCTCGACGGGACCCATTTCGACATCGCGGACCCGTTGAAGCGGTGTGAGGCGATGATCGCGCCGCCCGGCGGGGCCGCGGCGATGTACTACACCGGTCCGAGCGAGGACTTCAGCAGGCCCGGGCGCACGTGGTACCCGACGCTCGGCAAGTCGCGGTTTCCCCTCTGGCGCGAGGTCTCGATCTGCTACCACGAGGCCGTTCCCGGTCATCACCTCCAGGTGGGTCAGGTGAAGTACCTCGCGGACACACTGTCGAGGTACCAGCGCGCGTTCGGTTTCGTCTCGGGGCACGGCGAGGGTTGGGCTCTGTACGCCGAGCGCCTCATGGCGGAGCTCGGCTACCTCGACGACCCCGCGTGGGAGATGGGGATGCTCTGCGCGCAGGCGATGCGCGCCGTGCGCGTCGTCGTCGACATCGGCATGCACCTCGAGCTGCCGAGCCGCGAGCACGACGGCGCGCCGTGGACCCCCGAGCTCGCGCTGCCGTTCGTGATCGAACGGAGCCGCTTTCCCGAGGAGTTCATGCGCAGCGAGGTCGACCGTTACCTCGGCTGGCCCGGTCAGGCGATCTCGTACAAGGTCGGTGAGCGCGTCTGGCTCGAGGCCCGTGCCGACGCGCAGGCGCGCCACGGCGCCGGCTTCGATCTCAAGGCGTTCCACACCTACGCGCTCGACCTCGGCGGCATGGGCCTCGGGACCCTGCGCGACGAGCTCGCCCGCTTCTAACCCTCGTTCTGGGTACTCCCACGCGCGCCCACGCGTACAGGAGAGTGCCCAGAACGGGGTTGTAGGGTCGAGCCGTATGGCCGACCACGGGGTGCTGGCGGGTTTCGAGGAGACACGGTTCACGTACGCTGGCGCAGCCCGCACCGTATTTCGCGCGGGCGCCGGGCCCGGCGTCGTCGTGATCCACGAGCTGCCCGGCCTCACACCGAGCGTCGCCGGGTTCGCCCGCAAGGTCGTCGAGGCCGGTTTCACCGTCGCAGCGCCCGTGCTCGCCGGCACTCCGGGCCGGCCCATGTCGGTCCCCTACGTGATGCGCGAGATGACCCGGGTGTGCGTTTCGAAAGAGTTCACGACATGGGCGACGAACCGCACGTCGCCGGTCGTCGAGTGGCTGCGCGCGCTCGCCCGCGACCTGCACGCAACCGCTGGCGGGCCGGGCGTCGGCGCGATCGGGATGTGCTTCAGCGGCGGCTTCGCGCTGGCGATGGCGGTCGACGACGTGCTGCTCGCACCGGTGTGCAGCCAGCCGTCTTTGCCCTTCGCGGCCGGCAAGCGGCGGGCGCGCGACCTCGGGCTGTCGCCCGCCGACGCTGCTCGCATCCGCGACCGCGACGACCTGTGCGTGCTCGCCATGCGATTCACCGCCGACCGCGCGGTCCCGGCCGCTCGCTTCGAGGCGCTGCGCGAGCTTCTCGGTGACCGGTTGATCGCGGTCGAGATCGACAGCGGCAAGGGCAACGCCCACGGTATCGGCCGGATGGCGCACTCGGTCGTCACCGAGCATCTCGTCGACCAACCCGGACATCCGACGAGGGACGCCCTCGACCGGGTGCTTGCATTCTTCCGCGAGAGACTCACCGCCTGACATGCGGTTCGTCGTCTACGGTGCCGGCGCGGTCGGAGGAGTCGTCGGCGCGCGGCTCGCGCAGGCAGGCCACGACGTGGTGCTCATCGCCCGCGGCGCGCACCTCGATGCGATGCGCAACGGGGGACTGCGGATCCAGAGCCACGACGCGGACGTCGTGGTCGACGTGGAGACGGTCGCGCACCCGCGAGCAGTCATCTTCCGCCCCGGCGACGTCGTGGTCTTCTCGATGAAGTCACAGGACACGGCCGCGGCCGTGGTCGAGCTCACGGCCGCCGCGCCCGATGCACCGGTCGTCTGCCTGCAGAACGGCGTGGCCAACGAGCGGGCGCTGCTGCGGCACTTCCCGGACGTCTACGCGGTGTGCGTGATGCTCCCCGCGACCCACCTGCAGCCGGGTGTCGTGCAGGCCTTCTCGGCCCCGGTGACCGGGTTGCTCGACATCGGGCGCTACCCCAGCGGCGTCGACACGACGGTCGAGGCGATCGCAGCCGCGTTCCGGGCATCGACGTTCGAGTCAGTTCCCCGCGACGACGTGATGCGGTGGAAGTACACAAAGCTGCTGATGAACCTCGGGAACGCGGTCGAAGCGGCATGTGCGCCCGGCGACGCGCGCAACGAGCTGCACGCGCTTGTCCACGCGGAGGGTGTCGCCTGTTTGGACCGTGCAGGTGTCTCCTACGCGTCGGCCGAAGAAGACCGCGAACGGCGCGGCGAGCGGATGCGCATCCGGCCTGTCGCAGGCGAGCGGAGGGGCGGGGGGTCGTCGTGGCAGAGCCTCGCCCGCGGAACCGGCACCATCGAGGCCGATTACCTCAACGGCGAGATCGTGCTGCTCGGCCGCCTCCACGGCGTGCCGACACCCGCGAACGAGCTCGTCCGCCGGACCGCCAACCTCCTCGCCCGTGAACGGAGGCGACCGGGCTCGGTCGACGCACGAGAGCTGCTCGCTCAGGCGACGGCTACCGGATCCGGGTGACGATCTTGCCCCACGTGCCCCTCCCGCCGAGCCGCGCCAGCGCCTCGGGGACCGCCTCGAGGTCGACCGTCTCCGAGATCACCGGGTCGATGCGGCCCGCCTCGTACAGCGACATCAGCTCGTCGTGCGTGGCGCGGATCAGCTGCGGCTCGTGGACGTTGTACAGCGCCCAGTGGACGCCGACCACCGAGTAGTTCTTGATCAGCACGTGATTGGTGGGCGCGTCGGCGAAGCGGCCGCCGGTGAACCCGATCACCAGGATGCGACCCTCGAACGCAATGCACTTACGCGAGCGGTCGAACACGTCCCCACCGACCGGGTCGTAGATCACGTCGGCACCGCGCCCACCGGTCGCTTCCTTCACGACCTCGACGAAATCGTGCTCGCGGTAGTCGATGACCACATCGGCACCCAGGCGGCGGCACACGTCGACCTTCGACGCGCCTCCGGCGGTCGCGATGACGCGCGCGCCCGCCGCGATCCCGAGCTGGATCGCCGCGCTGCCGACACCACCCGCGCCGGCATGCACGACGAGCGTCTCTCCGTCGTGGAGGCGCGCGCGCCGGTGCAGCGCGAGATGACCCGTCTGGTACGTGACGTGGAGTGCGGCGGCCGCGTCGAACGGCATCGCATCGGGCACCGGGTACACGGTCGCGGCCGGCGCGATCGTGTACTGCGCGAAACCTCCGGCGCCGACCGACGGGATCGCCAGCACGCGGGTCCCGAGCGCGACCCCGGTCACACCGTCGCCCAGCTGGTCGACGATGCCCGCAACCTCGGCGCCGGGCGTGAACGGCAGCGGCGGCTTGACCTGGTAGCCGCCGCGGCACATCAGCACGTCGGGGAAGTTCAGTGACGCGGCCTCGACGCGGACCCGCACCTCACCCGGCCCGGGGCGCGGCTCGTCGGTTTCCTCGAGCACCAGCACGTCCTGCGGCTCGCCGAGCTCGTGGACGCGCAGAGCCCGCAACGCCCGTCGTTCCCGCGCCTCAGGCGAGCTGCTGCGCGAGCTTCTCGAGCGCCTCGTCCTCCGAGACGTTGAGCGCGAAGCTCAACTCCGAGACGAGCACGCTGCGGGCCTTCACGAGCATCGCCTTCTCACCGGCCGACAGCCCCTTGGTGACCTCTCGGAGCGCCAGGTTCCGGACCACTTCGGCGACCTGGTACACGTCGCCGCTCTTGAGCTTCTCCTGGTGGTTCTTGAAGCGCCGGCTCCAGTTGGTCGGCTCGCGGACGTCCTTCTTCGACAGGAGCTGGAACAGGTCGTCCACGTCCTCGGCCGAGATCGGCGGCCGCATGCCCACCTCGTCGACCTTGTCGGAAGGCACCGAGAGCGTCAGGTCTCCGTGCGCCACGCGCAAGACGAGATACTCCTTCTTCTCGCCGAAGACCTCGCGCATCTCCTTGCGCTCGATCACGGCGGCGCCGTGGTGCGGATACACGACGCGATCGCCGACTTTGAAGGGCATGCACCACTCCCCGTGGTCACTCACCCGCCGGGCGGGGACCGCCCATGGTACCAGCCTGCCCGGGCGCCCCCTCCTCGGCGCCGGTCAGCCGCCCGCGGCCCGGCTCGCGGCGATCCACGCTTTCACGACCGGCGCGAAGGACGCGGGGTTGTACACGTCCTCCTCGTACGAGAACTGCATGCTGCCCGCGTACTTCAGGACCGTCAGGTTGTACGCCTCGTACACCTGGCCATCGCCCGGGTCGCGGAAGCGGTTCTCGATCTGGCAGATCCACCACCCGCGCGCTTCGTCGCACACGCACCAGTCGTGCGGGAACTCCCGCATCTCGGAGTTCGGCCATTCGGCCATGGTCTTGGCGATCCACGCGTAGATCGCCTCGCGCCCCTCGAAGCGCCCGTAGTGATGCTCGACGTACTGGGCATCCTCGGTGAACAGCTCGGCCCACGGTCGCCAGTCACCCGTGCGGCCCGCTTCGGCCGCCGTGGCCTTGTAGTGCTCGTGCGCGCGGTCGAGCTCGTCGCGACTCCAGCGTCCCATCACGTCACCTCCGCGTGGCAATGCGCTTCGTTCGGCGGCACGTCGAGGGCGGGATTGCGATCGAAGAACCCGAACGGTGTGAGCAGGAACCCGGTGTACTCGACCGGCATGACCGGCCAGTCCTCGGGCCGGACGAAGTGCGTCACGCCGAAGGTGTACCAGACGACGACATCGGTACCGACGAGCGACCGATCCTGGGCGGCCCATATCGGGAGCCCGTCGCCGCCCGCGTGCTGGTTCACGTATTCCCCCGCCGCGCGTCGCTCGTGCGGTGCATACGGCGTGACCCAGACGTTGTGGCGAGCGAAGCCGGCCCGCTTGCCGACCGACGAGTCGGGCGAAGCGAGCATCGTCGGCGTGCTCATCGTCGGGACGAGCTTGTACGCGACGGGCTGCCCGAGCCCGTTGCGCGACTCGGGGTTGGTGATGCGCCACGTACGCGAGCGCGACGGGTCGGTCCGACGCCGGGCGGCCTGCTCCGACTCGAGGCGCGTCGACCGGGCGCGGAAGGCGTTCAGCCACGGGTTGTCGGGTCCGGCGGGCAGCGGCTCCGCGTCGACCTCGTACACCTCGTTGACGCTTCCGTCGACGTCGAAGTCGAGTCGCGCGCAGAACAGGTGCTGGTGGTTCGGTGCGGCGACACCCTCGCCGACGACGGTCGCGAACTCCGGTTCCTCACCGGGCGCGATCGCCATGGGTGAGACGATCCCGGTGAGCTTGACCTCGAGCTGCACGTTCCCGTCGAGGTAGAGGTACCAGAAGAACCCGTACTCGTAATTCCCGACCGTGGTGACGAAGCTGACGACGAGCCGGCGGCTGCGGCGGACCTCCGAGCGCCCGCCGTGAAGGTCGACGTGCTTCCAGAGGATGCCGTAGTCCTCCTCGTGCATGCAGATGGCGTTCTCGATGACCCAAGGTTCTCCCTGCTCCGTGGCAAGGGTCGCGTCGAAGTAGTAGATCTCGCCGACGCAGTCGCAGCCGAGCGTCAGCGACTGCGTCATACGACCGAGCCCCCACTCGCCCGCGTCGAACGCGTTCTTCCACCCGTGGAGCGGACCCGGATCACCGTACGGAACGACCATCTCACTGATCGACGCGCGATGCAGGACGGGCCGGACGCGCCCGTCGTCGTCGTACGCGAGCTGGTGCAGCACGAGGCCTTCGTACGGGTCGAACGCGACGCGGAACTGCCAGTTCTGCCAGCGGACGAGGTTGCCTTCGACGGTAAAACTGGGCCCCTCGGGCTGCGTGATCGAGATCGGTTTCAGGTCGGCGCGCAACCGCGGCTGATCCTCGGCGTAGTAGCTCGCGCGGTTCGGGGGAACCGGGATGACGCCGTGGTCGATGACCTCGATGACCTCGTTGCGTCCCATGTCGAAGTGCACGATCAGCCCGTCGATCGGCCGCGCATAGCCGTTGTCGGTCTCGTCGGCGCGCAGGTACGACAGGCAACGCGCGATCCGGCGTCCCTCTTCGCAGTCGTAACCGAACGCCCCCGCCGGCCATGGGTCGATCTGCACGTTGTCGGCGTCGGTGATTCCGCGGCGCGCGAGCGCGGCCTTGTAGTCGGGGTGCTCACGCGTCGTGAAGATCGCGTTGATCGCCTCCGACATCAGCAGTGCCGGGCGCATCCCTTCGACTTCGCTCCAGGATCGAAGTTCACCCGTCGTGACCGAGACGACCGCCTCGATCATCGTCAGCTCGGGGCCGGGCACGATGAGTGCGCGCACCTCGCGATCGACCGGATCGCCCGGCTTCCAGCGCGCCAACTCCTCCTTCGCGGGTTCGTGCAACACGAGGTGGGCGAACAACGCGTCGGCGGGCACCTTCCCGGTCGCGCGGAGCAGCTCCGCCGCGCGCGCCACCTCCTCAGCGGTGAGCATGTCGAGCGGGTGCGCCATGGCACATTCCTTTCTCACCTCGTGTTCGACACGCGGCAGCCTCTCGCGAGTCGCATGCCGCCAGACCATACTGTGGCCCCGTGACGGAATCGCCGTTCCACGCGCGACACGGCGAGTACTGGCGCACCGGCGGAAGCGTCGACGTCTAGGGCCTCGCGGCGATCCAGGCCTCGGTCTGGCTCCGCACGACGCGCACGAGGTCGCCCGCCGCGAGCGCCACGTCGACAGCGTGCAGGCCCCATTCGGGGGTCAGATCACCGCCGATGTCGTCGATGCGCGGGTCGGCCGGATCGGCGTTCACCGTGACCTCCAGGTACGTGAACCCGTCGCGCTCGACGCACTCACCGGTGAGCAGCCCGGGGAACGCGATGAATCCGGGTACCAGTTCGCGAGCGCCAGCGGGGTCGGCAAACGCGGCCGACGTCGTCGGGAAGCGCGTGTCGAGGCCGGCAGCGCCGCCGGCCAGTGCGGCGGGGTTCGTGCACAACACCTGCCCGTCGCCCTCGCGGGCCCGGCCGAAGAACGAGTTCTCGGGCGGTGGCGACGTCGAACGGAACGACGCGTACGAGATGACACATCCGGTCTGCGTCTCGGCGCGGCACGCCGGGACGTTCGCAAGGTCGCCGCCGACGTCCTCGCCGGCGGGGACCTCCACACCGGTGCCGATCAGCAACGCGCTGACAAGCAGCTCTCGCATCGTGTCGTCGCGGTCGAACTCCTCCTCGAGGAGTCGCACGAGGTGACCGGAACCCTGCGAGTGTCCGATGAGCACGACACCCCGACCGCCGTTGGCATTGGCCATGTAGTGCTTGAACGCGTCCGCGACATCGCCGTACGCCAGCTCCCGATCGCCCGTGCCGAAGCCGCCGAGGGTGAGCTGGCGGTAACGCGGCGCGAAGACACGGCAGAGGCTGCTGAACGGACCGGCGTGCTGATGGACCGTGCCGATCTCGAGCTCCGTCGGCGGCGCATCGAACGTCGTGTTGCCCTCGCCGCCGAAGTTGAGCGTCGGGTACACGTAGAAGCAGTCGACCGCCGCCTCCTCCACGAGGTCGTGCGGAACGACCTCGACCGACCCGTCGGGCGCGACGACGTTCACGTCGAGCTCGGTCCGGCACGTATCGGCCGGCAAGTCCGGATGGCAGATCCACTTGTCGGTCGCCGAGTACACCTCGCTTACGTAGCCGGCGTACGGTGCCTGCACCGTCGTCGTCGTGCCGGCCTCGTCGCGGGCTCCCACGTCCGCGCCGTCGTCGCCGCTGCACGCGGTCGCGACCAGGAGCACGACCGCGGCCGCCGCCGCTCGACGCGCCCTCATCGCGCGACCTTCTCGGGGTAGAGCGCCTCGACCATGCGACGCATGCCGTCGCGCCATTCGACCTTCGTCGGGCCGACGAGCTCGAGGCGCTTGGTGTTGTCGGTCGGTATGCCGCCGATGGTTCCGGTCGTTTCTTCGATGCGGACCTCGCAGCCGACGACCGCGGCCAGGTACTCGCACCACTCCTCCACGCTGACCTCCTGGTCCCCACCCCAGTTGACGATCGTCGCCGGTACCGACGCGATCTCCAACATGCGCGGAAGCGTCTCGACGATGTCGGCCTCGTGAATCGGGTTGAAGCGATTGGGACGGTTCGGGTGCACGGGCACCGCGTGACCGGCGAGCATCATCGCCAGATGGAACGCGGGCCAGCCGCCGTTGTCGCCGTACGGCACGTTCAGTCTGGCGATCGTCGTCGGGACGCCGAGCATGCGGCACGCCGACCGCACCGCCGCTTCTGCGGCGATCTTGCAGATGCTGTAGGTCGGCATCATCACCCGGTGGTTGTCGCCCAGTGGATCCGTCTCCCGTTGGGGTGAGCCGTCGGCAGCCTCGTAGACACCGGTCGACGAGCAATGCAGGAACGCCCTTGCCGTCTTGCAGTGGGCCATGAGCAACGCAGCGGCTTCGGCATTGCCCGCCATGTCGATCTCCCACCGATTCGACTTGACGACGGCGAAGTTGCACACGTAGTCGACGTCGCTCGGCAGGTCGGCGATCGAGCCGCGCACGAGATCGGTGCCGACGCACGTGACCCCCGCGGCCTCGAGTTGCGCTCGCTTGGCGCCGTCCGAGAAGCGGGCCGTGGCCACGACGTCGTTGCCGGCCGCAAGCGCGAGCGCGACGGGGAATGCGACCTGACCGGTCGCGCCGGTGACGAGGATCCGGGCTCCGTTCATGGACGCATTCTCACCCGTTCTGCGTGGACGCCGCCCGATCGGGGTACGAAGCCGCCCGGAAAGGAGAACCACATGGAGTTCCTGCTCTGGCTGATCGCCGTGATCCTCGTGATCAGTGGGATCGTCTACCTGGTGCGCGGAGCCATCGCGTGGGGCCTGGTGCTCGTCATCGTCGGTCTGCTCGTGGGCCCCGGCGGCGTCAGCATCTTCAGTTAGTCGCGTGCAACCGTGGGCGCAGGTGCGCCCACGGGCGCGCGCCCTCCAATTGCGTCGCCACCTGCAACAGCAGGTCCTCACGTCCGTACGCCGCGACGAGTTGCACTCCGATCGGCATTCCGTCGTCGGCCAGGCGGCCCGGCAGCGAGATCGCCGGTTGACCGGTCTGGTTCGCGAACGGGGTGAACGGCGTGAACGTCCCCGCGCGGACGAAGCCGTGCCAGACGTTCTCGGGATCGAAGAACGATCCGAGCTCCGGCGGCGGCTCGCCGACCGTCGGCGTGAGCAGCAGGTCGTGACCCTCGTGCCACCAGCGCGCGACGTCGCGCGACCACGCCTGCATTCCCTGCACCGCTTCGAGCAGCTCGGGCGCGGACACCTCGCGCCCGCGCTCGGCGAGCGCCCATGTGAGTGGTTCGACATCGTCGTGCGTGATGTCGCGCGCGAGCAGGGTCGACCACGATCGCAGCGCGAAGGCGGCGTTGACCGCCCAGATCACCCCGAAGTGCTGCAACCGGGCCTCGGCGTCGAGCGCGTCGGGATGTGCGATGTCGACGTCGTGGCCGAGCTGCTCGAGCGCGTGCGCGACGTCCTCGGCCGCGCGTACGCAGTCTGCGTGGACTGTGGTCGCGCGGCCGGGCGGTTCGGTCATCAGCCCGATGCGCAGCGGCGCGGGTGCGACACGCGCGAGCTCGGAGTACGACCCAGCCGCCACCGGTGCGACGACGGGATCGCCCGGTTCCTCGCCGGCCGCGATGTCGAGCAGCAACGCAGCATCGCGGACCGAGCGCGTGACCGCGAACTGGACCGACAGGAACCGTGACAGCTCGCCCGCCGCGGGCCCGAGCGACACGCGCCCGCGTGACGTCTTGAGACCCACGAGGCCGCAGCAGCTCGCGGGAATGCGTATGGAGCCACCGCCGTCACTCGCGTGCGCCGCCGGCACGAGCCCGGCGGCGACGGCCGCGGCCGCGCCGCCACTCGAACCACCCGGTGTGCGCGCGGGGTTCCACGGATTGCGCGTCGGCCCGAACGCGCGCGGCTCAGTGGTCGGCAGCAACCCGAGCTCCGGACTGTTCGTCCGTCCGAGCACGACCAGCCCGGCGGCTCGGAAGCGCCGGACGAGGAAGCTGTCGGACGCGGGCGTGAACCGAGCGTCCTTCGCCGCTCGCATGCCGTCCGACATCGGTTCACCCGCCATCGGACAGGCGAGATCCTTGAGGAGGAACGGCACCCCGGCCAAGGGTCCGGCCGGCTCCCACCGCCGGACCTCTTCGCGCGCGCGGTCGAAGCGTTCGTGGACGACGGCGTTCAGTTCCGGGTCGAGCTTCTCGATACGCGCGATGGCGGCGTCGACCAGTTCGCCCGGCGTCGCGTCACCGCTGCGCACGAGCGCCGCCTGCGCGGTCGCGTCGAGGGCCGCGAGGTCCGTCACGTCTCGATGCCGTAGAGCTCGGCGACGTTGTCGTGCAGGATTCGGCGACGCTGATCGTCGTCGAGGTGCACGGTGTGTTCTGCGAGGAGTGCCTGCGAGTTCGGCCAGGTCGCATCGCTGTGCGGGAAGTCGTTGGCCCACATCAAGCGCTCGGGATTCATCAGGTTTGCGGTGCGGAACGCGACCCAGTCGTCCTGGAACGTGAGATACACGTGCTCGCGAAAGTACTCACTCGGCCGTCTTGAAAGTGGCCCCGCGGTGAGCCAGTTGCGGTGGCGGTCGTACGCATGGTCGGCACGGTACATGTAGTGCGGAGCCCAGCCGGCATCGGCCTCCACACAGACGATCCGCAGGCGCGGGTGGCGTTCGAAGACGCCGCCGAAGATCATCGTCCCGACGATGTCCTGGTTGCCGCGGATGATGGTCATGAAGTTGTTGAGCTTCGGTCCGCGCACGTGCCGCGACAACACGGAGTCGGTCTTGCTCGTCAGGATGTGGAACGACGGCGGGAGCCCGAGGTCCACGACGGCGTCCCAGAGCTCGGCATACATCGGGTCGTCGTAGTCGGCGTTGGGCGGGACGCCCGGCAGCATGACGCCGCGCAGCCCGAGCCGCTTGATCTCCTCGAGGTCGCGAATGCCCTCCTCGGGGGTCCGCAACGCGGTCTGACCGAGGCCGATCAGCCGGGCCGGAGCGCGCGCACAGAACTCTGCGATCCAAAGGTTGTACGCGCGGAAGCACGCGGCCTGGTAGGCGGGGTCCGGATGGTTGCACAGCAGCATCCCGACCGAGGGGTAGATCACCTCAGCGGAAACGCCGTCGGCGTCCTGGTCCGCGAGCCGCGCGTCGGGATCCCATCCGCCGCGGTGCAAGTCCGCGAACGTCTTCCCGGAGTCGAGCCGTACCTCCTCGGTCGGCCGGCCCGCGGCGGCGACCAACCAGAACGGCACCAGCGACTGGCCGTTGTCGATCAGCATCACGTCGCCGAGCGTGGCGTCGTGATGCAGGCGCGGCGCCCGATCGCGGTAGGCGGGATCGATCCGATCGACATACGTGCCGGGCGGCTCGGTGACGTGCGAGTCGGCGGAGATGCAGGCCGTCATGCAGCGATTGTCGCACGTTAGACGGCGAGCGTGCCCGGCACGCCCGGGTCGTCGTCACACCGCGTAGACGAAGCGGTCGCCCGTGAGCTCGTCGAGCAGCGGGAGCGCGAGATCGTGCCGGAGGGTGCAACGACCCTCTTCGTGGGCCACCACGTCCTCAGGGAAGCGGCGGAGGATGCTCGCGACGACGACCTGCTCCTCGACGGCGAGGTAGCACCGGTTCCCGTCGGCGACCGTCAACAGTGCGCGCTCGATGCGCGGGAGCTGGTTGCCGTCGCCGCGCACCTCCACGGCCGCGAGCGCTTCGGTGATGACCCCCGACTGGATCTTGCACGGAGGGCACTGACCGCAGCTCGAGACGTTGAGGAAGGTCGAGAACATGCGCGCGACCGCGAGCGCGCAGACCGTGTCGTCGTAGAAGATGAACCCGGCCGACCCGAGCCCGCCGCCGGCGTCGGCGAGCGATTCGTAGTCGGTAGCAGTGTCGACGAGCTCGGCCCGCAGCACCGGGTTGGAGACCCCCGAGCAGATCATCTTGAGCGCGCGGCCGTCGCGCACGCCGCCGGCACAGTCCTCCAGCAGCGCGCGCAACGATGTCCCGAGCGGCAACTCCCACACCCCGGCCCGCGTCACGTCGCCGCACGCCGTGAAGAGCGTCGTTCCCGGCGAGCGCGCCGTCCCGGCCGACCGGAACGCTTCCGGTCCGTCGGCGATGATCGCCGGCACGTGCGAGAAGGTCTCGACGTTGTTGACGAGCGTCGGGTTGTCGCCGGCGACGCCTTCGCCGGGCTCCGCCGGGGTCGCGTTCCATCCCAACTGCGGTCGCGTGGCGAACAGACCGTGTAGGTACGGGGGGACGTTGCGCGGGAGCGCGTCGTTCCCCTCGATCACCTCGAGGAGCCCTGTTTCCTCGCCGTACAGGTAGTCGTCGGGACCCTGCACCACCGAGACGTCGAGACCTTCGAGCCAGCCGGCGCCCGCCATCTCGCGCAGCGCGCCGGTGACGCGTTCGGTCTCGGGGCGGAACTTCGCCTTGAGACCGATGTACGCGTCGAGGGCGCCGACTGCGATCGCGCCGATCGCCATGCCTTCGAGCAACTGGTACGGGTTGCGCCGGATGAGGAGGCGGTCCTTGAACGTGCCGGGTTCCCCTTCGGCCGCGTTGACGACGACGTAGCGGCGCGTGCCGCCGGCATCGCACACCGACCGCCACTTGCGCGCCGTCGGGAACCCCGCGCCTCCCCTCCCGCGCAGTCCCGAAGCCGCGATCAGATCGATGATGGCGTCGGGCCCGAGCGCACGGGCGCGCTCCAACGCCCGGCCACCGCCGTGCGCGACGTACTCGTCCAACGACGTCACCGGGGAATCCGGGAGGATCGTCACGGCGCTGCCGTACCCCGACGGCCTGCACCTCGAACGACCGAGGGCGATTGGCAGGCGTTCACGTACACAGTCCGCGTTCGGCGGCGCTGACGAACTCGTGGACGATGCGATTCACAATGAATGCCTGCTGCTGGTGCACGGGATGGTCGGCGTCGGCCACGGTCTCGATTCGCGCGTGAGGGAGCGCGACGGCGAGATCACGCGCCTGGCGGTGCTTGAACTCCGGTTCCCCCGCGCCGAGCACCACGAGCACCGGGCACGCGATGACAGCGAGCTCGCTCGGATCGTGTTCTTGCTCTCGCATCCAGTCGTTCGAGAGCTCGGTGTAGAGCATCCGCCAGTGCTCGTCGCCGTGGTGCGCCTGCGCACGGCGGAGTGCGACCGGCCAGTCGTCCGGCGGGACGACGTCGGCGGTCGGACGGGCATACTCGGGCGCCGGCCACTCGAATAGCCGATGAACGTGACCGATGCCGGGAGCTCCGGCCGTGCGAGCACGGCTCGGAGCACCGTGTGGCTTCCCATCGAGAAGCCGATCAGGTGCGGCTGCTTCAGTTCGAGCTCGTCGCACAGGGCGAGCAGGTCGTCGACGAGGGCACCGACGGTCAATGGCGTCGTCCCCCGGCCTGAGCGTCCGTGACCGCGCAGGTCGGGCGCGATGCAGCGGAACTCGTCGGCGAGCGTGCCGACGATCCCGCGCCACTCGAGCGCGCCGGTGCTCGTCACGCCGTGCAGCAACACCACGGGCGGTCCCTCGCCGATGTCGTCGTAGTGAAGCTCTGTATCACGTCGCAGCACCGGCACGGCACCGACCCTACGCGATGCGGCGCACCACCTCGGCAGGGCAAGATGGTGCGGTGACCGCTGCGCCGTCCGCGTCGAGCCCGTTCGTCGGCCGCGTCGAGCCGATCATCGCGTCCGACGACGAGATCCGCACCGCGCTCGCCGAGGCCGAGATCCCACCGCTGCTTCCCGCGCTCGCCTACCTCACGGGTGACTTGTCGCTGCTCCGCGACGACCTGCGCCCCGACCCACTGCTCGCCGCGCTCCCCCAGGGCGGTCTCACCGAAGAGCAGCAGCGCGCTGCACGCGATCTCGCGTTCGAAGTGCTCCGCCGCTTCCGCGACACCGGATCACGGCCCGCGCCGCCTCCGTCGGACGCCGACCTGCTCCGCATCATGGAATACGCCGTCGGCGGCTCGGAGATGGAGCCCTACCTGCCCCTGCTCGAGGAAGAGCTCGCCCACCGGGGCGAGGATCGGCGAGCGCCCGGATGGCACAAGGACGACGTCGCGCCCGGCATCCCGTTTCGGGTCGTGATCGTTGGCGCGGGAATGTCGGGGCTCCTCGCCGGATACCGCCTGAAGCAGGCCGGTGTCGACTTCTCGATCGTCGAGAAGAACGACGACGTCGGCGGCACGTGGTACGAGAACACGTATCCCGGGTGCCGCGTCGACAACCCCAACCACAACTACAGCTACTCGTTCGCGCAGCGCCACGACTGGCCCTTGCACTACTCGACGCAGGAGGTGCTGCTCGCCTACTTCCGCGCGTGCGCCGAGGCATTCGAGCTGCGCGATCACATCCACTTCGGCACGGAGGTGGTCTCCGCGGTGTGGTCGGACCGCGAGCTGCGATGGTCGGTCACCGTGCGATCACACGACGGGCGGGAGGAGACGATCGAGGCGAACGCCGTCGTCAGCGCGGTCGGCCAGCTGAACCGGCCGCGCTTCCCGGACATCGACGGTCGCGAGCGCTTCGCAGGGCCATCGTTCCACTCGGCGGAGTGGGACCACACTGTCGACGTGCGCGGGAAGCGCGTCGCAGTGATCGGCACGGGCGCGAGCGCGGTGCAGTTCGTGCCGGAGGTCGCCGAGGACGCCGGCGAGCTCCTCGTGTTCCAGCGGACCCCGCCGTGGCTCGGCCCGACACCCGACTACCACGATCCCGTGGGTGCCGGCCTGCGCTGGCTGTACGCGCACGTTCCGTCCTACAGCGAGTGGAACCGGTTTTGGATCTTCTGGCGGATGGGCGACGGTGTCCTGCCCGCCGTGCGGGTCGATCCCGCCTGGGAACCGAAGCAGCACTCTGTCGGACCGCTCAACGAGATGATGCGGCTCATGCTGCTCGGATACCTCGAGACGGAGTTCGCCGATCGCCCCGACCTGCTGGAGAAGGTCCTACCTACGTACCCGCCGGCGGCGAAGCGCCTGCTGCGCGACAACGGCATCTGGGCGCGCACACTCAAGCGCGCCAACGTCCGTCTGGTGACCGAACGCATCGCCGAGATCACCCCCGACGGGCTCCGGATGGCCGACGGCACGGAATACCCGGTCGACGTCGTCATCTACGGCACCGGGTTCCACGCATCGAAGTTCCTCACTCCGATGCGCGTGACCGGCCGCGGCGGCATCGACCTGCACGAGCAGTGGAACGGCGACGCGCGGGCGTACCTGGGGATCACCGTTCCCGGATTCCCGAACCTCTTCTGCCTCTACGGCCCGAACACGAACATCGTCATCAACGGCAGCATCGTGTACTTCTCGGAGTGCGGCGTCCGCTACATCTTGGGATGTATCCGGTTGCTGCTCGAAGGCCGCCACGCCGCACTCGATGTCCGCAAGGACGTGCACGACGAGTTCAACGAGGCAGTCGACGCGGAGAACCGCAACATGGCGTGGGGCTGCAGCGACGTGAACAGCTGGTACAAAAACGAGCTCGGCCGGGTCAGCCAGAACTGGCCGTTCACCCTCCTCGAGTACTGGCAGCGCACGCTCGCCCCCGACCCGTCGGAGTACGAACTCCTCGAATCCTGACCCTCAGCGGCTGGGTGGCGGCTCGTCGCCTGCGCCCGTCTGGCCGCCTTCGCCCGCGTCGTCAGGTTCGTCCGAGTTCGGGGCCGGGGCGTCGACGAACTCGTCCACCTCCGCCCCGGCGGGCCGGATGTCGTCGTTCGGTTGGTACATCGTCACTGCGCGCGGCTACCCGCACGGGAACCCCGCCACACGCGAGGGCCTGGCACATCCGCGCCAGCTCCGAACGGCACGCCCGCGTCCTGACCGTGAGGCGCCGGTCCCATACCGTGGTCGCGTCGTTCGTGGTCCTCTGCGGGGATGCGGCGACCGAGGCACCCATCCGCCTGCTCGCCATCGGCAACTTGATCTCGATCACCGGCACGTGGATGCAGCTCGTCGCGCAGAACCTGCTGGTCCTCCGGTTGACGGGATCGACTGCGCTGCTGGGCGCGTGCGTGGCGCTGCAGGCCGCACCGTCGGCGCTGGGAGGGTTGTTCGGAGGCGTGCTCGCCGATCGTGTCTCGCGTCGTGAACTTCTCGTCGCGACGCAGCTCGCATGGATCACGCTCACGGCGAGCGTCGGCGTGCTCGTCGCGACCGGCACTGTCGAGGCGTGGATGCTCCTCGGTGGGGCGGTGGTCAGCGGCCTCATCGCCGCCGTCGAAGGACCCGCCAACGCGGCGTTCACGCCGGAGCTCGTCCCACCCGAAGACCTGCCGAACGCGATCGCGCTCGGAAGTGCCGTGAACGGCGCGGGCCGCGTCCTGGGCATGGCCCTTGCGGGTGTCGTCATCGCCGCGGCGGGAACGAGCACCGTGTTCCTCCTGAACGCGCTGTCGTTCGTCGGCGTGCTCGCTGCGCTGCGCCTGATGCGGACCTCCGAGATCCACGCAACACCCCGCGCGGCGCGCGAATCGTCGCAACTCCGCAGCGCGCTCCGATACCTCGCGGGTGCGACTCGCCTTCGGTGGGCGATCGTGCTCGCGTTCTGGCTCTCGTTGTTCGGCCGAAACTTCCAGGTGACGATCGCCGCGATGACCGAGGGGCCGCTGGGCGTCGGTGCCGGAGGGTACGGAGTCGCGTCCACCGCGTTCGCGCTCGGAGCACTCGTCGGCGCCGTGTTCGCAGCCAGGTTCGCATTCCCCGCGCTGCGGTTGCTCGTCGTCGCGGGACTCGTCGCCGGTGCGCTGCAGACCGGTGCGGCGCTCGCACCGGGACTCCCGGAGTTCGTGGCCGCCATGGTTCCGATCGCGGCGGGATGGCGCCCGATCGCCGCGTGAGCTACGCGAAGTCGTAGAGCTTCCGAGCGTTCGCTTCGCCGATGGCGCGCACTTCATCGTCGGGGATGTCGACCACCGCCTCCGCGAACATCTTGCGGTTGTTCGGATAATTGCCGTCGTTGTGCGGGAAGTCGGCCTCCCACATCAGCTTGTCGAGCCCGATGCGGTGCCGGTTCGCGAGCGCGTAGCGGTCGACGACGATGCAGACCCAGAACTGCTCGGCAAAGACCTGCGAGGGCGGGCGCGTCGTGTCGACGCCTTCGTAGCGGCTGCGCTCCCAGGTGTAGTCGAGGCGCTCGAGCACGTACGGCACCCAACCGGCGCCTCCCTCGGAGAGCGCGATCCGTACCGCCGGATGCCGCTCGGTCACGCCCGAGAAGATGAGGTCCCCGAGCGCACTCATCGAGTTGACGCCACACAGCGCGATCGGCAGCGACGGCGTGACCTCCGGCGATGGACGCACCATGAGACCGGACGACGTTCCGATGTGCAGCGAGAGCGGAAGACCGGCGTCGGCGGCGGCGGCGAAGACGGGGTCCCAGTGGCCGGTCGGGAACGAAGGCAGACCGAGCGGGTACGGGTTCTCGACGAACGAGATCGATTTCGTTCCCTTCGCGGCCACCCGTTCGATCTCCCGGGCGGCCAGCGCGGGATCCCACAGCGGAAGGATCGACTGGGGAATGAGCCGGTCGGGGTACGCGGCGCACCACTCGTCGATCATCCAGTCGTTCCACGCACGGACACACGCGTACGCGAGGTCCTTGTCGTGGCCCTCGAGGAACAACGTGCCCGCGAACCGCGGAAACGTCGGGAAGCACAGCGCGGCCCAGACCCCGTCCTCGTCCATCGCCTTGATGCGCTCGTGGACGTCGAACGCGGCCTCGATCATGTCGTCGTAGCAGCGCGCGAACAGGTCGTCGCCGCGGCCGGATTCTCCCTCCCGGAACCGACGGGTGTGGACATTGCCCTGGAACGACAGCGGGTAGAAGCGACCCTCCCATTCCCAACCCTGCACGCGCGGTTCACGCTCGACGATGCGCGGCGCGCGGTCGCGATACCTCGGGTCGATGTGATCGACGAAGACGTGGGGCGGCTCGACGACATGGTCGTCGACGGAGACCAGTTTCACGTCCGCAGGCAGCATGTGCCCTCCTTTCGCTTCACACGTTCGCGAGCAGGGCCCGGGCCAGGGCGCGCGCCGCGCGGTCCGGGTCGAGTCCGCTGTTCCCCTCGACGTCCAGCACGGCGACCTCGTAGTACGCACTCCCGGAGCGCACTCGCAGGCCCAGACCCGCGGCGTATGCGTCGTCGCCCAGGCCTGGCACACGCGCGCCGTCGCCGTTGTCGAACTCGCTCTCGGTGATCTCGGCGACGGTGGCGGAAACCGCCCGATCGTCGACCGCGAGCCACTCGCACAGCGTGTCGAGCGCCAGCGACCGCTCCATCGGTTGGCCGAGGACGTCTTCGACCTCCTCGGTCGGCAGGAGCGGGCACTCGTCAGGCTGCGCACCGTCAGGCGGCGGCTCACCCGGGTTCAACTCCTCGGGGAGCGTCACCCGGGAGCCGTCGTCAACACTGCCGTTCGCGTCGTCGCCGTCACCGCTGTCGCACGCGGCGAGCACGATCGTGACCACGAAAACAGCCGCGGCCAGCCTTGCGAACTTCATTGGACCGCCGAGTCTCGCGATGCGCGGTTCGGGCTGCAAGCCGCGGGGCGTGCAATGCACGACGGAGGACCTCTCGGCGATCGGCGGGCAGCACCGGCCTGATGTCGACGACCGGCGTGCAATATCCGATCGGACTCGGCCGGTCAGCCGGATCTCCTCGGCGGCTCGTCGGCGGCGGCGACCAGGCCGTCCGCCGGTTCCGACGGCGCCACGAGCGGCCACGGAATCTCGCGTTCGGCCGCGAGCGCGACGTCGAGCAGGAGATCGTCGGCGTGGTGGCGGGCCAGGACCTGCATCCCGACCGGGAGGCCGTCGACCGTGCCCGCCGGGACCGACACCGCGGGGTTCCCGTAGACGTTCGAGATGATCGTCAGCGCGCCCATTCGTACGAGGTCGGGGAAGCGCTCTGACGCGAAGTCGAGCATTGCCGAGGGCAGCTTCGGGAACGCGCCGCCGAGCACCCGCACGCCCGCCATCGCGCCGCGGAACGCAAGGCGCGCGACGTCGTTCGTCTTGGCCCAGTCGACGAAGCTGTCGCTCGGCGAGCTCATCGCAGCGTCGGCTGCGAACGCCGGACCGGGGTTGGTGGCGGCGATGACAAAGTCGACCTGCGCGAACGCGCCCGCCATGGCGGCGTACGCGTCGAGCCGTTGCGCTTCGGCGACGGCGGCGGTGTGCAGGTTGTACATCGACTGCGCGAGCAGGAGCCCGACTGCCACCTCGTCGGTCAGATCGGGAGCGCAACGAGGCCAGCGACCGCCTAGCTCGGCGAGCAGGGTCGACAGGTTGCCCATCATCCACTGTGCCGCCAGGTTCGGCAGGTGGAGTTCGAGATCGACCTCGACCATGCCGGTCTTCGCGATCAGCGTCTGCGCCGCGGCGCGGACGCGGTCCTCGACTCCGGCCTCGAGCGTCACGCCGCCGAGCGCCGGGACGATCGCGACCTTGCGGCCGCGCAGTTCGTTGGCCCCGAGGTTCGCTTCCCAGTTGCCGCGCTCGGGAAGGCTGGACGGATCCAGCGCGTCGTAGCCCGCGCACACGTCGTAGTAGCGCGCCACGTCGCGCACCGACCGGGCGAGGCAGCCGAGCACGACGGTCCCGGGGCGGAAGAAGGCGCCCGGCCCACGCGGGATACGTCCGTAGGTGCCTTTCATGCCGAGCAACCCGGTGTATCCCGCGGGGATGCGGATGGAGCCGCCGCCGTCACCGCCGGTCGCGAGCGTGACGAGACCGCCCGCAACCGCGGACGCGCTTCCTCCCGACGAGCCACCCGCCGAGCGTCCGTGCCGCCATGGGTTGTGCGTGACGCCGTTGAGTTTCGTCACGCTGACGTTGAGCCCGCCGAACTCGCTCGCAGTCGTCAGCCCGACCGGCACCGCGCCGCCGCGATCGACCAGGCGCGCGACCACCGTGGTCGTGTAGTCCGCGACGCGGTCCTTGTAGACGAGCGACGCCTCGGTTGCCGGCCAGCCGCTCACGAACTCGAGTTCCTTGACGCCGACCGGCACACCGCCGAACGGTTGGTGCACGTCCGCGCGCCGCGCCGCGTCGAACGCGCGGTCGGGATCGAGGAACGAGAAGCAGTTCAGATTGCTGCGCTCGATCGCGGCGAAGGTCGCTTCCAGTTCTTCCCGGGGCGACCGTTCGCCCCGCCGGAACGCATCGACGAGCGAGCTCGCGTCACCCTGCCACGGCACGTCGTACACGCGTGCGATCACACTGCACGGGCACCGGTCGTCGCAAGTGCACGCGCGGGCGCCCGGCAGCTGCACAGGCGCCCACGCGCGTCACCTCCATTCATCACGAGCAGCCGCTGGTGCTGCCGCAGCTCGGGCAGGCGTAGCAGCTTCCCGCGCGCTGCATCATGTCGCCGCAGACGTGGCACAGCACGACCTCGCGCTGCTGCGCCTTCGGCGCCGGTGCCGGCTTCGGCTTCTCCTCGCGCACCGGGAGCGACGCCGACGGCGCCTGGTCCTCGGGTGGAAGATCGATCGAGCGCGCGCTCGGCGTCGTCGCCTCGTCGACACCGGGCAGCGTCGGCTGCATGCGCTCCCCCACGGTGAGGATGCCCATCGCCTCGCGCTTCTCGAACGGCAGGTACTCGACGGCGAGCCGCCGGAAGATGTAGTCGACGAGGCTCGTCGCGAACCGGATGTCGGGATCGTCGGTCATCCCGGCCGGCTCGAAGCGCATGTTCGTGAACATCTCGACGAACGCCTCGAGCGGCACGCCGTACTGCAAGCCGTGGCTCACCGAGATCGCGAAGGCGTCCATGATGCCCGCGAGCGTGGACCCCTGCTTCGCGACCTGCAGGAACAGCTCACCGGGGCGGCCGTCCTCGTACTCGCCGACGGTCACGTAGCCGTGACAGTCGGCGACCCGGAACGAGAACGTCTTCGCCGTGCGCGTGCGCGGCAACTTCTGGCGCACCGGCTCCTGCACGATCACGGTCTCGACAATGCGCTCGACTTCCTTGGCGACGGCGTCACCCGCCTTCTTCTGCGTCGCGAGCGGTTGCCCGACCTTGCAGTTGTCGCGATAGATCGCCACTGCCTTGAGCCCGAGCCGCCACGCCTCGATGTGCAGCTCCTCGACTTCTTCGACCGTCACCTCCTCCGGCATGTTGACCGTCTTCGAGATGGATCCCGAGAGGAACGGCTGCGCGGCGGCCATCATCTTCACGTGGCCCATGTAGTGGATCGTGTTGTCGCCCATCGAGCACGCGAACACCGGAAGGTGTTCGGGGTCGAAGTCGGGCGCGCCGACGATCGACTTGTGCTCGTCGATGTAGGCGACGATCTTGTCGACCTGCTCGTCGGAGTAGCCGAGCTTCCGCAGCGCGCGCGGGACGGTCTGGTTGACGATCAGCATCGTCCCGCCGCCGACGAGCTTCTTCGCCTTCGTCAGCGCGAGGTCAGGTTCGACGCCGGTCGTGTCACAGTCCATCATCAGGCCGATGGTGTTGTGGCTCACGAAACCGTTCGCGACGTAGGTGACGTTGTCGGGAACCGAGAGGTCGTACGTGAACTCCTCGCCGTCGAGCTCCGCCGTCGCGACGACGTCGAAGAAGAACCTGAGCAAGTGCCCGAGCTCTTCGTCACCAGTCGCGGCGTACAGTTCGGTCGCGAGCCTCCGCGTGATGGTCCCGGTCCGACGGAACTCCATGAGCGCCACTTTGCGGTGGCGGCCGTTCACAGGTGCGACGCGGTCGATCAACGCACGCGTCACTGGGATGTGGTCGTGCCGTGCGGACTGCCGCACGGCGCTCGTCTCGACGGCAGCGGCCTTGCGAGCCGAGACGAAGCCGAGTTCGTCGAGCCAGCGTTCGTTCGCCGCGCGGTTGAGCAGCCGAAGGATCGCCACGCGCGAGCCTCGACCGCTCCTGCCGAAGTGCCGCGTCGTCACGAACCCGAGCGCGAGCATCAGCGTCTGCACGTCCCGGGAGAACTCGAGCGACGTCGTCGTCCACGAGGGATAACGGGCCGAGACGGTACCGTCGGCCTCGAAGAGGCCACGCAGGAAGGCGCGGTACACCTCCGCGTCGTTGCTCCACAGCACCGCATCCGGGATGTGCGGTGTGTACCCCTTTCCGGTGTGCGCTTCGTGCGGTCGGCGCTTCGCGAACCCGCTGGCCTCCCACCAGTGCGCCAGGCGCACGGAGTTGATGTTCACGCTCTGGTAGCCGAGCTCCGACGAAACGACGGGCTCGATCCCGAAGAGCGACTTCGAGAGCAGCGAGAGATGCTCGACGACATCGAAGTCGTCGTCTCCGACGCAGAGTCGCAGACCCCTGCTGTGCAACGAGCCATCACCCATGAAGTAGCCGACGAGCTCCGCGAGCTCGGGCGTCATGGTCTCCGGTACGCGCATCGAGCGTTCCTGCTTCCAGGCGGTGTGCTCGCTCAATGGTGGGAGCGCGACCACCCTCGGGTCACCGACGAGCCCGCCCAACAACAACGGGACCCGGTCCCCCGCGCGGAGGTCACCGAGGTGTCGCCAGACCCACGCGCCGCGCGCGTCGATGACCTTGACCTGATGTCTCGCCGTCCCGCGCAAGTGGTAGCCGCGTCGCGTCTGCACTCGGACCACGGGCTCGACTCCGTTGACGTAGAACTGCGTCGCCTCGCGAACGCCTTCGTCGGTTTCCACCTTGACGTGGAGTGGCTGCCACTGCGCGCCCGTCACGTCGCCGAGTGATCCGAGCCGCACGAGCCCCTTCTCGGTGGGAACGAGCGTTCCCCCGACGAGACACCCTGTCGGCGCCAGGACCGAAGCCTGCGAGTTTCGCACGCCGAACTGCTCGCCGAGCTCGACCGCTTCGTCCCACGCCTGCTGTGCCGCGCCGAGCAGTTCCGGCGGCACGAGATCCTCGTCGATCTTCGCGGCCTCCGCGCGGTGCATGCGCAGTACGTTGAGCATCGGCTCCGCGTTGACGGAGTATCCGGCAAAGGGCCCCATGCGGCTGGCCGTGCGAGCACTCGTCGCATACGCGTGGCCGGTCATCAGCGCCGTGATCGCGCCGGCCCAGGCGCGCCCTTCATCGGAGTCGTACGGCATGCCCTGCGCCATCAGCAGCGCGCCGAGGTTCGCGTAGCCGAGGCCGAGCTGACGGAACGCCCGGGTCGTCTCTGCGATCTTCTCCGTCGGGTAGTCGGCGTTGCCGACGAGGATCTCCTGCGCCGTGAACACGACCTCGACGGTGTGCTTGAAGCCGTCGACGTCGAACGTGCCGTCGTCGTCGAGGTACCGGAGCAGGTTGATGCTCGCCAGGTTGCAGGCCGAGTTGTCCAGGTGAACATACTCCGCGCACGGGTTGCTCGCGTTGATGCGCCCCGTGTTCGGCGCGGTGTGCCAGCGGTTGATCGTGGTGTCGAACTGCATCCCGGGGTCAGCGCACTCCCACGCCGACTGCGAGATCTGGCGCATCAGGTCGCGCGCCTTGACCGTCTTCAACGTCTCGCCCGTCGTGACCGCCTTCAGCTCCCAGTCGCGATCCTCGAGCACGGCGTGCATGAAGTCATCGGTGACGCGCACCGAGTTGTTCGCGTTCTGGTACTGGATCGAGTGGCTGTCCTTGCCGTCGAGGTCCATGTCGAACCCTGCGTCGCGCAGCGCCCGCGCCTTGCGCTCCTCGACCGCCTTGCACCAGATGAACTCTTCGATGTCGGGGTGGTCGGCGTTGAGGATGACCATCTTGGCCGCCCGACGGGTCTTCCCGCCCGAGTTGTGGGTGACGAGTCCGTGCACGAGATATTCGTGTACGCCGGCAACGGTCAGGTCGAAGGTCGGGCCCGACTCCACCGACTCGACGGTTGCCGTCGTGTAGATCATCCCTCCGCTCGCGAACGCGGCGAGCGACGTGGAACCGAGCTCGTCGGGAAACTCCTCGAGAAGCGAACGAGCACGGAGCAGGCTCATCGCACGCGGCCGCTTGATCCGGCAGTAGGGAGACAGCGCGCGCCGCAGTCGCTGGTCGTCGGTTTCTCGCCGGACAGCCGCGAGCTCGCCGGCGACGTGCGGCAGGAACCACTGCGTCTCGAACGTGCTCCGCTGCTTGCGTTCGACCGCCGCGTCGAGGAGCGCCTGCTTGCGCTCCGAGACGAATCCGACCGTCTTCGCGAAGCGTCGCACGCCCTCCCCGCCGACGATCCGCACCGTGTACACCGGATGCGCGCCGTGGGCCGTGCGCCGGTCGTCGATGCGCCCGATGAACGCGGGGATGCCACACGACGCGAGGAGCCGGCTCACGTCGCGGGCGAACTCGGGAGAGACCGTCGACAGCCAGGGGTACCCGTTCCCGACGTGGCCGTCGGCCTCGAACAGGCCCGACAGGAAGGCGGCGCGTACTCCATGGGGAGACGACATGATCGCCGGCGGTACCCGCAACGCTCCCGCGCGCTCGGTTCGGAGACCGTTGCGTTCGAGGAAGCGCACGATCTGCGTCGACGCGAACCACACCCCGCACGACTGGTCGGGTCGATCGGAGCGCCGGCTCCGGTACAGGTGAAGCTGCCGCCCGAACACCGCGCGCGTGATCGACTCGTAACGCTCGACCAGTTCAGGATCGCCGTCGCCGATCTCGACCGACACGAACGCGGCCGACTGTCGGCGCGTCACGGATCCGTCGCCGTAGACCCAGCCGAGCCACAGCGCGAACGTCTCGCCGATCGCCTGCGGAAGCTCGTGGGCGATCTCGTTGTGGTGCGTCGGGGCGACAGGCTCGAGCGGCTGGAGCGACCCGAAGGACTGGCCCGACACGTCGAGCATCAGGTGATCGTCGGCCCCAAGATCGCGCGCCTCCTTCCACGTCTCGCCGTCGCGCCCTCGCACGAGGAACCTGTGCTCGGGCGTGCAAAGCAGCTCGTCACCGAGTGCGGTACGGAGACGGACGAGCGGGCGTACACCGTTGTCGTGCACGGCCGCGACCCTCGCGGTCCCGAAGCGCGTGAGCACGCGCACACCCGGCGTGACGTTGCGAATCGGCACGACACCGTGCTCCGTCGCGATCGGCGTGTCCGCGTGCAGGCACTTGATCGTGCCGGCCGACGCGTCGGCGCCGCGCATGAAGCTCACCGGGCCGGAGGCAGTGCCGCCACCCTTCAGGTGCTCGTACGACGACCGGATCGTGGAGAGGTTGATCCCCGAACCGGAACCGCCCTTGAAGATCGTGCCTTCTTCCCGGTACCAGTTGAGGATCCCGTCCATCGTGTCCTCGACGGCGAGGATGAAACACGCCGAGGCTTGCGCGGGTACCCCCTTGACGCCGATGTTGAACCACACGGGCGAGTTGAACGCCGCGCGCTGGTGCAACAGGATGTACTTCAGCTCGTCGCGGAAGGCCTCGGCCTCGGCGTCGTCGACGAAGTAACCGTCGCGCACGCCCCAGTCGGTGATCGTGTCGGCGACGCGGTCGATCACCTGCCGCAGCGACCACTCGCGCTCGGGCGTCCCGAGCGTCCCTCGGAAGTACTTCTGGGCGACGATGTTCGTCGCGTTCACCGACCATGTGGTCGGGAACTCGACGCCGGGCTGGAAGAAGGCGTCGCCACCGTCTTTGAAGTTCGGGATCCGCGCGTCGCGCCGCTCCCACTCGACCGTGTCGTAGGGATCGACTCCGGCCTGCGTGAAGTGCCGGCGGATCCCGATGCCGAGCTGCTGCGGCGCCATCGCCATGTGACGGTTCCCCCTACTCCTGTGTTCCGACCCAGCTTGCCCTAAACCACAAGATGTTGTGGTCCCTCGGTCATGGACCGCGAGATGAAGGTGCATTACAGCACTGTAGTTTCACTCGTGTCAACGGTTTCCGCCGCCCGCCGACCCCGCGTCGGACCAGGTCAGGTGGGTGCTCGCGAAGGTTCGCATTCGTGCATGGCGGCACAAGATGCCGCTGTGATCGGCTGGTCCCGTGCGCTACGGACTGTCGGTGCCGGTCTTCGCGGAGCCCACGCGCCTGGTCGACCTCGCATGGGAGGCGGAGACGTCCGGGTGGGACGGCTTCTTCGTGTGGGATCACCTGCTGCCCGACCGAGCCGGCGCGGCTGCGGTCGCCAACCCGTGGGTGCTGCTCGGCGCGATCGCGGCGCGCACGACGCGCATCCGCATCGGCACGAACGTCACGCCCCTGCCTCGCCGCCGGCCCGCGGCCGTCGCTCGGGAGGCGGTCACCGTCGACCGGCTCTCGGGCGGTCGCATGGTGCTCGGCGTCGGGCTCGGCAACCCGCCCGACGCCGAATACGCCACGTTCGCCGAGACGACCGACCGCCGCGCGCACGCGCAGATGTGCGACGAGGCACTCGACGTGATCGCCGGGTGCTGGAGCGCGCGGCCGTTCGCCTACGAAGGCGCGCACTATCGCATCGAGCGCGCGACGTTCACACCACCACCGTTGCAGCGGCCGCGCATTCCGGTCTGGGTGGCATGCGGCTGGCCCGCGACACGTCCGCTCGCGCGCGCCGCCCGTTGGGACGGCGTGAGCCTCGGCCGGCTCGACCGAGCGCTGACCACCGGCGACCTCGCCGGTGCGGTGGAGCGCCTCACCGGTCTCGGCGCAGACGTCGGGGCGTTCGACGTCGCGGTGAACAACCTCGGGCTGCCGGAGGATGCCGCGGCCTACGAACGCGAGGGCGCGACGTGGTGGCTCGCATCGGGCACCGTCGACGACATCGCGGCGCTCGCGAGCCGACCGCCGCGTTGAGCCGCTATCTGCGCTTGGGCTCCGTCGTCTTCTGCAACTCGCCGACCTCCCGCTCGAAGTCCGCGAGGTCCTCGAAACCCTTGTAGACGGACGCGAAGCGCAGGTATGCGACGGCGTCGAGCGCGCGCAGCCGTTCGAGCACGGCCATACCCACCTTGTCGCTGCCGACTTCGCCCAGCTCTCGCAACTCTTCGTCGATCCCGACGACGAGCTGGTCGAGCGTCGCGTCGTCGAGCCGGCCGGTCGCCGCGCGCTCGATGCCCGCCCGCAGCTTCGCCCGGTCGAACGGCTCGACGGCGCCCGACCGCTTGCGCACGAGCAGCGGCACCTCCTCGATCCGCTCGTACGTCGTGTAGCGCCGCCCGCATGCGAGGCACTCCCGCCTGCGCCTGATCGCGCTCGCTTCGTCGGCGAGGCGCGAGTCGACGACCTTGTCGTCGTTCGCTCGGCAATACGGGCACCGCACACGAGAACGGTAGCCGTGATCGTGTGCGGCTACGGCTGCTCGAGCCAGGTGACCGTCTCGCCCGGCACGATCGTCGCCGTGCCACGCGCCGCGACGATCGCGTCGACCACCTCGCGCGTGTCCGCCTCGGGCGCGAGCCGCTGCGCGATCGACCAGAGCGTGTCGCCGGGCTCGACGACCACGGTCACGACGTGCGGGCGGCGCTCGGCGGGGGCGAGGGTGGTGGTCCCGCCGAGCGCGGCGCCCGCTTTGCCCGCGGCCAGCACGATCCCGAGACCGACGACTGCGGCGGCGAGGCGGCGCCGGCGGTACACGGCGACGTCTCGGTGGCTGCGCAGCGGTCGGGTGGGGGCCGGGACCGGGCGGCGTGCGGGGTACGGGGCGAGGGAAACGACGGCAGCCATCGCTGCTCCTTCGTGCGAACTGGTTGCGGCGCTCACGGCAGGAGCGAACCACACGGGTGTGACAGCTACGTTGGCCGAACAGGCGTTCGCCGTCAAGGGGGAAATCGAACGGGTGTTTGGCACGAACGTCTGATCGTGTTACCCTCACCTCATGTCCGAATCGCGCCAGCCCGCACCCCGGCTCTCCGACCGTCCGCTCACCGACCGCCAGCGGCAGGTCCTCGACTTCATCGACACCGAGGTCCGCCGCCGCGGCTACCCGCCGAGCGTGCGGGAGATCGGCGAGGCCGTCGGGCTGTCCTCGCCCTCGACGGTGCACGCGCACCTCGCCGCGTTGCAGGACAAGGGTTATCTGCGGCGCGACCCCACCAAGCCCCGCGCGATCGAGGTCGCGCTCGAGACCCAGACGGGCGCGGCGGTCGCCCGCCGTCCCGTGCGCCACGTCCCGCTCGTGGGCGATGTCGCCGCGGGTACAGGCGTCCTCGCCGCGGAGCACGTCGAGGAGCTCTTGCCGCTTCCGGAGGACTTCACGGGCGACGGCGAGTTGTTCATGCTGCGCGTGCGCGGCGAATCGATGATCGATGCCGGGATCTTCGACGGCGATCTCGTCGTCGTGCGCTCCCAGCCGACCGCCGACAACGGCGACATCGTCGTCGCGGGCATTCCCGGTGAAGAAGCAACGGTCAAGACCTTCCTGCGCCGCCGCAACAAGATCGTGCTGCGGCCGGCCAACCCGGCCCTCGACGAGATGGTCTACGAGCCAGGCGAGGTACAGATCTACGGCAAGGTCGTCACGCTGCTGCGCAGGCTCTGAGAGCGTCGTTCACGACGGCATCGACATGCTGCGCGCGACGATGCCGTGCTCGAACGCGAACACGACGGCGGCGACGCGGTCGCGCAAGGCGAGTTTCGTCAGGATGCTGCCGACGTGCGCCTTCACAGTTCCGGTGCTCACGTGCAGCTCGGCGCCGATCTCCGCGTTCGACGCGCCCCGCGCCATCAGGCGCAGCACGTCCAGCTCGCGTTCGGTGAGCCGGTCGAGCACCGCCCGCCGCTCGGGCGGCGGTACCAGCTCGCCGACGGTTTCGAGCAGCGTGCGCGCGACGCTCGCGTCGATCCATCCGTTGCCGGCACCCACCTCGCGCACCGCGCGGTGCAGATCCTGCGCGCTCGAGTCCTTGAGTGCGAAGCCCGCGGCTCCGGCGCTGATCGCCTCGTGCACGGTGTCGGGATCGTCGTAGGTCGTGAGCACGAGTACCGGCGGCGCATCGCCCGCGGCCCGCAGGCGCCGCATCGCCTGCGCGCCCGAGATGCCCGGCAGTCGCAGGTCCATGACGACGACATCCGGGCGGAGGCGCAACGCGAGCTCGACCGCTTCGGAGCCGTCCGCGCACTCCGCGAGCACCTCGAAGCCGTCGCAACGGTCGAAGATCCGGCGCAGCCCCACCCGCACGAGCGGTTGATCGTCGACGAGCAACAACGTGAGCATGGGTGCGCTCCCCCCTGCCGTTCCGGGCCGGGCGGACCGTACCACCCTTTGTCGTGATTGTCCAGATTCGTACGGTTAGGTCGGCAACCCGACGAACGCGCGCAGCACGGCATCGCAGGCGGCGAGCTCGGCCGCGCCGACGCGCTCGTCGGGCGTGTGCGCGAGCTCGGGGTCGCCCGGGCCCAGGTTGCACGCAGGAATGCCGGCGGCGGCGAATCGCGCGACGTCGGTCCAGCCGAGCTTCGGTCGCACGCGGCCGTCGGCGAGCGCCACGAGCTGGGCGATGAGGGGATCGTGCAGGTTCGGCGGCGCGGCCGGTGACGCGTTCAGCACCGTCACGTCGTCGGCCGCTTCGCACAATGCCGCCACCTCGGCAACTGCGTCGTCGAGTGACCGGGCCGGCGCGTACCGGCGGTTGACGACGACCTCGCAACGATCCGGTACGACGTTGTTCGCGATACCGCCTTCGACGCGCACGACCTGCAGCGCCTCGCGGTACGCGAGGCCGTCGACGTCGACCGTGTGCGCTTCGTAGCGGGCGAGCCGTTCGAGCAGCGGCGCGGCGCGGTGAATCGCGTTCACCCCCATCCACGGCCGCGCCGAGTGCGCGCGCCGGCCGAAGAAGGCGGCTCGCACGTGGATCGTGCCCTGGCACCCCGCCTCGACCCAGCCACCCGTCGGCTCGAGCAGCACGGCCGCGTCGCCGTGCACGAGGTCCGGGCAGTGCTCGAAGAGATGGCGCAACCCGTTGTGTTGGTCGGCGACCTCCTCGCCTTCGTAGAAGACGAAGGTCACGTCGCGTTCGGGTCGACGGGCCGAGGCGCGCGCCGCGAGCGTGAGGAGCACCGCGAGCCCGCCCTTCATGTCGGCGGTGCCGAGCCCGTGGAGGGTCTCGCCGTCGCGGCGGGGCGCGTCGTTGCCCCCACCGGGCACGGTGTCGAGGTGTCCGCCCAGCACGATGCGCGTGCTCGCGCGGCTGTCGGTGCGCGCGACGACGTTGTCGCGGATGCGCTCGATACGAAGCTCGGGAGCGTGCTCGCGCAACCACCGTTCGACGTGGTCGGCGAGCGCCCGCTCCGTCCCGCTCACCGACGGGATTGCGCACAGCTCAGCGGTCAGCGAGAGCAGGTCGGTCACGACACGATGCCGTGCTCACGCAGGAGCGCGTTCAGCTTCAGCTTGTCGTGCTCCTCGCCTTCGCCGAGGTAGCGCAGGACGAGCGCGCAGGGAAGTCCGAAGGTGCCACCCGCGAACTCGCGCATGCGCGTGCCCTGTACGACGACGGCACGCTCGGGGATGTCGCCGCGCGAGACCTCGTCGCCGGTCTCGGCTTCGATGACCGGCACGGTCTTCGAGAAGATCAGACCGGGACCGACCTTCGCACCGCGGCGGACGCGAGCCCCTTCGACGATCATGCAGCGTGAGCCGATGAAGCAGTCGTCCTCGATGACGACCGGCGCCGCCTGCGGAGGCTCGAGCACTCCGCCGATGCCCACACCTCCCGACAGGTGGACGTTCTTGCCGATCTGCGCGCACGATCCGACGGTCGCCCACGTGTCGACCATCGAGCCGGCATCGACGTAAGCGCCGATGTTGACGTAGGACGGCATCATCACGACGCCACGCCCGAGGTACGCGCCGAAGCGCGCCGACGCACCCGGAACGACCCGGACACCCGACGCTTCGTAACCTCGCTTGAGCGGAAGCTTGTCGGCATACTCGAAGGGACCGAGCTCGATCGTCTGCATGTCGTTCACTCGGAACCACAGCAGCACCGCCTGCTTGGCCGCCTCGTTGACGACGACTTCGCCGTCGACGACCTCCGCGATCCGCGTCTCGCCACGATCGAGTCCCGCGATCACTGCATACACGGCGTCGTACGCCTCGCGGGGCGGGAGGACGTCGCGCCACGCGTCGCCCGCTTCCCACATCCGCGTGACCTGCTTCAGCGCGTCGTTCACCGCCTGCCCTTCCCGTCGAGTCGATCGATCGCAAGCTGGAGCCGCTCGAGCGGTTGCACCAGCGCGAGCCGTACGTGGTCGGCACCGGCGGCGCCGTACAGGTCGCCGGGCGACGCGAGCAGACCCGCCTCGTGAGCGAGCCGCGCCGCGATCTCCCATCCGTCGTCCGCGCCTGCTTCGTCGCGCAGCCACAGATAGAACGAGCACGGACCGCCGTCGTGGACGAGCCCGGCATCCTCGAGGCGCTTCGCGACGAGCGTCCGCCGTTCCTCGTAGCGCGCTCGCTGCTCGGCGACGTGCTCGTCGTCACCAAGGGCGGCGACGGCCGCGTGTTGCACCGGCGTCGGCGCCATGAGGCCGGCATGCTTGCGCGTCTCGACGAGATACTCGACGAGATCGGCGTCGCCGGCGAAGAACCCGATGCGCATCCCTGCCATGTTCGAGCGCTTCGACAGGCTGTGCACCGCGAGCACGCCGTCGCGCCCGCTGCGCAGGATCGAGGTCGGATCGGGTGCGAACTCCGCGTAGCACTCGTCGCTCGCGACGACGATCCTGTGGCGTTGCGCCCACGCCACCACGCTCGCGAAGTAGGCGTCGTCCGCGACGGCAGAGGTCGGGTTGCCGGGCTCGTTGCACCACAACACGAGCGCACGTTTCGCGTCCTGTTCGCTGATCGACGACAGATCGAGGTGCCACCCGGCGTCGAGCGCGACCGGTACACCGCGCAGACCGGCGAGCGTCGCGCCCATCTCGTAGGTCGGGTAGGCGACCGCCGGGTAGAGCACCGTGTCGCGGTGCGGGTCGCGTAAGTGGAGCAGGTGCGGCAGTGTCGCGACGAGCTCCTTGGTACCGACGCATGCGCCGACGGCGCCGGATTCGATGTCGACACCGAACCGCCGGTTGATCCACGCGGCTCCCGCCTCGCGCAGGGCCGGGGATCCGGCCGAGGCCGGGTAGCCCATCGACGCAGTGATCGCACCGGCCGCGGCGTCGGCCGCGACACGCGGAACCGGGTCGCAAGGAGTGCCGATGGAGCAGTCGACGACGCCACCGGGGAGCGCGTCGGCCAGACGCTTCAACGCGTCGAGTCGCTCGTACGGATACGGCGGCGGGACGAACCCGGTGGCGACCATCGCGCCGAGGTTAGACGGCGAACTCGGCGAAGCGGCCGCTCGCGACGTCGGGAAGCCGCGCGCGTACGCGCGTGCCGGCGGCGTCGTGCACCTCGACGAGCACTTCCCCGGCGCGATGCAACGCCGCGAGAACGTCGCCTCGGTCGTACGGGACGACGAACTCGACCACGCGCGCCAGCGCGCGCAGGCGGTCGCCGAGCGCGGCGAGGAGCTCCGGAACCCCTTCACCGGACGCCGCAGAGATCGCGACCGAGCGCGGGTGCGCGGCGAGCAGGTGCTTGACCTCGTCGGGATCAGCCACGTCGGCCTTGTTCCAGGCGAGCAGGGCCGGCACGTTCGACGCGTCGATCTCGCGCAGCACCTCCTCGACCGCCCGGATCCGCTCCTCGGAACCTTCCGCGCTCGCGTCGACGACGTGCACGAGAAGGTCGGCGTCGACCACCTCTTCGAGTGTCGAGCGGAACGCCTCGACGAGTTGATGCGGGAGGCGGCGCACGAACCCGACGGTGTCCGAGACGAGCACCGTCTCGCCGCCGGGAAGGTGCAACCGCCGCGTCGTGGGATCGAGCGTCGAGAACAGTTGGTCCTGTACGAGCACTCCGGCGCCCGTGAGCCGGTTGAGCAACGTCGACTTGCCCGAGTTCGTATAGCCGACGAGCGCGACGGTCGGGAAGTCGCGGCGGCGGCGCGCCTTGCGTTGCGTCGCGCGGGTCGCTGCGAGCTGCGCGAGATCGCGTTCGAGCTTCTGCACGCGCCGGACGAGGCGCCGGCGGTCCACCTCGAGCTGCGTCTCACCGGGCCCCCTCCGCCCGGCGCCGATGCCGCCGGCCTGCTGGCTGAGCTGGATCCCTCGACCGCGCAAGCGCGGGAGCCGGTAGCGGAGCTGCGCCAGCTCGACCTGGATCATTCCTTCCTGGCTCGATGCGTGGAGGGCGAAGATGTCGAGGATCAGCGCGACCCGGTCGACGACGTCGACCGCGAAGATCTTTTCGAGGTTGCGCTGCTGCGCCGGTGTCAGCTCGTCGTCGAAGATCACGAGGTCGACGTCGAGCGCGACCGCGAGCTGCTTGAGCTCGTCGGCCTTTCCCTTGCCGATGTAGGTCGCCGGATCCGGCGTGTCGCGGCGTTGGAGGACGATGTCGACGGGCTCGACGCCTGCCGTCTCGGCGAGCTGGGCGAGCTCCTCGAGCGAGGCCTCCGCGTCCTCGGCCGACGCGGTGCCGTAGCCGGTGCCGACGAGGAGCCCGCGCTGATGCACGCGCGACAGATCGAGTTCGGTGGCCGTGAGACGCCGGCGTTGCCGGTTGGAGTGACTACGAGGATCGGTCATGGCGTCCTTGCGAGCGCGTCCATCAAGTCTCGGTGCGATACCTCCACGTCGAAGACGTGCACGACCGGTCCACCCAGGCGAACCGTCGCACCGAGGTGCACCGTCAGCGATCCGCCGAGCACGTCGACGAGGACGCGGTCGCCGACCAGCGCACGACGACGCGCGACGGCGGCCGCGGCGCACGCGCCTGTGCCGCAGGACTGCGTCTCCCCCGCGCCGCGCTCCCACACGCGCATCGTCACGCGATCAGCCCCGGTGACCGCGACGAACTCGACGTTGACTCGTCGCGGGAAGCGAGGGTCGTGCTCGATCGCCGGACCGGCGACGCCGACCGGAACCGACGCTGGGTCGTCGACCAGCAACACCAAGTGCGGGTTTCCCATTCCGGCCGCATCGCCGCGGTATCGCTCGCCGCCGACGGACACCTCGACGTCGAAGGCGGACTCGGCGTCGATCGGGATATTCGCGGGGTCGAAGGTGATCGGGCCCATGTCGACGTCGGCGGCGACGACCGAACCGCGGTCGTCGCGCTCGAGATTCACGACGCGCCGCCCAGCAGGGGTGTCGACGACGAGCGCGCTCCCGCTGCCGAGCCCGGCCCGCGCGGCGACCCACGCGAGGCAGCGGATGCCGTTGCCGCTCATCTCTGCCATCCCGCCGTCGGCATTGCGCAGCGTCATCGTGCAGTCGGCGCCCGCACCGGCGGGTGTGACGGTGATCACGCCGTCGGCGCCGATGCCCCGGTGCCGATCGCACAGCGCCGCGACCGCGACCGCGTCGAGCCGCGGCGCGTCGCTGTCGAGCGCGAGCTGCACGAGGAAGTCGTTGCCGGTTGCGTGGAGCTTCGAGAGCCGGAGCGTCATGCGGGCGCCTTGGACGGGGACGAGGCCTCCCAGGTTGCCAGCACCGCCGAAGCCTGGTCGTCGATATTCGCGGTGGCGGAGATCCACACGACCCGCGGATCGCGCCGGAACCACACGCGCTGGCGCCGGGCGAACCGGCGCGTGCGGCGTTCGGCAGCGTCGAACGCCGCATCGAGGGAAGCCGCCCCGCCGCGCACGTGCTGCAGAAGCTCCTTGTAGCCGATTGCCTGCTCGGCGGTGGGTGAGAGTCCGCCCGGACGCCCTGCGAGACGCCGGACCTCGTCGAGGAACCCCGCCGCGCGCATCTGCCCGAGGCGCCGGGCGACTCGTTGCCCGAGCTGCGCGCCGTCCAGCCACAGGCCCACCATCGTGACGTCGATCGCCGGCGCACCGTAGGTA
>Ga0073934_10002493_pt1 | contig 38044 bp, 36 predicted proteins | sample LarsenN4metaG_FD_76834 | JGI IMG/M metagenome (GOLD analysis project Ga0073934, IMG submission 76834) | Hot spring sediment bacterial and archeal communities from British Columbia, Canada, to study Microbial Dark Matter (Phase II) - Larsen... ... | reverse complement strand
GCACGAAATCCGCCGTCTCGCCGCGCCCGGCGCCGCGCGGCGCGCCCGACGCCGCGACGATTTCCGCCTCGACGCGCGCCGAGCTCAGCGCATCAGGGGTCGGCGGCTCGATCCGCGCCGTTGCGGCGTCAAGGTCGTAAAAGAGTTCGTAAACCGGCGCCGCGAAGCGGACAGGCGCGCGCCAGAAATCGAGATGTCCCGCGTCAGCCGTACGCCGTTCGCGCCGCACCGAGACGCGCCGAAGCCCTGCATGCGCATGCGGGCGCGACACGCAGGCGAGCATGCAATGAAGGAAAATCTGCACGCATTCGACGGAGAACTGGATGAAATCGGCGTTGTCGTCGACGACATAGGGAAAGCGTCGGTCATCGATGACGAAGCAAACCATGTCGCCGCGCCGACGCACGGAATTGTATTCGCCGCCATGGAGCAGGTTATAGGTCCTCGCGAGAAGCCTCATCGCTTCGTAGAGCGACGTCGCCCCGACGAGATTGCCCAAAGCGAAATCGCGCGTGCCGGGGAGAAGCTGCCGCTTCGACAGATGCAAGGTCTCGTCCTTGAGCGCCGCCGAAACCTCGTTTTGCAGGCGGTGATATTCTGCGAGCGTGATCAGCCCGTCGCCGTCATCGACATCGACGGCGATGCGCGCCCGCGCAAGCATGACGCCGGCGTCGACGCCGTTGGCGCGCGCCATCGCCAGGAGCGGCCGCGCCATCGCGGCCTTGAGGCGGACCGGAGGCGGCGCGTCGCCGGCGTTCACGGGAGACCCCGGCGATCGCGGCGCGATCTCGCGCGCGCGCATCGCGTGCGGCTCGTCGGGACAGGCGTCGCGTCAGCGCTCATTCGCCTCCAGGATTGAACAGCGCCGGCGCCGCTGCGGCCCGGCGTTTCCCTTTTCGATCTGACAAATTCGCAGACCGCGCAAGACCGCGTCCTGCGCGTGCGCCGGCGAGGGCGGACGCTTCCCAGCTGCTTGAAGACGGCGAAGGCGGGGCCGGAAACGAACGCCCCCGCTGCGGGGACGGCGCGACGCCCTAATCCTCGAGCGTCATGACGACGACTTCGCCGGGCGCGACCGAAACTTTCGTCTCGTCAAAGGTCGGCTTCCTGAGCTTCGGCCGGATGTCGTTCGAGAAAACGTAGGGCTCTTTCGGCTTTCCAAGCGCGTTGCGGTTCAGCTTGCCGTCGCCGTTTTCGTCATAATAGGCGACGAAGGCGTAGTCGCCGGGCGCAAGCCCCCGGAGCGTGATCAGCGCGAGGCCTTCGTCATTGACCGTCGCATCATGTTTGGCCGCGGCCCGTTCCAGAAACGTCATCGCGTCGGCGAAAACCGAAAGACGGACATGGCCGCCCGACGGGGCGAATTCGGAGCGCACGGCGAGGACGACCGCATCGCCTGCGGAGAATTTCGAGAAGGGGTCAGGAAGGGGCGCGCTGTCCGCGAACGCGGCGCCAAGCCCCAGCGCCGCCGCGCCGGCGATCCCCCCGAACAAAACCTCTTTGCGCACGATTATCCCTACCAAGACCTTACGCAGCCGGCGCTGCAAAACGGCAAGCGCCGATTCCCTCAACTTTAGGAAAGAACGGTTCAAATCAACTTAAAAAGCCGCGATCGGGCGCGCCTTTGCGTCACGCTCATGCGATCAGCCCGCGAGCGTTACGCGATTGCAACGCCTCTCGTCATGTAGCCGGCGAATTTCGGCGCGCCGCGCGCGTAATGGCTCTCCGCGGAGCGGATTTCAAAGCCCGCCCGACGCACCAATTCGAGAGGTTCGCGGTTCAAATTGCAACCGCCGCCGAGCTTTCCCCAAATGGGATTGAGCCGGTCCTGCCAACGGCGGACGCCGGCGTCGGGAGCTGCGCCATGCTCGAGAAAGACAAGCCGTCCGCCGCTCTTCAGCGTCCGCTTCATGCCGGCGAGCGCGCGCGCGACATCGGGGATCGTGCACAGCGTATAAGTGACAAGGACCGTATCGACGGAGCCCGCGTCGAGCGGAATCTCCTCGGCTTTAAGGTCGAGCCACTCAAGGGCGAACGGGAGATCGGCGATTCGCTTCGCCGCCTTGCGGCGCATCGCCGAAGACGGTTCGAGCGCGTAGAGCTTCGTTATCTTCGCGCGGTCGTAAAACGCCGCGTTGTGCCCTGAACCAAAACCGACTTCGAGGACGACTCCGGCGGCTTCGGGCACGATCGCCGAACGCTCTTTGGCGATCGGCGGCGCTGAACAGACGAAGCTGACGAGCGCAGGCTCGATGTGATCTGAATAGAATCCCATGACAACCTCTTGCCGCCGCCGCCGCGGACGCGCAAGCTTGCAGCGTCGAAATGCGGAGGCTCGCCGTGAAAGGCGCTCGAATGTTGATGGCGTCCGCCGCGGCGACGCTTGCTGCGGCCTGCGCGCAAGGCCCAGGCGGCGGCGGCCCGTCCATCGCCGGCCTATGGGCCGTCGCGGAGATCGACGGCGCGGCCGTGCCGCCTGACGTCCCGGTCACCGTCAATTTCGCCGTGGACGGAAGAGTCAGCGGGACGAGCGGGTGCAATCAATATGGCGGCGAATACGTCTACAGGAAGGGCGTCTTGACGATCGGACAGACCTTCACGACCGAAATGGCGTGCATCGACGACTACCGAATGGAGCTGGAATCGAAGTTCCACAATCGGTTCAGCGGCGACCTTTCCGTTTCCGCCTCGCCGGACGGCGCGCTCCTTCTCGGCGCGAAGGAGGCCGGCCTCGTGCTGCGCAAGGCCGCGTCCTAGCCCCGATGTTTCGCTCGTTCCTTTTTGTTCCCGGCGACCGTCCCGAGCGTTTTGACAAGGCGGCCCTTTCGGGCGCCGACGCCGTCTGCATCGATCTTGAGGACGCCGTCGCGCCGCCGAACAAGGAGGCGGCGCGGCGCGAGGCATTCTCCTATCTCGCGGGATCCGCGGCGCCTGCGAGCGTCGGCGTCCGCTTCAACAGCCTTGAATGCGTCGACGGATTTCGCGACGTCATCGCCTTTATAGACAGCGCAGCGTCGCCCGCGTTCATTCTGACGCCGAAAGTCCGCTCGCGTTCAGTCGTCGATCAGCTGCGACGCGCGCTTGGCGCGCGTTGCCCGGCGCTTTGGGCGCTGATGGAGACGCCGGAGGCGCTTTTTTCGATTTCATTGATCGCGGAAAGCCTCGGCGAAGGCGGCGGCGTCGTTTTCGGCGGCGCCGATCTTTCCGCCGCGTTGGGCTCCGACATGAGCTGGGACGCGCTTTATCACGCGCGCGCCGCGACGGTTGCGGGCGCGGCGCTCCACGGCCTGCAGTGTCTCGACGTGCCATTCCTAGACGTCCGGAACATCGCCGCGATGATCGAGGAAACGCGCCGCGCAAAAGCCATGGGCTTCACCGGAAGGGCCTGCATACATCCCGATCAGGTCGCGCCGATCAACGGGATATTTACGCCGACAGCGGACGAAATCGCCGCGGCGCAGGCGATTATCGACGCCTATGAAGGAAACGCGGGTCGCGTCCTCTTGCACGAAGGCCGTCTCGTCGAAAAGCCGGTGCTGGCGGCGGCCCGGAGAACGCTCGCCCGCGCCCGTTCCTGATCGCTATTCAAGGCCGAGAATGATCCGGTCGGGCGGCTTGTGGCCGTCGGCGAACATCTTGATGTTGATGATGACGCGCTCGCCCATTTCGATGCGGCTTTCAATCGTCGCCGACGCCATATGCGGCAGGAGGACGACGCTCGGCGCCGCGAGGAGCCGCGCATTCGGCCGCGGCTCTTTCTCGAAAACGTCGAGCCCCGCCCCCGCGAGCCGTCCCGCTTCGATCGCGTCGGCGAGCGCTTCCTCATCGATGATCTCGCCGCGCGAAATGTTCACGACATAAGCGTGCGGCGGCATCATCGCGAGGCGCGCGCGAGAGAGCAGGTGATGCGTCTGCGGCGTCGCCGGGCAGTTGATCGAGACGATGTCCATGCGCTTCAGCATGGCGTCGAGGTCCGGCCAGTAGGTCGCCTCGAGCTCCTCCTCGATATGCGGATTGATCGGCTTTCGGTTGTGATAGTGGATCGCTAGGCCGAATGCGCGCGCTCGTCTTGCGACCGCCTCGCCGACCCGGCCAAGCCCGATGACGCCAAGTTTCTTGCCCTTGACGCGCCGGCCGAGCATCCAGGTCGGGGACCAACCGGCGAAGGCGCCGCGTTCAAGCGCCCTGACGCCCTCGACGAGCCGGCGCGGCACGGCGAGAATGAGCGCCATCGCCATGTCGGCGGCGTCCTCGGCAAGCACCGACGGCGTATTGGTGACGATGACGCCCCGCTCATTGGCCGCTGCGACATCGATGTGGTCGACGCCCGCGCCGAAATTCGCGACGAGCTTCATGCGGCCGCCGGCGCGCGCGAAAAACGCCGCGTCAAGCTGGTCGCCGAGCGTCGGCGCAAGGACGTCGACGTCCTGCGCCAGCGCCGCAAGCTCATCGCGCGACAGCGGCCGGTCCTTGAGATTCAGCGACGTGTCGAACAGCGCGGCGAGCCGCTGCTCAACCGTGTCCGGCAGCTTGCGCGTCACTCCGACTTTGAGACGCCGATGCGGCATGTTTGAAGTCCTCGTCGGTGGCGCGCTTTAACCGCTCGTTAACGCAGCCGAACCCAGAGTAAGGGTTTGTTCACTTTCTGGAACGGCGGCGCGACGGCGCGGATCGGTCGGGTTTGTTGTCATGCGGCGTCGGATCGCCATCTCAGCCCTGCTCTTGCATTTGAGCCCGGCCGCCGCCGCCGCGCAAGCAGCGGGCGGGGCGCGCCTTGACACCCCATCCGGCTTTCCCGTGCCGCGCTTCGTCAGCCTCAAGGATGAGGAGACAAATTGCCGAATTGGCCCGAGTTTCGATCACCCGGTGAAGTTTGTCTTCAAGCGCGCCGGCGCGCCAGTCATGGTGATCGCCGAATCCGTCGATCACTGGCGCAAGATCAAGGACCCGGACGGCGATGCGTGCTGGGTCCATCAGACGACGCTAAAAGGCCAATCCCACGTTCTTGTGATCGCCGACACGGCGCTTCATCGCCGCCCCGACGCCTCGGCGAGGACGACCGCGATGCTCGGTCGAGGCGTCCTCGCAAGACTGATCAAGCGCCGGAACGGCTGGGTCCTTGTCGCCGCCGATGACATTCGCGGCTGGGCAGATGAAACAAAGGTCTGGGGCGGAGCGATCGTCGCCGAGTCGCCGTAACATAGGCTGTCCGCCGGAATTGACCGCTTCCCGCCCGGCGACTACCTACGGTCGCAGGGTCAAAGTCGCGCCGGCGGAATAATGAAACAGAAATCAAGCTATACGCGCGAAGAATTGCTGCAATGCGGCATGGAGGGCTTTGCGGGTCCGGGCACCGCTCAGCTGCCGATTCCGCCGATGTTGATGTTCGAGCGCGTGACCAAGATTTCGCGCGACGGCGGTCAGAACGGCAGAGGGGAAGTCTCCGCCGAACTCGACATTCATCCAAAGCTCTGGTTTTTCGAGTGCCATTTCCCGGGAGATCCGGTGATGCCGGGCTGCCTCGGTCTTGATGCGCTGTGGCAGATGGTCGGGTTCTTTCTCACCTGGTCCGGCCTTCCCGGCAGGGGGCGCGCGCTTGGCTGCGGCGAGGTGAAATTTTCGGGACAGGTGACGCCTGAAATCCATCTGATCCGGTACGAGATCGACATCCGCCGCGTGATGACCGGGCGGCTCACGCTCGGCGTCGCCGACGGGCGCCTCATCGCCGACGGCCGCAAGATTTATGAAGCGAAGGACCTGCGGGTCGGGTTATTCTCGGCGTCGCAATTGAACGCGGGCGCCGCCGCTTAGCGCGACGCGCGCCAATGCATGAACGGCCCGGCGCGCCGGCGCCGCGCCGAACGAGGATGGGAGCAGCGACCGCAATCTGGACGCGGACGCAAGGCGCCGTCGAGGCGGATCGGAATTGGAGGCCTATGCGTCGCGTAGCGATCACCGGAATGGGCTGCGTTTCTTCAATCGGCGCGAACGTCGCGGAAGTCGCGCGCGCGCTTAAGGAGGCGAAATCAGGCGTCTCTTTCTCTTCCGAATTCGCGGAAAAAGGGTTTCGCTGCCAGGTCTGGGCCCGCCCGAGCGTCAATGTCGAAACGGCGCTTGATCGGCGCACGCGCCGCTTCATGGGCGAAGGCTCTGCGTGGAATTACATCGCAATGCAGGAAGCGATCGTCGACGCGAGGCTCGCGCCCGACGAGGTCTCGCATCCGATGACCGGCATCATCATGGGGTCGGGCGGACCGTCGACGGCGGCGATCGTCGAAGCCGCCGACGTCAATCGCGAAACCAAGGGCACGAAGCGAATCGGCCCGACCGTCGTTCCCAAAGCGATGTCGTCGACGAATTCGGCCACGCTTGCGGTTCCGTTCAAGATCCTTGGCGTCAATTATTCGATCTCGTCGGCCTGCGCCACCTCCGTTCACTGCATCGGCGCCGCCGCCGAACAGATCACGTGGGGCAAGCAGGACGTCATCTTCGCCGGCGGCGGCGAGGATTGCCACTGGACGATGGCGAACCTCTTCGACGCGATGGGCGCGATGGCGACCGCCTTTAACGAGACGCCGGCGACCGCCTCGCGCGCCTACGACAAGAACCGCGACGGCTTCGTCATCGCCGGCGGGGCGGGCGTCGTCGTACTGGAGGAAATGAGCCGCGCCAAAGCGCGCGGCGCGACGATCTACGGCGAGATCGTCGGCTATTGCGCCAACGCCGACGGCTACGACATGGTGCAGCTTTCGGGCGAGGGCGCTGTCCGGTGCATGCGCGAAGCCTTGAAGACCGTGAAGCGGCCGATCGACTATGTGAACACCCACGGCACCTCGACGCCGGTCGGCGATTCCAAGGAAACGGCGGCGCTGCGCGAGGTTTTCGGCGCGAGGATCCCGCCCTTCTCGTCGACGAAATCCCTGACCGGCCATTCGCTCGGCGCGGTCGGCGCGCAGGAGACGATCTATTCCCTCATTATGATGCGCGACCGGTTCCTTTGCGAAAGCGCGCATATCGAAGAGATCGATCCGGAATTCGCCGATCTGCCGATCATCCGCGAACGCGTCGACAACGCGAAGATCGACTGCTTCTTGACGAACTCCTTCGGCTTCGGCGGGACCAATGGCTGTCTGGTCGTCGCGCGGGCGGAGTGAGCTCCAATTCCAATCCGAAAGGGCGTTTCATGAGCGATGAACCCTCATTCCCGTCCGGCGTCTTGATGAAGGGCAAGCGCGGCCTTGTTATGGGCGTCGCCAACAAGAATTCGATCGCCTGGGGCGTCGCCCAGCAGCTCGCCGCGCAAGGAGCGGAGCTCGCCTTTTCCTACCTCAAGGCGATGGAAAGCCGGGTGCGCCCCTTGGGCGAGTCGATCGGCGTCAAGCTCTTCGTCGAGGCGGACGTCATGAGCGATGACGACATGGCGCGGTCCTTTGCGGAGATCGAAAGGGAATGGGGCCGTCTCGACTTCCTCGTCCACGCGATCGCGTTCACCGACAAGGAGGCCCTCAAAGGCTCGTTCGTCGAAAACACGACACGACAAAACTTCAAGGATACGATGGACGTCTCGGCGTTTTCCTTCGTCGATGCGGCGCGCCGCGCGTCAAAAATGATGCCGGCGGGCGGGTCAATGGTGACGCTCACTTATTTGGGTTCGGAACGCGTCGTGCCGAATTACAACGTCATGGGCGTCGCCAAGGCGGCGCTCGAAGCGTCGATGCGCTATGTCGCGCGCGATCTCGGCCCCAAGGGGATCCGCGTCAACGCGATTTCCGCAGGCCCGATGAAGACGCTCGCCATGGCGGGGATTTCCGGCGGGCGCCAGCTGATGTCGGTCGGGCGCGAGTGGTCGCTCCTCAAAGAAGACACGACAATGGAAGGAGTCGCCGGGTCGGCGCTCTATCTTCTCTCCGATCTCGGGAAGTCCTGCACAGGCGAGGTCGTCCATGTCGACGCCGGCTTCCACGTCGTCGCCGTTCCGAACATCGAGGGCGCCGCCTGAAGGGCCGCACGCAAAGAATTAATCCGCGCATTGGTTGCGCAAATTCATACGGATGTCGTCGTAACGCCAACAGACCGTCAGCCTGCTGATATAATACCTTCATCAAACCGCCTTAGCCCCCGGTTCGGCAACCGGAGCGGGCGACATGTCTGGAAGCGGCGCATCAATTGGAAGAACGAGCCTTCGTGCGTGGTTCGCCGCCGCCGCGGCGGTGACGACGACCGCCGCCGGAACGGGCTTTGCATCGACGTCGATGACGGAACGGGCGGCGCGAGAATCGATGACGCCGACCGGCGGGCCGGTGATCGCGGTCGGCCATCGCGGTACCAGGCGATTCGCGCCGGAAAACACGCTCTCGGCGCATGAAATGGCGATTGCGCTCGGCGCGCGCGCAATCGAAATGGACGTCAGGATGACCGCCGACGGCGAATTCGTCCTGATGCATGACCCCACGGTCAATCGCACGACCGACGGACGCGGCCTTGTGTCGAAAATGACGCTCGCCGAGATCCGGAGGCTCGACGCCGGGTCATGGTTCGCTCCGGAATTCGCCGGCGAGCGCGTCCCGACGCTGCGCGAGGCGCTGCGAAACATCAAGGGCCGCGCGGCGGTCGACATTGACTTCAAGGCGGGGCCCGCAGACTCCGCAGAACGCATCGCGCGAATTCTCGACGAGGAACGCTTCGATGACGGATCGCTCGTCACGGTCTTCGTGCGGAGCTGGAATTACCGCAAGATGAAGCGGCTGCCGAAACCGTACCTGCTGCGGCCGCACTACCGGAACGCCGCCATGACGGCGCAAGCCGCGCGCGAAGACCGCGTCGAAGTCATGGGCCTCAGGCGGCGGAGCTTTTCCTTCTCCGCCGCGCGGGCGATCGCCGACGCCAAACTCAGCCTGTTTTCGAACGTCATGGGGCGCGACGACAACGAGCGCGGTTTCGCGGACAGCCTTCGCGCCGGAGCCCGGTTCATTCAGACCGACCGGCTCGATCTCCTTGTGCCCTATCTGAGAGAACGCGGGCTCCTCCTCGAATGCGCGCCAACGCGCAGCTTTTCGTGTCCGTCAGGCGCGCGGGACGCCGTCAAGTTCGCCGCCGTCGCGCGCACGACGCCGCTGCGGCCCGCCGCCCTTTCGGCTGCGGCGCCTTGCGCTTCAGGCGCCGGCGCCGAACCGGCCTTCTATCGCGCCTGCAAATAGTCGATGGGATCGACGCGCGCGAAGCCGGGCGTTTCGTCAACAAGGTGATCGAGCCAGAATTTATGTCCGGCGCCGAAGACGAGGACGACGCGATCGCCAGGCTTCGTCACATCGATGAGTTTTGAGAAGATCTTCGCGTTGCGCATGAACCAGTACCCGTTGAGCTCCGCCGCCGGCTGCGCCTCGCCGACGTCGAACTTCAAGATCTCATAGTAGAACGCCGGCGATGCGAACTTTCCGGCATTGGCTTCGATGAGCGCCGCGCGCATGGAGAGCGCGGCGAGCCGCTCCGTTTCCTCGCCGACCATCGCCTGCGCCTTTCCGATCAGCGCGCCGATCGCATCCGCCTGCCCCGTCGCGGCCGCATGTTCCAACAGCTTTCCGAAAGGAAAATAATCCGGCTCCCCGTCTGACGGCTGTTCGTCGAGCCCGAGAACGCGAGCGACGCCGGCTTTCGCCGCAAGCCGGTAGGCGACCTGCACGCGCTCATCCTCATCGTTAAGGAGATCGCTCGGCGCGAACGCGGCGAAATTCGGATCGACGTAATCGGGCGCCGCCGTGACGCGCTCCGTGACGACGACAGTCGGCTTGAAGGCGGCGGGCGCGCCGGCGGCCTCCTCGAGCTCCCGTTGGCGCTGCGGCGTCAGCGGGCTGTCGGTCTTGGCTGAAATGACGTCGCTCTCGGACCCCGCGAAATGCCAGGTCCCGAGCACCATCACCTGGACTGCCTCCGTCTCCGGGGCGACAGGCGCCGGCGGCGTCGCGCATCCGGCGCATCCAAGGATCATTGCGGCGGCGATCGCGATTATTCTCATGAGCGACTCCAAATGCTGGGGAGCCGGCCCTATCGCGTCGGGCGCGCGGCCGACACAAAATTGCGACAGGATGCGCGCCCTTTGCGCCGCTACGCTTTCCGCGCGGCGATCCAGGCGTTGATCGTCGCTTCAAGAACCGGCAGCGGCGCGTCGCCGGTCGACAGCACCGCGTCATGGAAGCCGCGAATGTCGAACTTGTCGCCAAGTTCGGCTTCGGCCTTGGCGCGCAGTTCCTGGATCTTCAGCATGCCAAGCTTGTAGGCGCAGGCCTGTCCCGGAATGACCGCGTAGCGCTCGACTTCGCGCGTCACGGATTCGCGCGTCTCGCCGGTGACTGAAACCATGTAATCAATCGCCTCATCCCGCGACCAGCGCTTCCAGTGCAGTCCGGTGTCGACGACGAGCCGCGCGGCGCGGAAAAGCTCGGCCTGAAGGCGGCCGAGATCGCCCGCGGGATCGTTCTCGTACATGCCCATTTCCTTCGCGAGGGCCTCGGCGTAAAGGCCCCAGCCTTCTGCGTATTCGGAATAGCTCAAGAGGTTGCGGATCAAGGGCATGTCCGGGATCGAGCGCTGATACGCCGTCTGGAAATGATGGCCGGGGACCGCCTCGTGATAGGTGAGCGACTTCAGGGAGTGTTTCGGGTTGTCGGCGGTGTCCTTGAGGTTGATCCAGTAGACGCCGGGGCGCGAACCGTCGAGCGAGGGGCCTGTGTAATAGCCGCCGGGCGATGAATCCTGTTCGTGGACCGGGATGCGCCTCACTTCAACCTTGCTCTCGGGGAGGCGTCCGAAATAGGCCGGCGCCTTCGCCATGATCTCGTCGACTTGCGCGCGGAGCGAAGCGAGGAGCGCCTCACGGCCTTGATCCGTATTCGGATAAAGATTGTCCGGGCGCGCGGCGAGCGCTTCCATGCGCGCGGCGACGGATCCGTTCGCAAGGCCGATCGACTTCAAGAGCCCGTCCATCTCCGCCGTGATGCGCGCGACCTCGGAAAGGCCGAGTTCGTGCACATCGTCGCCGTTCCGCGTCCCCGCGCCGTAGGCGGAAAGCGCCGCCTGATAGAACGCCTCCCCTTCCTCGCCGAGGCGCCAGACTCCGGCGTCGGCGTTCGTCTGCTCCTTGATGAGGTCGACGGACGCCGCAAGGCGCGCATAGGCGGGATAGACGGCCTCTTCGACGGCCGCCACCGCGCGCGCCTTCAAGTCGGCCCGTTCGGCGTCGGAGAGGCCGTCCAGCAAGGCGATCTTCGCTTCGAGGGTCGCAACGAGAGGGTGCGCGGCCGCCGGTCCCGAGGTGAAGCTCGTCAGCGACGCGGCGATCGCCTCGACCGCGAAAAGCGGCGGCGCGATCCCGATCCCGGCGTCCGTCGAGATCGTTTCAGCCGTTTCGTCGAGCGCGCGCGCCATGTCGGTGAGACGCGCGATATAGGCGTCAGCATCCGCTTTCGACTCGATTGGATGCTGCGTCATCAGCATGCGCGGCAAGGCGAGATGCGGCCCTGTCAGCTGCGTCATGAAATAGGGCGACATCGCCCAGCTGTCGCCGGAATTTGGAAGGCCGCCGCCGAACGGCGTCGCGCCGCCGAAGTCGAACTGGTTGCGTCGCGCCGCCATATCGTAGGCGTTCTTGAGGACGTCATAGGCGACCGCAGTCGAGCCCGACAGCGCCGACCGGTCGAACCCGCGCAGCTCCATCAGGAATTCTTCGTTCATCTGCCGCGCCGTCTGATGCGCTTCAAAGCCGTAGCCGCCGAGGCGCGACAAATAGCCTTCGCCGGCGACGTCCTCGCCGACGCCGAGCTCGGTCGCCGCTTCCGGCGCTGTCGCAAGGAACGCCCGCGCATGGCGCTCCGCCATCGCCAGAAACTCCTTTGACGGATCAAGCGCGCCGACTCCCTCGGCGGCTTCGACGGCGTTTCCTCCGCCGCCTTGAGACGGCTTGCCTTTGCCGCACGACGACGCCGCAAGGAGCGCAAGCGCGGCCGCCGAGAGCCGCAGCGCGAGATTCGATGATGTCCGCATGCCTCTTCCCCTGAAGCGCCGGGAACGCGCCCGTCCCCGATAGGAAGGACGTTAGGCCGACGCGGCGAAGCGACCAACCCCGCCGGGCGCATGAGAGGGCCGGGCGTTGTAAAAAAACCCCGCCGGCCGGGCTGGCGGGGCTCGTTTATTTTCAATGGGTTAGGCTGAGGCGGGTTATTCCTCGTCGCCTTTCCGCGGCTTTTCGGCCTGCGGGATTTCCTTGCCGGTCTGCTGGTCGACGACCTTCATCGAGAGGCGGACCTTGCCGCGATCGTCGAAGCCCAAAAGCTTCACATAGACCTCGTCGCCTTCCTTGACGACGTCGGTCGTCTTTTCCGCGCGCTGCGAGGAAAGCTGCGAGATGTGGACGAGGCCGTCGCGCGCGCCGAAGAAGTTGACGAAGGCGCCGAAGTCCATCGTCTTGACGACCTTGCCCTTGTAAATCTCGCCGACTTCCGGCTCCGCGACGATCGAGTGGATCCATTTGTAGGCGGCCTCGATCTTCGCCTTGTCGCTCGACGCGATCTTGATGAGGCCGTCGTCGTTGATGTCGACCTTGGCGCCGGTCTTCTCGACGATTTCGCGAATGACCTTGCCGCCGGAGCCGATGACGTCGCGGATCTTGTCCTTGGCGATCTGCATCGTTTCAATGCGCGGCGCGAACTCGCCGAGTTCGGCCCGGCTGGTGTCGATCGCTTTCGCCATCTCGCCGAGGATGTGCATGCGGCCGTCCTTCGCCTGCGCGAGCGCGACCTTCATGATTTCCTCGGTGATGCCGGCGACTTTGATGTCCATCTGCAGCGAAGTGACGCCCTCCTTCGTGCCCGCGACCTTGAAGTCCATGTCGCCGAGATGGTCTTCGTCGCCAAGGATGTCCGAAAGCACCGAGAAGCGCGCGCCCTCGAGGATCAATCCCATCGCGATGCCGGCGACGGGCCGCTTGATCGGAACGCCGGCGTCCATGAGCGCGAGCGACGAGCCGCAGACCGTCGCCATCGACGATGAGCCGTTCGACTCGGTGATTTCCGAAACGAGTCGGATGACGTAGGGAAATTCCTCCTGCGTCGGAAGCACCGCTTTGATCGCCCGCCAGGCGAGCTTGCCGTGGCCGATTTCACGCCGGCCGGCGCCGCCCATGCGGCCGGTTTCGCCGACCGAGTAAGGCGGAAAATTATAGTGCAGTAGGAATGTCTCCTTGTAGGTCCCGGAGAGCGCGTCGATCCACTGCTCGTCCTCGCCGGTGCCGAGCGTCGCGACGACGATCGCCTGCGTCTCGCCGCGCGTGAAAAGCGCCGAGCCGTGCGTGCGAGGAAAGACGCCGACTTCAGCGACAATCGGCCGGACGGTTTTAGTGTCGCGCCCGTCGATTCTGAGACCCGAGTCGAGAATGCCGTTCCGAACGATGTCCGCCTCAATCTCCTTGAAGAGCGAGCCGAGCGCGTTCAGCGAAATCGCATTCGGATCTTCGGGATTGACCAGCGCTTCCGCCGCCTTGGCCTTCGCCGCGCTGATTTTCTCGTGACGAATTTGCTTACGGCGCTCCTTATAGGCGTCGCGAAGGTCGCTCTCCACGAGCTTGCGGATTTTCGCCGGATAGTCGCCGTGATCGGCGGCCTTGATCTCCCAGGGCTCCTTCGCGCAGTCATTGGCGAAGTCAATGATGAGGTTGATCGCGTCCTTGGCGGCCTTGTGGCCGAACATGACGGCCCCGAGCATCTGGTCTTCGGAAAGCTCCTTTGCTTCCGATTCGACCATCATCACCGCTTCGGCCGTGCCGGCCATGACGAGGTCGAGCCTTGTTTCGCCCATTTCGTCGATCTGCGGGTTGAGGACGTAATCGCCGTTGATGAGGCCGACGCGCGCCGCGCCGATCGGTCCGAGGAACGGGATGCCGGAAATCGTCAGCGCCGCCGAAGTCGCGATCATGGCGACGATGTCGGGATCATTCTCAAGATCGTGGCTCAAGACCGTCGCGATGATCTGGACTTCGTTCTTGAAACCTTTTGCGAAAAGCGGACGGATCGGCCGGTCGATGAGCCGCGAGGTCAGCGTCTCTTTTTCCGTCGGGCGGCCTTCGCGCTTGAAATAGCCGCCGGGAATTCTGCCCGAGGCGAAGAATTTCTCCTGATAGTGGACGGTCAAGGGAAAAAAATCGAACTTCGGGTCCGCTTCCTTCGCGCCGACGACCGTTGCAAGCACCGATGTGTCGCCGTAGGTCGCGAGAACGGCGCCGTCGGCCTGCCGCGCGATGCGGCCGGACTCAAGGGTCAGCGTGCGCCCGCCCCATTGCATCGACTTCTTTGTGATAGTGAACATCTCGTTTCTTCTTTCTGTGTCGGCGTCGCCGGATTGCGAGCGCCTCGTTGGCAGGGCGGGTTTCAATCCGCCATCGCCATTGCAACGCGGACGACCCCTCGCGGGAACCGCGTTGGCGGATGAATGCCCGTCCTATTTCGGCTGCATCCTGATCGCGCCGTCCAATCTTATCGTTTCGCCGTTCATGTAGCTGTTGCGGCAGATTTCGACGGCGAGCGAGGCGTATTCCTCAGGTCTGCCGAGGCGCTTCGGGAACGGAACCATCGCCGCGAGCGCATCCTGGACCTTCTGGTCCATGCCCGCCATCATCGGCGTCCAGAAGATCCCGGGCGCGATGGTGTTGCAGCGGATCCCGGCGTTCATGAGATCGCGCGCGATCGGCAAGGTCATGCCAGCGACGCCGGCCTTCGACGCCGTATACGCCGCCTGTCCGATCTGACCGTCAAAGGCCGCGACCGATGCGGTGTTGACGATGGCGCCGCGCTCGCCGTCCTCAAGCGCGTCGAGCTTTTCCATCGCCTCGGCGACGAGACGGATGCAGTTGAACGTGCCGACAAGATTGACGTCGATGACGCGCCTGAAATTCTCGAGCTTGTGCGGGCCGTTCTTGCCGACGGTCTTCTCGCCGATCGCGATCCCCGCGCAGTTGATGAGGATGCGAGGACTCCCGATCGCCGCGATCGTCTTCTCCAGCCCCGCCTTGACGCTCGCCTCGTCCGCGACGTTGACCGCGCAGAAGACGCCGCCGAGCCTTTTCGCCAGCGCCTCGCCCTTCTCGGCGTTCATGTCCCAGAGCGCGAGTTTGCATCCTTGCGCATGGAGCGCTTCGGCGGTCGCCGCGCCGAGGCCCGACGCGCCGCCGGTGACGACAGCGGAAAGTCCGGAAAGTTTCATTCCTTGCTCCTTCAGTTCCCCGCCTTCCCCCCTTGGGGAAGGCCGAATCGCGCGAATCGCAATTCGGGCAATCTGGGGCGCCTGACGAAGCAAACGCCCTTAGGCGCGCCTAGCGGCGAAGGCCGAGGCGCTCGATTAGCGCCTGATAGCGCTTTTCGTCCATCCGCTTCACGTAATCGAGGAGACGCCGGCGCTGCGAGACGAGCTTTAAAAGCCCGCGGCGCGAGTGATTGTCCTTGACGTGATCCTTGAAATGTTCGGTGAGATTCGAAATCCGCTCGGAGAGGATCGCGATCTGGACCTCCGGCGAGCCGGTATCGTCCTTCTTGGTCGCGAACTCCTTGATGAGCTTCGCCTTACGCTCGGGCGTAATCGACATCGGTTCTGCTCCGCGGCGTCGGATGATGCCGGCCCCGCCGGGACGCCGTCCAGCAGGGTCGAAGGGATGGGGGCTTATGGCGGACGGAAGGGCGGAAGGCAAGCGCCCCCCGCAAGCGACGGACGGCAAGGCCTAGATCGTCGGGCGCGATCTTCAAATCGCGCCCGACGATCAAATCATTATTCTGGCGCGCCTTTTCGCGTAAAACCGGTTTCCGCCTTTGCGCCCGGCGCGCTAAGCCCCCCGCGCGGTCAGTTCAAGGTCTTGCCGCGCCCTACGAGTACCGCCTTCACGGCTTCGGTCATCAAGCCGGCGCGCGCGCCGCCGATCGCGTTGACGTGCGGCGTTTCAGGCCCGTTGAACGACCCCAGTTCAACGCCGGCATTCGGCCGGCCGAGGTCGTCGGCGGTATAGGAGACCTGCGCGATCGCGCCCGGTTTCAGCGCTTCGAGAAGACGCGTGATGTCCGAAAAATAGACGCTGAGCTCGTAGATGAGATTGGACGGCGTCACGCCGCCATTGAGATAGATCTTCGTCGCCATGACGCCGCGGTCCGGAAGCAGCGCCGCCGTCGCGATGCCGCTCACATTCATGTTGAAATTGTTCACCTGATCGAGCGTCACGCCCTGCGCGTTGAAAAAACCGTAGGGCTGAACGAGTTCGCAAGGGCTCGCGCCGCCCGCCCCCTCGCAGCCGCGCATCGCCATGTAAACGAAGTCGCCGCCCGATGAGACTTCGATCGTTTTCGTGCCGTCCGCCGCATCGTCAATGAGACGCGCGCCAAGCTGTGCGGACTGAAGGATCGTAATCAAATCGTTCGATGAGATCTTCTGGATGACGGCGCCCGCAGGCGTCAGTTGCATATTTTGCGCGAGCGCCGACCCTTGAGCGGCGGCGAGCGCGCCCAAGGCGCAAACAGCGAATTTCATGATGGACCCCTCGATTGCTGACCGAGGCTAACCCGGGGGCGAGGGGCTGGAAAGCCGCATTCGCGCGCTGTTACGGATTGAACACCCGCAAGGGTTTCAGTTTGAGGCCGTCGAGCGCGCAGATCGCGACCGCCTCGCCATGGAGCGAGGCGAGAACGGCCGGAATAAGGCCCGCCTCGCCGCCCCGGACGCCTTTCGCGACGGCCGGCGAAATGACCGCCGGCTGGCCGCGTTTCAGCTTTTCCGCCTCCGGCCCGCCGACGGCGGCCGCGGGAAGGCCTCGTAGCCCCGCATCGACGGGCAAGAGCGCGGCGTCGCGCGCCTCCGGCGTCTCGAGCTTTTCAAGCGCCTCGATCGTCACGCTGTCCTCGGCCCGGAACGGGCCGACCGCCGTTCGCCGGAGCGCCGCGACATGGCCTTCGGTCTGAAGCGCGCGGGCGATGTCGCGGACGAGCGCCCTGACATAAGCGCCCTTGCCGGTCGTCGCTTCGAAAACGGCGTGATCCGTATCCGGAATATCGACGAGCGTCAGATCGTGAATGTCGATCGTCCGCGCTTCAAGCGCGATTGTCGCGCCTTCGCGCGCAAGGTCATAGGCGCGCGCGCCGTCGATCTTGACGGCGGAAAATTGCGGGGGAACCTGTTCGATAGCGCCGGTGAAGCGCGGCAGGACCGCTTCGATCTCCGCGCGCGTCGGGCGCCTGTCAGAACGCGCGATGACGTCGCCCTCGCGGTCGTCGGTCGTCGTCGCCTCGCCCCATTTCGCCGTGAAGCGGTAGGTCTTGGCGCCGTCCATCACGTAAGGGACGGTCTTCGTCGCCTCGCCGAAGGCGACGGGCAGGACGCCGGTCGCGAGCGGGTCGAGCGTTCCGGCGTGTCCGGCCTTTTGCGCCTGAAACAGCCATTTCAGCTTCGAGACCGCCTCGGTCGACCCGACATCATAAGATTTGTCGAGGATGATCCAGCCGGAAAGGGGCCGGCCTTTCTTGCGCCGCTGCTTGCTCATTGTCGCCTTGATCGTTGTCGCCCTCGCGCGGATCGGACGCGCCAAAAGCCGATGCGCGGCGGGTTAATCGCGCATGGCGTGCGCGTCAAGCGCTATTCATGCTTCAGGTCGCGCGCGACTTTGGGACTGGCGAGAAGCTCGTCGATGCGCCGCGCCTCGGCGAAGCTTTCGTCCGAACGGAAGACGAGCGAGGGCGTGAATTTCATGTCGATCCGGTCGCCGAGAAGATGCCGAAGATGCGGCGCGGCGTGATTGAGCGCCCTGACGATCTCGGGGTGTTTTTCCGTGTCGATCGACGCGCCCAAGGGGGCGACGAACGCGGTCGCCTGTTTCAGGTCCGGCGTCATCCGGACTTCAGTGACGGTGATCGAAAGGCCGTGAAGCGCCGGATCGCGGAGGTCCTCGCGCCGGAAGATCTCGACCAGCGCATGGCGCACAAGCTCGCCGGCGCGAAGCTGGCGCTGTGTAGGCCCCTTCTGGCGGGCATGGCGGGCGGTCATCATCCGATGTTACGCGCCGGCGCCGGCTTGGCGCAACGCCGCGGCGAAGGCCGCGAGCTTTTCGGCGTTGAGCGCGTAGCCGCGCTCCTTGTCGCGTAGGCCCGAACAGATGTCGACGCCGAAAGGCCGCGCCGCACGAATCGCCTCGACGACGTTCAACGGGTTGAGGCCGCCCGCGAGAAACACCGGCCGTCCGCAGGTCTCGACGACGCGCCGCGAGATCGACCAGTCGTGGACGTCGCCCGTGCCGCCAAGGGTTCTCACCGCGGCGCTCGGCTTGCCGCTGTCGAGAAGGATCGCATCGACCTCCTCGCCCGCGCGGCGCGCCTCGTCGACGGCGCCGGCGTCTTCGACATGGACGACCTGGATGATTCGCAGATCCGGATGCGCGCGGCGCAAATGCGCATAGGCTTGAGGCGAGGGCAGATCGACGATCTGCACGGTGTTGACGCCGGCGGCGGCGACGTGGTCGGCGATTGCGTCCTCGTCGATCCGGCTCGTCAGCAAGGTCGTCCAGATGCGATCGCCATGGCGTCCCCGCACATGACGCGCGATTTCCGCGATCCGTTCATCGTCGATCGGTCCCGGCCCGTTCGGCATGCTCCCCACCAGACCGATCGCGAGCGCGCCGGCCGCGATTGCGGCGTCGGCTTCATCAACCGACTGCATGCAGCAGATCTTGAACGGGATCATGCGCGCCACGGTCTCGGGTCGTCGCGCAGCAGGCCGAAGATCACGCTGTCGCGGATGCCGATATGCGTCTCCCAATTGCCGCGCAAGACGCCCTCATGGCGAAAGCCGAGCTTTTCAAACGTGCGGATCGACGCGAAGTTGTCGGGATCGATGTCGGCGAAAATGCGCCGCGCGCCCCTTACGTCAAACACCGTGTCGATGGCCGGCGCCAACGCGCGCGCCGCAAGGTTCCGGCCGCGCGCGGCAGGCGCGATCATGCACGCCGCCTCCCAGATGTCGCGCCCCTTGGTGAACAGCGAAACGCGCCCGAGCGCCGCGCCCTCCGCGCTTTCGCAGACGGCGAAGGAGACTTCATCAACGCCGGTCGTCCACCGCTTCAGCGTGTCGATCGTTTCCGCGACAGTCCTGAACGCCGGGCCGCTCATGTAGCGGCAGCTTTCCTCGTCGCCGAAGATCGCATGCAGCGCCGCGCCGTCGCGATCGGGGTCGAGGGGGCGTAGAATGACCGCTGGTAATTCGGCGCTTTTCATTCGAATACAGGACGCTTGCAGCGCCGATCCGTCTGGCAGGCGGGGTCTAATGCCTCGTTCGGCCGCCATCCCCGCCGCCATGATTGCGGGAAGGAGGCCGTCAAAGCGTCCTTGTCACCTTCTCGACGGCGAAACATTCGATGACGTCGCCCTTCTTGAGGTCTTCGTATTTGGCGAAGCTCATGCCGCATTCCTGGCCGGCGGGGACCTCCGAGACGTCGTCCTTGAAGCGCTTCAGCTGCGAAAGCTCGCCCTCGTGGATGACGGTGCCGTCGCGGATGAGCCGCACTTTCGCGCCGCGCCTGACGACGCCTTCGGTGACGCGGCAGCCGGCGACCTTGCCGAACTTCGAGATCGCGAAGACTTCGAGGATCTCGGCGTTGCCGAGGAAGGTCTCGCGGATTTCCGGCGCGAGCATGCCGGAAAGCACGCCTTTGACGTCGTCGATGAGGTTGTAGATGATCGAATAATAGCGGATCTCGACCTTTGAGCGCTCCGCTTCTTCGCGCGCCTGCGCGTTGGCGCGGACGTTAAAGCCGATGACCGGCGCGCCCGATGCGCCCGCAAGAATGACGTCCGATTCCGAAATCGCGCCGACGCCGGTGTGAAGGACGCGGACGCGGACTTCGCTCGTCGACAGCTTTTCAAGGCTCGAAACGATGGCTTCGACAGAGCCCTGGACGTCGCCCTTGATGACGAGCGGAAGCTCCTTGATCTCGGCGTCTTGAAGCTGCGCCATCATCTGTTCGAGCGAGGTGCCGGACGATTTCGCCGACGCCTTCTCGCGCTTCTTGCGGGCGCGGAAATCGGCGACTTCGCGCGCGCGCGCTTCCGATTCGACGACGACGAACTGGTCGCCGGGCTCGGGGACGCCGTTAAGCCCTAAAACCTCGACCGGCATCGATGGCCCCGCCTCGACGAGCGTTTCGCCCTTGTCGTTGTTAAGAAGTCTGACGCGGCCCCATTCGGAGCCGACGACGAGAATATCGCCTTTTTTCAGCGTGCCGCGCTCGACGAGCACGGTCGCGACGGGCCCCCGGCCCTTGTCGAGGCGCGATTCGACGACGGAGCCTTCCGCGGCGCGGTCCGGGTTCGCCTTGAGGTCGAGAAGCTCCGCCTGCAGAAGAATCGCTTCAAGGAGGCCGTCGAGATTGAGCTTTTTGAGCGCCGAAACCTCGACGTCCTGAACCTCGCCGCCGAGGCCTTCGACCTGGATTTCGTACTGAAGAAGATCGGTGCGGACTTTTTGCGCATTCGCCGCCGGCTTGTCGATCTTGTTGATGGCGACGATGATCGGGACGCCTGCGGCCTTGGCGTGATTGATCGCCTCGACCGTCTGCGGCATGATCGAATCGTCCGCCGCGACGACCAGCACGACGATGTCCGTCACTTTCGCGCCGCGTGCGCGCATCTGCGTGAAGGCGGCGTGGCCCGGCGTGTCGAGGAACGTGATCTTGCGCCCGTCCTTGACCGTCACTTGATAGGCGCCGATGTGCTGGGTGATGCCTCCGGCCTCGCCCGCGACGACGTTCGTCTGGCGAAGCGCGTCCAACAGCGACGTCTTTCCGTGGTCGACATGGCCCATGATCGTGACGACCGGCGGGCGCTGCGCCATCGCGCCGTCCTCGTCGGCGTCGGCGACAAGCCCTTCTTCGACGTCGGCCTCGGCGACCCGCTTCGCCTGGTGTCCGAGATCGCCGACGATCAGCTCGGCGGTGTCGGCGTCGAGGATCGAATTCGCCGTCACCATCTGGCCCTGTTTCATCAGCTCGCGGATGAGGTCGACGCTGCGCATCGACATGCGCTGCGCAAGATCCTGGACGGTGATGGTTTCGGGGATGACGACTTCGCGCACGATCGCGGGCGTCGATCCGCCGCGCTGCTGGCGGGCGAGCTTTTCACGCTCGCGCGCGCGCTTCACGGACGCGAGCGAGCGCTGCCGATCGTCATCGTCGAGCGCATTGGCGATGGTGAGGCGGCCCGAGCGGCGTCGCGGCGCTTCCTTGGCGGCGTTTTCGCGGTCGCTCTTGTCGACGAGCGGCTTGCGCTTGGTTTTGAGGCGCCCGCCGAGCTTGGCGAGCGGATTGTCGGGATCGGCCTCGGCGGCGGTCTTCTCGTCGTCGGCCTTCGGCTTGCCCTTCGCCTCGCCTTTGAGGGCCGCGCGCCGGCGACGCTCTTCTTCCTCGTCCTCGAGCGCGCGACGCGCCCGCTCTTCCGCCTTGCGGCGTTCCGAGAGTTCGCGCTCGCGCTTTTGCTCCTCGTCGGCGACGCGCGCCCGCTCGGCCTCAAGCCGCGTCCGCTCCTCGGCCTCGCGCGCCTCGCGCTCCTTGCGTTCGGCCTCGTCGCGACGTTTTCGAATTTCCTCTTCCTTGCGCGCCTGAATGAGCGCCGCGGCGCGCGCGTGCTTTTCGTCCTCCGAAAGGGTTCGCAGGACGTTCGGCTGCTGCTTCGGCGGTTCGACCGACTTCTTCTCGGGCGCCGCCTTGAAGGCGAGCGTTTCCTTCGCCGGCTGCGGCGTCTCGACCGCTTCATCTTCCTTCTTGAGACCGATGACGCGGCGCTTTTTCGTCTCGACGACGACGGTCTTCGAACGCCCGTGGCTGAAGCTCTGCTTCACCGCGCCGATTTCGGATCGGCGCACTGACAAGGGGCGCCTTTCAGGCTTGCCGCCGTCCGCAGCGTTTCTTTCGACGTCGTCGGTCATCCAAACTCCGTTCCCGCCGCAAAGGGCGGACTTTCAAAAAGGGCGGCCCGCGCCGCCCCTTGAAAGCGGCCTTGGACATAACGCCCAACGCCGCTCCGGTCCACTGCGAACTCTAGGTCCGCGTCACGGCGTTTCGCCCGGCGCATCCGAACGAAACCCCTCTAATCGCGCCGCCTCGCGAATGAAGCGTCGCGCCGCCGCGCCATTCTTGATCGCCGCGTGGCGGACGCCTTCCTTTCCGAAGGCTGCCGAAAGCTCGGCGCTCGTGAAAGCGCGGCACTGAAAGCGCCCGTCCGCGAGGCGGGCGAGTTTTTCCTGCCCGTCGTCAGCGGCGTCGGATGCTGACAGGAGCGCACCGGCCTTTCCGGCGACGAGGGCTTTCTTCGCCTGGTCGAAGCCGAGAACCGCATCGCCCGTCCGGCGCGCAAGTCCGAGCGCGTCGAGCGCGCGCCGCCGGAGGCCCGCTTCGACACCGGCGACGAGATCCGCAGGGGCTGTCGCGGCCGTCTTGAACGCCCGCGCAAAAAGCCCCTTTGCGACCGCGCGCTCAAGCGCGGCGCGGTCCGCCGACACCCAAGCCCCGCGCCCGCCGAGCTTTTCCGCGAGATCAGGCGTGACGACGCCGTCCGGAGACAGCGCAAAGCGGATCAGCCCGGCGGGGGGCGATGACCCGCCGCCGGCGATGCAGGTGCGCGTCCGTTCATCGGACGCATGCTCAAGCGCTTTGACCAGCCGCCGCTCCCATCGCCGCTTCCGCCGCCGCGGCTTCCGCCGCCGCCGCCTCAGCAGCCGCGTTTGCGAGATCTTCCTCGGTCACCCATCCCGCGGCGAGCCGCGCGCGCATGATGAGATCCTCGGCTTCCTCGGGCTTCAGCTTGTAGGACTCAAGGAGGCCGTCGTAATGCTTCTTCTCGCCGTCCACGCGTTCGGTCCAGCCGGTGAGATCGTCGGTCACGCAGCCGGCGAGGTCCTCGACGGTCTTGACGGCGTTTTCGCCGAGCGTGACGATCATCTTGAGATCAAGGCCTTCGATTTCTAGAAGCCTGTCTTCGACGCCGAGCTCCTTGCGGCGGGCGTCAAGCTTCTTTTTCTCCGCTTCAAGCCAGTCTTTCGCCCGCGCCTGCAGCTCGGCCGCCGTTTCCTCGTCGATGCCTTCGATCTCCGTCAGGTCCTCAAGCTCGACAAAGGCGAGCTCTTCGATCTTGGCGAAGCCTTCCGAGACGAGAAGCCCCGCCATCATGTCGTCGACGTCCAAAGCCTGCATGAAGAGCTCCGAGCGCTGACGGAATTCCTCCTGCCGCTTCGTCGATTCCTCTTCCTCCGTCATGATGTCGATGTCGAAGCCGGTGAGCTGCGAGGCGAGACGGACGTTCTGGCCGCGCCGGCCGATCGCGAGCGACAGCTGCTCGTTCGGAACGACGACCTCGATACGGTCAAGCTCCTCGTCGAGAACGACCTTCGTCACCTCGGCGGGCGCCAGCGCGTTGACGACAAATGTCGCAGGGTCCGGCGACCACGGCACAATGTCGATTTTCTCGCCGCCAAGCTCGTTGACGACGGCCTGGACGCGGCTCCCCCGCATGCCGACGCAGGCGCCGACGGGATCGATCGACGAATCGTTCGACATGACGCCGATCTTGGCGCGGCTCCCCGGATCGCGCGCGACAGCCTTGATCTCGATGACGCCGTCATAGACTTCCGGCACTTCCTGTTCGAAGAGCTTCGCCATGAACTGCGGATGCGAGCGGGAAAGAAAGATCTGCGGCCCGCGCGCTTCGCGCCGCACGTCCATGATGTAGGACCGGAGGCGGTCGCCGTTGCGGTAGTTCTCGCGCGGCAGCTGCTGGTCGCGCCGGACGACGGCCTCGGCCCTTCCGAGATCGACGATGACGTGGCCGTATTCGACGCGCTTGATGATGCCGTTGATGATCTCGCCGACGCGGTCCTTGAAATCCGCATACTGACGGTCCCGCTCGGCGTCCCTGACCTTCTGCGTGATCACCTGCTTCGCCGACATCGCCGCGACGCGGCCGAACTCGATCGGCGGCAGCGGCTCGGAGATGAACGCGCCGATCTCGGCTTCCGGATTCTTCTGCAGCGCCTCTTTCAGCGAAATCTGCGTCGAATCGTTTTCGACCGTCTCGACGACTTCAAGAAGCCTCCAGAGCCGCGTTTCGCCGGTCTGCGGATTGATCTCCGCCTTGACGTTCGTCTCGTGGCCATAGCGCGAGCGGGCGGCCCGCGCGAGCGCGTCCTCCATCGCGTCGATGACGAGCGCCTTGTCGATCGATTTCTCGCGCGCGACGGCGTCGGCGATCTGGATGAGCTCGAGCTTGTTGGCGCTAACGGCGTTCATTGAAAGTCTCCTTGGTCGTCATGTTTCTTCTCCTTCGACGCGGTCTTCGCCGCCTTAAGGCTCTCGCGGATCAATTCCTCCGTCAGCGCCAGTTTCGCGGATGAAATCCACGCGAACGGAATGAGGGCCGTCTCGTCTTCGCCCTCGATGTCAAGGCAGACGTTGTCTCCGTCGACGCCGGCGAGGACGCCTTTGAACTTCTTTCGCCCCTCGATCAGGCGATTGAGTTCGATCTTCGCCTCATAGCCGCGCCAGTCGTCATAGTCCTTGAGGCGGACGAGCGGGCGGTCGATGCCGGGCGATGACACCTCAAGGCGGTAGGATCCTGAAATCGGATCCGCTTCCTCAAGGATCGGCGACAACGCGCGCGACAGTTTCGCGCAATCTTCCGCCGACATCGTATGGTCGGGGCGCTCCGCCATGATCTGCAGCGTTCTGACCTCCGCGCCGGTCATCTTGACGCGCACGAGGTCAAAGCCCGCCGCGGCGATCGCCGGGGCGATGAGCTTCTCGATGCGCTCTTCAAGGACCGTCAAGGCGGCTCCAGATCGTTGAACGCTAACGAAAAAGCGGGCCCCGTCGGAGCCCGCTTTCGAAAATTCGATCGCGTTTGAACGTCTATATAGACCTCCGTCGCCGGTTTGTCACGCCTTCCCGCTAAAACGCCGCGGCGGGGTGGATTTTCGCCGACCCTTGGGCGAAACTCCCCGCATCAGGGGTCAGAGGGGTCCGCCCCGCCGTCAAGCCTCGGGGGGCGGACAGCATTAAGGGGTCATGTTCATGTTCGGTCGTCTTTTGGCGCTTATCGCGGGCGCAGCACTCGCCGTCGCGGCGTCGCAGGGCCCTGCTTTTACCGATCAATATGTCCAAAATCTCACCGGCCGGATCGACGAGCTTCGCCCGATCGTTGAGGAGTTCGACGCCAAGGTCGCCGAATACGACTATACGAGAGAGTCGGCGATGGCGGAGTGCAAGGTGGCGACGGGGCTTCTCGACGCGCTCTGTTCTACCTACGAAACGGTCGTCGAGCGCTATGAGATGCTGGTCGCCCACATGGCCGAGCTCAACGCCGCCAATATCTGGATGCGCCCGCTCGTGCTCGCCCGGACCTACAAGAAGGACATCGCCGAAAGCGTCTATTCGGTCTTCAAGCCGGCGGTTCCGGCGACGCCCGAAGGCTTCGCCTATGGCGGCGGCGGCTTCCTTGCCGGGTTCCTCGCCCTCTCGATCCTGTTCGGGATTTTAGGCGGACTCTTCGGCGGGCGGCGCTACGCCTGAGGAGGGCGCCGGCCTAGAGCGGCGTGCGCTGAAGTGTGCGCGGTTCAGCGCGCAAACGCCGCGACAAACAAGGATTAGAGCGAGCGTCCCGACTCCGAATCTTGGCGCGAAGCTCTAAGTCGTTGACCGGCGGCTGACGCTTTCGAGGACAGCCGCAAGATCGAGGTCGCCGAGGCCTTCGCGCTCGGCCCTTGCATAGATCGCCGCGACGACCGGAAGAATCTCGAGATCGGCGCCGAGCGCGCGCGCAAGGTCGAGCGCGTAGCGCTGATCCTTCGCGACCAGCCGAAGCGCCGCGTCGGGCGCTGCGAACCGGCGCTCGACCATGCGCGGCAGCTTGCCGACGACCGCCGGGCTCGCAACGACGCTCTTCGCAATGAGCGCGCCGGCCCGCGCAGGATCGATTCCCGCTTTCGCCGCCAGGGTGAGCGCCTCGGCGAGCCCGGCAAGCTGCGCGCCGGCCATCATGTAGTTGATGAGCTTCCACGCGGCGCCCGAGCCGGCGGCGCCCATATGCTCGATGCGCGAACCGATGATCGCCAACGCTTCGCGCGCCGATTCAAGGGTCGACGCCTCGCCGCCGACGAAGATCGCAAGCTCGCCCGCCGCCGCCGCCGCGGGACCGCCGCCGACCGGGGCGTCGAGCGCGGCCGCGCCCCTGATCGCGGCGCGCGCTGCAAGCTCGCGCGCCCAGACAGGCGACACCGTGCTCGCGTCAATGACGATCGCGCCTTGCCTGACGCCTTCGAGCCCGCCGTCGGCCCCTTGCCAAATTTGCCGCGACGCGTCGTCATCGGCGACCATCGAGACGACGATGTCCGCCGCCGCAGCGGCCTCGCGGGCGGTCGGAAAAACGCGCACGCCTGCGGCCTCGAGCGGCGCCGCCCTGGCCCGATTTCGATTGTAAGCGACGAGCGGGACGCCTTTCGAACGCCACCGCGCCGCCATTGCGGCGCCCATGGCGCCAAGACCGAGAAGCGCGACCGTCCGCATCGCGTCAGCCTCCCTCGCCCGCGCGCATTCCCGAAAGCCGCACGAGGTCGGCGCGATCGCGCTCGAAAATGTCCTTCAGCCGCGAAAGGCGATCGGCGGATAATTCCGGGCGCGCGCGCATCTGGAACTGCGCTTTCACGCGGTTGCGCAGGGCCCGCGGGATTAACGCGCGCCGCAACGCCGTCGCGATCCGGTTCTCGACGATCAGCGAATAGCCTGAAAATTTCCGAATGCGTTCCGCCGAAACGTTCTGCGTCTCGAGGTCGTCGCGCCACTTGACCTCGCCCTTCGCGCCCAGAAACGCCGCAATGCGTTTCAGTTCCGCGTCAGGGTTCGCGGTCATGTCTTCAAAGGCGACCGTCAGAATGCGATCGCGCCCGAAGCGGCCTATCCACGGTTCAAGCTGATAGGCGTAGCGCGAATAGGCGACGAGTTCTGGATGTTTGTCGATCGCCTCGTCGATCGGGCAGGCGATGACCCCTTGCGACCACTCGTGGATGTAATGCGAGATGAGGCGCTCGACAGGATCGCGCATAACATAGATGTACTTCGCATCCGGGATCAGCGCCGCGAGCCGCTCGACGGTCTTCGGATAGGTCGGCAGTTTCGTGTAATGCGTCGAGGATTCGCCCTTGATCGCGCCCGCCGGGGCGTCCTTGAAGAGGCCGCGATACCACGCTTCGCCTTTGGCGTAGATCTCGTCGTTCGAAAAGTAGTTCGGCTCCTTGGGCTCCGACATGTAGAATTGCGGCTGCGCGGCGAGCTGCGCATGCAGGGTGGACGTGCCGCATTTCATCGCGCCGATGACGACGAAGTCGGGAAGGGCGCTCACTCCGTCGCCCTCCGGTCTCCCAATGGCGCGCGCCAGTTCGTCCATTGATCAGCACCCTGATGGTCGCAGAGCGCCGGCGCCGGTTTGCCGAAGAGCGCGCGGAGACGCGCGACGCCGCGGCCCGCGAGCCACATCAGGTTGGCGGCGACATGCCCGAACGGCCCATGCCATTTCCGAAAATAGCGCGTCCTCGCCGCGTAATAATAGGCGGGCGGGCGCTTCTTCGCCGTCATCGAGGATTTGACCGGCGACGAGCCGCCGCGCAAATGAACGACGCGCGCCGACGGTTCGTAGAGGACGCGCCAGCCTTTTTCCTTCAGCGCGCGGCAGTAATCGGCGTCCTCGAAATACATGAAGTAGCCCTCGTCCATCGGCCCCGCGTCGTCGATCGCCGCGCGCTTCAAGAGCACGCAGGCGAAACTCGCCCAGTCGCAATCGATCGGTTCGTCGGAAACCGGAACCGGAACGACGGCGAAGCTGAAGAGTCTGTCGAGCGGCCGCGTTTCGGCGGCGCTCAAGAACTCCGACAAAGGCGAATGAAAGCGGAAAGCGGAAATCTGCGGCGTTCCGTCCGCGTCTTCGAGGCGCGGCGCGACGACGCCGGCGTCGGTCTCGCGCGCCGAGGCGTCGAGCATCGCTTTGAGCGCGCCAGGCCGCGCGAGCGTATCGGAGTTCAAGAGAAGGTAATGCGCGGCGTCGAAGGCCCTGATCCCGATATTGTTGCCGCCGGAGAAGCCTTCGTTCGACGGCGAGCGGATGAGGAAGACGCGGCCCTTCCACATCTCGCCCGTCATCAGCCATTCGGCGATTTCCTCCGCGGATCCGTCATTCGAGAAATTGTCGACGATCGCGACGCGGGCGTCGAGCGGTTCAAGGTCGGGCCCGAGCGAGACGAGACAGTCTTTGACGAGCGCCGGCGTTCGATAATTGATGATGACGATTCCAAGCGCGCAGCGGACGCGGCGGTCCGCGGATTTCGCCTCCGCTTGCGCATTCTTGCCGTCGATCGACTGCATTGAGCTCATGGCGAACGCGTTCAGCGCGCTTTACTCCCCTCTCCCGGGCGCGGGCGAGGGGGGCGGGGGCGGGGGCGGGGGCGCGTCCGTTGATGCTTGATGGCGCTGCGCCAGCCCGGCGAAATCGAACAATGCCGGATCGGCGAGCTGCGACGCCTTCACGGTCCGCAGCGCGCGCCACATGGTTGCGCGCCGCCCAGGATGTTCGGCTTCCCATCCGTCAAGCATTCTTTTCATCGCCGCGCGCTGGAGCCCGTCCTGCGACCCGCATAGGTCGCAAGGAATGATCGGGAAACGCAGCGCCTCGGCGAACTTCGAAAGATCGTCCTCGGCGCAATGGATGAGCGGGCGAAGAACGAGAAGATCGCCGTCCTCATTGAGAAGCTTTGGCGGCATCGACGCAAGCGTCCCGCCATAAAAAATATTGAGGAGGAACGTTTCAAGCGCGTCATCGCGATGATGGCCGAGAACGACCGCCGAACATCCTTCCTCGCGGGCGACGCGGTAAAGATGTCCGCGGCGAAGGCGCGAGCAGAGCGAACAATAGGTTTTGCCTTCCGGAATTTTCTCCGTCACGATCGAATAGGTGTCGCGCGTCTCGATGCGGAAGGGAACGCCGAGCCGCGTCAGGAAATCCGGAAGAACGCGCTTCGGAAAGCCGGGCTGGCCCTGGTCGAGATTGCAGGCGAGAAGGTCGACGGCGAGCGCGCCCTGCCATCGAAGATCGAGAAGCGCGGCGAGGAGCGAATAGGAATCCTTGCCGCCCGAGAGGCAGACGAGCCAGCGCGGGCGCCCTTCGCAGACCATCGAATAGGCGCTGATCGCCTCTTGCGTTTGTCGCAGGATTCGCTTTCGCAGCTTGCGGAAGGAAACGCTGTCGGGCGCCGCGGCGTAGAGCGCGGCGAGCGAAGCGTCATTCGTGCCCGGCTGAAATGAGCCCTCCGCCACGTTCTGTCTCCGACGGCGCAAAATGCGCGTTCAGGAACTCAAGAAACGCCGGCCAGTCCTCCTTGACGACGCCATGCGTCCCCGGACGGATCCAGAAGGCGATTTCCGCCGTCGGGTCGTAGGGTTTCAAACCCGTCTGATCAAGGCCGCGCGCGCCGTAAAGCTCATAAACCGGATCCGCGCCCATCGCGGCGCGGAACGCGCCATTAGGGTCCGACCAGACGTCGCGGCGAGCGTTGCCGAGCAGGATCGGGCGCGGCGCGATCAGCGCCAGCAGCATGTGCTGGTCATAGCCGTCGAGCTTGTCTTCGCGGAACGTCCGCGCGAACCAGTGCGGATAGGACGAGGTGATGCGTCCGATCCCTTCGCCCTTCTTGTCGCGGTTGAGCGAGGCGCCGCCGGTTCCCGACTGATGCGCGATGACGCCGTCGATCCTCGCATCGAAAGCGGCGGCGACGAGCGCCGATTTGGCGTAGCGCGAATGGCCCCAGGCGATCATTGCGCGCCTGTCGAGGCGCGGATCCTGCTCAAGGACGTCGATCATCCGCGAATAGACCCAGCCCCAGGCGGCGATCGCGCCCCAGCGCGTCTCGTCGTCGGCGTAGCCCGCCGACAGCCGCCGCAGTTCGGCGAGCCCTTCCTCGCGGCGGTCGGGTATGAATTCGGACGGGAAGACCGACGCGATCGCGTAGCCCGCGTCGAGGATCGCCTCGACCGGCGGCGTGCAGATGTGCCGGCCGAAGACATAGGTCTCGAGCCCGCCGCGCTTTTTAAGGGGCGTTGGCGCGCCCGCGACGCGCGCGTCGGGAATGGTGTCCCAGCGCGGGCAGAAGGTCTGCATCAGGATGACCGGAAACGGGCCCTCGCCTTGCGGCCTCACGACGTCCATGACGAATCCGGGCGCGCCGTCGCGCGAGGCGATCGCCGTTTCGCGATCGCCGAACGCCGCCGCGGCGCCGACGCGGTATTCCTCAATGACGCCCCTGCCGCCGAAGGCGTCCTCGCCGAGCGTCGTTCTTGAAAGAATCTTCGCGTACGAGCGCTCCGGCAACACGCCGTATTCGGATTGTTGCAACGCTTCGCGCGCCGCGGGCGCGCCCGAAGCCTCCCAGTCCTCAACGGTAGCATAGTCGAGCGGCGGCGACGCCGAAACGCCGTTCGGCGTCAGATCGGTCCAGGCGATCGTCGCTTCAACGCAGCCCGAAAGGGCGAAGAGGGCGATTGCGGCGATCGACAGTCGCGCTCCCGTCCTCCCCCGCAAGCGGGGGAGGAAAGAACGCAGCATCGAGGATTCTCGATCTCTCACTTCCTCAAGAACTCCAGATACGCCGGCGCGCGTCCCTCGCTTATCGCCTTCGCTTCATAGCGCGTCTGCGGCCAGTCGGCGGGACGTTCCTTCCAGTCGGCGGCGCGCGCCGCGGTCCATTCGAAGTCGGGCGCTCCTTGAGCGTGCATCAACGTCCAGCGCACATAGTCCGGAATGTCCGACGCGACGCGCAACGTCCCGCCCGACTTCAACAGGCGCGCGGCCTCCTTGAAAAACCACGGCGATATCATCCGCCTCTTGTAGTGGCGCTTCTTCGGCCAGGGATCGGGATGAAGAACAAAAATCCGTGAGAAGCGCCCTTGGGGGAGCGCCTCCATCAGCGGGCGCGCATCGCCGTGATGAATGCGGACATTTGACAGCCCCTCCTTCTCGATACGCTGCAAGAGCTTGGCGACGCCGTTCAAGAACGGCTCGGCGCCGATGAAGCCCGTCGCCGGGGCGCGCGCCGCCTGAAAGGCGAGATGCTCGCCGCCGCCGAAGCCGACTTCGAGCGCAAAGTCGTTCGCTTCAGGGAACAGCGCCGCAAGATCGATCGGTCCGTCGGCCGGATCGGGCGTCGCGACGCGCGGCAAAAGCTCCGCCATCAGGCGCTGATGGTTGGCGCGGAGCGAATGGCCCTTCGAGCGGCCGTAAAGCTGCGGGATGTAGGCTTTGGTCGACATTGAACGCTCCGCGCTCGCCGCCCTTCTCGCGCCGGGACGCGCGTCGGCGCCCGGCGCGCCGGCCTTACTCGCGCGCGTCGGCGCCGTGTTGCGTCGTCTCGTCATTGATCGTCGCGAAGGGAACGATTCCGGCTTCTTTCAGGATGCGGAAAAATTCCGGCAGGTCGAACGCCGCGCCCCTTTGCTCCTGGTCGTAGGCGTATTCGCTGATCAGGCGGTCAAGCTCGAGCTTGCCGGTGACGTAGCTCACGCCGTAGCCGGGCTGCCGGAGATAGAGAAGCTGCTCGAAGGCGACGAGATCGCTTGCGGGGTCCGACCATTTTCGCGGCGTCCAGCGCGCGTGGAATTCGCCCGCCTCGTCGAGCGTCATCTCGTTCGACTGCACGTAGAGCGAGGCGAGGCCGCGCGCGGCGCGGTTCGCCAGCATGATCCAGACGATCTCGCGGCTGCGCGGATTGTCGTCGTAGAGGCCCGCATGCATCAGCACTTCCTCCATCGCGGTCGCCATCCCCTCCGAGCGTCCGGCGTAGATGTCGTAAAGCGGCTCCGCGGCGCGAATCGGGCTCTTGACCGGTTCGCGCGCGCGCTCGGCAAGTTCGATCCAGTGATACATGTGCGTGTAAAGCGGCGTCGGATCGAGCGCCATGCCGTGGCTAAAGAAGTTGCGGCTTTCCGGCGGCGCATAAGCGCCGATTTGCGCGTCGAGCGCCGCCCGATAATAGTCCTCGTCGGCGACGATCCTGCCGTCGATCAGGAAATCCGCGAGCGCCTTCATCTTCGCCTTCGCCATCGTCATATAGGCGGTTTCGTCATTGACCGGCGCCTGCGCGGGAAGGTTCCGGTTGCGGAACTCTTCGAGCGCGAGCGCGGCGCGCGAGCGCTCAAGCTCGCGGCGCAGATGCTCGACCTGCGCCTCCCATCCGTAAGGAACGAGCTGCACGTTCTTCATGTACCAGTCGTAGTTTTCCTTGCCGACGCCCGAAGGCCCCGTCTTTGACGGCGTCTCTGCCTCGATCCAGAGGCGGAATTCCTCCGTCGCGGCGCGCGCGTCGGCGATCGCCTTCATCAGCTCCGGGCCGGCGCCGGTCATGTCGGCGCGCTTCGTTCCTTCGAGCGTGCGCATGTCGAGCGTTCCAGCGGCGAGGGCGTCGAGCGTTCCCGCCTGTTCGCGAAAGGCGCGCGCACCATAAAGGAAAAGGTCGCGGGCGTTCGAGTCCTTGAGGTTCGACCTCGCGGCCTCGAGGAGTTTCGGCACGGCGCCGAGGAGGCAGGTCAGCGCCTTCTGATCCTTCGCCGACAGCGGATATTTGTATGTATAAAGATCGATCGGCGGATAGGCGTTCGGGCCCTCATGCTCCGGCACGTCGCTCATGTCGGCGAAGACGGTCGCGTAATAGGACGGATCGCGCGCCCAGGGCTTGAGGACGCGCAGGTCGAAGTCCATGCCGTTCATCTCGGCCGCGACGAGCGCATGATCGCCGCGCCGCTCCTTGCTCCAATCTTCGACGTCGAACGCCGCGAGCCGCTTTTGAAAAAGCGCGAGCCCTTCCGCCTTTTTCGCCGTCGCCGCGGCCGAATAGTCGGGAACGCAGGCCTCGACCGCGGGCGGCTGGAAAGCCCGCCACTCCTTCCAGAGCTTCACAAGGTCCTTGTAGCTCCCCGCCGCCGAAGCCGCGCCGGGCGCGACGATGAGGGCGGCCGACGCCGCGATGAGAATGCGGCGCGTCGCGCGGAAAATGGCCGTCATTGTTTCACCCCTGATCGGAATTTCAGCGTTTCCTTGAAGAAGGCGATCGTCCGTCCCCAGGCGAGCTCGGCCGCCTTGCTGTCGTAGCGCGCCGCGTTCGTATCGTTGTTGAAGGCGTGCTGCGCGCCCTCATACATGAAAAGCCGATAATCGACGCCGGCGGCTTTCAGCGCCGATTCGTAGTCCGCAATGCCGGCGTTGATGCGCTCGTCCTCGCCGGCGTAATGGAGCAGCAATTTGGCGCGGATTCGCGCGGCCTCGTCAGCGCTCGCCTGGCGCCCGTAATAGGATACGCCGGCGACCAGCGCGTCCGACGCCGCGGCGAGCCGGTTCACCATGCCCCCGCCCCAGCAAAAGCCGATGGCGCCGACCATGCGCTGATGCGTCTTGAGGAGCGCAAGACGCGTCGCGATCGCTGCGAGCTTGGCGACCGTCTTGTCGCCGTCGAGCTTGCCGATCATCTCGCGCGCCTTGTCCTCATCGTCGGGCGTTCCGCCATAGGGCGACAGCATGTCGACGGCGAAGACGTGAAAGCCTTCGAGCGCGATGCGCCGCGCGACGTCCTTGATGTGCGCGTTAAGGCCGCGGTTTTCATGGATGACGATAATGGCGGGCGCGATCGACCGCGTCTTCGGGCGCGCGTGATAGGCGGTGACGAAGGGAAGGTGTTTCGTCGGAACGACGCCGGCGTTCGGCGCGCCCTCCGCCATGATTTCTTCGGGCGCGATGAGGTCGACGATCGGCCCGGTGTCGAATTTCGCCGTCGAGATCTTGAGCCGCCTGTCGTCCTCGTCGACGATCGCCGCCCGCGCATAGTCGTTCGCAAGGACGGGCAGGAGCGCGCTCGCCGCCGCGGCTCCGCCGGCGAGCCGCGCGAGCCGCTCCATGAAGGCGCGGCGGTCGATCGCGCCATGGGTGTAGGCGTCATAAAGGTCGATGATCGGCTGGGGGACATTGTGCGGCATGGCGACCTTCCCGGACGGTTGATTGCGTTCGCGCCGCCAGCCTAAAGGAACGGCGGACCCGACGGAACCCGATAAGAGATGATCCGCGTTGAGGAGCTGCGTCTTCCGCTTGAGCATGATGAGACGGCGCTGAAGGCCGCGCTCCTCGCGCGGCTCGCCATCAAGGAGGCTGACCTCGTTTCCTTCGCCGTCTTCAAGCGCGCCGCGGATTCAAGGAAGAAGAGCGACATCAGGCTCGTCTACATCGTCGACGCGACGGTCAAGGACGAGGCCTCGGTCTTAAAGCGCTTCGAGAACGACCGCCATGTCGGCAGGACGCCCGACATGACGTTCCGGCTCGTCGCGCGCGCGCCGCAAGGCGCCGACCGCCCCCTCGTCGTCGGCTTCGGGCCTTGCGGCGTCTTCGCGGCGCTCATCCTCGCCGAGATGGGATTTCGGCCGATCGTCCTCGAACGCGGCAAGATCGTCCGTGAGCGGACGGCTGACGTGTTCAAATTCTGGCGCAAGGGCGTTCTCGATCCCGCTTCCAACGCGCAGTTCGGCGAAGGCGGCGCCGGGACGTTTTCGGACGGCAAGCTCTACAGCCAGATCCGCGACCCCGGGCGTTTGGGTCGCAAAGTGCTGACGGAGTTCGTCGCGGCGGGCGCGCCGGAGGAGATTCTTTACGTCTCGCGCCCGCATATCGGCACCTTCCGCCTCGTTTCGATGATCGAGGCCATGCGCGCGAAAATCGAGGCGCTCGGCGGCGAGATCCGGTTTGAGGCGCGCGTCGCCGACATCGCGGTTTCGGAAAAGGGCGGGAGGAAACGCGTCGAAGGCGTCATTCTTGAAAGCGGCGAGGCGATTGCGGCGAGCAGCGTCGTGTTGGCGCTCGGCCATTCGGCGCGCGACACGTTTGAGATGCTCAATCGGCGCGGCGTCTTCTTTGAAGCAAAGCCGTTCTCCATCGGCGTCAGGATCGAACATCCGCAATCGGTGATCGACCGCGCGCGCTACGGGACGTTCGCCGGCAACAAGATCCTAGGCGCCGCCGATTACCGGCTCTCGCACCATGCGAGCAACGGCCGCACGGTCTATTCCTTCTGCATGTGCCCTGGCGGCACGGTCGTCGCGGCGGCGTCCGAGGAAGGCCGGCTGGTGACGAACGGCATGAGCCAGTATTCGCGCAAGGAGCGCAACGCCAATTCCGGCCTCGTCGTGTCGCTGACGCCGGCGGATTTTCCAGGCGACGCGCGGGAGAACCCGCTCGCCGGCGTCGCCTTCCAGCGTCATTGGGAGGAACGCGCCTTTAGGGCGGGCGGGTCGACCTGGCGGGCGCCGGCGCAGCTGGTCGGCGATTTCCTCAAAAATGTTCCCTCTACGGAGCTTCGGACCGCGGCGCCCTCTTACCGGCCGGGCGTCGCGCCGACCGACCTTGCGCTCTGCCTTCCGGACTGGGCGGTCGAAGCGATCCGCGAGGCGCTGCCGGTCTTCGGGCGCAAGATCCGCGGCTATGACATGGACGACGCCGTCATGACCGGTGTCGAAACGCGGACGTCGAGCCCCGTCCGCATGACGCGCCGCGAAGATCGGCAAAGCGTCGCGATCGACGGGCTTTACCCGGCGGGCGAGGGCGCCGGCTACGCCGGCGGCATCTACTCCGCCGCGATCGACGGCATCAGGACGGCCGAGGCGCTTGCGCTCGCAGTCGCGCGGCGCGCCGCGGTCTGATCATTCCGCCGGCGTCAACGCCGCCTTCGCGGCGCTGCGCCGGCGCTTCTTGACGGATTCCACGAGCTTTGCCGCGCCGCGCGTCAGCGGCTTTTCGAGCATGACATGCGCAATCCCGCCCGCAAGGCAGGCAAAGAGAGTCTGCGCCAGAACCGCAAGCGCGGGCGCCGACGCGCCAAGCGCCGGGCCGATGAATTTAAGGCTCACGGCCTGCGCCATGATGTGGACGAGATAGATCGAATAGGACGCGTCGCCGAGAAATTTGAGCCCGCGCAAAGGACGTCGCGCGACCTGCGGTTCGAGAAGCAAGGCGCCGGCGACGACCAGCAGCGCAGGAACGCCGAAATGGATGAGGCGCGCCGGCGTCAGCTCGTCGCGGAACAGCGTCGCCGCGGCGCCGAGCGCGACAAGGAGAATTCCAAGCCGCCAGCCCCCTTCAGCGGCGCGCGCAAACCCCTTCTGGTAAGCGAAGCCGAGAAGCATGCCGAACGCGAACTCGCCGACCAGCGACTTCGTATAGAGATTGACTGCGGCATGCTCGCTGACCCCGATAAAAAGCCGCGCCGAGGCGAGCGTCATGAGCAGAAAAACGACTGCGACGAGCCGGGCGCGCGGCGGCAGGAACAGCGCCGCCGCGAAGACGGCGTAGAAAAACATTTCGAGATTGAGCGTCCAGCCGACAAAGACGATCGGGGCCGCCATGGCGAGCTTCTCGTTCCATTCCGGAATGAAAAGAAAGGACCGCGCCAGCGACCAAGGGTCGGGCAGGACGAAAGTCAGCCCGGCGTCGGTCGAGATGAAGGCGGTCGGGATGGTGACCGCCCAATAGAGCGGAACGATGCGGATGATCCGCCGCTCAAGGAACGCCGCCGGCGTCGTCGGCTTCTCGGCGGCGATCGTCCACATGATGAACCCGGAAATCACGAAGAAGATGTCGACGCCGAACTCGCCGGTCGTGAACATCGGGAATTCGGGCGCATAATCGCGTCGGATGACGATCGTCGAATGCAGCGCCACGACGAGAACAGCCGCGATCGCGCGGAGATATTGAATCGACAGGATTTGACGCATCCGGCGCTCCGGCAGAGCCCCGAAATCTGGGGCCCGGCGGTTAAGGAACCCTTCGCCGCCCTTGAGGGATTTGCGCCGCGGCGGCGGTTCGAAGCGGCGCCGACGCTCCGCCTACGGATCGAATCCCCGCTCGCGCCCCGCGCGAGCGGGGCCGTTTCGCTCTCCTTTCTGGCGCGGAAATAGGCGCGTCAAATCAATGAGTTAAAATGTCAGACAAAGTTATCCCCCAGTTTATCCCCCACTTTATCCCCCTCCCCCGGGGGCCGGTTAAAATCCGCCTGAAGCCCGATTTGGGGCGCAAGCGTCCCGATCGGGAGAAAGGAGGATGAAAGATGCGCGGTGGAGCGCCAGGCCGCGCCCGACGCGCGCCGTCGCACGCCCTCGCGCCGGCGCCGGCGGGGCGCCTTTCCGCGCCCCGAGAACGGCGCCGTTCGCCGCTGGAGCCCGCGAAAAAACCCGCAGGTCCGCAGCAGCGACGTGCGCCCAAGGGCGCCTTTTCAAACGCTGGTGTCGATATGCGCGCCTTGCGGCGCGGCATGCGGCTCGCCGGTCGAGACGACGACCATCGCAGCGCGAAGGACGCGCTCGCCGAGGACATAGCCCGGCTGCGCGGTCTCGGCGACGAAGCCCGCGGGAACGCCCGCCGCCGGCGCCTGCGCCACCGCCTGATGGAGATTGGGGTCGAATTTCTCGCCCTTGGGATCAATCTTCCTCACCCCGTGGCGCTCAAGCGCGGCGGCGAGCGCGCGCTCGGTCATCCTGACGCCGGTGATGAACGCTGCAACCGTTTCGCTGCTCGGCGGGGCGCCGTCCGCCGGCGCGTTCTGGAGCGCGCGCTCGAAATTGTCGGAGACGGCGAGCAGCTCGCGCGCGAATCCGGCGATCGCATAGCGGCTCGCGTCGATTTTCTCGCGCTCGCCGCGCCGGCGCGTGTTCTCAAGTTCGGCGGCAAGGCGCAGCACGCGGTCGTTGAGGTCGGCGATCTTCGCCTCGAGAGCCGCCTCCCGGCTGAGCTCAAGGGGCGCCTCGCCGGCTTCCGCCGGCTTTTCGGCCGCAGCGGGCTCCTCCGGCTCGGTCTGGCCGTCATTCAGGGGATAGGTGTCGCTCATCGCCCGCCATGTAACCGCCGGGCAAAGCCATTTCAACCGCGGG
>Ga0073934_10002492_pt1 | contig 38051 bp, 31 predicted proteins | sample LarsenN4metaG_FD_76834 | JGI IMG/M metagenome (GOLD analysis project Ga0073934, IMG submission 76834) | Hot spring sediment bacterial and archeal communities from British Columbia, Canada, to study Microbial Dark Matter (Phase II) - Larsen... ... | reverse complement strand
TTATGGGATCCTGACGGAAGTTGGAGCGCTTTGTCCCGGAAAAAGGGGACTCGAGCTGATCCATCCTCCAAAAGAAACCTTCTCCATCAAAGAATGGTGTCGTCTGGTCAACCTGCAGGATTTGATCGTTCGCGGCTGGGATATGGATGGCCGGGATTTATACGCGTGCGCCAGGGAACATGGGGTTCTGGATCGAGATCAACTGGATGCGGTAGAAAAGGAACTGGCTGAGATAAAGCCATGGCGGGCGGCTTCTGTAAAAGGGTATCTTAAGAACCTGCATGGGACGAATGTGATCGAAGCGAACAGTTTCAGGCAGGTTGCGGACCAGATCGTGAAAGATATCGATGCGTTTAAACAGGAGTACCGGTTGCCAAAGGTCATCGTCGTTAATCTAAGTTCGACAAGTCGTTATACCGAAATCAGCGAAGTCCACCGAGATATCGCCTGCTTTGAAAGGGGGCTGGAGGTGAATCACCCGGATATAAGCCCCTCCATGATTTATGCGTACGCCGCCCTCCAAATGAACGCCCCCTTTATTAACTTTACGCCCAATGTAGCGGATGATATTCCTGCTTTAATTCAGTTGGCTGAAGAAAACCAGGTGCCTATTTGCGGAAAGGATGGAAAAACCGGACAAACTCTGGTAAAATCGGCCCTGGCTCCGGCCTTCAAGATCCGGCAGCTCCATATAGATGGGTGGTTTAGCACCAACATCCTGGGTAACCGAGACGGTCTGGTGCTCGATGATCCAGAATCCAGAAAAGTTAAGATAGAAAGCAAGACGAACTTTCTGAGCCAAATCGTGGGCTATGAGATTAAGGATCATACGGTGACGATTAATTATTATCCTCCCCGGGGAGATGATAAGGAAGCCTGGGATAACGTGGATATTACCGGCTTTCTGGGGGAGAGGATGCAGATCAAGATTAACTTCCTCTGTAAAGATTCGATCTTAGCGGCTCCCCTGGTTATAGACCTGATCCGATTTATGGATTATGCTCAGCGGATTGGAGAGAAGGGGAAACAGTACTGGCTGGCCCTGTACTTTAAGTCCCCTTATTTTAGATCCGGCCAAATTCCCGTCCATAATCTATTTGAACAAGAAGAGCTTCTGTTCAGCTATCTGCTCCAACATAAACAAGCATAAAACATAAAAGAAGACCGGGAGAGTGGGAGAAAGGGAGGACGTACCTACGTTCCGCCGCTTTCCCATCCTCCCATCCGTTTTAGAGTAAGTGCTTCGAAGATGCAGACTGGGCTATGCCTTAAATGCCTTTCCCTATGAGACCCTGGATGGGATGTGGGACGTCCTCAAAAATAAGGTTCCGGGGATCAAGAGAAGGATATCCGGAGAGGGTAAATTCTACATTGAATTAAGGCTATCCCGGAGAATTGTAGAGGAAATAGCGGGTAGCGATAGGATCCTAAAGGAGCTGCGGGACTTCCTCTACCAGCAAAACCTGGCTTTAATTACCATCAACGCCTTCGTTCCGTTGACTTTCCATGAAGGCTACGTTAAGGAAAAAGTTTATCTGCCCAACTGGCACGAAGGCGATGAGCGGGTGAACTTCACCAAAGCGTGCATCGACATCCTGTCCTTTCTGGCCCCGGAAGAGGAAACCCATATTTCCCTCAGCGTCCCGGGGGGCGTCCTTAAGGACTATCTCACCGAGACCAACAGGGACCGGCTTCATTCCCAGATCGCCCTCAACCTGGCCCGGTGTGTTTTACATGCCTATGAAACCGAGCGTAAGACCGGAAAACGTTGTGCAATCGGAATCGAACCGGAACCTGGCCTGGTTTATGAACTTACCCCAGAACTCATAGAGTTTTTTAAGAACTATGTGGACCGGGTTGGCGCTGAACTTCTGGTGGAAAAAATCCCTGATACGGACCTTCAAGAGGCTAAAGAGCGGCTCCATCAGTTCCTGGGGGTCAATTTCGATACCTGCCACCAGTTGGTCCAGTATGAAAACCTGCTTCAATCCGTTAAACTCCTTCTGAATCAGGGGATTAAAATCTTTAAAGTGCAGGTCTCTAACGCCATCCAGGTCGATCAGCCCCTGTCCCACACCGACGAGATGCGGGTTATTGAAAAGTACTTTATGCACTCTAAGTTCCTGCACCAGGTCGTCGGGGTCGATGCGGAAGGAAGGCCCGTTCTTTTTTCCTTAGACCTGCCCTACGTGTTCACCCCAGAGGGGAAGAGGGCGCTGGCTACGAAAGGGGTGACCGCGTTAAGGATTCACTACCATGTGCCCGTCCTCGATAACTCCGGGGCCGGCGTTCGCACGACCCTGCCGGAACTCAGAAAATTTTTAGAAGAGTTTATCTTTCTCCCTGGGGAGGTGGCCGGAGAAACCCTGGGCGAAGAGGTCCCTCTCATTATCGAAACCTACACCTGGATGGAGCAGATCGCCCATAAGGCGGATACCGAAACCGGGGATCTCAGCACGAATATTGCCAGGGAACTGGAGTACGTTCGGGGAGTTTTGGAACAGAGGGGCTTCGAGTGCGTGACGTAGCGGTCAGATAGGGTCGGCGCTTCGACGCGATGAGGGCGGCGTAGGCTCAAGCCGGCGCCTCCCTGACGATAAAAAGATTACTTACACGAATGCAGGTCCGTATAAAAGCTGCAAAACCTTATCTGGAGCTCATGCGGGTGCCCAATGTGTTCACCTCCATGGCGGATATTTTCGCCGGGTACTTCGCCGTCACCCAGCACCAGCCAGGGCCGGTTCGGCCTCTGATTTTCCTCCTCTTCTCGACCTCCTTCCTGTACACCGCGGGGATCATCTTTAACGATTACTTTGACTACGAAGTGGACCTGAAAGAGCGCCCCGGCAGACCCCTTCCTTCCGGGCGGGTCAGTCTTCCTACGGCCTTGGCTATGGGGGTGGTCTTTATGATCCTCGGAATCCTTTTTGCCGGACTGGTAAATACACAAAGTTTTATCCTTGCCACGCTCCTCGCCGGGGCTATCCTGGGCTATGATAGCGTTACCAAAAATATCCCGGTTTTAGGCTCCCTCAACATGGGCGGCTGCCGGTTCTTGAACGTCCTTCTAGGAATGAGTTTCGTTCCTGCACAAATCCCCTCTAACCTCGTTATCGCCTTTCTGGTCATGCTGTACGTCGTCTCCATTACTACCCTCAGCAAAGGAGAGGTCCTCGGCGGCAGACAAAGGAGCCAGCAACTGGCCATGATGGGAGTTGTTATCGTCATCCTTGGCTGCTTTTATGTATGGTGGGAGGGTATGCTGGCAGGCTTCACACCCCTTCTCTTTCTCCTGGCTTTTGCCATCGTAACCCTCAGACCTTTAATAAAAGTCCTCTCGGAAGCGACTCCGTCTAACATTAAAACCGCGGTTAAAACCCTGGTTCTGTCCATTATTTTGCTGGACGCCTATTTTACAGCCGGGTTCGCTAACTTCTTCCTGGGTTTATGGGTCTTAGCCCTGTTGATTCCCTCGATATTGATAGCCAGATTTCTGTATGTCACATAAAACGACCCACCCATAATCCGGGAGACCGCAAATCATTTTGGTCGTATTTTTATCTGTGCCGGCTTTGGTAGGAGGTTTCTAGATTTTACAGAGGTTTAGGACCTTATCTGGAAGCGCTTGGGGGGCGAAGGGGCCTCCTGGAATAAGCATATTCTTTGCATTTTTGTCTTCTGAGAAGTTTAGTTGGTACGTATTCTATACGTTCGTGACACCAATCCCTTATGAAAACTGATCTATCAGGAGAGTGAGGTCTAAGACTATGCTGAGTGGATTCACATCCCTTCTCTATCACCTTTATGAAAAAAAACTTTTCTCAGAAGTTAAAAAAGATCGACTCCCTTACCATATCGGGCTTATTTTAGATGGCAATCGCCGATATGCCCGAGAAAAGAAATTAGAAAGCTTATCGGAGGGGTACCAAAAAGGGGCGGATAAACTGGATGAGGTTCTATGTTGGTGTGAAGAGCTTTGCATTAAAATGATTACCATCTGGGTCTTATCCACAGAGAATTTATCCAGAGATACGGAGGAATTGGATAAGCTGTTAAAAGTCATTGAAAATAAAATTATGGCTATCGCCCAAGATCCTCGGACCCACCGAAAACAGATCCGGGTTCGGGTCGTCGGAAAGATGGAGCTGCTCCCGGAGTCCACCCGGCGGGTCATCTTTCATGCGGAGGAGGTTACCAGAAAGTATCAATCTTTCTTTTTAAATATCGCCGTGGGATATGGGGGGAGGCAAGAAATTGTCGATGCCGTCAAAAAGCTCCTAAAGACTCGAATCACCCAAGAGGACTCCCTTGAGGCGATTGTAAACAGTCTGACCCCAGATGAAATTAGTAAGTATCTGTATACGTTCGATCTACCGGACCCCGATTTAATCATCCGCACCAGCGGAGAGATTCGGTTGAGTGGCTTTCTACTCTGGCAGAGCGCTTACAGCGAGTTTTATTTTTGCGATGTGAACTGGCCGGCTTTCCGAAAAATCGATTTTCTAAGGGCCATCCGAAGTTATCAGCAACGCGAAAGGAGATTCGGGGTATGAAAAAGGAGCGAGGAGGGAAAAACAGGGCGCAAGGCGATGGCGAGGATCGCGCAGGTACCCCTCTTCTGGGCTACCGACAAGGGGTGGCTGCCATCATTTTGAATGACGATAAGCAGGTTCTCATGGGGGCAGCGCTCGATCCGGTGGTGGGCTGGCACTTTCCGCAAGGGGGCATGGAAGAGGGGGAAAGGGAAGAAGACGCGCTCTGGCGAGAGCTCCTGGAAGAACTGGGGACCACCGAGTTTCAGCTCCTGGCCAAAAGCCAGGATCGCTGGCGCTATGAGTTCCCCCAGGACCTCCGGATCGCCCTCAACACGTCCTATGTGGGACAAGAGCACCGCTATTTCCTCTTGCATTTGGTGAACGCCTCCTCCGCGGTGCTACGGCCAGATCCCCAGGAGTTCCGGTTTCTTCAGTGGGTTCCCTATCAAAGAGTTCCCCAGGTTTGCGTGGTCTTTAAACGGGAGGTCTATATCCGGGTTCTGGAGGAGTTTCACAGCGTGATAGAGGCCCTTCCCTATGCTAGGTAAGAACCTTGATACTGGACTTAGACAAACATGAAAAAGATAATACTTCTGCTAAGCGTGTTGCTCTTTCTGACCGGCTGTCCTTCCTCCCGCGCGCCATCCGGCCCCGGGAGGGGAGTTTCCCCGGGAGCCCCTGGGGAAGCTCCCCCCACGGCGGAGGAATCTTATCAAAGGGGAGTTGAGCATTTTAATTCTCGTAATCTTACCGCCGCTATCCGTTTCCTCGATCTCGCCGTTCAGCAAGATCCGAATTATGTAAAAGCTTACCAAAAATTGGGAGAGATTTACGTCCTTCAAGGGAAGTATGAACAGGCCGAACAGAACTACCTGAAAGCTGTGGCGTTAGATTCGGCCTCCATCTCCAGCCTACTGAACTTGGGCGCCATCCAGGCCCGGCAGGGGAAATATCAGGAAGCCTTAAATACGTACCAAAGGGCTTTGGATATAGATCCTCAAAATCCGGTGGTTCTAGATCGGCTGGCTTCCCTTCAGAGCGTCATCTCCGATGTTCACTTTCAAAAAGGCTTAGAGCTTAAGCAACGCGGGGAGCTTGATGCCGCGTTGGAAGAATTTCAAGCGGCAAAAAATAGTTCTCCCCGGCAACTGGGGCCTCTTATAGAGATCGGCTACATTTTTTTAGAAAAAAAAGACCCTGAGGAAGCCGATAAATATTTTCAGCAAGCCCTGGCCTACCAGGCCGATTTTATTCCTGCCCTCCTCGGAGCCGGTGAAGCGCAGCTAGCCCAAGGGGACCCCGAAAAGGCCCGGAATTATTTTGAAAAAGTTTTAAGTATAGAGCCAGAAAATGCCCAGGCTCTGGGACTTATGGAGAAATTACAGGGAGCTAAACCTCCTGGAGCTGAATCGGTTCCCAAGGAATATCCCAAGGAGTATCTGGACATTGCGGCCCGTCAAGCTGTTACGCGGGGGGAGCTCGCCGTCCTGATCGTCGTCGGTCTGGATTTAGAGGAGAAAGTTAGTACTTTGCCAGAGCTTGCGTCCATGCACCAGGTTCAGTTGATCTCCGATATCACCCATCACTGGGCAAAATCTTACATCGTCAAGGCCACCTCCTACGGACTGATGGACGTGTTCCCAGACCACACCTTCCAGCCCGATGAAGAGATCACGCGAGGGGAGCTGGCCTCTACGATAAATCGGATTTTTACGGTTTTCTCAAAACCTTTAACCCTAGATCCTGTTCAGGCGAGTTCCGTCGCTTTTCAAGACGTTCCGCCGGAAAATATCTATTACCGGCCCGTGATAGCCGCGTACCTGGCAGGAATTATGGATAAGGCCTCGGATTCAGAATTCGGTTTAGACAAACCGGTTTCTGGAAGTGAAGCCATGGAGGTCCTAACAAAGGTAAAGGAATTGGTTCAATGACCCAACAAGAAATCGTTTCCATCTTAAACTTTATCGCAGCGGCTCTGGAGCTCAAGGGGGAGAACCCCTTTAAAATAAAGGCTTATAGGAGGGCCGCGCAAAGTATCTCCGCCCTAACGACCGATGTGGCTTCGTTGGTGGAAGCCGGGGAGTTGCGGAACATCGAAGGAATCGGGGAGGCGATTGAGAAGAAAATCACGGAGCTGGTGAAGACCGGTCGTCTGGAGTATTATGAAAAGCTAAAAGCTTCTGTCCCAGAGGGGTTATTTGAACTGCTCAAGGTCCCCCAGCTAGGTCCCAAGAAAATCAAAATCCTCCATGAAAAGTTGGGGATCACGACCCTGGGGGAATTGGAATATGCTTGCTATGAAAACCGGCTGCTAGAATTACCCGGATTTGGCAAAAAAACCCAGCAGGCGATTCTGGAAGGCATCCGGTTCGTGAAAAGCAGCTCCGATCAGTTTCGCCTGGGGGAAGCGCTTCCTGCGGCTCTGGAGCTTACAAAACTTCTAGGCGATCGGGCGGCTCCCCTGAGGCAGCTCAGTCTGGCAGGGGGGGTCCGTCGATGGAAAGAGGTCGTCAGAGATATAGACCTGGTTGCCGGCAGCCCGGAACCCGAAAGGGTGATAGAGGTTTTTACCCAACTCCCTCAGGTGCGTGAAGTGCTCTCCAGGGAACCAGGCCGATGCGTAGCGAGATTGGCGAACGGCATCCCCGTCGATTTAAATGTGGTCGGGGAGGAGATGTATGCCTACTTTCTTTTCTATGGGACGGGCAGTAAAAACTTTCTAAAAGCCCTTGAAGAGAAGGTTTCTAAAGATGGCTATACCCTGAGCGATCGGGGAATCTTTAAAAGGACCCCCCGGGGCGAGAGGAACCTGGCTCCCACGTGTCAGAGCGAAGAGGAAGTTTTCCGGCTCTTGGGTCTGCCTTATATTCCCCCGGAATTGAGGGAAGATCCTGCGGTCCTGACTGCGGCCCAGGAGGGGCGATTACCGTCTCCGGTCGAGGGAAAGGATATCAAAGGACTTCTCCACGTCCATACCCACTGGAGCGACGGCGTTGCGACCGTCCGGGAGATGGCCAAAGCCGCCCAAGATCGGGGGTACGAATACGTTGGGATCTCCGACCATAGCAAATCTGCGTTCTATGCCAACGGGCTCAATGAAGAACGGTTGCTCAAACAATGGGAGGAGATCGATCGGGTCCGCAAAGAGCTTAAAGGGATCGAGATCTTGAAGGGGATGGAGGTGGATATTTTAGCGGATGGATCCTTAGATCTGGAGGATGCATTATTGGCCCAACTGGACTTCGTTGTCGCTTCCGTTCACAGCCGTTTCAAAATGAACCGGGAGGAGATGACCCGGCGGATCCTGAAAGCCATGGAAAATCCCCACGTGACCGTTCTGGGGCACCCCACCGGCAGGCTTATATTAAGCCGGGAGCCCTACCAGGTCGATATGGAAGCCCTTTTAGAAGGGGCCCGAGAAAACAACGTGGCCATGGAGCTCAACGCGCATCCCCATCGCCTGGACCTCAACTGGCTGCACCTCAAAATGGCCATGGAGAGGGGCGTCCGAATTTTCATCAACCCGGACGCCCATAACGTTGAGGGCCTGGGCGATATGGTTTATGGGATCGGTACGGCGCGAAGGGGCGGGGTAGCTGAAGATGCGGTGCTCAATACCTTACGCTGGGACGAGCTCAAAGAGAGGTTTAAGAAGATCAAAGTGTAAGGATCCCTTTACGTTCTCCCGGAAAGGGTGGATCGGATTTCTCCTGGTGTAAAACCGGCTAAGGATAAATCAGAAAAGGAGCCCTTTTATGTTGAGGATAAGAACTACGCTGCTGTTACTTTCCTTCTTAGCAGTATTCACACCCGTTTGTCTGGCCCAAGGGACGGGGAAGGCCAAGGGGACTCGACTTCGAAGCGAGCCTGGGGAACTTTCAAGGGAGGAGATGGAAAAAATGGTTCAGGACAAGGGGTTTAGAGACGGTGTTTGGAACCCCAGGGGCAATTTCCCGAATAAATATAAGGTGCGAGTCCTCGAGGGCGCTAAAGTCATCCAGGATCGTGCCACGGGCTTAATGTGGCAACAGTCGGGATCCTCCCATCGTATGGACTGGCCGGCGGCAAAAGACTATGTGGAACAGCTCAACAAAGAGCGCTATGCCGGCTATTCGGACTGGCGCCTGCCGACCATCGAGGAATTGGCGTCGCTCCTGGAACCTAAACGAAAGAAGGATTTATACATAGACCCCTCGTTCGATGTGAAACAGACGTGGTGCTGGAGTGCTGATCAGGTCCGCGCCTCTCGTGCCGCGTGGTTTGCCAACTTCTTCTATGGCAACGTGCGGGGCTACTCCGTAACCGATGCCCTCTACGTTCGGGCCGTACGCTCGGCGCCGTAAAGCCGGTCTTTTGGGAACCTGGACTGCTTGACCGTTCCTTTAGTTGAGAAGGAACAGTCCCTGCCAGCGGCAGTCCGCACCCCGGCCCTCCTCCCTTCAGATCGGAGGGCCGCTTTTCTCGCTCTCCTTAAAGGCACCCCCTGCTCCCTTTATTTTAAGGGGCGAAGTTTCATTTTAAAACCTGCGGGATCATGATTTACAGCGGAGCGGTTTCATTTTAAAACCTAAGAAATTTTATTTTGAAATAAAAGATGAAAAAATAACCCATTTAACCCTGGTAAGGAAATCACGCACAACCCCTTAATACGGGGTATCTATTGAGTTTTTGGCTTCTTAGGAAGTTTTAGTTCCGGCTCGGCATGATATTTGAGAGATTCTCCTAAAGAATAGGGAGAAGTGTGAGGTTCCTTCAAGGTGAAGAATTATGAGGGGCAGCAAAGTCTAAAACGTAAAACGTAAGGCGTAAGTAGGGGGAACGTAAACCACAAACACATAAACCGTAGAACGTAAATAGGTAAAACGTAAAGGGTTTCCCCCTTACGTTTTACGTTTTACGTTTTACGTTTGAGAGGTGTACAATGGCAGATGCTTCTAAAGCGAGGATACCCGCGGTGGAACAGAGTGGAAATCCCAACGGGCCCCACGTTGGAAATGGGACCCGTTCAAGCGGTCTTCTTCAGATTTCCGGACTTGAAGAGTTAATCAACCAGAGGCTTAACGAAGAGAGGGCCCGATTGGAAAGAGAGGCCGGGATTGAGAAAAAGGCGGTTCATCATTTTACGCGGCCCAAAGAAAATTTCTTTACCCGTGACCAGCGGGGGCATACCACCATTCTCTTCGGGGGATTAACCTGGAAGCATGAGCACCTGGTTCATGGCGCTCTAGAAGGGCTGGGCTATAAGCCTAAATACCTCCCCACCCCGGATGTGAAGTCCTTCCAGATCGGTAAGGAATACGGCAACAACGGCCAGTGCAATCCCACGTATTTTACCGTCGGAAATCTGGTAAAGTATTTACAGAATCTGGAAGATCAGGGGATGTCCAGGCAGGAGATCATCGATAATCATATCTTTGTCACCGCGGGAGCCTGCGGGCCCTGCCGGTTCGGGATGTACGAGGCGGAGTACCGACTGGCCTTGCAAAATTCCGGATTCGATGGGTTCCGAGTTATCTTGTTCCAGCAATCGGGAGGGTTGAACCAGAGCGAGGTAAAGGCCGGACTTGAAATGAACGTTAAGTTCTTCATGGGGATGCTCAATGCCTTTAATATTGGGGATTTGATCAATGAGCTTTGCTACCAGATCCGGCCTTATGAAGTCAAACAGGGTGCGACCGAGCAGACGTTGCAGGAAGTTATGGATTACATGCACGAGGTGATGAAGAAGAAGGAATACTGGGAAGTTCAAGGGGCCTTGGGAAGACTCCTCAACAAAATGCCGAACTTGATGGACACCATAGAGATGGTCGGAAAGTTTCTAAACCAGCTCTACAGCGATTACTACACGGGAGCCCTGCGAAACGTCCGGGACCGCTTTAATGAAATTGAGGTAGATCGGACCCGTGTGAAGCCCATTGTGAAAATTACCGGCGAATTCTGGGCCCAGACCACCGAAGGAGATGGGAACTTCAATATGTTCCGGTTCCTGGAAAGGGAGGGGGCTGAAGTTCTTGTAGAGCCTATCGCGACCTGGATCAACTACATGATCCATCAAGCTAAACAGCACGTTCGAGATCGGAAGGGTCTGGTAGGAGGGGAAAAAGCCCCGGAGTCGTGGGAACTTCATAAGCGGTTCAAAGCCCTTAAGAATTGTTATAGCAAGCTGGCGCAGTTGACCCTCGCAGAGAAAATTTTCGGACGAGAGTACGAGCGGCTCCGGGAAGCCTTAGGGGGAACGACCCATGGTCTGACCAACCAATACGAGCTGCAACGGATCGCGCATCCCATGTACAACTCTCGCGCGGGCGGTGGAGAAGGGCACCTGGAGGTGGCCAAAAATATCTACTACCATAACAAGGATCTTTGCCATATGGTCCTGTCGTTGAAGCCCTTCGGCTGCATGCCCAGCACCCAAAGCGACGGGGTTCAATCTGCCGTCATGGGGACCTATAAGGATATGATTTACCTCCCCATCGAAACCTCCGGGGAGGGCGAAATCAACGCCCATAGCCGCGTTCAGATGGCTCTGGGCGAGGCTAAGGTCAAGGCCAAAGAGGAATTCAGACAGGTCTTGGAGGCCACGGGCTTTACGTTGGAACAGATCAAGGCCTACGTGGAAGACCATCCCGAACTGAAACGACCCATGTACAAGGTCCCGCATTATAAAGGCATTATCGGGACTGCGGCTCGGTTCGTCCATCATGTGGCTGAATTGATGAGGCATGGAAAGTAGGCTGGCCTGATCCCCGGCCTCCTTCCCTACAAGGGAAGGAGGCGCAGACTCCCTCCTCTCGGAGGAGATGGGGTCGGGGGAGAGGTTACGCCGACATAGAGGAGGAAAAACGATGGGTGGTTGCGGTTGTGGTTCTAACGAAACTCAGGGCCTTCTACACATCGAGGGGATACAACCCCCGCAAAAGGGATCTAACGGCCTTTTACACATTGAGATGGGCCTACCTGGACGGGAAGCCGAGGCGGTCCCGGAGGCTAAGAAAGATGGGGCGCCGGTAGATCCTTTAATGATCGGGATGGATGTGGGATCCACGACGGTCAAAGCGGTGGTCATAGATCCCAAAACGGATCAGATCCTCTGGAGCGACTATCAACGCCACGAAACCAAACAGCCGGAGAAAGTCCTGGAATTCCTAAAACGGATCGAGGCCGAATTTCCCCTCCCGCCGGAGAAATTTCGTATTTTTATCACAGGCAGTGGAGGCGGCACCCTGGCCCGTTTTATCGGCGCTAAGTTCGTCCAGGAAGTCAATGCGGTTTCCCTGGCCGTAGAAAAACTTTATCCGGAGGCCGGCTCCGTTATTGAACTGGGCGGGCAAGACGCCAAGATTATTATTTTCAAAGAAGACCCTGAGACGGGGAGAAAGAAGAAAATCCCTAGCATGAACGATAAGTGTGCCGGAGGCACCGGAGCGGTCATCGATAAAATCAACGCGAAACTGAAAATTCCCCCGGAAAAGCTCTCGGAACAAGGCTATTTCGGTTTGAAGCTCCATCCGGTGGCCGGAAAATGCGGAGTTTTTGCTGAAACGGATATTAATGGGCTCCAGAAGACCGGAGTTCCTCCCGATGAACTGATGGCTTCCCTCTTCGAAGCCATCGTCCAGCAAAACCTTTCGGTCTTGACCCGTGGAAATACCCTCCGCCCCCACGTTCTGTTATTGGGAGGTCCTAACACCTACATCAAAGGGATGCGGGACTGCTGGAAGGCTAACATTCCCAAGATCTGGGAAGAGCGAAAAGTGCCCCTCCCTCCCGGCGTAGATCCCATGGACCTCATCAAAGTTCCTCAGAACGCCCAGTACTTTGCGGCGATCGGAGCGGTGGAGTTTGGAAAACAGGAGGACCCGGAGGTCGGCGTGTACAAAGGGACCAAGGATCTGGACTACTACATTACCTACGGACGTAATGAGGAAAAGGCCAAGAAGTCTGGCGGGGGCGGGCTCAGCAAGAGCCCGGAAGAATTGGAAGTCTTTAAGGAAAAATACAAGAAGAAAAAGTTTGTGCCCAAAGCCTTCACCCCGGGGGAGGTGGTCGAGGGATTTCTGGGGATCGATGGAGGTTCTACCTCCACGAAGGCGGTTTTACTGAGCAAAGACAAAGAGGTCCTGGTGAAGTCCTACCAGCTCTCCAAAGGAAACCCCATCCAGGATACCATGGAGGTCATCGGGAAGATTCACCAGCAGGTAGAATCCCAGGGCGCGAGTCTCAAAGTGCTGGGGGTCGGAACCACGGGCTACGCTAAGGACATCCTCAAGGACGTCTTGGGAGCCGATGCCGCCATCGTGGAGACGGTGGCCCATACGGAGTCGGGTCTGCACTTTTATAAAAATGTCGACGTGATCTGCGACGTGGGCGGCCAGGATATCAAGCTGATGATCCTGAAGAATGGCCGGGTCAAGGACTTCAAGTTGAACACCCAATGCTCCGCCGGAAATGGGTATTTCTTACAGAGCACGGCGGAGGGATTCGGGTTCCCGGTGGAAGAGTTTGCGGATCGCGCCTTCAGCGCCAAGGATTTCCCAGAGTTCGGGTATGGATGCGCGGTGTTCATGCAGTCGGATATCGTAGATTTCCAGAGACAGGGCTGGAAAGCCGAGGAGATCATGGCGGGACTGGCCAACGTTCTTCCCAAGAACATCTGGCTCTACGTCTCCCAGATACCTAACCTCTCCTCCCTGGGAAATCGGTTTCTCCTCCAGGGGGGGACCCAGCATAACCTGGCGGCGGTGAAGGCCCAGGTAGATTTCATCGAGTCTCGATTCAAAGACAAGGGTGCGAAACCCGAGGTGATCGTCCATGAGCATACCGGGGAGAGCGGTGCCATCGGAGCCGCTTTGGAGGCCCATCGGCTCTGGTCCAATGGCCGGCAAACCACCTTCATCGGCCTGGATAAGGTGGCCCAGATCACCTATAAGACCACCCGTAACGAGGACACCCGGTGTTACTTCTGCAAAAATAAATGCCTCCGGACCTTCATCGATGTTAAGACCGGCCCCATGCAAGGGAATGCCGAGTTGCAAGGGCATGGGGACGTGAGGGCGCAGGGACCCAAGGACCTGGAGCCGAAGAAGAAGACCTCGGAAAAGCTCAAATCCAAAGTTCCTCTGGAGCCCGGCACCCAGCGATTGATCATTGCCACCTGTGAGAAGGGGACCGTGGAAGACCTCAATGAAATGAAGGAGATCAAAAAGGGCCTGGATGCAGTTAAGAAGGATAACCCGAATCTGGTGGAAATCGCCGCGGAAAAAGCTTGGGAATCTTTCAAACCGGAAATCGTAGCGGACCCCATCCCGGCGTACGCTTTCACCGAAAAAACCAGGAAGCGGATCGAGTTGATGGAAAACCGGCGGAATCTCCGAATCGGCATTCCCAGGGCCCTCAATATGTACTCCCAGAACCCCCTGTTCAGCGCCTATTTTGAAAGCTTAGGAATTCTACCCGGCAACCTGGTCTATTCCGATTACACCAGCGAGCAACTTTACAAAGAAGGCGCCAAACGAGGCTCCATCGACCCGTGTTTCCCAAGCAAGGTCGGGATTCCCCATGTCCATAACCTGCTCTACGTCCACCATAAGAAGAAAAAGCTGGATTATATTTTCTTCCCCATGATCGACTCCCTGACCTCGGACCTAAAGTACACCCAGTCGAGCCGGGCATGTCCGACGGTGACCGCGACCCCGGAAGCGGTCAAGGCGGCCTTCACCAAGGAAGGGGATCTGTTCAAGGAGATGGGGGTCGTCTACCTGGATACCTTTGTGAATATCGTGGAACGAAAGTTGTTCACCAGGCAGATGTATCAGCAATTCAAGGATATCCTCGGCCTCTCCGAAGAGGAAAATGAACGGGCGGTGGAGCAAGGTTTTAAGGCCCTGGATCACTTTAATAACGTCATTCTCCGCGGAACCGCTCGAGAGGTCCTCAAACGGCTGGAGGCTGAAGATAAGCTGGGTATCGTCGTCCTGGGCCGGCCTTATCATAACGATCCGGGCATTAACCACGAGATTCTGGAAGAATTCCAGAAACTGGGCTACCCCGTCCTGACCCAGGATTCTCTCCCCATCGATGAAGATATTCTGGAACGGCTGTTCGGCGAGGAAGTAAGAAAGGGGATCATCCGGCACCCCATGGATATCTTCGATGTGTGGAAGAATTCCTACAGCGAGAACACGAGTCGAAAGATCTGGGCGGCGAAATACGTAGCCCGCCATCCGAACCTGGTAGCTTTAGAGCTATCCAGCTTCAAATGCGGGCACGATGCCCCCATCTATACGGTGGTTGAACGCATTGTGGAGAAGTCCGGTACGCCTTACTTTTCCTTCAAGGATATCGATGAGAACAAGCCGACGGGTTCCATCAAGATCCGCGTGGAGACCATCGGCTACTTCCTGAAACGGTACCGGGAAGATATGATCAAGGAGAAACAGAAGCGGATGAAGATCGAGGAACAGTTGAAGGAATATGAGGCCAGGTTGAGGGCGGAGCTCAGCCAGCAACTCGCTCCAGGAGCCGCCACCGGGCATCCTGCGGAGACCTCGATAGAAAGGGAAACGCCTGTGGCCGTGGGTTAGTTCTGGGGGCGCTTTGAAAAAAGGGGGCTTCGGCTCCCTTTTTTTTTACCTCTCGCTCTCGATGCTTCCCTTACCGACACTTTTTTGCAAAAACTCGCTTCGAGCGTCAGGAAGAAGGGAGTTTGCATAGGGATATCAAGGGAATTTTTGAAATTTGTTGTGACGACGAGGGGTTTGTAGGGTCTTTCTTATCAAAGACTTGGAGCGGTGACCAAAATTTCATAAAAATTTCCCTTGCCAGCCGGGCCGGCTTTGTCTTAAATTAGCCAAGCATATGCGTTGTATATCCTGTGGGAGTTCGTGATCCAACAGCAGAGCGATTCCTCACACTCAATCGTTCCTCCTCTCTTAGTCTCGTAACTTCGAGTTCTCCGATCAATTAAGATTTTAACTTAAAATGGGAAATGTGACCCCATATTTACCTTTTATCTACCCATGTCACCCATATTCTATCCCAGAAATCCGTAATTATATCCATTCGTCAAAGTAATCGTGCAGAAAAATAAAGGGCCTCGTCACGGAGGTTATCTTGAGCCTAATAAAGGGCCTTCCGCAACGATAACCCCTGCACTATAAATCTGGCGGATGGGTACTATTCCGGCTGGGCATGAAGATCATGGGTAGGGTTCTTTGAAATAAAGACAATCGAGTTCAGCGATCATCAGAGAAAGGAGTCGTATTTGTGGTATTTATGGAACAGGTAAAAATTTTGCTGCTCGATTTGGACCCCGGAAGTGACCTGGGCAGGATGCTACGAAGGATTCTCGAGTCCCCCGCTGATCTGGGCATCCGGCTCCAGCACGAATCCCTCGGAACTCGCGGCCTTGACTTTTACGACGGAGGGCTTTCTAAAATCCTCTCAAGCTTCGACCCAGATGTGATTTTCCTTGTCTTATCTCCGGGCACCTTCAAGCAAGCCGGCGCTTTACTCCCCTCCCTGCGAAGGGAGCTCCCGGACATACCCGTTATGGTCGTTATGGAAGCAAGGGAACCGGACGAGGTACTCGAGTTACTCAGGCTTGGAGCTGCCGACTTTATCACGCCGCCATTGAAGGCCGTCGATATCTTCCCGCGCCTCTGGCAATGGGTAGATCGGGTACACTGGCGTGATACACCGGAGGCGTTGATGCGCACCCTTAAAGAAAAACTCGGGTTGAAGCAACTGGTTGGGAAGAGTCCTGCGTTCCTGGCAGAGATAAAAAAAATCCCTTCGATAGCTCAATGCCAGGCAAGCGTCCTCATTTCAGGAGAGACAGGCACGGGGAAAGAGGTCTGCGCCCGGGCCATCCATTATCTCAGCCCACGGGCAGGTAAACCTTTTATCCCCGTTAATTGCGGGGCCATCCCCGTGGAATTAGTGGAAAACGAACTGTTTGGGCACGCGCGGGGCGCTTTTACAGGGGCCTCGACCTCCCAGCCTGGATTAATTCATGAGGCCGACGGCGGGACGCTCTTCCTGGATGAAATTGACTCTCTGCCTCCCCTTGCCCAGGTTAAACTTTTGCGGTTTCTTCAGGAGAAAGAATACCGACCCCTGGGTTCCGTGAAGACGCATCTCGCGGATGTGCGCATCATTTCGGCGACCAACGTTCACTTAGAGGTGGCGGCGAGGGAAGGGAGATTTCGGCAGGACCTCTACTATCGTTTGAACGTTATCCCGCTCACGCTCCCGCCGCTCCGAGAGCGACGGGAGGACATCCCGCTTCTAGCCCACCACTTCCTGGCTAAATACGCCGCCGAGCTCAATAAACGGGCGATGGACTTCTCCTCAGACGCCATGCAGCTGCTCATGCTCTATGAATGGCCGGGCAATGTGCGGGAATTAGAGCATGTGGTCCAGAGAGCCGTCGTGCTCTCCGGGCAGGGAGTCATCCAAAAGGATCATATCCACTTGCCCAACCTGGAAACTATCGCCCGCCAGGAATCCTTTCAAGAAGCGAAGGCTAAGGTGATCGAACAGTTCGAGAAAACTTACATCCGGGAGCTCCTACTTGCTCACCAGGGTAACATTACCAAAGCAGCCCAGGCGGCCAAGAAAAATCGACGGGCCTTCTGGCAACTGATGCGCAAGCATCAGATCGATGTGCAAAACTTCAAGCCAGGTGCCCCCTAAAGCCTGGATAACTGCTCGCTCCCGGGATGACAAATTTGTCCTACTTCTATGTTTCTCAAGTAAAAGGTTTTACCTTTCTGGTCGTTGAACGGGTAGGACAAAAAAATCCTATGTGGGCATTAGCAGGCTAAAGAGAGTTAAAAACTAAATTACTCATCTAAAGCTTGCATAAGTGGTTTTAAAACCAAGATCTCAGGTTATTCATATATAACTTACGCCTTTTTAAGATAAGTTCCCGAAATTGTGGCTTAGTCGTTGCAAATTTTATTATTCGAGGTGAAAAACCTGTATGGAACTTCATCGATACACGACCCGAAAGTCGCGATTTACCCACGAGATCCTGGCTTATCTGGCCGAGCATCCTGATGCCCAAGATACGTTAGAAGGCATCGTAGAATGGTGGCTGCTGGAGCAAAGGATCAAGCGCTGGACCGCCAGGGTTAAAGAGGCGCTTGCTGAGCTTGTTTCTAGAGGGCTGGTCCTTGAACGTCAAGGAAAGGACTCAAGGATTCTCTATCGAATCAATCATCGCAAGCGCAGAGAAATCCGGGTGTTACTCAAGCAGGGGTCCGAGTAATGGAGGTGATCTGGTCTCTACAAACGGAGTTTACGAGCGTAACGGGGGCCCTGACTTGGGGTTAATGCAAGGGGACCCTGACTTACGTATCGATCATGGAGCGTGTATCGATAACGGAGCATAGGAGAAAGTTATAGTTTTAAGGCTAAAGGAGCTGTAACCGTTCCCTGCACCCCCGGCCCCTCTCCCACGCGGTGGGAGGGGGGCCGGGGGGGGGAGGGAAGGAGGGAGATATGATGACATTCCAGAATCCAATGTAAGGGAGTCCAATGCAACCGGGATGGGCAGGAGGCGTAGGAACTGGCATAGGTGGGACCCCCTATGGGCCTACGATGTCAGGGCTGGGTCTTGGCCAGCAGGTGGTGCCGCAAGGCCCAATTGGCGGTTTTCTAGGGGGCATCGCCCCTGGAATTGGCGGCACCCTCGGAGGCCTTTTCGGCAGCCCGGGTCTTGGTCAGCAGATCGGGCAAGGCCTGGCCCCCATCCTTAGCTTATTGCCGTTCGGCCTTAATCCTTGGATGGGAGCCTACGGTGGTGGGCAGCAGATGGTGCCGCAAACCCAGGCCGGTATCGGTGGTCTTCTGGGTGGAATAGCTCCCTGGTCCAGTGGTTTGACCGGCGGCCTTGGAGGCGTTCCGGGCTTCGGGCAGCAGTTTGGGCAGCCCCCACTTCCCATCCCCGGCCTATCGCCGTTTGGCGCTAGCCCTGCTTTGGGAGCTTATGGTCTTGGGCAGCAGCAAGCGGTACCGCAAAGCGTTCTAACCTCCTGGCCGGGTTTGCCGGCGGCTGGTGTTAGTCCCTGGGCGGGGGCCGGATTGCAATACCGAGGAGGCTTATGATCAGTGATCCCATGCAAGCTGGCCCAATTCCGTGGAGATGGCCAGGGGGCTTAGTACCGGCTGTTAACCCCCTGGGAGGGGGTTACGGAAGCATGCCACAGCTATTACCCCCAGGGGGTTTACTTGGCAGCCCGGGGGTTCTCCCCCAGATTCTGCAAGGGCCACCTTCGATTTTACAGGGACCACCTGCCCTCTGGCAAGGGTTGCCTCCCCTGGGCTTATTTCCGTTTGGCGTTGAGCCCACGATGGGAACTTACCCCAGGGCACAGGATTTATCGCGCCAGTTGGGGGGAGGTCCCTGGATGCTTACACCCTTTACGGCGCTGCCGGCATCTCCACTCCCGGGCGCGAACGTCGAACTGCAGGCTATGAATAGCCTTATGCAGGATATAACTGCGGCTGCAATCCGTAAGGTGTACGACTACTTGGACAAGCACAGTCAGCAGTACAGACAACTGGAAAACTGTATCCCCTTAGTCAAGCAGGCCGTCGATTCATTTCGCGCAGGTAATTACACGCAGGCCTTCGCCCAGGTCTTCCAGGCCTACCGATTCCTCATGTTGTTACGCACCAACCTACCGGATCTGCCGAGCTTCTAAAGGCCTGGCCGGCACGTCGTAAGACACTTGCGCGGGTCGAAACCAGGTGGCTGGGGAAGGAAAAACTTCCCCAGCCGATTATCTAAAGGTCTGATGCGAACACGGCGAGGGGCTAGGAACCATCCCAAAGCGGACTGAAGATCATCCTTATCGGGGAGGGCCCTCGCAATGCTAAATTTATGTGGGAGGTGCGATGAGTTCCAACCAGGAGCGGCATCGCTACTTAGTTGCCAACGCTCCAAACGCCGAGAGACAAACCGAGCCGGTCTCTCTTTCTGAACTTGTTAAGAAATTCAGGGCGGACCCTGAGATGGATCTGCTAGAAGTCCTTGGGCCTGAAGATTCACCGACCACTTTAGTGGTGGCAATGACCGATAGCCGTGCTGAAGAGCTCAGGCAGCAATTTAGCGGTCGGCTAATCATCGAAAGGGATGCCCCTTTAAACCTATATTAATACGCGGCTTACTTAACCTTGCCCTCATAGTTCTGCTTTCCCTCCCCACCTCCCCTCCCCCACCGCGTGGGAGAGGGGCCGGGGGCATAAGCGCCAGGATAAGAAAAATCCCCCCTGACCCCCCTTTACGAAAAGGGAGCGAGGGCCTACGCGCCAGGTTAAAAACAGAACGGTCGGCAGGTGCCGCTGCCAGAGCCCTGGCTTAGGGGGCGAGGGCCTACGCGCCAGGTTAAAAACAGAACTGCCCGGACTCCCTCGTTCCCAGGCTCTGCCTGGGAATGCCTGCCGGGAGGCTCTGCCTCCCTTCCTGGGACATCGAGGCAGATCCTGGGAACGAGGAAATGCCCTGGAAAAGCAAGAGATCTCCCATACCTGGACCCTTGGACATTGAGGCAGATCCTGGGAATGAGGAAATAGGGGACTTCATCCTTATCCTGGCGCGTATGGGGCGGGGGGGAGGGCCGAGAGCTTCACAATTCTGCTCTCCCTCCCCACCTCCCCTCTCCTACGCGGTGGGAGAGGGGGGGGAGGGCCGAGAGCTTCGCAGAATTCACTTTACAGGGTACTGGCTGTAGCCTCCAGACCCCAAAGGATTCCTTGTGAACTAAAAAAGGAGTATCATGGTTATGTTACAAGAAGAGAATGAGCCCAGATCGAACGAACCGCAAGGGGAAGGCGCGGGGCCGATGCCTCCGGTGGCCGATCCAAACCCAGGGGGGTCGCCGGGAAGGGGGATCGGTTCGCGCAAGGAGCAGTTCCTCATCGCCGCGACCCACATTCAGGGGATCCAGCCGTTAAGCGTAAATGTAATTGAGCGAGCTTTGAGAGACCTCCCAGACGTCGAAGTGGTCGATACCCTGTACCCCCCCGGTCTGGTGGGAGCGCTCAGCAGCCTAGTAGGCGGATTCGCCGAGGGGATGCCCGGGGCACAGCCTGTAATCGTGGCCCGGATGACCGAAGAGAAAGCCGAGACTCTCAGGCAGAGTATCGGACCCCGGCTAATCATGGAACCAGACCGCCCTCTGTTCTTCTCGATGCCCGAATTCCCCCCGCCTGGTCTAAGGATGGAAAGCCCCGGGATGGTAGGGTCCCATGGGACCGGGTTTACGGTGAATATCACAGTCATGGGGGATGGCGCCCCGCTCGAGGGGGCGGAAGTTTACCTCTATGGGAGCTTGTGGCCGGCCCAAGGTCGTACCAATGCCAATGGCCAGGTTACCCTGACCCTTTTTGGCGAGTCGTTAACCTCATTGAGGGGTTTGTACGTAAGGCCTAAGGCGGATTATTGGGATTCCTGGGTCCCTAATCCCGCCATCGATCCGAATCAGGACAACGTGGTCTTCTTGACCCCACTGAACCGGACGTTTCCCAACTTTCCCAACGAAGAGAGGTTCGGGTGGGGCCAGAAGGCCATGAGGTTGGATCAGCTACCGGAGACTTACCGGGGCCAGGGTGTGAAGATCGCTATCGTGGACTCTGGCGCGGCTACCATCCATCAGGACCTGCAGCAAGTTAAAAAGGGGTTTGACGTCGTAGAGAAGAACGATCAGACCTGGAGTCAGGATATGATCGCCCATGGTTCCCACTGCCTTGGCGTCATCGCCGGCCTCAAGAACGGGAGGGGCATTCGAGGTTTTGCACCCGATGCGGAAGTTCTGGTCATCAAGATCTTCCCCGGCGGAATGTTCAGCCACCTTATCCGCGCTCTGGACTACTGCATGGAACAGCCGGTTGACCTGATCAATCTTAGCCTTGGCAGCGACCAGCGTTCTCAGATATTGGAACAGAGAATTCAGCGCGCTAAACAACTGGGAATAGCCTGCATCGTGGCGGCAGGTAACTCCGGGGGACCCGTCCAGTACCCGGCCTCTTCGGCTCACGTTCTGGCCGTAGCAGCGCTTGGCAAGAAAGGGGAGTACCCCCCAGAGAGCCATCACAGCACTACGGAGTCCAGCTTTAGCAACGGTGAGGGTTATTTCTCCCCCAACTTCTCCTGCTTCGGTCCCGAAATCGGAGTGTGCGCCCCGGGTATTGCGATCCTCTCCACCGTACCCCCGGATAACTATGCCGTTTGGGATGGCACCTCGATGGCGGCTCCCCACGTGACCGGTCTGGCTGCCCTGATTTTGGCCCATCATCGGGATTTCCAAGGTCCTTACAAAGCGCGAAACGCCCAACGGGTCGAGAGATTATTCCAGATCATCAAACAGAGTTCCCGACCCCTGAACCTGGGAGATCCTCACCGTACGGGGGCGGGCCTACCCGATGTCCTTAAAGCCCTGGAGATCTCCCCCGTAGCTTTCCCCACAATTCCGACGGACTTGTTGCAAAGACTTCTTGAAGTGCTTCGAAGCGGCCTGCCGCCAGAAGTTGGAGTTGCAGCCGGTACGGGCGCGGACCTACAGCAGCTTAGGACCGCCATGCAAGAGGCCGGACTGCTACCTGCACCCGGTATAGGCCTATCGGGCAGGACGAGCCCAACGGCAGGACCCGCACCGGTTGGACCGTTACTCTCGCCTTGGATACCGGGCACGCAGGGAAATGGGGGTATAGCCAGGGGCGTGAACATGCAGCAACTTAAAGCCGCTATGCAAGAGGCCGGACTGCTCTAGTACTTTGTAAAGTCAAATTTGAATAGCCGTTCCCCCTCACCCTCCAACCCCCTCTCCCACCGCGTGGGAGAGGGGCCGGGGGTGAGGGCCTCCCTCCCCTCTCCCACCGCGTGGGAGAGGGGCCGGGGGTGAGGGCCGAGACTTACACAAAACCGGCTTTACAAAGTAACGGTCCCTCGTTTACTTAATTTTGATTTAAAATGTAATACATTATCTAAAACCGCGGAGGGCACAGGGCCCTTTGGCTCTTTGCGCCTTCTTTGCGGTTAAAGTGGAGGGGATATGAACGGGCAAAGACTACAAGCAGAGGGGTTACTCGTGGTCGGTGAGGCCACACGCAGCGCTGTACCGGATATGGTAGAGCTGATGCTGGGCGTCCAGACCGATGGGGCAACTGCCCTACAGGCGCTCAGAGAGAGCACCACCAAGATGACGCTCGTCGCCCAAGCTTTACTGGCGATGGGCGTGGGACAAGGCGACATGCAAGCCGTCGGGTTGAGCATCTATCCGCTGTACACCTCGCGCCTTCCGCAAACCGGCCCATTGCAACCTGCCGGGTTGGGCGCTTACCCGCTCTACCCACAGGCTGTGCAACTCCCAAGCCTAGGGTTGAGCGTTTATCCACAAGCCGCCCCTCCCGGCGCTGAGGTGCCCCAGATTGTGGGCTACCGTGTAAGCAATTCTGTAAGAGTGACCCTACGTGACCCGAGCCGCCTCGGCGAGGTCCTAGATGCCGCGGTGGCGGCAGGCGCCAACCTCACCGGGGGTATCTCGTTAAAGCTGCGGGACGAATCTGCAATACGCCGCACGGCGCTAGAGGCTGCCGGCAAGGATGCGCGGGCCAAGGCGGAAGCATTAGCCGCGGCAGTGGGCAAGCAATTGGGGGACCCGATTGCAGTGACCGAGGAGTTCATCCCCTTCGGGCAATCCCCGCTCAGCTTCCTGGGGCAACCCCCGTTCAGCTTCGCCGGCGGTAGCTTCGGTGGCTTTGTGCCGTTTGGACCAGGGGCAGCTCCTTTCAGTCCGCCCCCTGTATCACCCGGTGAGCTCGCTTTCTATGCACGTGTAGTGGCCGTATACAAGCTAACCTAGAACGTGAGCCGGGGGCTAAACATTCCCTTACGGCGGGAGGGCCTCCGATCCATAGAAAGTTTTTCGAAGCTTATCCCTGATTACTTTACATCCGCTCCAGGGCAGGGACGTACTACCTCGTCCCTTTCATTTTGATTCCTAGAATTCCTCCCTGACGGTCGTGGCTCAGAGGCGTAGGTGACGCAAGTCTTCGGAGCCGCGACCGTGAGGGAGCGGTTGATCAGAATGAACGGGACGATGTAGTCCGGCAGGCTATATCCATCCGCCGACGAGCCTGAAAACGGCAGGTCAAATGGGCAGGGACGTAGCCCCCATCCAGCCAAATTGGCGGAAACGTAGCCCTGCTACTCCGTCGAATTGGCGGAGGCAGGGCCCTGCCTGCCCGGCCCTTATCCTTAAAAGCGAGTGGATACCGGCCTTCCAAAATTTCCTAAACGACAGAACTAAATCTCATCAGCCCGACCTTATCCCTTGTCCGGTTGAACCCTCGTTATAACCTCCTCCCCGACCCCTCCCCCACACGGTAAAGGAAGCCGATTCCTCCTTCCCTTCCCTCGAAGGAAGTCGGGCTCATCAGGGCAGGTTTTTTATTAACCTGCTCCCCTAACCCCTATATGCCTCAGGTTAAGGATGAAAATGCCCTATAAGTGCCGGTAAAATCCGCCCTGACCTCCACAGGCGCCGGGATAAGGTAGCAGCCAAACAGGTGTTTCATAATGGAACGGGGTCTGGGGCTTTACTCGCGAATCAAGATGGGTAACGCCCCCCTGGATACAAAATGATACAACATGAAATCGGAGCACTCCTTATCACCCAGGTTGCGTAGCGAAGCCGGAATCTCGCACCCATTCTCACCTATAACTGTTAGAAAACCTTACGGTTTTCGAGCTACCGGCACCCGGCAAAAAACCGAGGGCATTGAGCAAAGGGTTCTATTTTCAGTGCGTTACAGTGGTTCACTTCCATTTTTCCTAACCTGGCGTAGATATTGCACTTATAAAGTTTACAGGGAAGTCTACAGAGGGATGGGATGTTTTCTCCTGAAGCCCCTGTTACCTGAAAACTGGGATTTTGAGACTCTAGCCAGACGGCTAAAAGACCTGTGATTGCTTTAAGCAGCCAACCAGCTTAGGACTTCACACTGCGCTACGCCCTTCGAGGGCGGGGGATGTAGTGGGGTTAGTCCTATGAGAGATAGATAGTATGATCGCGTTCTACGTTGATAGATACCTCATGGTGGATCAAGCAGTTCAAGGGAAGCAGAGTGTATTCTTTTCTTACAAAGAAGGCTGGTGGGTAGTTGAGCTTTACATACTTGGGCAACTGAGGCAACGGATGGAGGCGCTCGTAGCCTATCAGCAATATTTGTTTGCTTATGCAAGCCTGGCCGCCCATATAATCCCCGAGAATATTAGCCAGTCTGGGTTTCGTTACTTGAGTGGTCAGCAGAGACTTCAGCCGTACTGGTTCGGTTATGGGAGCGCTGCACCTCGGGTGGCGTCGGAGAACAGAGATAAGCCCCAGTTTCGTTATCCCGGCAACCAGCAGGAATCTCAGCCCGATGAGAAGACCCACCCGGGCTATCTCTAAAAAAGAGCCGTACCGGGTTTCGGGGAGAAATGTGGACGATGCTATTTTCATACCCGTTAATGGCCACAATCTCAGGGATCAACGCGCGGATTGGGCGGGTTACGGGCCATGGGATCACCGGAGACGTACGCCGCGGTTATACCCCCTGGCGACCGTATATGGTGAGACCTCTGCTCCTGCTGGCGGGCATAATCAGCTCGGGTGCCGATATCGGTGCCATGGAGGCCGGCTTAAGATTCCTGGCCGGCGGATCCCCACAGCCATAGGTTTCTGTTTGCAACCTGGAATAAATAGTCCATTTTAATCCTTTGGGGCCTTAAATGCGCGATTCTAAATGGAAGCAGGCTATCGTAACGCTCACGGTAGCTTTTGCTATCGCAGTCGGCGTTAATTGGGCTATTCTCTGGTTGTTCGGCCAGAAGAGCGGCTACCGGGCCGAGCACAGCCTGGTAGGGATTATCTTGCTGATGGCATATGCCTCCGTATTTATGGATAAAAAGGGAGGGTCGCCAGGACCCATCCGTTTTTTCCTGATAGCTTTGGTACCCTGCTATCTAGGTACCGTCTTTCCCGACCTGGATATCACGCTGTTTGGGATCGGAGGCCACCGCAACCCGCTCTTTCATAGTAGCCTATCTTACTTTCTGTGGTTCGTTCTTGGGAGGGGTCGCGGTTTACTCCTGCGTACCGGGGTTATAGGCTACGGGGTCGGCTTGGCGAGCCACCTGGAATGGGATGCACTGGATCACGCAGATGTCCGTTGGCTTCCTGGGGGATTGATGGATCGGCTTTGGCTGGTGAGTCATGGGTTGTTCTGTTTTATCCCTCCTAATAGCAGGCGAAAGAATTCCACCGCGCGGTTCTCGGCCCAATAGCAATCCAGATCTTCCTTGCGGTTTCGCGCTATAAAGCCCACGTGCCCACCCTGATCTACGATCAGGGTGAGGATATAGGGATTGTTCTGAACTTCGGGGTGCCGAAAAGGGGTCACCGGTAAGATGGGATCGTCTTCAGCGTGAAGGATCAAGGTCGGAATGCGAATGGCCGGTAAGAAGGGCAAGGCGCTGGCCCGGCGGTAGTAGTCATCGGCGTCGGCGAAGCCGCTGCACGGGGCCTGGTACCGCTCGTCGAAGTGACGGATCGTACGAAGGCCGCGCAGCCGTGACACATCATAGCGATCCGGGAAGAGCTTTGCCTTGCGTCGTATCCTCTGTTTGAGGTTCCAGACAAACATCCAGCGATAAAGGGTGTTTTCTAACCGCTCGATCAGCTGCCAACTCGTTGTTAAGTCAACCAGCGGCGAGACGCCGACGACGCCGAGTACGGCCTTTGGCGCGTGCGTCCCCCATTCCCCTGCTAATTTCAAGCAAATATTCCCTCCCATGGAAAACCCGATAATACCTATCTGGTCCAATCCGTCTTGCTGGATAAGCGTCTTAACGACCAATCTTACATCGTCGCTCTGCCCCGCGTGGTAGAGCGTCTCGGTCTGATGTTCTGTACCCCCGCAGTTGCGCAGGTTCAACCGGGCTACGTTGAATCCGTAATGATAGGCTTTATGGGTCACCCCTAGCATGTAGGGGGAGTTGCTCGATCCTTCCAGGCCGTGCACGACAATAAGCGTAGGGGACCTTGTGCGATCGGGCTGCCAGGAGCAATCCACGGCTATCCTCGAACCATCCGGCAGCAGAAACAGTCTCCGCTCGCTCTCCAGTCGGCTCCAGGAGAAATCGCGGGGCCAGAGGGCCGCTGCTATCGTTTGATAGTGGGGGTTCCGCAGCCAGACTGAAGGTTCAAATGGGTGCATGGCCAGGGCTGCTGCGAGGGTTGTGGGAGGTTGCAAAAGAGCATCTCTCTTATCCATGGAAAGCGACCAACTGGAGGCGAAGGAGACCCTCGAACTACTCCAATACCCGGGCCTTAATCAGGTTGGTCGACCCCGGCACGCCTATAGGGATACCTGCCGTGATGACCACTTTCTGCCCGCGTTGGGCGACCTGAGATTTCAACGCTGCGGCGCACGCTTTATCCATCATATCATCGGTGTTTTTTACGTCTTCGATCAAAATCGGCTTTACGCCCCAGACAAGCGCCAACTGTCGATACGTTTTCTCCACCGGGGTGGGGGCCAGGATAGGTTGTCGTGGCCGGTACTTAGCCACCAACCGTGCCGTACTGCCCGATTGGGTGCAGGTAATAATAGCCGCCGCCTCGATATCTTCGGCCAGATGACAGGCTGCCCGACCGACCGCTTCAGGTAGGGGTTTGATGCCCGGTTCCTCTGAGCGTCGTGTCCGCATCTCGAGGGGAAGGCCAGATTCTGCGTCCTCTGCGATCTTCACCATCATCTCCACCGCCTGGATTGGATAGTTTCCGCTCGCGGTCTCTTCCGAGAGCATTACCGCGTCCGTACCATCCAGGATGGCGTTGGCTACATCGGTCACTTCAGCCCGGGTCGGACGGGGGCTGTCCACCATCGAACGTAACATCTGGGTGGCCGTAATCACCGGCTTACCCGCTTGATTCGATTTTTTAATCAACATCTTCTGAACCAAAGGCACCTTCTCCAGAGGCGTCTCAACCCCCAAGTCCCCGCGCGCCACCATGACCCCATCCACCACCTGGATAATCTCATCGATGTTGTTCAAGGCCTCGTGCTTCTCAATCTTCGCAATCATGGGAATCGTCATCCCGAACTGCTGGATGAACCGCCTGGCCTCTAACACATCCCTAGAGCTCCTTACAAAGGAGAGGGCCACGTAATCGACTCCCTGCTGGATGCCAAACGCCAGATCTTCTCGATCCTTTTCCGTCAAGCTGGGAGCTTTAATGGAACTGGTTGGAAGGTTGATCCCTTTGTGGGAACTCAGTATCCCCCCTACAATGACCCGGCATCGGATATCATCCCGGGTCGCCTCCAACACCTTTAACTCCAGGGAACCATCGTTGAGCAGCAGCGTATCTCCCGGCTTGACTTCTGCAGGCAGATCCGGATAAGTAATGGAGACCTCCTGCTCGTCTCCGGGAACGTCCCGGCGGGTGAGGGTGAAAATGGCTTGTGATTTTAATAACACTGCCCCTTCTTTCAACGGGCCAATCCGGATCTTCGGCCCGGCCAGGTCCTGAAGAATGGCGATGGGCCGGTCCAATTGTTTAGCCAGACGCCGGATGTCCAGGATAACTTTTCCATGCTCGGCCTGCGTGCCATGAGAAAAGTTTAAGCGCGCAACGCTCATCCCTGCCCGTATCAACCGCTCCAGCAAGATCGGGGAGCTCGATGCCGGACCGATGGTGCATACAATTTTAGTTCTAGGCATGGTATCCGCCATCTTATCAAAAAAAGTCATCTCGTCAAGAAAAATAACACTTCTCGAATCCCACGGCGGGGGCTACCCACACAATTTCTAAAGGCCCTTGAGCTAGGTCTTGTACCCCTTCGCTAGCGTAGCTGTGCAAAAAAACAGGTAAGCGCTCCGACGCCCTCCCCTTTTAGGGATCTCTTTTCTTACTTCCTTAACCCCCTCCCCCCTTCCCTACCGGGGAAGGGAGAACTTGGGAATTGCATGGGCTCTGGCTCTCCCCTTCCCTGCGAGGGAAGGGGAGTCGGAGGAGTCAGGCCCCCCCAAATACCCTTGAAAGGGCGCCCTCCTCCTCCCCTGGCCCCTCCTTTCGTGGTGTCCGGTTACGTAGGGGCGATCACGGGGATTGCCCTTAAACCGGGTCGTCCCCTTGAAAAGAACTTACCATTTCCTAACGCTTTCCCAGGTGTTCATAAGGATTGCCCTTAAACCGGGTCGTCCCCAGGGCTGCCCCTGTGGGTCACGCCATATTTCCACCTGGAAAAGGATCCTAGAAATTTTCCGGATAGACCCCTGTTTTAGGAAGTTGAGTATATATTATTTACAGGAGGTATTTCAGATGAACTATCTAACTAAAAAGAAATTCTCTACCCCTATAAATCGAAGCGAAGTAGCTCAGAACTGGCGACAAAGGGGTTACTCTTGCGAGTTGTTCACGGATCCCCCGGGCCGGGAATGGAACAATTTTGTTCATCGGACGAACGAGCTGGTAACCGTCGTGGAGGGTGTTTTAGAAATGACCATCCAGGGGCAGTCCTTTGTGGTAGAGCCCGGGGACGAGGCGTTTATCCCTCGCGATGCCGTGCATTCCGTCAAAAATGTTCACTCCGCCACCACCCGGTGGTTGTATGGGTACGATTGATCGAGCGTTTGTAAGAGGTCGCCTCTAAGTATTTACGGCATTCAAAGTGAAAGCAAAAATACCGACATGAGCGCCAGGATAACGCCGATGCCCTGAGTGAGGGAGATCGTCTCTTTGAAAAGGAGCAAGCCCAGGACGATGGAGACGACCGGATAGAGGGCTGTAAAAGGAACTATAATGGAGGCCTTCCCTCCGTTAGAGAGGGCCAGGAGAAAAAAGAGGACGCCCAGACTCCCAGAGATCCCGGATAAAAGGCCAAAAAGGGTTCCTTTAAAATGCAGTTCAGCCGGGGAGGGTAGGTAAAAGAGGTACATGAGAAAGGTCGTTAACGCAGCGCCTAGAGAACTGAACACGTAGGTCCACATGGGGTCCGTCCATTTGATGGAGGACTTTTGAAATATGGGGAAGATCCCCCAAAGTAAGCAAGCCAACACGGAATAAATAAACCATGCTTTCATAAGTCCTTAAAAGCCTACGGAAACCTATTCGAGAAATTCTATCCCTTAGAAAACCCGGTTTCTAAACCTACCATCCCTCATTTTTAGTTAACCCTTTAACCGGATAACATTAAATCGTAGAGGGGTTCTACGCCGACCCCGCCTATTCTGTAAAAGCTGTAGAGGTTGTAGGGGCGCACCCGTGCCCGGCTACTTCCTGATAATCATTCATAATAATTTATCCTACCGTACTTTTCAATGAAATAAACAGGATGCTTCTATTTTCCTAAGCATAACCTTTTGGTCCACCTCCCGTCCCTGGGCTACAGCCCGGAAGCGTATCTCCTAGAGGCTCCGCCTCACTAAGGCGAGGCAACGCCTCGAAATAAGCATTCCCAGGCAGAGCCTGGGAACGAGAAAAAAAATTGGTCCGCGTTTCGTTCCCGGGCTACAGCAAAGCACTTTTCCCAATGTTTGCCTTGCTTAAGGGCGACCATAAAGGTCGCCCTTAGGGCAAAAGGGCCGTCCCTACGGTTTGTGGGAGGTTCAACACAGGAAGGGTATTACTTCGCGCGACCCGGAGCAGCCCTCTTCGTGCACAGGATCCGTCGCGCGCAGTACTTAAGATGTGAACGGTTACCCCCGAAAGCTTCTACTGGTTCTGCGTTGGCTCCGTGGAAGGTTCAGAAGATTCCCCTTCTTTAGGCTGCTCTTCTTTTTTCATAGGCTCTTTCATTGGCTCTTGCTTCGCAGGCCCTTCCTTCATGGATTTCATTTTCTTGGATTTGAGGATCCTTACGGAGCTGGCAACTTTCTCACCATCTTTTTCCTTATACCACACCATGACCTGTTCACCGGCTTTAATATCCGCCGCCGTTTTAACCTCCTTGCCGCTGCTTATTTTGGTCTTATCGTTAAGAACGACGGATAACTCTTCTGGCGTTGTGTTCGTTGCGCCTTTTTCTAAGTTCAGCTTGAGGGTATTATCTGTGACCTCTTTGACCGTTCCATAAACTTTGGTGGACTTGGAAGCGGCTTTTTTCTCAGGAGCGGCAGGCGTGGTGTTCGCCGGATCTTCTGCAGCATAGCTGACCCCTATGCAAACCAAGACTAACGCTATGATCAAAGTAGAAAAATAGAACTTCTTACTCATTTGTTCCTCCTCGTTGACTTCAGATAGAAAATCACTTTTGAGGTGATTTTCCTCTGAAAGTAGTTACAAACGCTCTAACAGAGACAAGATCCTAGTATAAGTGTCGATCGGTAAAATGTCCATTAATTATATCGCTAAATTGATGCCAACTCTGACCAAGAGGCAGAAACCCCTATGAAATGAGGTATTTAAGATTTGTAGGGGGATCAAGGCTAGCCAATATGGCCGGGTTTTCCAGATGATCTCCAAACCTTCGGTCGAATTGACAGGGTTTGGGGAAGTTTAGCCAGGAGCGCCGGGTCATCCCGGCACTGAGAAAGTGTCCTTGGACCGGGATAAGCCATCAAAGCTTAAACCATCTCAAACTATTTTTTTCTACAACGCAGTTTACTTTTCCCTCAGCTTTTAAGGAAGTTAAATAGCTCTTCAAGGTATTGCCGGTTAAGAAATATTGCTCAAAATTCAGTTCCAGATGGAGGGTATCTCCCACAGTCTTGATGAGTTCTTCGGTCTTTTGGGGAGTACTTAGGATCTCCAGGATCAGGTTCTCCAGGTTCTCTATGCTCTTCAGATTCAAATCAATGAGGTTGGAAATGTCCGTAGCAGGTTCTCCGTGGATAGGCAGGTAGTATTCGTAGGGAAAGGTCTTCATCCAGGCAAGGGTCTCCTTTTGTTGCTTCACATCGTAGCAGTATAGAATCTTATACTTCTCGATAATCTCGGGCGGGAAAATAGCATCGGCACAGAAGAATACGTCCTGGACCAGGACGCCCGTCTGGTTAATGGAATGGCCGGGAATCGGTATAAACTGAAATTCCAGCCCAATAATATCCATCTTATCTTTTAAGATGTAATCGACGTTGCTTCCCTGGGCCATCAGGAATTTGCTCTTTAATTTATCCAGAGGGGCGGCTCCGTACAGGTAAAAGGGTTCCAGGATAGGATTTCGGATGATAGCCTCTTCAATATCCGGGGCATAAACCAGAGCTCCGGTTCTTTTAACCACAAAGTGGTTACCTCCGAAGTGGTCTGCGTGGGCATGGGTATTGATGATGGCATGGACCTGGATAGACTGGCCCTCCAGAGTTTTTAAAACTTTTCGAACGCTTCCTTCATCCAGGCCCGTATCGATGAGAACCGCTTTATCTTCATGAATCACTACCCCGATGTTAGCAGGGCCTTGTAGGTAAAAGACAGATGAATGAACCGGCTTAAGCTCCATGGGGAATTTCCTCGTAATAAAACTCTTTTTTTGTACCCCCAGACGGAGAAAATCAGTCTGAGGCCATCTGCGTAACTACCCTGACCAGGTACGACCGGCCACTGGGGAACACTCCCCCCTCTAGAGGTGTGATGGCGCTCTGCCGTGCTTGAGTTGGTATAGTTTTAAGGCTACAGGTTTTACTTCCATCCTTCCTGAGAGTCGGTGAGCGAACTCTCCTCTAACTCAAGATTCTCCTCCGATTCGCTGCTAAAGTCAACAGAAATTGTTTGAGGACCTGCCGGGCGCGTTTTGAAGGGATATCGAAACATTTACTTAACCTCGTAAAGCTGCCAGCATTAAACACACCCAGCCCACGAGGAACGCGACCCCTCCCAAGGGGGTGATCGCCCCCAGCCATCGGACTCCGGTGAGGCTTAGGAGATAGAGGCTTCCAGAAAATAAGATGGTTCCGAGGATAAACAGCCAGCCGCCTGCTAGGACCAGAGAACCCGGCCAGCGCGTATACGCCCAGGCTACAGCCAGCATCGCTAAAGCGTGGTACATTTGATACCGGGCCCCCACTTCAAAAATATCCAGCATCTCCGCCGACAGGCGTCCCCTTAAGGAATGGGCTCCAAAGGCTCCGGCAGCTACCGCAATCAACGCGGAAACGGCACCTAGTGAAAAGAAGAATCGTTCCATTTGGAATAATACCTCCCTCTGGGTTGAGATCGAAGGTGGCGGGGGAGGGAATTTTAATTTCATAGCGTTAAAAATCCTGTTGCATTTTTTTTATCCCCATGCCAGTTTTAGCATAAGTGCATTTAGAGCTTGCGTCAAGAAAATCTCAAACTATCTCATAAGGACCTTTGATCGGTACACTTCTTAACACGACAACCGTTATCGCCGGGAGCGCTTTGGGCCTGACTTTAGGGGACCGGCTGCCTCAGCGATTCCAGGACACCCTCTTGAACGGGATTGGGCTCATGTCTCTTATCATCGGTGTCCAAATGACGCTGAAGACCCAGAATATTTTGATCATGTTAGGAAGTATCGTGATAGGGGGAATTATCGGAGAATTCCTCCAAATCAAGGAGAGATTGGACCAGCTGGGTTATCTCTTACAGCAACTTTTCGCCAAAGGGGACGGAAAAGGACGATTTAGCGAAGGATTTATAACGGCCAGCCTGGTGTTTTGCGTGGGCCCTATGACGATTATGGGATCCATCCAGGATGGATTGACCGGGGATTATCAGCTCCTGGCTATTAAATCTATGCTAGACGGCTTTGCAGCCATCGCCTTCGCAGCGGGTTTAGGGTGGGGGGTGATGGTTGCTGCAGGCACCGTTCTTACTTTTCAAGGGGCTCTAACCCTGTCGGCAGGCATTTTAAACCATCTCCTGACAGAGCCTATGATCGCCGAAATGACGGCCAGCAGCGGACTCATGATCGTTGGAATTGGCCTACTCCTGCTTGGGATTAAAGAAATCAAGGTAGCCAATTATCTACCGGCACTGATCATCGCGCCGATGTTGGTGGCCCTGAGCAAGGCCTTTTAGCGGGGCAGGGCGTTCCGGCAAGGAAGCTTTGCTCTGCTGCATGGGGCCGTTGATAACCAACAGGTTATAGTCATGTACAGCCAACAACTTCTCGAACACTTCGAAAACCCGCGCAATGTGGGTGAAATTGAAAACGCAGATGGCATCGGAAAAGTGACGAATCCCGCCTGCGGGGATCTTATGAACTTATACCTTAAGGTCCAGGAGGGGAAGATCTACGAGGCCAAATTTAAAACCTACGGCTGTCCGGCTGCCATAGCCAGCGGCTCGGTCGCCACAGAGATGCTTCGGGGTAAAACCCTCGAAGAGGCCCTTAAAATTTCCCGGGAAGATATTAACCAGGCCCTTGGGGGCCTTGAGCCGGCGGCCCTCCATAGCTCCTTTTTAGCCGAGGAGGCCATCCAGGCTGCTATTGAGAACTACAGGGCGAAAGGCAAGGGACAGGACATGATTTCCCCCCTTTCATAAAGGGAGGACAGGGGGGATTTCCCCTGTATTTACAGCCCTTTTCCTCCTTATCCTGGCACGTAAGGGGTTAGGTTCCTAAAAAAAGGGCCCCTTGAAAGGGACAGGGTGGGGGGCTTACTCCCGTTCGCTCTTAAAAAAATACCCTGGAACGTTCTCTCCCCTTCCCGGGGAGGGAAGGGGGGTTAGGAAAATGGAAGCGTTCTTTGAGCTCAGACTTTTCTAGTCTTCTTCGCGACCTCCAGCCGCACCTCCGCGCGCTGCATTTCGATGAGGGCCGCCTCCACGTTAGAGTCTGCTCTACGGAGGTGTTCTTCCGCCTTTGCTCGAGCGGCCTGGGCCCGACTCACATCGATTTCGCCGGCAGGTTCTGCGACATCGACCAGGATCGTTACCCTGTCCGGTCGCACCTCGGCAAACCCGGGACCTACCGCTAAGAAATGATCTACATGCCCCTTTCGATACCAGAGTTCCCCGAACCGTAAAGTGGCCAGGAAAGGGGTATGTCCCGGAAGGACCCCGAACTCCCCCTCGGACCCCGGGGCCGTCATTTCGTTAACCTGTTCGCTGATCACCAGCCTTTGCGGGGTCACCACATCTAATTGAAAAGTGTCTTCGGCCATACTTCTTGAAGCTCGAAGCTCGAAGATCGCAATGTTCGGTCTTCGATCTTCCGTCTTCGACCCTCATTTCCCGCTTCGGATTCGCTCAGCCTTCTCCAGAACTTCATCGATGGTCCCCACCATGTAGAAGGCTTGTTCTGGGATGTCGTCATGTTTTCCTTCCAAGATCTCTTTAAATCCACGGATGGTCTCTTTGATGGGGACGTAACGCCCGGGGGTTCCCGTAAAGGTTTCCGCGACGAAGAAGGGTTGAGATAGGAACCGCTGCATTTTCCGGGCCCGCGCCACCGTTAGCTTATCGTCTTCCGAAAGTTCTTCCATGCCGAGGATGGCGATGATATCTTGGAGATCCTTATATCTTTGGAGGACCTGCTGAACGCCCCGGGCTACGGTATAATGCTCCTGTCCCACGATAAGGGGGTCCAGGATCTTAGAAGTGGAATCCAGAGGATCGACCGCCGGGTAGATCCCCAGTTCCGCGATTTGTCGGGAAAGCACCGTAGTCGCATCCAGGTGGGCAAACGTTGTGGCCGGGGCGGGGTCCGTCAAGTCGTCTGCTGGGACGTAAATGGCCTGTACGGACGTAATAGATCCTTTCAAGGTAGACGTAATACGTTCTTGTAGCTCCCCCATCTCAGTCGCCAGGGTGGGCTGGTAACCCACGGCTGAGGGCATTCTCCCCAGGAGGGCCGACACTTCGGAGCCGGCCTGGGTGAATCGGAAGATATTATCGATGAAAAGGAGGACGTCCTGGCCTTCCATATCCCGGAAATATTCTGCGACCGTGAGGCCCGTCAGCCCGACCCGGAGTCGAGCTCCCGGAGGTTCCGTCATCTGCCCGTAGACCAGCGAGGCTTTGTCTATAACCCCGGAGTGCTTCATTTCCAGCCAGAGGTCATTTCCCTCACGGGTTCTTTCCCCGACCCCGCTGAACACCGAGAACCCGCCATGCTCCATGGCCACGTTGCGGATCAGCTCCAGGATGATGACGGTTTTTCCGACCCCAGCGCCGCCAAACAACCCGGTCTTTCCGCCCTTGGTATAAGGTTCCAGCAAGTCGATGACTTTGATGCCGGTTTCGAACATTTCCTTGCTGGTGCTCTGTTCCGTAAGGGGGGGAGCTTCTCGGTGGATGGGCCAGCGCTCCGTAGTCTCCACAGGACCTAAGCCGTCTACCGGCTCTCCGATCACGTTGAGGATTCTACCCAGAGTCCCTCTCCCAACCGGGGTGGTAATGGGCTGTCCTGTATCTTCAACGGGTAATCCCCGGATGAGTCCATCGGTAGGAGCCATGGAAATACACCTCACCGTATCCTCCCCGAGGTGTTGGGCCACTTCCGCAATAATATTTATTTCTCTGGGAGTATCTGCCTCGAAGCCTTTATTGGTGATGCGAACGGCGTTAAAGATGGCGGGCAGCTCTCCCGGTTCAAATCTTGCGTCGATAACAGGTCCAATGACCTGAACAATTTTTCCTACACCCATTTAAAAACAGTCCTGAGGGATAAAGTCATGAGGCACGGGTAAGGGGCGCAGCCGTCCCCCCCTATACCTCATCGCTCATCACCCACCCCTCATCGCTCTCTTATTTTACCAAAGCTTCCGCGCCACTCACGACTTCAATAATCTCTTTGGTGATGGCGGCTTGCCGGGCTCTATTATAAGTCAGGGTTAATTTTGCAATAACTTCCGAAGCATTCCTGGTCGCAGCTTCCATGGCCGTCATCCGGGCCGCATGTTCACTGGCATTAGATTCCAGAAGATAGCGATAGATCTGAGTGATAATATGTTGAGGAAGCAGTCTTTCCAAGACCTCTTCGGCGCTGGGTTCGTAAATAAAATCCGGCTGATAACCCTCCGAGGGGATTTCTTGAGCAGGTTTTATGGGGAGCAATTGTTGTAAACTCACCTGCTGGCGCAAAATAGATTTAAACTCGTTATAAACGACGTACACCGCATCCACTTCCCCTTTTAGATAGAGGTCCACCAGTTCGGTTCCAATTTGGGTCGCCTGGTCATAGCTCAGCCTTCTGAAGAGATCCAGGTGCTCCTTTCGGATCTCATACGGCCGGCGCCTTAAAAAATCCCTTCCCTTTCGCCCTATAATATTCAAAGTCAATTTCGCTCCGGCCCGTTCTCGAAGGAACTCCAGAGCCTTTCTCAGCACGTTCCCGTTAAAAGCCCCGGCAAGACCTTTATCCGAGGTAATGACGAGAAGCTCTACCTTCTCTTCTTCCCTCGGAGTCAAAAGAGGGTGTAGTCCGGACTCGGTCCTCATTGCCACGCTGCTAAGGACTTCGGACATTTTAAGGGCGTAGGGACGGGCCTCTTCGACCTGGATCTGGGCGCGTCGCAGTTTAGCCGCAGAAACCATCTTCATGGCCTTCGTAATTTGCTGCGTGTTTTTAACGCTACGAATTCTTCGTCGTATATGTCTGAGACTTGGCATCCTTTCATCCTTTCTCCGCGGTGAAGATCTGCTTGAATTCCTGGATAGCCTGGTTGATCTTCTTCTGAAGCTCGTCGGATAAGACCTTCTTCTCGGCTAACTCCCTGGGGATCTCTGGGTATTTATTATCCAGGAAGGCATAATATTCCGTCTCGAACTGCCGGATCGACGAGACCGGGAGGTCGTCCAAAAAGCCATTAACGCCTGCGTAAATAATCAAGACCTGCTTTTCCATGGGGAGGGGTTGATACTGACCCTGTTTTAACACTTCAACCATCCTTTCACCGCGGGCCAGTTGGGCTTGGGTGGCCTTATCCAATTCGCTTCCGAATTGAGCAAACGCGGCCATCTCTCGATACTGAGCTAGATCCAGCCTGAGTCTACCGGCCACCTGTTTCATGGCTTTGGTTTGGGCTGCCCCTCCGACGCGCGAGACGGAGAGCCCTACGTTGACAGCCGGGCGAACCCCGGAGTAAAAGAGATCCGCTTCCAGGTAGATTTGCCCGTCGGTGATGGAGATGACGTTGGTCGGAATATAAGCCGAGACGTCGCCGGCCTGGGTTTCGATCACAGGAAGCGCCGTCAGGCTCCCTCCGCCCAGCTCGCTGTTGAGCTTGGCCGCCCTCTCCAGGAGCCTGGAATGGAGGTAGAAAACATCTCCCGGATAAGCTTCCCGTCCTGGCGGGCGCCTTAACAAAAGCGAAAGCTGCCGGTAAGCTACCGCATGCTTGGAAAGGTCATCGTACATAACCAGGGCATGTCGACCGGTATCTCGGTAGTATTCCCCCATAGCGCACCCCGCATACGGGGCGATATACTGAAGGGGAGCCGGCTCGCTCGCCGAGGCCGTGACGACGATGGTGTAGTCCATGGCTCCGTAGTCCTGTAAAGTCTTAACCACCTGAGCGACCGTGGAGCGCTTCTGGCCGATAGCCACATAGATACA
>Ga0073934_10002490_pt1 | contig 38057 bp, 42 predicted proteins | sample LarsenN4metaG_FD_76834 | JGI IMG/M metagenome (GOLD analysis project Ga0073934, IMG submission 76834) | Hot spring sediment bacterial and archeal communities from British Columbia, Canada, to study Microbial Dark Matter (Phase II) - Larsen... ... | reverse complement strand
GGCGGGCACGAGGGACTCCACGCGCTCCGGGTGCCGGATCGCGAGGGACTGCGCGATGTCCGTGCCGTACGAGTCACCGTACGCGACCACCCGCTCGACCCCGAGCGCGTCGAGGATCGCCGCCAGGTCGTCCGTCGCGGCAGCGGTGCCGTACGCGTTCGCCGCGATGCCCAGCTGATCGGCGCACGCCGCCACCGCCGCGGCGTAGGGGCCCTCGCCGCGCTGGAGCGCCGGGCAGTCGATCGCGCCCGAGCCGCCGGTGCCGCGCTGGTCCATCAGGATCAGGTCGCGCGAGCGCAGCATCGGCGCGAACAGGAATCGGTACGCGGCGTTCGAGCCGATCGAGCCATAGCCGGGGCCGCCCTCCATCGCGACGATCGGCGTCTCCGGCTCGGCGGCGGGGTCGGTCCGCGCGAACACGCGGAACCGCACCGTGAGCGGCTCGCCGAGGGCCGGGTCGTCCCAGGACAGGGGGACCTCGATCGTGCCGCAGCGATCGCGCGGCGCGTTCGGGCAGGGCTCGATCACGACCTCCCCGACCGCGGCCGGGACCGGCGCGGCCGGCCCGACGGCCGCCGCCGGCACGGCGGGCACGGCCAGGAGCATCGACGCGGCGACCGCGACGCGGACCAGCCGGCTCATCTCATGGGGATGTTCGCACGACGGCGGCCGACGCGCCCACGCCGGGGGTGGTCCCCGCCTACGTGCCCGGGATGTGCACCAGCAGGAGCTGGCCGCCCTCGCCGGTCGCCGAATCGGGCTCGAGGCTCTGATCCGGGACGGGCACCTTCGTGTAGTGGGCCTGGACGCTCAGCAGCCACCAGCCGGGCCCGAACGCCTCGCTCGCGTCGACGATGCCGCTCGACTCCCACGCGCCCGGCCCGTGCTTGTCGACGATCCATGCGCCCGGGTCGGTCCGGGCCGCGGCGGTCAGCGTGCCGCTCGCCAGGTCGTAGACCAGGACCCGGTTGTACCCGGTCCCCTTCCAGTTGCGGTCCTCCTGGATCACGAGCGCGGCGTCGGAGATCCCCAGGTTGTCGGGGCTGACGAGATCGTCGCCCGACGCCGCGTCGAGCACCACCGACAGCGTGGCCTGCTCGGGATGCCGGGGGTTCACGTCGAGGCGGTAGATGCGACCGTGGGTGACCTCCTGGTTCGCCCGCCCGGTCTCGGCGAAGTACACGACCCCGGGCTCGTTCGGGTCGTCGACCATGTCCTCGATGCGATCGAAGTCGAACGCGCCCATCGACTGGACGAGCTTCTCGAGCTGCAGGGGGAGCAGGTCCTCGGCGTGCGGGATGCGCACGAAGCGCCCGCGCATCGCCTCCCCCTTCGCGAGGTCGTTGCCCGAGGGGTTGCCGTCGGCGACCGGTCGGTTCGGCACCCAGACGCGGAGCGAGCCCTCGGTCCCGTCGATCGCCCCCTCGAAGCTGCGCGAGAGGTAGACGAACAGCTGCGAGTACTCGCGGAAACCGTCCTCGGACAGGCCGATCATCGACCTGGACAGGCCGCCGATCGGCACCACGTTCTCGTGACCGAAGTGGCCGAACCAGGGCATCTCGTGGAGCGTGCCGGTGGCCAGGTCGATCGCGATGGACGCGCCCAGCCGCGGGCTGTGCTTGGACTCCTCGCCCGTCAGGTACCACGGCACGCCGTCGATCACCTCCAGCGTGCTCGAGCAGAACCACTCGTAGCCCTCCGTGCCATCGACGACGTACTCGGCCGCCGTCACCGCGCCGCCCGCGTCGAGCGTGACGTGCGACACCCTGGCGCCCGATGGGTCCCACTCCTCGTGCAGCTCGTGGTTGAGGTAGACCTCGATCGTGCCCTCGACCGGTGCGTACCAGCCGATGCCGTCGGGCACACCGGACATCTGGTAGGCACCGGGCCCTTCGCCGATGACGTCCCCGGTCGTCAGGACCGGCCGGACGACGACCCCGGGCTCGAGGCCCACCAGGAACGGACGCTTGCCGGTGACGAACGGCGTGGACGCGACCGCGCCCGATGCCGAGCCGGCGGCCCCACCCAGGGACAGGGCCACGAGGACGTTCAGCACCGCGACGGCGACGAGCCTGGAACGCATCACCAACCCCTCCTTCGGAACGGACCGGACGCGCACGCTATCCCCGGCGGCTCCAGAGGTCAAACGGCCGGCAGGACGCAGCTTGCGTTCTGCTTGCGCCCTGGAGGTCTCGTGCGGTACGGTGGCCGTGATGGGGGCGGCGACGGTGACGCGGCTCGACGCCGAGGCGAGCGCCGAAATCCGGCGGTCGCTCCCGCTCGCCCTCCGGGGTGACGAGGCGGCGTGCATCGCGTACGCGCGGGCGTGGCGGCGTCTGGTCGCCGAGCTGCTCGCCCCGTACCCGGATGCCCCGGCGTCGGGCGCGGGCGTGCTCGAGCGGCTTGCCGTGACGGCGCCGTTCGCGCCCGAGGGCCCTTTCCGCGCGCTCGTGTCGGTGGCGGGCGGCATCATCCCCGGCATGGAGGCCCCGACCTCGATCCGCACGCGCCCCTCACCGCCGCCGGATCCGATCGACCTCGCGCGGTTCACCCGGCTCGTGCTCGCCGAGCTCGTCGGGGCGGGCACCGGGCTCGAGGCTTGGATGGCCTCCTGGGACCTGACCATCACCGACGTCGCGCGGGTGTTCGGCGTGCGGCGCCAGGCGGTCCAGCAGTGGCTCGCGGAGGGCGTGCCGCCTGCCCGCCGGCCCAAGCTCCTGGCGATCCTGGGCATCGCCGACCTGCTCGAGCGCAACCTCCTGCCCGAGCGGATCCCGGCGGTGGTCCGCGCACCGAGCGCGGCCGACGGGTCGATGCTCGACGCGCTGGCGGCCGACCGTCACGAGGAGCTGCTCGAGCGCACGCGCCGGTCCTTCGACTGGGCCTGGAGCGCCTGAGCCCGTGCGGTTCCGCCACGTCGTCCGCGGCGGGCCGTACGTGCGCATCGCCGACCCCTCGTGGCGCCGGCCGCTCGACGGGTCCTACGCGGCGGAGCGGGGCGCGCGCTGGAACCCGCCGGGCTCGTTCCCGGTGGTCTACCTGTGCTCGACGGTCGGGGTGGCGCGGGCGAACGTGCTCCGCCGCTTCGACGGGCTCCCGTACTCGGTGCTCGACCTCCTCCCCGACCGACGACCCGTGCTGATCGAGACCGACGTGCGCGAGCACCGCGCCGTGGACGTGGTCAGCGACGCGGGGTGCCGCGCGGCCGGCCTGCCCGAGACCTACCCCCTGGACGCGGACGGGGACGAGGTCGGGTGGGACCGGTGCCGGCCGGTCGGATCGGCCGCGTGGGAGCAGGGAGAGCCCGCCATCGCGTGCCGCAGCGCCGCAGCGCGTTCGCGGGACGATGGAGGGGAGCTCGCGTGGTTCGTCCGCGGACGCGGAGACCGTCTCCGGGTCCGCGCGCGTCGGGCGTTCGACGACTGGTTCGCGTGATCGGCTCCCGCTCCTTACCCGGGCCCAAAGGCTCGTCGCCCGGACCCGGCGATCTCGAGCGCTACGGCTCCAGCCGCTTCTCCCACACGTCCCAGCTGAGCACCTCCTTCATGCCGGCGCGCTCGTACAGCCGCGTGGCGCCCGTCGGGTTCTGCGCATCGACGGCGAGCTCGGCGGCCGGGATCCCTCGACGGTGGAGCTCGGCGAAGGCCGTCTGCAGCAGGGCGAGCGCCACGCCGCGACGCCGCCACGGGCGACGGACCGCGAGCTCGGACACTTGCGCGGTGTCCTCCACCCGAGGGGAGCTCGGCCGGCAGCAAGCGGCGCCGACGACCTCGTCGCCGTCGAGGGCCAGGAACCACAGGCTCGGATCGAACAGCGAGCCCTCCCCCTCGATCTCGTGGTGGCGCCACTCCTCGAACGCCGGGAACGCGCCCCAGTGGTCGACGAAGCCCTCGGCGAGCGTGGCGTGGGTCGCGGCATCGTCGGTTCCGGGACGGAAGGTCCGGATCGTGATGCCCTCGGGCACGCGGACCGGCGGCGCCTCCCGGAGCTCGATCCGCATCATCCAGAACGTCCGCACGCGCCCGTACCCGAGCGCGGCGAACAGCCGGCCCGCGGCCGCGTTGCCCGTGAACCTCGAGACGCGCAGCATCACGGGCTCCCGACGCGCCGACGTCTCCGCCCGGCATCGCGCCTCCGCGAGCCGCAGGAGGTACGCGCTGAGCCCCCGACCCCACAGGCTCGGCCGCACGAAGGCGAGCGCGTGGACCTGCACCGGCCCCTCGGTCACGTCGAGGCTCAGGTAGCCGGCCAACGCCCCATCCGCCGCCGTGAGCATGACGTCGGCGAACCCGGGCGCCCTGCCGGGGGAGGTGAGCTCGTCGCGGACCTCCTCGACGTTGGTCCAGGGCACGCCGACCTCCGCGAGGGGGACCAGGTTCATCAGCTCGGCGATCGCCGGGGCGTCCTCGACGCGCGCTTCGCGGACCTCGTACCCCTCGGGGACCGACCACCCGTTCACGTCGCTCACGCCGGCACCACCGCGCCGAGTCCCTCGAGGATCACCCGGGCGCGCGCTCCCGCCGTCCGGTCGCCCGCCGTGCGCGCCAGGCCGAGGAGCGCCATCGCCTCCTCGTACGGGTCGCCGTAGTCGCGCAGCCGCTCGGCGAGGCGCGCGTACCGCTCTGCCGCGACCGGCTCCCCGCGAGCCTCGGCGAGCATCGCGAGGGCCACGTCCATCCGCGTCCGGTCCCGGAGAACGCGTGGCTCGGGACCGCCGATCAGTCGCTCCGCGAGATCCGGGCGGTCGCACGCCAGACAGAGCCGGACCGCGCGGACGCGCTCGACCGCCCGGTACTCGGGCGCGACGCCCTCGGTGGCGTCCCCGAACCGCTCGAGGTGCTCGACCGCCCGCCCGACCTCGCCGTCGGTGCGGGCGATCGCCGCGGCGGCGACCAGCGCCGGAGCGAGCGCAGCGACCTCGTCGGTCCGCTCGGCCAGGGACAGGAGCTCCGCCGGGGCTCCCACGTCCCCACGCCGGCCGCGCGCGAGCAGGACGTGGTCGCGGGTCACCCTCGCGACCACCGAGACCGCGGGGTCGAGCCGACCCGGCGGCAGCGAGAGCAGCTCGTCGCTCCACGCGAGCACCCGGTCCCACCTGCCGGCCTCGAGCAGCGCCCACTGCGCGGCAGCCTTCGTGTACATCGCCTGTGAGCGCACGTTGTGGCGCTCGGCGAGCTCGAGCGCCCGCTCCCACTCGGCCAGTCCGGCCGCCGGACCTCCCGTCGCCCACCGCCACTCGCCCAGGTAGTTGCGCGAGGTCACGACGTCACCCACCCGGCCGCCCTCCTCGGCGCGGCGGAGAGCGTCCGCCAGGTCGTCGAGCCCGCCGTCCACGTCCCCCATCGAGCATCGGGCGTCGCCGCGGATGTGGAGCGCCATCACCGCGATCTCGTCCAGGTCCTCGGGCAGGAGCGCCAGCGCGCGGTCCGCGAACGCCTTCGCGTCCGCCGTGCGCCCGGCGAACAGTTCCTCCTCGGCCCGGTGGGCGTACGCCCTCGCGAGGGCGCGGCCGGGCGGGTGCCGCATCAGCACCTCGACCGCCTCCTCCAGCGTCGCGCGTGAACGCTCCAGCTGACCGGTGACCGGGAGATGCGTGGCCACCCGCGTGAGGGCTTCGCCGATCGCGAGGTCGTCCCCACGATGGCGCGCGATCGCGAGCGCCTCCTCGTAGTGCGCGAGCACCTCGTCCGCCCCCAGACGGCCGCTGCGACGGCCGGCCATCCCCAGGCGTGCGACGATCTCGCCGCGTTCGCGCGACCCCCCGGGCGCGAGGGCGAGCGCACGCTCGAAGGTCGTGAACGCCGCCGCTGGGTCCAGGCGAGCCTCGCGATCGCCCGCAGCGGTGAGCCAGCGCAGCGCCGGCGCCCGCGCCTCGTCGACCACCTGGACCTCACGCGAGAGCTCGCCCAGCTCGGCCGCCGCCGCGTAGTGACGCGCGAGCGTCTCCGCCCACCCGTCGGCGCGCCGGCCGCTCCGCTCCTCCAGCCACCGCGCGGCCGCCAGGTGCCGTCGGGCCCGAGCGGCGCGCGGCAGGCGGCGGTACGCGACCTCTCGGATCAGCGAGTGCGCGAACCCGAAGGCCTCCTCGCCCGGGAGCGACGAGGCACGGCGCTCGATCAACCCCCTGCGCTCGAGCTCCGCGAGCCCGGCGAGGACCTGGGGCAGCCCCCGGTCCTCCAGCCGGGCGAGCGCCTCGGGCCACACCTCCTCCCCCAGCACCGCCGCTCCGAGCGCGAGCGCGCGCGCGTCGACGGGCACGCCGTCGAGCCGGGCGGCGATCACTGCCTGGACCGAGGCCGGCGTCGCCGCCTCGTCCCCCGACTCCGCCAGCATCCTCGCGAGCTCGATCGCGTACAGAGGGTTCCCGGCCGCGCGCTCGAGCGCCGCCCTCCGAGAAGCGTCGGAGACCGCGCCCTCGGGCAGCACGGCGTCGAGCAGGGCTCCGGTCTCGGAGTCGTCGAGGGCGCCGAGCGCGAGCGTGGATGCCGTCGCGAGCGTGCCGGGGAGCGCCGTCCCCGGCCGCGCGGTCGCCACGAGCAGGAGCGGATGGGCGGCCAGCAGCACGGCGGTCGAGGCCAGCACGTCGGCGAACGCCGGCGCCGCGTCGTGCAGATCCTCGATCGCGAGCAGCACGGGGCGCTCGCCCGCCGCCGCGCCGAGCACCCGAGCCCACGCCTGGGCGATGTCGTCCGCGCTCACCGTCGTCCCCTCGGACGAGGGATCGGGTCCCAACACCGCGCCGAGGGTGTGTGCGAGCCAGCGCCGCTCCCCAGGGTCGGCCTCCACCCGGGCCGCCAGCGCCTCCAGGGCACCGTGGACCGTGTCGGGCTCGTCCCGCACCTCGACCCCCGCGAGCGCCCGCAGCGTCCGCCCGATCGGTTCGAACGTGACGCCCTCCCCGTACGGCAGGCAGCCGCCGAGGAGCGTCCTCGCGCGGCCGCCGAGCGATGCAGCGAGCTCGGCCACGAGGCGTGACTTGCCGACGCCCGCCTCGGCCACGATCACCACCAGCTCAGCCGAGCCCGAGCGCTCGACCCGCCCGAACCGCTCGACGAGCGTCTCGAGCTCGTGCCGCCGTCCGACGAACGGCGTGCCGTCGGCCCCCGGCCGGGCCTCGACCCGCTCGGCCAGCACCCGCCAGACCTCGAGCGGCTCGCGCTTGCCCTTCACCGGGACCGGCGGCATCGCCTCGACCTCGAAGCGATCGTGGACCGCGCGCAGCGTCTCGGGACCGATCACGATCGCGTTCATCGGCGCAAGGGACTGCATCCGCGAGGCGGTGTTGACCACGTCGCCGGCGACGGCCTCGCCCACCTGCGGGCCGGCCCCGAACGAGACGACGGCCTCACCCGTGTTGACGGCGATCCGGACAGCGAGGTCGGGGTCGTGGCGACGCAGGTCGTCGATCGAGCCGAGGATCGCTCGCGCCGCGTGCACGGCCCGGACCGGATCGTCCTCGTGCGCCACGGGCGCGCCGAACACGCCCATCGCCGCGTCGCCGATGAACTTGTCGAGGGTCCCGCCGAACCGCTCGATGTCCTCCTTCACGCGGGCGTGGAACGGGACCAGGGTGCGCCGGACGTCCTCGGGATCGGCCCGATCCGACCGCTCGGTGAAGCCGACGAGATCCACGAACAGGATCGTGACCGTTCGGCGCTCCTCGGCGACCGGCCGTCGGTCCTGGGCGACCGCCCCGAGGGTCTCGACGCGCGCGCCACAGAAGGCGCAGAACCGCGCCCCGACGGGGAGCTCCGCGCCGCAGGATGGGCAGCCGACCACCGCCCGAGTGTAGGGCGGTCTCCAAGCCCCTCGAGCGGGTCGCGCTCGGGGAGACCGCCCAGATCGAGGCGAACGCGTTCATCCCGCTGCCGATCAACATGCGCCACGCGCTCGGGCTCGCGGCGCTTCCGGGATCCACCGCGACCCGTTCGATCGGATGCTCGTCGCCCAGGCGATGGCCCGAGGGCCTCACGCTCGTGAGTCTCGACCGCGTCATGGGCCGGTACCCGATCGCGGTCGAGTGGTGGAGCCCGCGTTCACGCACGGAGGCGGCGAGCGGTCACGAGCCCGGCATCCCAGCCCGGGGCGCGCCCGCCCGCCGGCGGGCGGATCCCGCCGGTCGGCAGGCCGCTCCGCTCGAGGAGCCACGAGATCACCGAGTTGGAGTTCCACATATCCCCCGTCCCCGCCTCGTCGCGCCCCCAGACCGGCGTGGGGACGGACGGCGCGAGGTCCAGGACCCGGTACGCGCGGTCGGCGTCCTCCGAGATCCGCTGCGGGCTCTCCACCGCCTCGGCGATGTCGGGGATGGCCCCCTCCCGCCACCGGCGCACCTCGTACCGGAACACCCGCAGGCGAGCGACCCTGCGGCTGAGGACCGGCCCCTCGACCACGACCCCGCGCGCCGCCGGGTGGGCGTCGGGGATCGGCCACGCGGTCTCGATCACGAAGCGACCCTCCGGCACGTGGACCTGGAGCGCCGAGTGGTAGAGGTCGAACGCGCGCCGCCGCTCCCGCCACGCCTGGATGCCCTCGTACACCCGCCCATTCAGCCTGACGAAGTGACCGCCCGCGCCCAGCGGGAGCCAGTACAGGTCGACGGCCGCCTCACCCACGTCGCCCACCTTCCGGGAAACCGAGCGCGGTTGACAAGCTCGGCCAGGTGGCCAACCCACCGGATCACCGATGGGTTCCGCGCCGGCGATCCGTCAGTACCGGCAGACGGATCCGGGGCCTTCGCAACGGCGTCCTGGCGCTCACGTTCGAGCGATCGGAGGCGTAGGTTCTCCCGATCCGATATCGAGGACCGCTCGAGGGCCGTGCCCCGCGAGGGGGCACCGCACGGAAGGAGGAGCGCGATGGGCAAGGTCACCCCGTTCCTGTGGTACGACACCCAGGCCCTGGAGGCCGCCGAGCACTACGTCTCGGTGTTCACGAGCCGGCCGGGAGCCGATCCCGACGGCTCCGGGATCCTGGATGTGGCCCGCCAGGGCGAGGGCGTTCCGGGCGAGCCTGGCCCGGTCTTGATGGTGACGTTCGAGCTCGAGGGCCAGCGGATCATGGCCCTGAACGGCGGGCCGCACACCACGTTCAACGATTCCTTCTCGCTGTTCGTGCGCTGCGAGACGCAGGAGGAGATCGACCACTTCTGGGACTCGCTCACGGCCGGCGGCGGGGAGGAGAGCATGTGCGGATGGCTGAAGGATCGATACGGGCTGTCCTGGCAGATCGTCCCGACGGTGCTGATGGACCTGATGGGTGACCCCGACCCGGCGAAGGCGCAGGCCGTGACCCAGGCCATGCTCCAGATGCGGAAGATCCAGATCGACGGGCTCCGGCGAGCGTACGAGGCGGCGTAGGAGCCGAGGACCCACGCGTGGACCCGTCCCGTTCGCTCACCCAGAAGCCCGAGGATCCGCTCGAACGACGCGCCGACCTCGCCCGACCCGATCCGCGCGACGGTCGGCTGGGTCACACACCCGCACGCGAGGCGAGCTACGCCAGCTGGACGCGGGCGTCAGCTCGCGTTCTCGAACAGGCCGAGCGTGTTGCCCTCGGTGTCCTTGAAGTAGGCGAACCACCCCATGCCGGGGATCTCGGTCCGCGGCCGGACGACGGTGCCACCGCCCGCCTCCACCTGCTTCAGAGCCTCCTCGACCGACGCCACGTCGATCGTGAGCACAGGGTTCGGCGTCTCGTCGGAGCGCTGCATGATGCCGCCGTTGATCGCTCCCGGCTCGGTCGGCATCTGCTGCTCGTCGACCGGAACGGTGCCCACCATCGTGTAGTCCATGCCCGGGACGTCGTCGAGCCGCCAGCCGAAGACCGAGCCGTAGAACCCCTTGGCCCGCTCGAGATCGTCCACGGGGATCTCGAAGTGCACGACCTTGTCCATCCCCCACCCCTTCCATACGCACCCGCGGACGGGAAGCGTCACACGGTGAGCGCCCTCCGGCAACCCGGCAGGCGGGGCGGTGCGTGGTTCACGCGGGAGCGAAGTGGCGCCGGCAGCGAGCCTCGTACTTGTCCGAGCCGCCGACGTGCTCGGGGACCAGGTCCTCGTCGGCCGCGAGCCCCGGAGCGATCCGCTGGTGGAACACGGCATCCTGGCCGCACACGGAGCAGACGGCCGTCAGCTTGTCCACCCGCTCCGCGAGCGCCATCAGGGACGGCAAGGGTGGGAACGGCGACCCCGTGAACGTGACGTCCAACCCGGCCACGATCACGACGAGCCCTCGACCCGCGAGCTCCGCCACGACCGGCACGAGCTCGGGACCGAAGAAGTGCGCCTCGTCGATCGCCACGATGTCCGTGCCCCCCGGCACCGAGCCGAGGATCTCCGCCGCCGCGCCCACCGAGCGCGAGGGGTGCTCGAGCCCGTCGTGCGAGGCGATCCGTCCCGACCCCGGTCGCGTGTCCAGAGCGTGCGTGAACACCTGGACGCTCCGTCCGCCGATCACCGCCCGGCGGACGCGCCGAAGCAGCTCCTCGGTCTTGCCCGCGAACATCGGGCCCGTGATGACCTCGATCCGACCGGGTCCACGTTCCACGCGTCCATCATCCCCGTTCGCGGGGCCTGCGTGGGGGCAACCCGAACGGGGTCAGGCGGCCGTGAGCTCCTGGTGCGCGAGCCGTGCTCGCCCGTGCTCGACCCGAGCCTTGAGGTTGGCGTTGGCCTCCATCAGGCTCACGTCGGCCTCCGAGACGAGCCGCCCCATCGGCGGCACGAGCGCCCCCTGGAACCGCTGTCGGAGCACGTGCCGGGTGCGGCCATCGGGGAGCGGCTCGACCTCATGCGTGTGCTCCACGCGCAGGAGCCCAGGCACGGGGAGCCGGCCGACCCACCGGAAACGCCGGCCGCTCTCGTACTCGGTCACGGTGGCCCGCAGCCGCACCTCGCGACCCTCCGATCGAGGCAGCCTCGCCCGAAGGTCAGCCCAGGGCAGGGGCACACCCCGCGCTCGGGCGACGAAGGGGTTCCACTCCGGATGGCGGCGGAGCTGGACCAGGATGGGCCAGACATGCTGCGGTGGTGCATCGATGTCAATCGACCCGCTGATCTCTCTCATCTCATGACTCCCTCTAAACGCAACGGAACGTGGCTCTTCCCAGCGTAACAGGCACCTCACCATGCAACTATCCGTTGCGTTAACATCCGGTGAACGTGACCGGATCCGGAAGGGTGCGGGCCAGGCGACCCGGCGGCAGGAGCGCGCGGGTGCGAGAGGCCGTCCTCGCGGCGACGCTCGGGGAGCTCGTCGACCACGGGTATGCGGGTCTGCACCTGGAGGCCATCGCGCGCCGCGCGGGCGTCCACAAGACGACGGTGTACCGGCGGTGGGGCGACCGCGAGCGCCTGTTGGAGGACGCCCTCCTCGCGTACGCGGACCGGCGGGTGCCGATCCCCGACACGGGGTCGCTCCGCGGTGACCTGACGGCGCTCGCCCGCACCGTGGTCGCCAACGTCACCTCACCGCAGACCGAGGCGATCCTGCGCGCGATGGTGGCCGCCGGCGATCGCGAGCCAGCGCTCGCGGGGATCGCCCGCAGGTACTGGGAGCGGCGGTTCTCGCTGGCGGGGGAGATCGCTCGGCGCGCCGTGGCCCGCGGCGAGCTGGCCCCCGACGTCGAGCCCTCGTTCGTGGTGGAGATCCTCGTGGCGCCGATCTACCTGCGGGTGCTCCTCACGTTCGAGCCGCTGGACGAGGGGTTCGTCGACTGGGTCGTCGACGCGGTCCTCTCGAGCCTGGCCACCGGCCCGCCACACGCCACGAGCCCGTAGCGCGGCATCGCCTCGGCGATCGCCGTTGGGTATCGTCGGTCGCATGCAGACCTGGGACACGATCCGTGCGCGCCGCAACGTGCGCACCTGTGAGGACACCGCGATCCCCGCCGAGGACCTCGAGCGGATCCTCGAGGCCGCTCGGCGCGCGCCGTCGCTCGAGCCGATCGCGACCCCTGATCGTCGCCCGCTCGGCGAGGCCGTGCACCGCGAGCGCTGGTCGCCCAGCGTGTGATCGGGGTCGGGCAGCGGCGGGCGCGCCTCGGGGTCCGGCACGGGCTGGCACGCCCAGCGCGCTCGGTGGAGGGCTGCGCGGCCGATCTGGTCGGCCTGCACTCGAGCGACCCCGCGACCGTGTACCTCTCGGCGCGTACCAGGGTCGCCGGCTTCGCTCCGGCCGATCTCGAGGGCGCGCTGTACGAGCGGCGGTCGCTGGTTCGGATGCTCGGGATGCGTCGCACCCTGTTCGTCGTGCCGCTGGATCTCGCGGCCGCGATGGACGCGGCGTGCACGAAGGCCCTCGCGCCCGGTGAACACGAACGCCTGGTCCGGATGCTCGAGGAGCAGGGTGTGGCAGCGCGAGGAACGGGGGAGCGCTGGCTCCGAGCGGTGGCCGATGAGACGCTCGAGGCGCTCACACGTCGTGGCGAAGCGAGCGCGCGCGAGCTCGTCAAGGACGTCTCGGGTCTCGGCGTCAAGCTCCGCTTCGGCGAGGGGAAGACGTGGGGGGGCACGATGGGCGTCTCGACCCGGGTGCTGTTCCTGCTCGCCACCGAGGGGCGGATCGTGCGGACACGCCCGCTCGGCGCGTGGACCTCCGGCCAGTACCGGTGGGCCCCGGTCGAGCGCTGGCTCGGCGCTCCGCTCCCGAAGCTCGGTCATGCCGAGGCGTGCGCCCAGCTGCTCGGCCGCTACCTCCGCTCGTTCGGGCCAGCGACGACGATCGACATCCGCTGGTGGACGGGATGGACCGCCGCGCTCGCGACGAGAGCCCTGGACTCGGTGGGGGCGGTCGAGGTCCCGCTCGACGGCGGCACCGGCTACGTGCTGTCCGACGACGTCGACCGGGTCGACGAGCCGGAGCGGTGGGTGGCGCTCCTGCCGTCGCTCGATCCGACGGTGATGGGCTGGAAGGAGCGCGACTGGTACCTCGGGGAGCACGCGAGCGCGCTCTTCGACCGCAACGGGAACGCGGGTCCCACCGTCTGGGCCGACGGCCGGGTCATCGGCGCGTGGACGCAGACCGCGGACGGCGAGATCCGGGTCCGGCTCCTCGAGCGGGCCGACACGATGACCCGGACGGCCATCGACGCAGAGCGGGAGCGGCTGCGCGCCTGGCTCGGGGACGTGCGCATCAAACCGCGGTTCCCCACCCCGCTCGGACGCATGCTCGCGGGCTCCTGAGACGCCGCGGGGGTCCCGCTCGAACGGGACCCCCGGTCGTCCTCGACTCAGCCCTGGTGCACACCTGCGTGGTGACCGGATCGTCACCCGTCAACCTCCGCCACCCGACCCGAGGTGACCGGGCCGAAGGCCCGCACCGGTTCGCCCGATCGCGCGCGACGCTGCCCCCATGCCGCATGTCGATCCACCGCTCGACGCGCTCGGCGTTCCCACCTCCCACGCGGACCTGCTCGAACGGCCCCTCAGCGTGGTGCTGACGACCGAGATGCCCGACGGTCGCCTGCAGTCCACGGTCGTGTGGTTCAGCTTCGACGGGCGGGACGTGCTCGTGAACACGATGCGCGAGTTCCGCAAGGCCAGGAACCTGCGGGCACGCCCGTGGGCCACGGTGCTGATCCTCGAGCCCGCGGGCGAGCGCCGATGGATCGAGATCCGCGGCTCGGTCACGCTGGACGAGGAAGGAGCGAAGGAGCATCTCGACGGCCTCGCCCGCACCTACTGCGGCGCCGACCGCTACTTCGGAGAGGTCGTGCCCATCGAGCTCGCGGAGGTCGAACACCCGATCCTCTGCCGGCTCCGCCCGTCGCGCGTCACGACCGGGCCTGGCCGGGTATCGGTGGCATCGCCCGCCCGTGCTCCGAGCGCTCACCGGTCGACCCGTCGCCCGTGCTCGGACGAGCCGGAGATCCCCGCGTCCCATCGGGAGCTGCTCGAGCGCCCGCTCCTGGCGGCCCTCAGCACCTCCCTCCCACGAGGCGCCCAGACGCATCCGACGTGGTTCGAGCTCGAGGGGAACGACGTGCTCGTGAGCACGACGAGGGAGCGGGCCAAGGGACGCAACCTGGAACGAGACCCTCGCGCCACCGTCTTGATCGTCGATCCGGCAGACACCGCCCGGTGGATCGAGATCCGCGGTGACGTGGACCTGCAGGAGGACGGAGCCGTCGAGCAGCTCGACCGGCTCACGCGCCGCTACACGCCGCACCCGGCCTTCTACGGGTACGTCTACCCGCTCGAGCAACGCGCCCGTGAGACCCGGATCGTCGCGCGGATCCACCCGCGCCGCATCAACCTCGACGCGATCCACGCCTGAGCACGTCGTCCCGCCCCCGTGCCTGGGGCCGTCCGGCCCTCTCGCCGGGCGACCGCCCGCGGGACGATGGAGCGTCGCGAGGTCCAGGGAGGGATCCGATGAAGGCACTGGTGGTCTACGAGTCCATGTACGGCAACACGGCCGCGGTCGGCGAGGCGATCGCGGCGTCGCTGCGCTCCCACGGGATGGAGGTCGGGTCCGGTCCGATCTCTCGGTTCGCGCCGGGTGACGTGTCGGGGGTGGACCTCCTCGTCGTGGGCGGCCCGACGCACATGCACGGGATGAGCTCGAGGGGCACCCGCAAGGCCGCGGTCGAGGACAAGGCCAACCGGTACGAGGCCCCGACCGTCGCACCCGGGCTCCGCGAGTGGGTCCCCGCCCTGCCCTCGGGCGCGGGGCGGCTGGCCGCCGCCTTCGACACGCGGTTCGACAAGCCCAGGCTCATGACCGGCTCGGCCGCCAAGGGCATCGCCCGCCGTCTCCAGCACCAGGGGTACCGCCTGGTCACGGAGCCGGAGAGCTTCTTCGTCACCACGGCCAACGAGCTCGAGGAGGGGCAGGCGGAGCACGCCGAGCGCTGGGGAGCCGCGCTGGCCGAGCGCGCGAGCACCGCCGTCACCTGAACCCGCTCCGGCCGAGCGACACCGCGCCTCGCGGCGATCCTTAGCCCGCGCTTAACGCTCACATGGCGGGGCCGTTGCCCGCACCCCGGTATCCATGGAGGGAGTCGGCGGAGGGAAGGTCAACCACCGCCGAGGGAAGGAGGCGACGATGAGGCAGCGACGCGACGGCGACGCGCGGCCCGCGATCCGTGTCGCTCAGGCGCTCACGGAGGACGCGGTCTCGCACCGCAGCCGCTCGTCGTGGCTCGTCATGGCCGTGGCCGTGCTCTCGATCCTCACCCTGGGGCTCCTGCGGATGGCTCCGGCGTGGGCATCGACGGCCGACGACACGCGGCGGTCGGAGGACCACGCGGTCACGCGGTTCGACGCCCAGGACGAGGACGACGACGACGGTGCGGACGACGACGGCACCTCGAACGACGGGACCGGGATGAGCGGCACGACCGGGCCGAGCGACACCGGCTCCCTCACGGACGGCAAGGGTGCCACGGGCCCGACGGGCAACACCGGGACCTACACCGACGGGAGGGGGGCGACGGGGCCGACCGGCGACACCGGTCCCGACGACGGGACCCTCACCGACGGCCGCGGGCACACCGGCCCCACCGGCAACACGATGACCGCGACCGACGGTCGCGGCTGAGACGGCCCGGCGCAACGGAGCGGCTGAGGGGCGACCTGCCGGTCGCCCCTCGTCGCGTCTAGCGCAGGCGTGGGCGCGAGCGACCGAGGATCCGCCGTGGACGGATCGCCTCGATGAGCGGCTCGAGCCCATCGGCGACCTCGCCCGCGCTCGGGCGGTCGTCGGGCTCGAAGGAGAGACAGGCGGACACGAGCTCGGCCAGGGGTCCCGGCGCGTCGGCGAGCGGCGGCGGCTCCTCGCGCGCCAGCTGGGGGAAGCGCTGGACAAGGTCGTCCAGGTCCGCGTGCTCCGGTCGCGGGAACGGCACCGATCCGCTCACCGCCTCGTACAGCGTGGCCCCGAGACCCCAGACGTCGGCCGCCGTCCCGACCGTCGACCCGGCGGGATCGCACTGCTCCGGGGCCATGTACGCGTCGGTGCCGACCGGCCCCCTGAGCCGTTCGGCCTCCTCGACGCTCCTGGCGACGCTCAGGTCGACGAGCCGCGGCGGCGCCCCGAGGATCACGTTCGATGGCTTCACGTCCAGGTGGACGACCCCTTCGTTCGCGAGGTACTGGAGCGCGCTCGCGAGCTGGAACGCGAGGGGGACGAGCTGCTCGAGCGCGAGCGCCCCGGATCCGCGGATCGCGCTCGCGAGCGTGGGGCCCTCCAGGTGCTCCAGGACCAGGTGCGGACGCTCGCCCTCGAGGACCGCGCCGAAGCCTCTGACGACGACCGGGTGGTCCAGGCGGGCGAGCAACCCAGCCTCGCGAGCGAGCGAGCGGAGGACGCGCTCGTCGTCGACCAGGTCCGGGCGGACGAGCTTGAAGACCACCAAGGAGTACAGGTGCTCGTCCCACCCCAGGAACACCTCGTAGTCCCAACCGCCACCGAGGGACGAGAGCGCGAGCCGCCCGGGGACGATCTCCTCGCCGTCCCGGAACCCCCAGCTCTCGCGCGAGCGACGACCCCGCTCTCGACGTTCGGGCACGGCGGCACGCTACCCGGCGCCGAGGGTGCCTCTCAACCGGTCGACGGGCGCTCCGGACGCGGGAGGGGGCTCAGCCGAGGTCGAGCTGCTCGAGGAGCCTGACGAGGGGTCGGGTGTTCTGCATCACGTAGAAGTGGACCGACGGAACCCCGCGCTCGAAGAGCTCGCGCGTCTGCTCGAGGGCCCAGCCGATCCCCACGTCAACCGCCCGCTCCGGTGGGACGGCCGTCACCTCGGCCACGAGCGGCTCGGGGACGGTGACCCCGAAGTGCTTTGGGACGATCCGCAGCTGCTCCGGGCGGGTCAGGATCTTGAGACCGGGGACGATCGGGATCGTGACCCCCGCGTCGCGGCAGGCCTTCAGGAATCGGAAGTAGACCTCGTTGTCGTAGAAGATCTGCGTCACCGCGTAGTCGGCTCCGGCGCGCTGCTTCTCCAGGAGCACGGCGATGTCCCGCTCCAGGTTCGGGGCCTCCACGTGCTTCTCGGGGTAGGCGGCCACCCCGATGCAGAAGTCCGTCGCGGTCGCCTCCAGGAGCTCCTCGAGGTACACACCGCGGTTCATCGCGCTCACCTGGCGGACCAGGTCCAGCCCGGTCTGGTTCACGCTGCGTCCATCGACGGGTGGACGCGGATCGCCGTCGCCGCGTATCAGCAGGACGTTCTCGATCCCCAGGTAGTTGAGCTCGATCAGGGCGTCCTCGGTCTCCTCCCGCGTGAACCCGTTGGCGAGCACGTGCGGGACGGGATCCACGCCGAACCGGTGCTTGATCGCCGCGCACAGGCCGAAGGTCCCCGGCGCCTTGCGCGTCACCCGCCGGCGCCACGTGCCATCGGGGAGCTCGTCCCACACGGCCTCGCCGGCGTGGCTGGTGATGTCGATGAACGGTGGGTCGAACGGCATGATGGAGGCCACCGCGTCGTAGATGCGCTGTACGTCGCCGCCCCGCCGCGGCGGGATGATCTCCACGCTGACGAGCGGACGCGTGGCGTTGGCGAGATGCTCGATGACCTTCATATCGGAGGCATCGAGTGTACGGGAGGGTCTCCCGTGACGGGGGCGCCGGCGCCTCCGCTTCATCGGCGGAGAACATCGGCTTCGCGATCGCGGTCGACTCGGTCGCCATGCTGATCACCGAGGCCGCCTCGACCTCGACGACCTGAGGGATCGGCTCAGCCCTCGACCGGGAGGTCCACGGTCGACCACGGGGCCCCGTGACGGGTCATGAGATCCAGGAACGGTGCCGGGTCGACCCGCTCCGGAGCCAGCACGCCCGTCTCCCGGATCATCCCTTTCGCGAGCATGAGTGCGGCGCATGCGGCGGGCACACCGGTCTGGAAACCGGTGCCTTGCACACCGTGCTGCGCGAAGGCCTCATCGTGCGAGGTGACCTGGTACATGAAGCGCCGGATCGGACGGCCGTCCACCGTGCCCTCGGCGAGGGTGCCCACGCATACCGACCCGTGCAGCTTCCCGATCAGGTCGACCGGCCGCGGGAGCCGCGAGACGAGCAGGTCCAGCGGCCGGAAGCGGCAACCCTCGAACTCGATCTCGCGGTTGTGGTCGAACCCGAGCTTCCGCCACGTCAGCATGAGGTCGACCCACGCGTCGTCCAGGTGGATGTAGAAGTCCGCGTCCCGCAGCCCCTTGTCCGCCAGGTACGTCGGCATGAGCTGCGACTCCTCGTGGTCCACGTTCCAGACCCTCAGCGGGCCGACCGGCTCCGGGAAGGTGAACGTGAACGACCTCGAGAGCGGCGTGCGCCGCACCATCCGCCCGTCCTCGAACGCGTGCGGCGGCAGGATCAGGCACTCCTCGACCATCGTCGCCGGCGAGAAGCTCGGCGCGAAGTCGAACCCCTCGACGGTGCCGGCGTCCCCGTCAAGGACGGTCAGCCGCTCGACGGTGTCGAGCTGCTCGTACAGGGCCCTGGCGAACACGTCGGTCGCTCCTGGGTCGATGCCGAAGAACACGAGGCCCACCAGGTCCCGCTCGCGGAACGCTCCGTCGAGCGCGAGCTCCTCGTCGACGTCCGCCGTCCCCACCACATCGCGAGGGCCGGCCGCCGCCATGTCCAGATAGTTGGTCCCCGTCTCCAGGCAGGCCCGCATCACGTCGAGGTTGAGCTCGGGGATCAACGCGTTCACGACCAGGTCGACCCGGTCGAGCGCCCCGCGCAACGAGTCGCCGTCGGTCGCGTCCAGCGGCAACCGAGCGCCCTTGCCCTGAGGGAGCTTGGGAAGCACGGCCTCCAGCCGCACCTCGTCCAGATCGGCGAGCACGACCTCCTCGATCTCGGGCTCGCGCGCGATCGTCCGCGCGATCACCTCGCCCACCGACCCCACCCCAAGCTGCAGCACACGCATCGTCGGTCTCCTTCCCGCTCCGCGAGCGGTCCGGCCGCATGCCCAGTCGGTGCACGAGCAGGTCCGCCACCATCAGGGCGTCGATCGGACCCGATCCAGCGTAGGACGAGCGGCCCGGAGCAAGATGGGCCGAACGACCCTACACCGCAAGCGCTTCGCTCTGGTTTGGTCCGGATGGAGACGCGGCCCCCGATCACGGCGCCTCCTTCCCCCGCCGTCGTTCCTGGGTCGTGTCCACGCCGTCCCAGGAGACGTTGCGCGAGGGGGCGAGGTGGAGCGGGCAGCCCGCCGCGGAGGCGGTGCGTTCGATCGAACCCCGGTGATGCGCTCGCGCACGAGGGGACCCCCGCCCCGCTGATCATCGATCCAGTCGGCCCGGATGATCCCTCATCCAGCTCCGGTCCGCGGGGAGCGGCCGGCGGCAGCGGTGGCCACGGGTGGTCCGTGGTCACGACGGACAAGGAGGTGCTCTGGTGCAGCTACCACTCAGGAGGGTCTACAGGACCTGCCTGGCGATGGCGGTCGCGGTGGTCCTCGCCATACCCGCGATCGCGCTGCCGACACCGGCCGGCGCCGATCCCGATGCTCCGTGGGACGGCACACCCATCTCGCAAGGGCTCGGACCCACGTACGGCGAGGCGTGGTGCGCGGAAGCGGCGCCCGGCTCGAACATCGCGCTCCAGCAGGGGTTCGCGGGACCGCCGCCGAACACGCTCGCGCTGATCCCGCAGGAGGCGATCGAGTGCACGCTCAACGGCTTCTTGGATGAGGCCGCCACCGCGGGTATCCCGCAGCGGATGACCTACTCGGTCATCGGACGGTCCGCCGGAGGACGGGACATCTACGGCGTCGTCGTCAACGCGCTCGAGACCCCCGAGCAGCAGCGCGACTACGACCGGTGGCTCAGCCTGCGCTCGATCGTGCTCACCGACCCGGCACGAGCCCAACGGATGCTCGAGATGTGGGGCGATGAGGTCAAGCTCCCCATCTTCATCGAGGCCAACATCCACGGCGGCGAGGAAGAGGGCACCGATGCGATCATGCAGGTGATCCGCGACCTCGTGACGACGCCGTACGGTGAGAACGCGATCGTCGACGAGATCTTGGACCATGCGATCCTGGTCGTGATCCCCTCCGAGAACCCCGACGGTCGGTTCGCGGGTCGCCGGCAGAACGACAACGGGCTGGACATGAACCGCGACTTCCTGGTGCAGTCTCAGCCCGAGGTCCGCACCGAGCGGGACTTCCAGCTCGAGTGGCTCGCCCCGGTGGGGCTCGCCATGCACTGCTGCGGCAACCCGACCCTGATCGACGGACTGACGAAGCCGCACAACCCGGGCATCGACTACGACATCTTCGCGTACTGGAACCAGCAGCGGCTGGACGCGAACGAGGCCGCGCACAACGCGATCGACAGGCAGATCCAGCGGCCCGTCAACGACTACAACTCCGACGGAGAGCTCGAACCACCGCCGGTGGGGCCCGCGTACGCCGAGGGATGGGACGACTGGGGTCCCTTCTACACCCAGACGTACATGGCCTTCTACGGTGTCGACAGCTCCACGGTGGAGATGTGCAGCACCACCTGCGACGGAAGGATCGGCTCGAAGACAGCCCAGTACATCACCTTCTACTCGTCGGCGGACTTCTGGCTCGACCACCGCAGCGCGATCCTGCACGACCAGGCGGAGATCTTCCGCCGCGGCGTCACCGGAGCGCCTCGGCCGAACTGCTGTGACAACCCGCTGCTCGTGGAGCGGGGATTCGATGAGGCGAACCACAACTGGATGGTCCCGTACCCCAAGGCGTTCGTGATCCCGTTCGAGGGCACCGGCCAGCGCAGCGACGCCGAGGCGAACCGGATGGCGCAGTGGCTCCTCGACAACGGCATCCGCGTCGAGCGGACCACCAAGGCGTTCTCCTGGAAGCCGCTCGGTTCGACGACGAGGGTCTACGTCCCTGAGAGGTCCTACGTCGTCTGGATGAACCAGCCCTTCCGCGGGCTGGCACTCACGGCGCTGAACGCGGGTCAGGACATCTCCCAGAGGATCGGCGTGCTGTACGCGCCCCCGGGCGCGTGGAGCCACGGTCAACTGTGGGGCGCCGACACCTTCGAGGTCGCGGCCGCTGACAAGCTGTTCAAGCCGACGACCACCCCCATCTCGGCGCCGAACGCGCTCCGGGGTGGCGTGAAGAACGGCACCGCTCAGTGGTACGCGCTGACGCTGCGGGGCCCGCTGGAGGTGAGCGCGATCGTCGAGCTGCTCGAGGATGGCGTCGACGCCGAGCTCGCCGAAGAGCCCTTCGTCACGCTCAGCGCCGGCACGATGCCTGCGGGATCGTTGATCTTCCCGAACGACCCCGTCACGCGGGCCGCCCTGCACGCCGCCGGCTCGCAGGTCGGGGTCTGGTTCGAGCGCGGCAAGGGGCCCAAGCCAGCGACCACGCAGGTGGACGAGGCGCCCCAGGTGGCGGTCCTGGTCAACAGCTCGGCTCCGCTGCGCAACGACACGTTCAACTCGCTCGAGAGGATCTTCGGCGTCGGCAACGTCCGGTTCGTTTCGGTGCTGTTGGGGACGGAGTCGCTGCAGAACGCAGCGAGCGACCCGCTGGCTGACATCGACGTGATCTACAACACCGGACAGAGCTATCCGGCCGCCACCAACACCGTGGCGACGGCTCGCCTCCAGGCCTTCTTCGCGCGGGGAGGCGGATACATCGGGACCAGCCAGAACGCGAACAACTTCACGTTCCTGACCGATGCCGGCCTGCTGAGCAGCCCGCTCACGCAGGGGACCGACACGGGAGCGGACGGAGGGATCGCGATCTGGAACAACGCCGGTGGACCGCTCACAGCAGGGTACCCGGGCCGGGACTACCTGTTCCTGGACAACAACATCACGTACTTCGCTGCCACGCCAACGGATGCCGTGATCGATGGACGGTACCTGCCGAGCACGACCGACATGTTCGTCGCCGGACTCTGGCTGAACCGCAACCCGGCGGTCGCCGACGCGCCGATGGCGGTGCACGGGGTCACGACCGTGGACAGCCGGTACGCAGGCCTCGCGGCGAATCCGTTCTCGCGGATGGACGCGGAGCGGGAGTGGCTGTGGGTCGGCCAGGCGGCACTCTGGTCCAACCTGACTGACGAGGCGTAAGGGGGAGCGGCTCGTCGGAGGACGAGCGAGGGGGCGGGTCCGATGGCCCGCCCCCTCGTCATGTGCCGGCGAGAGTTCACGACCTGTTAACCCGCGAGCGCCCACGCGGGGGCCCGACGCTCGTAGCCTCGAAGCATGGAGTCGATCGGCATCAACGATGGGTCGCGCAGGGCGGTCCTCGCGCTCGTCGCGCACGACGAGAAGAAGGACGACCTGCTGCGGCTGGCGCGCCAGTACCGCACGACCCTCGCGCGCCTGCACCTGCTCGCGACCTCGCACACCGGGAGCCAGCTCTCCCAGGAGCTCGACCTGCCGGTCGAGTGCGTCAGGAGCGGCCCCGAGGGCGGGGACATGCAGATCGGCGCCAGGATCGTGGAGGGGAGCGTCGACGCCGTCGTGTTCCTCCGTGACCCGCTCACGGCACACCCGCACGAGCCGGACATCCAGGCCCTGATGAAGGTCTGCGACGTCCACGGCGTGCCGCTCGCGACCAACCTCGCGTCGGCCGAGATCCTGCTGCGCTCGCTCTCGCAGGCGATCTACTGGGGCCGCGAGGCGGCGGCGATCCTCGCCTGATCGTCTGCGTCGGTCGGCCCCCGGCGGGCCGGCCTAGCCGTTCCCGTCGGGGGTCACGGTCTCGCCTCCGGCGAGGTCCTCCACCGTTTCCTCCACGGTGACCCGGATGTCGGTGTCGCCGCTGGTCTGGCTGCACGGCCGAGCCGCGAGACTCAGTCGGTCGGCGTGGCCTCGGGCTCGGGCTCGAGCGAGTCCCGGCGAGAGGGCAGCCACTCGCTCTGTTCGGCCGGTCCGATCGGTGGACCCGCCTCGATCAGCCCGGCCTCCCGGTCGCGACGCCTGGCTGCCCGGGCGAGCCGGCGCTCCTCACGGGCGGCGGCCTTCTTCGCGTTCGCATCGCGGCGCTGCCGCTTCCCCATGCTGTCCGGCATGTCGACCTCCTCGCTCGCTTTCGGAAGCACGTCCCGATGGATCCCGACCATCAGCCCTGCGGGAGGGCGAGCCGGCATGCGGTCCCCGAGACCCCCAGCCTACTAGCCTGCTCCGCCTGCTCTCCGGATGCGGCCCTCGCGGCGCCAGGTCCCGGACGAGGCGGGCCCTCCGGACGACCCGGGCGGGACCGGCCGTGCCAGGCTGACAGGCGGCGATGGATACCCGAACCCCCGCCTCGGCCCGCCCCTCGTGCGAGCTCCGCGGTCTGTGGCACCGCTGGCACACGATCGAGATCGTCATGGACGGCTCGCAAGACGCCGGGGGCCCGCAGCACTTGAACCACGCCGTCCGGGTCATGCGGTGCGAGCGGTGCGGCGCGATGTCATGGCGCTGGACCGCCCCTTGCGAGCGCACGTCCCCCGGCGAGACCGCCGGGGAGGGCGTCCGCACGGTCGTCCACGTCCCACGCCCGGTCTCCCGCCCCGCGCCCGCCTGACGAGCGTTCAGCGGGCGCCGGTCAGCTCGAAGAGGAGCTCGGCCTCCCGCTCAGGTGTGAGCCCGGCCTGCATCGGCTCGGGGAGCCCTCGCGCCCGGTCCCACTCCAGGGTCGCGCCGACCGTCTCCTCGACCGACCGGTTGACCAAGCCCGCGGCGCGGCCCTTCGAGACGTCCATCACGACGCGCCCGGGTGGACCGGGATCCCACATCGGGAACGCCTCTTCGAGCTTGCGCTCCGCGATCCATCCCTCCGACGCCCACACGATCTCGGTGCCCGCACCCGTGAGCCGGACGCACGTCTCCAGGAATGCCCCGAGCTCGAGCGGCGGGCCGTCGGCGTTGAACGCCCCGGACGCCCCTCGCTCGAGCAGCGCGATCACGAACGCCCCGAGGTCCCTGCCGTCGACGAACTGGACCACGCTGGCCGGGTCGCCTGGTGCGAGCATCCGGGTTCCCCGGGCCGCCCGGCGGACCCAGGAGGTGAACCGGTCGGTCGGGTCGTGCGGTCCGACCACGTAGCCGGGACGCACGATGAGTCCCCGTTCGCCGAACACGTCCTGCACGACCCGCTCGCACAGCACCTTCAGCGGCCCGTACCATCCCCAGCTCCCCCGGGAGGCGGCGAGCGTCGCCAGGGGCGAGCCCTCGTCGACGACGGGCGGGAGCGGCTCCGCGTAGACCGACTCGGACGAGATGAAGCAGTACCTCCCGACGGAGGTCTCGAGCGCGACCGAGGACAGTCGCACGACACGGGGTGCGTACCCGCAGACGTCCACGACCGCGTCCCACGAGCGCCCCGACAGGAGCTCCAGCTCCGCCTCCCGATCGCCGTGGACGTGCTCGACGGGCACGAGGTCGGGCGGCTCGACCAGCCCTCGATGGAACGCGGTCACCTCGTGCCCGCGGGCGATCGCCTGTTCGAGCACGTGGCGCCCGACGAACCGGGTGCCCCCGATCAGCAGGAGCCGCATGGCACGAACCTACCGCGCGCGCCGCGCCTCGGCGCGCACGGGGGGCCTCGCTCAGGCCTGGACCACTATCCTTGGCGGGTGGAGCTGCTGCGCACGACCGACCCTTCCGAGCCGCTCGTCGCCCCCGCCCTCGTGGCCGCCTTCGACGGATGGATCGACGCCGCGGGCGCCTCCACGGAGGCCGCCCGGCGGATCGCGGCCGACGGCGAGGTCCTGGCGACGTTCGAGCCGGACCTGCTGTTCGACTACCGCTCCAGGCGACCGGTGCTCGACATCGTCGACGGGATCCTCACCGAGACCGTCTGGCCACAGCTCACCGTGACGCGGACGCGGAGGGGGGGTCGAGACCTGCTCGTCCTGTCCGGCGCCGAGCCCGACTTCCGGTGGCGCGAGATCGGCGGGGCGGTGAGCGAGCTGGCCCTGCGGCTCGGTGTGGTCGAGTGGGTCAGCCTGGGCTCGATCCCTGCCGCCGTGCCCCACACGCTCCCCGTCCCGATACTCGCCACAGCGTCCAAGCCCGGGCTCCTGCGCCACGACGAGGTCCAAGGCCCGCAGGGGCTCCTGCGCGTGCCCTCGGCCGCGCTCAGCGCCATCGAGCTCGCGGTCTCCGACAGCGGCGTCCCGGCCGTGGGCTTCTACGCCCAGATCCCCCACTACGTCGGCGCGACGTTCCCGGCGGCCACGATCGCGCTGCTCGAGCACGCGGGCCGGCACCTCGGCGTGACCTTCCCGCTGCGGGAGCTGCCCGACGAGGCGGCGGCCACGAAGGCACGCATCGACGCCGCCGTCGCCGGGGACGAGGAGTCCCGCGCCTACGTCGCCCGGCTGGAGGCGGCCGCGGGCGAGCAGGGCCTGCCCTCCGGCGATGAGCTCGCCTCGGAGATCGAGCGGTTCCTGCGCGGGCAGACGGGCGATCCCGGGGCCGGTCCGCGCTGACGGCCACCCGACGCCGCCCCGCGGGACCTTCGGCCCTGCCACCGGCGTCCGCGCGGACGGAACGTGTCCTCGGAGGTGAGGGATGAAGCGCGAGTACCTCGTGTACGGGGCCGCCATCGTGATCTTCGGCGGGGTGGTGCTCTGGGCGAGCGACGCCCCCTGGGAGGCCGTCGCCGTGGCCGCGGGGATCGCGATCGGGCTGCTGCTCGCCGCCGGGCTGGTGATCAAGCCCTCGCCCACCGTCCTGCTCGTGGGGGCCGACGGGAGCCGGGCGCAGCTGGAGGAGATGCTGCGGCGCGGCGGTTTCGAGGTCGAGGTGTGTCCCGGGCCGCAGGACGGCGCGTGTCCAGTGCTGTCCGGCAAGCCCTGTCCGGCCCACGGACGCCCGGTGGCGGCGGTCGTCGTCCGCCACCCGGACGAGGCCCAGGGGCTGGCCCCGTGCGGTGAGGCCTTCCGTATCCCCGAGCTCGCCGTCGAGGAAGACTCGGACCGGGAGCCCGAGTTCGCCGGGCGCTACGCGCGGGTCGGTCTGGACCGCGGCCCGGAGGTCGTCTCGCAGACCCTGGACCGGCTCCTGTCGCCGGCCTGACCGGCCGGGGCGCTACACCGCCGCGGCCCGCGTAGGATGTGGCGCCATGGCGGGAGTGGGGCGCACGGGCACGTCGGGGTCGGGTCGCGCCGAGCCGCCGACCGAGCGCGTGCGCGTGCGCAGGATGCCCGAGCGGGGCGTGTACGACCGCGCGACGATCGACGCCATCCTGGACGAGGCCCTGATCTGCCACCTCGCCTGGGCCAGCGACGAGGGCTCGCCGCGGGTGATCCCGACGATCCACGCGAGGCAGGGAGACACCCTGTACGTGCACGGGTCGACCGCCAGCCGCACCCTGCGTGGCATCGAGGACGGCCGCGAGGTCTGCCTGGCGGCGACGATCGTCGACGGACTCGTGCTCGCACGCAGCGCCTTCCACCACTCGATGAACTACCGGTCGGCGATCGTGTACGGACATCCTCGAGCGGTCACGGACCGCGAGGAGCAGCTCGTCGCCCAGCGTGCCATCGTCGAGCACGTCGCGCCCGGCCGGTCGGCGGATCTGCGGATGTCCACCGAGCGGGAGCTCGACCAGACCACCTTCCTGGCCATCTCCCTCGACGAGGCCTCGGCCAAGGTCCGCACCGGTCCGCCGAAGGACGACGAGGGCGACCTGGACCTGCCCGTGTGGGCCGGCGTGCTGCCGGTGACGCTCATGACCGGGGAGCCCGAGCCCTCCCCCGACCTGCGGGGCGACCTCCCGATCCCCGGCTACATCGCCGGGTACCGGCGGGCGGTTGACGCCGACCCCAGGTAGCGGGTAGATATATCGGGTCGATATATCTGCCCGATGTATGCATCGGGCGACCCGGGGGAGGGACCGACCACCACGATGCTGGAACTCGCGATCCTCGGCCTGCTCAAGGAGCGGTCGATGCACGGCTATCAGCTCTCGAAGCGACTGACCGACGCCCTCGGCGGGTTCTGGCGCGTCTCGTACGGCTCCCTGTACCCCACGCTCAAGCGCCTGGAGCGCGACGGCGCGGTGGAGCAGGTCTTCGACGGCGTCGCCGTGGGCCGGCGCAAGAACGTCTACCGGATCACGGACAAGGGCGAGGAGCTGTTCCTGGAGCTGCTCCAGGAGGCCGGCGCGGACACCTCGACCGAGGAGAACCGGTTCCGGGTCCGGCTGGCGTTCTTCAAGTACCTCGCTCCCGACGCGCGCATCCGGCTGCTCGAACGCCGGCGCGCACACCTGGAGGAGCGCCTGTCCACCATCACGGCCTCGCTCGCGTCGACCCGCGAGCGGTTCGACACCTACACGCTGTCGCTGATGCAGCACGGCCGCGAGACCACGGAGCAGGACATCGCGTGGCTGAACGGCCTCATCGCCGCGGAGCGACGCCAGACGACCTCGACCAGCGGGGGACCGAAGCGCCGGGAGGCTCGGGCGCTTCGGAGGAAGGAGCGCACCACATGAGCACGGTTCGTCTCGCGATCGTCGGCGCCGGCAACTGCGCGTCGTCGCTCGTGCAAGGACTCGAGTACTACAAGGACGCCGCCCCCGAGGACACGGTCCCCGGGCTGATGCACGTCGATCTGGGCGGCTACCACATCCGCGACGTGGAGATCGTCGCCGCCTTCGACGTCGACGCCAACAAGGTCGGCAAGGACGTCGCCGAGGCGATCTTCTCGGAGCCGAACAACACGATCCGGTTCGCGGACGTGCCGCCCACCGGTGTCACGGTCTCCCGCGGTCCCACGCTCGACGGGCTCGGCACGTACTACCGGCAGGTGATCGAGGAGTCCGACCGCCCCGAGGTCGACGTCGCGAAGACGCTCAAGGACGTCGGCGCCGAGGTCGTCGTCTGCTACCTGCCGGTCGGCTCCGAGCAGGCCGCGCGCCACTACGCGCAGGCCGCGATCGACGCCGGCGCGGCGTTCGTCAACTGCCTGCCGGTGTTCATCGCCAGCGACAAGGCATGGGCCCGCAGGTTCGTGGACGCCGGCCTGCCGATCGTCGGCGACGACATCAAGAGCCAGGTCGGGGCGACGATCACGCACCGGATCCTCACGAAGCTCTTCGAGGACCGGGGCGTCAAGCTCAACCGGACCTACCAGCTCAACTTCGGCGGCAACATGGACTTCATGAACATGCTCGAGCGGGAGCGCCTCGCGTCCAAGAAGATCTCCAAGACGCAGTCGGTGCAGAGCCAGCTCCGCAAGGAGCTCGACAAGCGCGACATCCACATCGGACCCTCTGACTACGTGCCATGGCTCGAGGACCGCAAGTGGGCGCAGATCCGGCTCGAGGGGCAGGCGTTCGGCGACGTGCCCCTGAACATCGAGATGAAGCTCGAGGTCTGGGACAGCCCCAACTCGGCCGGCATCGTGATCGACGCGCTGCGCTGCGCGAAGCTCGCGCTCGACCGCGGCGTCGCCGGACCGCTGATCGGGCCGAGCGCGTACTTCATGAAGTCCCCGCCGGTGCAGTTCAGCGACGAGGCGGCCCGCGAGATGGTCGAGGAGTTCATCCTGGGCAACGGCGCGTCGAAGTCCGCCGACTGGACCGCGTTCTTCGACGTCCAGCGCGCGTAGAGGCACCCCGCATGGCCGCGCTGCCCATCGGAGCGGTCGCGCCGGACTTCGCCCTGCCGGACGTCACCACCGGCGAGGTCGTCCGCCTCTCCGACCTCGAGCCGAGCCGAGCCTTGCTGGTCCTGTTCCTGTGCCGCCACTGCCCGTACGTGAAGCGGGTGGAGGGCGGTCTGGCGCAGCTCGCGCGCGACCACGAGGGTTCGGGCCTCGCGATCGTGGCCATCGGTGCGAACGACCCCGAGGCCTACCCGGAAGATGCCCCCGAGAGCCTGGCGGCACAGGCGGCCGAGGCCGGCTTCACGTTCCCGTACCTGTTCGACGAGACGCAGGCGGTCGCCAAGGCCTACACGGCGGTGTGCACGCCCGACCCGTTCCTGTTCGACGCCGAGCGCCGGCTCGTGTACCGGGGACAGCTCGACGGCGCCCGACCGAGCAACGACGTGCCCGTCACCTGCGAGGACATCCGAGCGGCGATCGACGCCGTGCTCGCGGGACGCCCCGTCCCGACCGACCAGCGTCCCGCCGTCGGGTGCAGCATCAAGTGGCGGCCGGGCAACGAGCCCGCCTGACCCGCACGTGCCCGCGTCGGTCAACGGTCCCCGAGGGGACAGGCCTCCGCCGTTTCTGGGACCATGGCGGTCGTCATGAGCGTCCCGCCGCCACCGGCGTTCCCGGATGACGACGCGTACGAGCGGTCGCTGACCGACGCCGACTTCTGGGCTCCCTACGCGAAGGCCGCGCTCCGGCTCTCGGGACTGCCCGACGAAGGAGCGGTGCGGACGCACTTCCCGACGACCCACGTCGCCGCGCTCGTGAACGACGACTACCTCGTCAAGCTCCACTACGAGGACTGGTTCGGCGAGGACTGCTTCCAGACCGAGCGCGAGGCGTACACGCTGCTGTCCCGTGCCGACCTCCCGATCCCCGAGCTGCTGGCCGAGGGCGCCCTGTACGACGACGGCTGGCGATGGCCGTTCCTGGTGATGACCGCGATGCACGGTCGGTCGCTCCGCGAGCTCGACGGCGACGCGACCGCCGAGGACCTCGAGCGGATCGCGGGATGGCTCGGTCACGCGCTCCGCGAGCTCCACCGCGTGCCGACCAAGGACGGCGAGCGCATCTCCCACGAGATCTACGTGGACCTGATCCAGATCCGACAGCAGCGCTGTCACCGAGACCACGAGCAGTGGGGGTCGCTCCCCGCGCACCTCCAGCCGCAGGTCCGCGACTTCGTCTGGGAGGCCCGCAAGCTCATCGACCCCGAGCGCGAGAAGCCCGTCTTCCTCCACGGGGACCTGCACGGCGGCAACGTGTTCGTGGACGGCGAGCCCGGCGAGCTGGGGCCGACCGGCATCGTCGACTTCAACGACGCGTACGAGGGCGACCCCCACTACGACCTCGTCGCGATCCACGCCAAGGCGTTCGGGGGCGACAAGCGCCTGCTGCGGACGACGCTGGAAGGCTACGGGTGGGGCGAGCTCGGCCGAGGGTGGCCGCGGCGGATGATGGCGCTCACCCTGGCGCACGACTACGACATGATCCAGCCGATCGTCGAGCGCCACCCTGACGCCCTCGAGGAGGTCGCGTCGCTCGACGAGCTCGCCGGCCTCCTGTGGGATCTGGACTCCCCAGGCCTCGCCTGATGCGTGCGGTCGCCCCCGCCTGAGCCACCGGCGCCTACCATCGGACCGTGAAGGGGACGTCCGAGCGCGCGCGCGACGCCCTGCGGAGCCGGGACTTCCGTCGGCTGTTCGGGATCCGCCTCGTCTCGCAATCGGCCGACGGGATGTTCCAGGCGGCGCTGGTCGCCTCGGTCGTGTTCAACCCGGAGCAGCAGAGCACCACGGTGGGGTTCGCGATCGCGACGCTGATCGTCTCGCTGCCGTTCTCGATCCTCGGGCCGTTCACCGGCGTGTTCATCGACCGCTGGTCGCGCAGGAGGATCCTGGTCGTGGCCCCGTGGATCCGCACGGCCGTCGTGGCGCTCGCGCTCCTGGATCCGACCTCTGAGCCGCTCCCCTTCTACCTCGGCGTGCTGCTCGTCCTCTCGGTGAACCGCTTCTACCTGGCCACCGCGGTCGCCATCGTGCCGCGACTCGTGCCCACCGAGGACCTCCTGATGGCCAACTCGATGTCGATCGTGGGCGGAACGGTCGCGCTGCTCACGGGCGTGTTCGTCGGCGGATGGGTCGCCGACCTGTTCGGCAACACGCCGGTGATCGCGATCACCGGGGCGATGTGGCTGGTGGCCTCCTGGATCGCGTCCCGGATCTCGACGCCGCTGGTGCCCCACACCCTGCCCGAGGCGCCGGTCCGAGACGAGCTCCAGCGCGTGCTCCGAGAGTTCGCCGACGGTATCCGCCGACTGGCGCACACGCCGAGGGCGCTCGGCCCGATCACCTCCATCACCCTGGATCAGATGGGCCAGGGGATCGTGCTCGTGCTGTCGCTGTTCGTGTTCCGCGACCGGTTCCAGGAGGGCGTCGGCTCGTTCTCGAACCTGATCGGCGCCGGCGGGATCGGCGTGCTGCTCGGCATCCTCACGGTCGGGAAGCTCGAGGAGCGCCTGCCCAAGGAGCGGATCGTGTCCCGGGCCTTCCTCGCCGGCGGCGTCGTGCTGATCGCGGTCTCGCTGTACGTCACCGGATGGAGCGTGCTCGTCGCCAGCTTCTTCGTCGGGCTCACCTTCGCCTGGAAGAAGGTGCCCGTGGACACGATGGTCCAGGAGGCCATCCCCGACGGGTACCGGGGCCGCGTGTTCGCCGTGTACGACGTCGCCTACAACCTCTCGCGGGTGGTCGCCGCCTTCCTCGCGATCCCGCTGCTCGCCGCGATCGGCCCGGAGTGGACCGTCGCCCTCATCGGGATGACCTTCCTCGCCTGGAGCCCGGTGCTCCCGAGATGGGTCGCGCGGGCTCCCGAGATCGTGCTCCGCTTCTACGAGGGCGCCCGAGCCGAGGAGTGGCCGCGCTCGGTCGTCTGGGGCGGTGTCGAGGAGACCGTCGAGGTCGACCGCGCCTGGCTCGAGGAGGTCGATGGCGAGCGACGCCGGTGCTTCCGGCTGACCATGCAGGACGGGACCCTGCTCCAGGTCTCGCGCCAGGAGCCGGACGGCGACTGGCGCCTGGATCGCGAGCTCGCCTAGGCCGCCAGGGCCTCGGGCTCGAGCTCCTCCGTGGGGACGGCCGCCCGTCGGACGGCGCGGATCCCCACCGAGCCGACGACGACCGCGAGCAGCCCGCCGATCGCCAGGCCCCACCTCGGCCCCAGCACCTCGGCGGTCCAACCCGCGAACGGCGCGCCGATCGGCGTTCCCCCGAGGAACACGACCGAGTACAGGGCCATCACGCGCCCGCGCATCTCGGGGCGCGACGTCAGCTGCAGCGTCGTGTTGCCCGTGATCATGAACACGATGCCGACGAGCCCGAGCACCACGAGCGCCGCGAGCTCCGCGGTGAGCGTCGGCATGCCGGCCGCGACCACGCTCATCGCTCCCAGCCCGATCGCGGCCGCCATCAGGCGTGTCGGGTTCGGCCGGGCACCGCGGGCCATGGCGAGCGCGCCGACCAACGACCCGATCCCCATGAACGCCAGCAGCGATGCGAGGGTCCCGGCGTCCCCGCCGAAGACGTCCTGAGCCATGAGCGGCATCAGGACCGCGAAGTTGAACGAGAACGTGAAGATGAGCGCCATCACCACGAGCGGGATCCGCAGCTCCGGCGTTCCCACCACGTACCGCAGACCCTCCCGGATCCCGGCGCCATCGCGCGCCTCCGTCCGGTGCAGATCCTCCGGACGCATGGCGAGCAGCCCCCCGATCACCGCGAGGTAGGACAGGCCGTTCACCAGGAAGCAGACGGCGAGCCCGGCGCCGGCGATGAGGAGCCCGGCGAGCGCGGGTCCCACGATCCGCGTCCCCGTCATCACGGCGCTGTTCAGGCTGACGGCGTTCGTGAGGTGCCTCGCCTCGACCATCTCCGCGAAGAAGCTCTGGCGCGCCGGGGTGTCGAGGGCGGTGACCACCCCCTGCAGGAGGGACAGGGCGTAGACCATCCACAGCTCGACGACACCGGTGGCCACGAGCGCCCACAGGGCCAGGGCGAGCGCCGCGAACGCGATCTGGGTACCGAGCAGGATCGTGCGCTTGTCGTGTCGGTCGGCGAGCGCGCCCGCCCAGGGACCGAGCACCAGGATGGGGGCGAAGCTGAGGGCCGTCACGATCCCGAGCGCGATGCCGCTCCCCGTGAGCCGCAGCACGAGCCATGAGACGGCCACGTACTGGACCCAGGTCCCGGTCACCGAGACGGCCTGACCGGCGAAGAACAGCCGGAAGTTGCGCGAGTGGTGCACCGCGTGGAACGTGCGGTGGACCGCGAGGCCGACCCTGGTCACCGAGCCCCCCCGCCCATCAGGCGCTCCAGGATGCCTGCCGCCTCGTCGAGCACCTCGATCTCGTGCGGAGAGAGCGCACGCAGTCGCTTGGCCAGGTACTCGTCTTTCCGCCTCCGGCTGCGCCGGAGCAGCCTGGCGCCGGCCGGCGTCACGCGGACCCACGCCACGCGTCGGTCGTTCGGGTCGGGCTCGCGCGTCACCAGCCCCGCCTCCACGAGCGCGGCCACGATCCGCGTCATCGTCGGCGGCTGCACCTGCTCGACCGCGCTGAGCTCGCCGATCGTCATCTTCCCGCCGCGCTCGATCGACGACAGCGCGATCAGCAGCGAGGGCGTGATCCCGGCCTCGGCCTCCTGACGGAGCCTCCGCGCGAGCCGGGTGACGCCGAGGCGGAGCCTGGAGGCGACCTCGGTCGTGTCGATGGTGTCGGGGGGAGCGGTCACGCTCCTCATGGTACTTCGGAAGGCTAATTAGCGTCACGAAACACCTAGGAGCCGGCTGGAGCCGCACCGCCGGCCCCGGGGTCGCGGTACCCTCCCCACGTGGCGACCTGGGCCCGGCTCGCGCTCTGCTCCTGTCTGGTGGCGCTGCTGGCGGCCGCATGTGGCGAGCCGGCGTCGGAGGGTGGATCGTCCCCGAGCGCACCCACCTCGCCGGCTCCGCCGTCCGAGACCACGAGCCCGACGGTCGAGCCCACCGAGACGCAGAGCCCGACCTCGGTCCCGTCCCCCACGCCGTCGATCACCGCCGAGCTCGAGGACGGCAGGCACTTCGGGTACATCGGGTCGATCGACCCGACCCAGGGGACCATGGTGTTCGACCTGGCCTACTTCCTCACCGGGGACGCCGCCTACGAGGCCGCGGCCGAGCACGGGGACGAGACCCCGGTCCCGAACGACTACTACATCGTGAACGACAACCCCCGGCTCCGGACGCTGGCCGTGGCACCCGACGTGGAGCTGTGGCTCATCGACTGGGGGAGCTGCTGCGAGCCGGTGCGGGGCGAGATCGAGCCCTTCGTCGACTCCTTCGAGACCACGGACCACCGGTGGGATGCGATGTACCAGGGAGCCGAGTCCCAGTACTGGGTCACGGTCGAGGACGGCCTCGTCGTCACGATCGAGGAGCAGTACCTCCCGTGAGGCCCTGCGCGAGGGTTGCCCTCGCGCTCTCGCTCGCCCTTTGCGCATGCTCGGCCCCCGACGGCACCGATCCGCGTGGGGGAGGGCCGAGCACAGCGTCACGCTCAGGGCCGACCACGCCTGCCCCCGCGTGGGGAATCCCCTCCGGAGCCGAGGATCCGACCCCGCCGAGCCGCACGAGGTTCGCCGGACGGGTCATCGCCCCGCTCCCCACAGCGATCCGGAGGAACCTCCGCGGCGCCACGTGGGAGCCGGGATGCCCGGTGCCGCTCCGCGACCTCGCGCTGCTGCGGTTCAACTACCAGGGGTTCGACGGTACGGTGGAGCGCGGCCCGATGGTCCTGAACGCCGCCGTGGCGAGGGACGTCCTCGGCGTCTTCCGGACGCTGTTCCGCGCCGGTTTCCCCATCCGCCGTGTGGCCCTCGCCCGCCGCTACCGCCCCAACGCGGATCCCGACTCCCGGGCGAACGTGACCGCATCGTTCAACTGCCGGCCCGTCGTGACGCCCGACGGTCCGTTGGACGCGTTCTCCCAACACGCCTACGGGCTCGCGGTCGACATCAACCCGCTGCAGAACCCCTACGTCCGCGCGGACGGCTACGTCCGCAACCGGTACGCGCGTCCGTACGTCGACCGCTCCCAGGACCTGCCGGGGATGATCCACGATGGCGACCTCGTCGTCCGAGCATTCGAGGCGATCGGCTGGGAGTGGGGCGGCCGCTGGAGCGGGGGCAAGGACCACATGCACTTCTCGCTGACCGGCCGCTGATGGGCCGGTCCCAGCCCCCCGGGCCGAGCGCTACCGCATGCTGATGCCGAAGAGCATGGCGCTCGTCGAGCACCTGCACTCGGACTTCCTCGTCGTCGGCGAGGGGATCGCGTCGCAGGTCGAGCGCGCCATGAAGGTGAACGCGGAGCTCGCTCTCTGACCCGATACGGGCTCGGCGCTGAGGGCACGCGCGGACCGAGAGCTCGCGCGGTGCCCTCGCCAACCCCCCCGCGATCGGACCGAGCTTCCCCGTCGCGTGCGCCCGGCCTGCGTCGCTAGATGAACAGGGAGACGGCCGCCTGGCGCATCTCCAAGATGGCCGTGGCCGCGCCGATGGGCTCCTTGAGCCCGTCGATCAGGTCCTCCCGCTTCAGACCCAACAGGTCCATCGTCATCTGGCAGGGCACGAGCCGCACGCCGAGGTCCTTGGCGAGCGCCATCAGCTCGTGCGGCTTGGCCACCTGGTGCTCGTCGGCGAGCTTCTTGAACATCGCCGGCCCCGCGCCCGCGAAGTGGTACCGGGACAGCTTCGCCTTCTGGGCCGAGCCGGGGTTCATCACCGACATCATCTTCTGCATCCAGTTCTCGCCGGTGATGCGGACGTCGGGTCTCACGATCGCGAACAGCCCCCAGAACGTGAAGAAGACCATCGACTCCATCCCGCTCGCAGCGGCCGTCGTCGCCAGGATCGTGGTGGGCCAGATGCGATCGAGATCGCCGCCCCACGCGATGATCGTGAGCTTGTTCGTCTTCTGGATGCGCTCGGACTCGGCGTGCTCGAGGGCTTCCACGCGTGCGAGCAGGTCGGCGAGCTGTGCGGGCGCATCGGCGGTGCGCGCGGAGATGCTCATGCCGCTCACGCCTTGCGGACGACGTAGCGGAACACGCCGTCCTCCTCGGTGGCCTCGAGGAGCTCGTTGCCCGTCAGGCTGGCCCACGACGGGACGTCGGACCTGGAGCCCGGGTCGGTCGCGAGGAGCTCGAGCAGGTCCCCCCGCTCGGCGTCGCGGAGCGCTCGAGCCAGGCCCACGAGCGGACCGGGGCAGGACTGCCCCCTCGCGTCGACGGTGGTGGTGATGACCTTGGACATGGGTACCTCCGGAGAGCGGATCGTCGGTGGGTGGGGTGGGTGCCGGAGCGGCCGTTCAGGCGAGCCGCGGCACCCCGGGACAGCAGCATCGGCAGGGGATCATGGCCCCGACGAGCCCGCGGCACCGAGTCCTGATCATCGCAGGTGCGAATCCTACTTGAGAGGTGAGATTCGGGCAAGCGGCCGTCGCCGCGTCCCCGGTCGGCGTCGTGCGTGGCTCGTCGACGCGCCACGCGCACCGTCGCTTGCTGTTCCCGGACCATGGCGGCGTGTATCGTCGGGGCATGCGTGCCCGTCGGTCTCGGCGCCGGATCGCGCTCGGTCTCGCGGCCCTCGTCCCGACGCTGGTGGCGATCGGCGCCCTCCCCGCAGGGGCGCAGGCAACGTGCTCGTTCGACGAGCCCACCGGCGTCGTCACCATCACCGTGGCCTCCAACCTGCCGGCCACGGTCGTGCGCTCGACGGACGCGATCCATCTGGACGGCCAGGCGTGCGGAACCGCCACCGTCGCCAACACCGACCTCATCCGGGTGACCGGCCCGGGTGGCGGCCCCGAGGAGATCTTCACGATCGACCTGTCGGGCGGCCCCTTCGCCCCCGGCCTGACGACCGAGTCCGATGCCGACGCCGAGATCGAGTTCGAGGTGACCCTCGGTGCCGCCTCGACCCTGCGGATCGCCGGCGGGACGGGCGACGAGTCCTTCACGGTCGGCTCGGCCGGCATCAACCTGAACGCGGTGGAGGGAACGGACGACGTCGACGTCACGGTCACGGGGGGGCCTGCGATCGAGCTCCTGGGGCGCGAAGGGACGGACACCCTGTCGGTGGCGGGAGGCGACGGGACCGGGGAAGCCGTGAGCGGTGTCCTCGTGGACGGCGGAGCGGGAGACGACACGCTGATCGGCCTGATCGGCGGATCCGACCTCGTCGGCGGCGACGGGGCGGACACCCTGGACTACTCGAGGGTCCCCGAGGGCATCGAGGCCGACCTCACCACCGGGGTGGTCAAGCCGTACACCGGCGACGTCGACTTCGTCGACACGTGCGAGGACGTGATCGGCACCGCCGCGAAGGACATCCTGACCGGCGACGCCGGCGCCAACACGCTGACGGGCGGGGACGGCGACGACACCTTGGACGGCCGCGACGGCGACGACACCTTGGACGGCGGGCCCGGGAGGGACACCGCGAGCTTCGGTGGGCTGCGCAAGGCGGTCGTCGTGGACCTTCGGGCCGGCACGGCGGAGGGGTCCGGCGCCGACACGCTGATCGGGATCGAGGACGCCGAGGGCTCCCGGAAGGCCGACGAGCTCACGGGCAACGGCGACGCCAACCGTCTGGACGGTGGCGCCGGCGCGGACCAGATCACCGGTCGCGGTGGCGGCGACCTCCTGGTCGGAGGCGACGGCAACGACGATCTGTTCGGCGGCAAGGGACGCGACACCCTGGACGCGGGCGCGGGTCGCGACGTCCTGGACGGCGGCAAGTCCCGCGACACCTGCATCCCGGGCAAGGATCCCGACGCCTGGAGCAGCTGCGAGACGGTGAAGCTCTAGGCACCGGACCGCAAGACCTTCCACCGAGCGGGGGGCCAGTACACCAGCCGGACGGTGCCCCTGACCGCATCACGGCCCACGAGCCCGAACCGCCGACTGTCGGTCGACCTCACCGGGTCGTCACCCTCGACCCACAGCCAACCCGGCTCGATGGGCCGCCCGTGCGGGTCGAGGTCGCCCTGCGCACCCACGACCCGCTTCACGAGCTCGAAGCCCGGGCGATCGGGGTGCTCCAGCACCACGACGTCGCCCCGGCGCGGAGCGCGCTCGACGGTCGCGACGGCCAGGTCGCCCGGCACCAGCGTCGGCGCCATGCTCCCGCCGCGCACCTCGATCCGGAACGGGCGCCATCGCCGGTACGCCCACGCGAGCACGAGGGCAACCGCCGCAGCCGCCGCCGCAGCCGCCGCCACGCGACCCCGTTTCCGACCCCGGTGGTAGGTTTCAACCGACGGCCCATCCGAAGGAGGGGGAACGAGCATGATCGAAGCTTGGCTGAAGCCGCGACGCGTCGTCCACGCTCACTGCGATCTGCCCTGCGGCGTCTACGACCCGGCGCAGGCACGCATCGAGGCCGAGTCGGT
>Ga0073934_10002489_pt1 | contig 38064 bp, 37 predicted proteins | sample LarsenN4metaG_FD_76834 | JGI IMG/M metagenome (GOLD analysis project Ga0073934, IMG submission 76834) | Hot spring sediment bacterial and archeal communities from British Columbia, Canada, to study Microbial Dark Matter (Phase II) - Larsen... ... | reverse complement strand
TCGTCACGACGCGCGCCGCGCAATCCTCGAGCCGGCAGGCGCCCTGGTGATAGGTGTTGAGGTCGTTGTACACATACGTACCGGGCCGGATTTCCGTCAAACCCGGAATCTGACCCGCAAACTCTGCGGAGGGCGTCGAGCCACCGGAAAGGGTTTCAACCGGTACGTGTGCTTCGGCGAACGCTGCGAGAGCTTTTGCGACCTCCAGTGCTACCAGCCGAGCTTCCCGCTGGCGGTCTTCGCGGGGTCCCCAGACGTTCCCGAAGTAAGTCATCAACCCGCGAAACCTGAGGCCTGGCATCGAGTCGATCTTTCGCGCGAGTGCGACGCAAGCCACCCCGGGCGGCAGGCCGCAGCGGTGGAATCCCGCGTCAAACTCGACCAGGACTCCGATCGTCGCGCCTTGTCCCGCCGCCGCCTGGGAAAGTTCGCGCGCCGTGGCTTCATCATCCAATGAGACAAGCAGCGTGCGACCTCGCGCCAGGCTCGCCAGCCGCCGCAGCTTCTCGGCGCCGAAGATGGGGAATGCGACGAGAATGTTGTCCAAGCCGGCCGCGGCCATCACTTCGGCCTCGCCTACCTTGGCCACCGTCAGGCCAACCGCCCCGCGCGCGAGTTGCAGGCGGGCGACTTCCGGCGTCTTGTGCGTCTTCGTGTGGGGGCGCAGCCCGACCCCCTGCGCGCGGCAAAGGCTCGCCATGCGGTCGAGGTTGCGCTCGAGCACATCGAGGTCGATCGTCAGTACAGGGGTAGAGAGTTCAGTGTAGTGCATTCAGGCTCTCGTTGTAGTGGCGATCTCCCGATCGCCGTGGCCGTGGTCCGACTCGCCAGTGAGGCCACCGGCGCTCCAGCCTACAGCTTTCGCCGCTTGGGGAGGCGCGCGATGCAATCGATTTCGATCTTGATCTGGGGAAGCTGGGCGCCGACGGTCGTGCGCGCCGGCGGATTCTCCGGAAAAAACTCTTTGTACACCTCGTTCATCGCGGCGAAATCGTTCATGTCGGCAAGAAACACGCCGACGCGCACCACGTCGCGCAGCGAGCTGCCCGCCGCCGCAAGAATCGCGCGGATGTTTTCGAGCGTCCGGCGAGCCTCCGACTTGATATCCCCGAGCTCGAGCTCGTTCGTTCTGGGATTGACCGCCGCCTGCCCCGCCACAAAAACGAAGCCGTCGGAAACGATCGCCTGCGAGTAGATGCCGCGCGGGAGGGGCGCGTCGGCTGTGCGAATCACTTTACGCATAATGTCTCCTGTAAGAGGCCCGGTCGATGAGTACTCAGGCTCCCGCCTTTCATGCGGAGCGCCAGCGAAGCCTCGCGGCAGTTCGCGTGCGGCGCGCCGCTCCGATCCTTCGCTGCGTCCGTCGGTTGACGGGCTTTGCGCCGGATGACAGTTTCCCATCAGAATTCCAACACTTCATAGAACTCCACCCAGGCATCCTGGAAGTACGGAATCTGCTGCGCGAGAAGTTGCTGGTGATTGGCGCTGGCATTAAGTGCCTTCAAGGCGCGTTCGGCCGATGCCAGATCGTCGAACTTGGCTTCCCAAATCAGAGTATTACCCGGCTCCCGTGCCGCGATCGGCGCCATGCGCAGGCCGGGGGTCAGGGTACCCTCGCGCTCAAGGCGGGCGAATTCCTTCTCCAGATCCATGAATTGTTTGCGCTTGTCGGCTTGAAACCGCTGGACGAATCGCATGATGACGGCCATGAATGCATCTCCCCTAAGCCAACTGCCCCCCATCGACAAACAGTAGAACCCCGTTGACGTAATCCGCCTCGCGCGAAGCGAGAAACGTGGCCGGGCCCGCGACATCTTCCGGCACCCCGATGCGGCCGACCGGAATCAGGTGCTCGTATTTCTTGATGAACTTCGGATCTCGAATGAACGGCTCCGAAAGCCGGGTGCGAATCAGGCCGGGGCCAACGGCATTGGAGTTGATCCCATAATGGCCCAGCTCGCGCGCCAGGGTCTTTGCCAGCAAAAAGATCCCCGCCTTGGACGCGTTGTAGGGGGCAAGCTCCGCCTCCGCGTCCCAACTGTTGGTTGAGGCCATGAAGACCAGTTTGCCGGAACGCTGCTTGATCATGTGGGGAACGACGGCGCGCGCCGCCAGAAATGCTCCCTTGAGATTCACATCCAGAACGTAATCCCAGTCCTTTTCCTCCGTCTTCTCAAACGGCAAGCCCCGCACCACGCCGGCCACGTAAACCATGACGTCAATGCGACCGTACCATCGGATGATCTGATCGACCATGCGACGGATTTGCGCGCGCTTCCTCACGTCGCAGGGAATCGTACGAACGTGGCCTCCGGCCGCGACAATTTCACCCTGTGTACGGTCCATCATCTTCTCGTCAATGTCGCCAATAACCAGAGAGGCTCTTTCCCGGGCCAGGCGCGCGGCAATGGCCTTGCCAATGCCCTGCGCGCCGCCCACCACCAACGCGACTTGGTTCGCGAAGCGATTGGGAATGAACTGGAGAGCGCTTGCGGGCGAGCTTTGGATCCCCACCCCGTTCCTCCTGAGCAAAAAGTCCTCTCCTTTGTTAAGCCCCCCAAGTATAATGGCGCGCGCTGGGCTGGTAAAGAAATTCCCTGTCCGGAACGACTTTGGAAGGAGAACCTTGTCCTCCAACACGCTGGCGCCCGAAACAGCCGTCCGAAATCTGAAACCCGAACCCCGAACCCCGAGAGCCCTCCCCGCGCCATCGGCGCGCTGGCCTCGACGGCGCTGGTGGTCGGAACGATCATTGGATCGGGGATCTTCCTGGTTCCCCACAATGTGGCGCAGCACGTGGGGTCAGTCGGGAGTCTCTACCTTGTTTGGGCCGTCGGAGGGATCCTCTCGCTGGCGGGGGCGCTTTCGCTGGCCGAGCTCGGCGCAGCCGCCCCCGAGGCCGGGGGCGTTTACGTCTATCTGCGCGATGCCTACGGCAAGCTCGTGAGCTTTCTCTACGGCTGGGCGATGCTGGCGGTGGTGGAAACGGGTGGCATCGCCACGCTGGCCGTGGCGTTCAGCATTTATGGCGCCGCCCTTGTTCCCCTCACGCCCGAGCAGCAGAAGGTCGTCGCTTGCGGAGTGATTGCACTGCTCACCGCGGTAAATATCGCGGGAGTGCGCAAGGGCGCCGCGGTTCAGGTCGTCTTCATGTTTGCCAAGCTCTTGGGGCTTGCGACCATCATCGTGTTCGCCGTTCTCTCCGGTGGGATTCGAGCGCTTCCAGGAAGTCAGGGGTTGCCCACGCCCACGACGACCTTCGGGTCCTGGGGCGTGGCGCTGGTCGGAGTCCTGTGGGCGTATCACGGCTGGCATCATCTTTCTTATGCGGCGGGCGAGGTGAAGGACCCGAGGCGAGTGCTGCCGCGCAGCTATCTGCTGGGCACAGGGCTGGTGGTGTTTGTCTATCTGGCGGCCAACTTCGCCTACCTGCGAGTGCTCTCGCTCGAAGCTCTGGCGGAGAATCAGCGCGTCGCCACCGGGCGATGGAAATCCTGACCGGACCGATGGGGGCAACGCTCGTTTCCGTCATGATTCTCTGCTCGATTTTCGGCGCGCTCAACGGCAACATTCTGGGCGGCGCGCGTGTACTTTATGCGATGGCCCGCGACGGGTCTTTCTTCCCCGCCGTCGGACGAGTCCACCCGAAGTTCCAAACACCCGATGTGGCTTTGCTCCTCCAGGGGATCTGGGGGATGGTGCTCGCCGCGAGCGGCACCTACGAGCAGCTTTACACTTACGTGATTTTTGCCGCCTGGATCTTCTACGCCGCGGCGACGGTGGCCGTCGTCATCCTCCGGCGCAAGCTGCCTCGCCTCGCTCGGCCTTATCGCGTCTGGGGATACCCGGTCGTGCCGTTGGCGTTCAGTGGTGCGGCCCTCGCCATCGTGGCGAACACGCTGACCCGCAGCCCGCGCGAATCCCTTCTCGGGTTGGGATTAGTTCTTGTGGGCATACCGGCCTACTTTGCCTGGAGACGACTGCGGGGCCGCGCTGCCCATTGAGACACGCACTGAACTGAGGAGGAGTATTGCGTGGCGCCGGGCTTCAGACCGGCACTGACAGGCCACCTGCGGGTGAGGCTACTTGAGATTCTCAGGAATCAGATACTCGACGATGACAACATCATGCCAGCGCGTGTCGATGCGCACATGCTGAAAGTGGACCCCCACCTCGCGCCAGCCACTCAGCCGGCAGAGCGTGCGGCCGGCTTCGTTCGACGCCACCAGGCGGCCGATTATCTTGCGGTGTCCGGACGAGCGGGCGGCGGCCTGCATGGCGCGCATCAGTTCCCTTCCCACGCCGTGCCGCCGGTAGTCGCGCTCGATATAGACCAGCATTTCGACAATGCCCTCGACATGGGGACGGATATGGTAAGGGCTGAGAGCCGCCCAACCGAGGACCTTTCCCGCAAGTTCCGCCACGAGCAGAGGAAAGCGATCGCTATGTTCCCGCACCCAACGTTCGCGATCTTCCGCGCTGACCAGAAAATTCTCGAAGGTCGCCAGGCCATCCTGCGTGGCCTGATGATAGATGTGAGCGATCGCGGAGCAATCCCGTATCTCGGCCCGGCGAATGTGCAGTTGCGGCCGGGCAACTGAAGGTTGAATTGTGGCCGCGGGTCCCATGGCTTGATTTCTAAATGTTATCAGGAAGTGGAGCTTTCACCAAGGATGAAGGTGTGAAAGAACTGGTGGAAGGGCAAAAGCTTCTGACGCCAAGGCGCAAAGCCGCGGAGCCCGCGAAGTACGCCAAGGACTTCCATGGGGCAACCCTTTGCGCCTTCGCGCCTCTCGTTGAGGCGGGGCATTTTTTTACAGCTTGGTATGCAACGTAAGCGTGATTGCGAATTGCGCAGCTCCGGGGTTTTCGTTCCAATGCGGATTTGAGATTCAGATGGCTTGGGGCTTACACACCAGACTTTCCGCCGGCCGATAGTGTTTACAGTTCAACGAGCGGCGTGTACGATATGCGACTCTGTTCGTAACTCATTCCGCGTGGGAATAGCTAAACGTGGCTGGCCGATCCCAACATGCCTGGGCTCTAATTGCTTCCACCGCCCTCGCCCTGGTCATCTATTCCTTCAGCGCATCGAACAAAGCGGGGGCACAGCGGCGCGGCGGGAATCCCGCCCCCTCCGCATCGCCCGTCTTCACCCCCGCCCACAGGACGGTCCTCGATGCCGTGCGGGAGTTCTTCAACCTGCGCAAGACGCCCGTCCAGCCGATCGCTTACACGCACAAGGTGCATATTGCGAACGGCATGCAGTGTACCGACTGCCACACGAGCGTCGAGACCGGCCCGGTGGCAGGCATCCCCGGCGTGCAGCTTTGCATGGCCTGCCACGAGACGATCGCCACCGATAAACACGAGATCCAAAAGCTGGCGGCCTACCAGCAGCGCGGCGAAGACATCCCGTGGCAGCGGGTTTACGACTACTACCCCTCCGCCCACGTGAAGTTTCACCATGCGGCGCACGTCCGCGCCGCCGTCGAATGCCAAACTTGTCACGGTGATATGGCGCAGCAAACCGTGGCCGTGCGGGCCGTGAATATGACCATGGGTTTCTGCCTTGACTGCCACAAGCGAATGAAGGCTTCGATGGATTGCATCACGTGCCACTACTAGGCATCTGTGATTTTGGATTTGTGATTTGTGATTCAATAGCGCAGCCCCGAGTCGGCAGATTGGAGAGCACATGGCATGTAGTTCTCGTTTTTCGAATTTCGTTTTTCGAATTTCAAGTTTCGAGTTTCCGGTTTCGAGTGTTTCCGTCGGCTCGTCACTGGTCACTGGTCACTTGCCACTGCCCTTATGGAACGACGTGATTTCATAAAAATCTCGGCGATTGCAGGCGCCACAGCGGCGCTCGATAGCTGCGGCCAGCCGGATGTTGAGCTCATCCGCTTCATTCCGGAAGAGGAGCTGACGCCGGGGGTTGCGACCTGGAAGCCAAGCATCTGTACGCTCTGCGCGGCGGGCTGCGGCACGCTCGTCAAAGTGGTGGAAGGCGACGCCGAGGTCATGCGCCACGGCCGCGCCGGGCTCATCAAGATGGGTCTTGCCAAGAAAATCGAGGGCAATCCGCAACATCCCATCAGCCAGGGCAAGCTCTGCCCGCGCGGCCAGGCCGCGCTCCAGGTCACCTATCATCCCGACCGCATCAAAGGTCCCCTCAAGCGCACCGGCCCGCGCGGCTCCGGCCAGTTCCAGGAAATCAGCTGGGACGAGGCCATCCAGCAGTTGGTATCGCAACTCCAAGCCTTGCGGTGCGCGGAGCAGGAGTTGAACTTGTTCTTCCTCACTCGGCCACTGCGCGGACAGCGGCGCCAACTGGTGGAACGCTTCCTGCGATTGTTCAGCGTAAGGTCACCCATCTACTTCGATCCCTTCGAGGACGCGGTGGTGCGTAATGCCAATGCTTATTGTTTCGGGTACAGTCAGTTACCCACGTACGAATTGGCAAACTCCGCCTACGTGCTTTCGTTCGGCGCCGACTTTTTGGGCACCTGGAACTCCCCCGTCGCGCAGAGTGTGGCTTATGGTGTGATGCGGCAGGGTCATGCCGGACGTCGGGCGAAATTCGTTCAGGTTGAAGCCCGGATGTCACTGACCGGCGCCAACGCGGACGAATGGATATCCGTGCGGCCGGGCACCGAAGGCGCGCTGGCCCTGGGGCTCGCCCACGTGATGATGCGCGAGAAACTCAAGCGGCCTCAGGACGCGGGGCGTGCCGGGGAGTTCGTTGCCGGCTGGGCGCAAGGTTTGCCAGATTGCACGTCGGAGGCGACCGAGAAAAGGACCGGGGTCGCTGCCCCGCGAATCGAACGCATTGCACGCGAAATGGCCGCGCACTCGCCTGCTGTGGTAATCGCAGGCGGAGCCGCACTCGCGCACACCAATGGGCTCACTACCGCATTCGCCGTCAGCGCCCTCAATGCGCTGCTCGGCAGCGTCGGGAAACCGGGAGGGATCTTCTTCTCACCGCAGCCGAAGCGGCCCTCGCACTTCGTCGAATTCCCGGCTCCCGCGGGCAGCCTCATGAAGATTGACGATTTCATCCGCCCACTGTTGGAGGGAAATGCGGACGCCGCCAAAGTTCTGATGCTCTTCGACGCGAATCCGGTTTTTGCCACGCCCCCGAACCTGCGCGTCCGCGAAGCTTTGGAAAAAGTTCCCTTCATCGCCAGCTTTGGCAGCTTCATGGACGAGACGAGCATCCTCGCTGACCTGATTCTCCCGGACCATTCTCCGCTCGAATCATGGCTCGACGATATTCCGGAGTCCGGCAGTACGCAGGCCGTCGTCAGTCTGGCGCCACCGGTCATGCGTCCATTGCACAACACGCGGTCGATGCCGGACGTGTTGCTTGAAATTGCGCGCCACCTCGGGGGAGAGCTATCCGATAAGGCGTCGGAGAGGATGCCGTGGGAGAATTTCGAGGGAATGCTCAAGTCCGAGTATCAGGGATTCTATAAAGACGGCGGGACCCCTGCAGCTTCCAGTGCCGATGAGTTTTGGCAGAAACTTCAAGAGCGGGGCGCATGGTCGGGACAGGGGCGATATGACCCCGTTGCGCAAGCCGCTGCAAAAGCCCCGCTTGCGAAGCAGCGCGGCGAAGCGCGTGAAGGCTTCTGGTGGGGAACAAGGCGAGCCCTGCCCATCGAAGAGGCGAGCCTCGCTCCGCCTCCGATGAGTTTCGAGGAGCCGAGGTTCGACGGGGACCCGGCTGCATTTCCCTTTCACTTCCTGCCCTACGAATCTCAGGCGTTTGGGGACGGGTCGCTCGCCCACCTGCCGTGGTTGCAGGAGATGCCTGACCCGCTTGCCACGGCGATGTGGAGCACGTGGGTGGAAATCAACCCCGACACGGCGCTCAAGCTGAATATCAAGCAAGGGGATTTGGTCGAGGTGGCGTCGCAGCACGGGATGCTGCAGGCCCCGGCGCTGGTGACGCCGGGAATTGCCCCGGATGTCGTCGCGATGCCGATCGGGCAGGGGCACACGAATTACACCCGTTACGCGAGCGGGCGCGGCGCGAATTCGATTTCCATTCTCGCGCCGATGGTTGTGCGGGAAACGGGCTCCCTTGCATGGGCGGCAACGCGAGTGAAGATCACGAAAGTGGGCGAGGGAAAGCTCCCATTGTTCGGAGCGGAGCTGCGGGAACACCCGCATGAACACCGGTGATTTTGGATTTTCGATTTTGGATTTTGGATTCTCAACCCGTGATGTGCGAGCGTGATTCTGGAACTTTTGCCCTTTGCCATTTGCCTTTTGACTTTTGATTTCGGCGCTCGCCGAGTGCCGCTCCACAGAAGCGATGGAACCTAAGCCGCAAAAGAAATGGGCAATCGTTGTGGACCTCGACCGCTGCACGGGCTGCGAGGCGTGCGTCGTGGCCTGTCATGCGGAAAACAACATCCCCACGGTGGGACCGGAGGAAGCCGCCAAGGGGCGCGCCATGCACTGGATTCGCGTCGAGCGCTATTACGAGGACAACTTCCCGGATGTGAAGCTCAAATTCCGGCCGGTTTTTTGCCAGCAATGTGATGCGGCGCCATGCGAGCCCGTCTGCCCGACCTTCGCGAGCTATCACACCCCGGAAGGCTTGAACGGCCAGGTCTATAACCGCTGTATTGGGACGCGATATTGCGCGAACGCGTGTCCCTACAATGTTCGCTTCTTCAACTTCTTCAATCCAGAGTGGGAGAAGCCTCTGCACCTGCAACTGAATCCGGATGTCTCGGTGCGCGAAGTCGGGGTGATGGAAAAGTGTACGTTCTGCGTGCAGCGTATCAAGGCGGCCGAAATCAACGCCCGGGCGGAAAAACGCGAGCTGCGGGACGGCGAAGTCCAACCCGCCTGCGCGCAGACCTGCGCCCCCAGGGCGTTGGTGTTTGGCGACCTGAATGACCCGCGCAGCGAGGTCTCGCGCCTGGCGAAATCGAACCGGGCGACGAAGTTGCTTGACGAGCTCGGCACGCAACCCAAGGTGGTCTATCTCGAACGCGCCTCATGGCATGACGGAAAAGAATCCTAACCAGATTACCGAAGACCTGCTGCGGCCGGTGTTCGAGACCTCCTGGCGATACCTCGCGCTCGTCGTGTTTCTCGGCGCGTTCGTCGTCGCCGCTTTTTCGGCGTTTGCCTACCAGGTCTATGAAGGCATCGGCGTCTGGGGAATTCGCCGTCCCGTCTTCTGGGCGTTCGACATCACCAACTTCGTTTTCTGGATCGGCATCAGCCACGCCGGCACGTTGATCTCCGCCATCCTGCGCCTGGCCAATGCGACTTGGCGGCGGCCGGTGACACGCTGCGCCGAAGTTATCACCGTCTTTGCGCTTTCGATCGGCGCGATGTTTCCTATCATCCACCTGGGACGGCCGTGGCTGGCCTTCTGGTTGATCCCGTACGCCTCGGAGCGCCAGATCTGGCCCAACTTTCGCTCGCCGCTCGCCTGGGACTTCTTCGCGATCAACACGTACCTGATCGGCAGCGTGGCGTTCCTCACGCTTCCCATCATTCCCGACTGGGCGCTGATTCGCGACAAAGCTCGCGGTTGGAGGAAAAAGGTTTACACGGTTCTCGCGCTCGGCTGGCGGGGCACGCCCAAGCAATGGTCCCGCCTCGAAACCGCGATGCACATCATGGCCGTCGCCATCATCCCGGTGGCAGTGTCGGTCCACACGATCGTTTCCTGGGATTTTGCCATGGCGCCCGTGCCCATGTGGCATTCGACGATTTTCGGACCCTACTTCGTGGCCGGCGCCATCTTCAGCGGCATCGCAGGTTTGATTATCGCCATGGCGCTGCTTCGAAGATTCTTGCACCTCGAAGACTACTTGTTGCCGCTGCATTTTGACAATCTCGGCAAGCTGCTGCTCATGATGAGCCTCTTGTGGTTCTATTTCGCGTTTGCCGAGCGCCTCACGACCTGGTACGGCAACGAGCCGGCGGAAACGGTGGTCCTGTGGGCCACCCAGCGCGGTGAGTTCGCGCCGCTTTTCTGGTTGATGGTGGTGTGCAACTTCCTGATCCCTTGTCCCATTCTGGCGATCAAACGCCTGCGCACGATTACAGGCACGGTGATCGCTTCGCTGGGCGTGGTGGTGGGCATGTGGCTGGAGCGTTTTCTCATCATTGTGCCTTCGCTCTCCTACAAATATCTGCCCTACAGTTGGGGTGAGTACCAACCCACGTGGGTCGAGATAACGATCATGGTCGGCACCTTCGCCGGCATGGTCCTGCTGTATGCTCTCTTCTCGAAGGCTGTACCGGTCATTTCGATCTGGGAGCTGAAAGTGGGCCTGCATGGAGTCAGAAGCCAGGAGCCAGGAGTCAGAAGGTAATTGTCCGTTGTTGGTCGTAGGTTGATTCGACAGCCAGGAAGGGGTGAACGAATTTCGAATTCCATTTTCGTCCTGTTGTGATCAGGACCAGGCGTGAGGCAGCAGAATCATGAAAGCGCTTTACGGGTTGTTCCCCGATCCTGACGCCGCGCAGCGTGCTAGCGACGGACTGCGCGCGGCGGGCATTCTGGACCGCGACATCGTCATCATCTCTTCGGAGCCCTTCGAGGAATACGAATTTGGCCGGCGGGATCACCGCACGCGGATGCCGTGGCTGGCGGCGGCCGGGGGACTCGTGGGCGGCGTGGCCGGTTATGGCCTCGCCTCACTGACGCAGGAAGCCTATCCACTGGTCACCGGCGGCATGCCGATTTCGCCATGGTGGACCAACGGTATCGTCACGTATGAGCTGACGATGCTCGGCGCGATTCTCACGACCCTGGCCGTGTGGCTGGTCGCGGCGCGGCTCCCGGACTGGCGAAGGCTGCTCTACGACCCGGCCGTTGCCGACGGCTTGATCCTCGTCGGGGCAGTCAACCCGCCTGATGCGGCGCGCCTCCAACTGCAAGGGGTTCTGCAGTCGAGTGGCGCCGCTGCCATCAAAGAAACAGTGGCGGGCTTGAAAACCAACAGCGAAACCCAAGGAGGTACCGGATGAAAAAACACGGCTTGCCGATGATGATGTTCGTCGCAGTGGGTTTCATTCTGCCTCTTACCGTCACAATCGCCGACGAGGCGAAGAGGGCTGCGCCCGAAGGACAGGCCCTCTACAAAAAGCACTGCAACATGTGTCATTTCCCGGACAAGGCCGATAAGAAAATGGGCCCGGGACTGAAAGACCTCCTGAAGAACACGGAGCTGCCTCTTAGCAAGAAGCCCGCCTCGGTGGAGGTTGTCCGCGAGCAGATCAACAAGGGCAGCAAGGCCATGCCCGCGTTTGGCAAGAAGCTGTCCGCAAAAGAGATGGACGCCCTGATGGAGTACCTTAAGACACTCTAACGCCGCCGGCTGCAGCCCCACTCCCTGAGCGCCGAGGCGGCGCCAAACACGGGGGTTATAGAGCGCCGCGCGAGGTCACACCCGCTTGAGGTCGGTGCGCACGCGGTCCACATACTTCCCGGTAGCCACATCGATGCGCACGATTTCTCCCGGCCGGATGAACTGCGGTACCATCACCTCGAGTCCGTTCTCCAGGGTGGCGTACTTATAAGTGTTGTCCTGCTGCTGGTGGACCGGCTGGGCCGTCGTCTCCACTCTTATCTCCACGACCGGCGGGAAGACGATGTTGATGGGTGTTCCCTCATAAAGTTCCACAGGAATCAGCATTTCCGGTTTCAGGAATTTCTGCGCCGGCCCGATGGTTTCAAGGGGAATCGAGACCTGCTCGTAGGTAACGGGATTCATGAAGGTGGCTGTGTCCGCGTCGCTGTAAAGGAATTCCATTTCCTGCTTTTCCAGCAGAACGTCCTCCAGCCGTTCCTCCGGCCGCCAGCGCAGCTCCTTGAACGAACCTTTCGCCACGTTCTTGAGTTTGGCGTGGACGCTGCCGGGCATCTTACCCTGCCCCACATGAAAAACGGATTCCTCCACCTTGAAGAGTTCTTCGCCGATCTTCAGGACGGCTCCGGGCCGAAGTTGGGATGCAACGATCATGCCTCACCCCGTGATTAGCATGAGATGATTCGGAACACGGTCCAAACCAAGTATAGCACGCGGGAAAGCGGTGGAGGGGCGCGGCCCGGTGCGCCGGCACCCTACATTTCATGCTGGCTTGAAGTTGGCCGATAGGAAAGTTGAGAAGGAGTCTGGCAATGCTCTCATCCCAACCGCAGGAAGTTGGCCCCGAAAGTTCTCCCTTGATTCAGGCCCTGCACTGGGCCCGTTGTCACCTTGGAATTGTGCTCTTCGCGTCGCTGGCGCTCGCGGCGCTCGTCGCCGCACCTCGCGGGGCCGAGATTGCCATTCCCGAATGCCGCCGCGAAACCGAAGCCGATCTCGCGGAGGGTGAAGACCCGCTCTTTGTTTAGTCGAATTGCCGATAATCGCCCCGCCCAGTCGGCCCCATGCGCGTCAGGCGACATCCCATCGGGACAAACCCCACAGAATACATCTCCGCCCCAGGGATTCGTCACTCCCCGAACGCGCTCAGTCGGCCCAAGCGAGGTAGCCCGGCACGATGAGATTCACAACTGGAACAATCATCAGGATACCCCACCAGTTCGGTTTGCCCCGCGCCTCCGCGATCGCCATCCACATGATGATGAAAATGACGATATTCACGAAGGGGATAAAGCACAGGACAATCCACCAGATCGGCTTCCTGGCGACGTTCAGCATCAATAGGATGTTAATGATAGGAACCCATGCCCACCAGGCATTGTCCGTATTGGTTTTCTTGGCGATGGTGGAGAGCGCGAGCGCCATGTAAACGTAGATTGCCACGAAGAAAAACAGAAATACCATCATGAACGCGCCCAGCGCCGCGAACAGGGCCGCCTCTTCCCCTCCCTCTTGCGCGAATGCGACGCTGCCGGGAATCAGCAGCGCCAGCAAGCCCAACAGCCACAACCCTCCGTGCACCCGAGCCACTCTCATCGGAATTCCCTCCCGTCGTTTTGGATTGCGCCTTGCCCCAGGACCCAGCGAGACATGAGTCCCATGGTCACCAAAGTCTAAACTCCGATCTCTCAACTGGAACAGACTTGCGGCTCCCTTAGCTCGCGCGCACTCTAATGGAACGGTCAGGCAGAGTCAAGCGCCTTCTCATGGGCGAGGTTCCTTCCCCACCCCGGAGGGCTTGCCTGTCAGGTGCGATGCACGGGCGGGATTTCGACGATCACCCGGAAAGGGGCATGGCGCGCCACATACTGGACCGTCGAGCCGAGCAGAATCTCGCCGATCACGCTCAGGCGGCGGTGGCCCATCACCAGACAGTCAACTCCCTGCTCTTGCGCCTCGCCCACGATGGCCTCGCCGGCGTGCCGCGCCCGCAGGAGACGCGTTACCACGGAGCGAGAGAAACTCTGAGCCGCGTACTTCTCGGCCCGCTCAAGGATTTCCTTGCCGGGATGATCGAGGACCTCGTCATGGGCCTCGATGGGTGTGGGCAACGGCACTTCCACCACATGTAGCGCCACCAGCTCGGCCTCCATGCCGCTCGCCACCTGGCATGCGAGTGCCACCAGGCTTTCCACCGACTCCTGCTCTCGCAGCGCCACCATCACTTTGGGTTTTCCCACGATGCCCTCCCTCGGATACGGATCTGCGCGCCAGCATATCCTTGCCCAAGGCCATTTTCAAGGAGTGGACGGCCACGACCATCCTGATAGAATGGGGAGGCCCGTCTTGGCCGCATGATTCGCCGAATGGATGACTGTCTCGGCAACCTACAACTGGTGAAGCTACCTCGAGGCTATCGTTGCTGACCTTTAAGCCGACGCGCCCGCGTGCCAGCGAAAAACAACTTGCAAACTATCTCTGTGTTACAATGGCGGGCCGGTCTAAGAAGTCATGGTTCGTCAGCTTGGAGCTACCATGCGAAAAACGTATGTAAGGTCCCGTCATAAGGGGAAGAAACCCTCCGTGCCAACGCGTGGGGCGCCCCCGGAAGCGGCTGCGAAAAACGCTGTGCCCGACTCCGCCGCGCAGACCATCGGCGCCCGACTGCGCGAGCTGCGCATCCAAAGGAAGATGTCCCAAGGCGACATCGAGGAGAAGGCCGGCCTGCTGCGCTGTTATATCTCCCGCGTGGAGAACGGCTGGACGGTTCCCAGCGTCGAGACGCTGGAAAAGTTTGCCGCGGCCCTGGCCGTTCCGCTGCACTTGTTGTTCTACACCGGGAAAGGCGCGCCCGAAGTGCCGGCGCTCGTGGCGCGGGAAGCCGCGGGGGGCGCGTCTCACCGCGACCCGCTGCTCGGGAAGCTCCGCCGGCTCATCGCCAAGATGGACAGCCATGACCGCCAGACCCTCGTCAACATCGTGCGGAAGCTGACCGTGCTGAGAGGGTAGGCCAAATCCACCAGCCATTGGGCAACCGGGGTCAGCGATCGGGTCAGGGGTAGCAGGTTGCTGAAAAACCCTATGTCATGGTCAATGTGAGCGCAGCAAAGAACCCAAGCATTTGCAGACTCAGACATCTACGGCGATCCTTCGTCGCCTTCGGCCGCTCAGGATGACCCCGTTGGCGATTTTTCAGCGACCTGCTAGCCCCCGTCCTACGCCCGACGTCGGCCGCCGAGGTCGTCAAAAGGGCGGTAGGGCGCGGGGACCTTCGACTCTTAGTACGGCGTCGAGGATTTTCTTTGGGCCTCGGTGGGATTGACTTCGCGGTAGTCCTAGCCTATCTGATTGCCGTCACCCTCTTTGGCGCCCGCTTCGGAAAAAGCCAACACAATATTCACGATTATTTTCTGGGTGGACGCCGCCTCCCATGGTGGGCGATTGCTTTCTCCGTGGTCTCAGCCGAGACCAGTATTCTGACCATCATCAGCACTCCCGGCATCGCGTTCAACAGTAACCTGGGCTTCCTGCAACTGGTTTTCGGATATCTGGTGGCACGCGGGGTGGTGGCACTGGTGCTGATCCCACGGTACTTTGCGGGTGAGATTTACACGGCCTACCAGCTCATCGAGCGGCGCTTCGGTCGAAATCTCCGCTTTGTCACGGCCGCCATGTTCCTCATCACCCGGGCGCTCGCCGAGGGCGTCCGCGTCTTCGCCATCTCGATCATCATCGAGGTGATTCTCAAGACCGGCGTTTTCACCTCCGTGGTCATCGTCACCGCGCTGACGCTGTTCTACACTTACCGCGGCGGGTTGACGGCGGTCATCTGGACGGACGTCGTCCAGCTCGTCATCTACATCTCGGGAACCGCGCTGGCGCTGGGCCTGGCGCTCGCAGCGATTCCGGGAGGCTGGGGCGAGGTCACACGCCTGGCCTCCATCGCAGGCGACAAGTTCGCCACTTTCAATTTCACCTTCGACTGGCACCAGCCATACCTGTTCTGGTCGGGCCTGATCGGTGGGACATTTCTCTCCTGCGCCAGCCACGGCACCGACCAACTGATTGTCCAGCGCCTGCTCGCCGCCCGCACGATGCGCGACAGCCAGAAAGCCATCGTGGCCAGTGGCCTCATTGTCCTGTTTCAGTTCGCGCTGTTCCTCGTGGCGGGGGTGGTGCTTTTCGGGTTCTATTGGCACCACCCGCCCACGAAACCTTTCCTGCGGCCGGACCAGGTTTTCCCCAGCTACGTCGTGGGCTACCTGCCCCCAGGCATCGCCGGCTTGGTGGTGGCTGCGATTCTCGCCGCGGCCATGGCCAACCTGAGCGCGGCGTTCAATTCTCTGGCGTCGAGCTCGGTGGTGGATTTCTACAAGCCGTTCTTCAAAGCCGACGGGGACGAGAAGCACTATTTACGCGTCTCGCGCCTCGTGACCTTGGGGTGGGGGGGCGTGCTGATCGTCATTGCGCTGCTCGCCCAGCATGTGCACAAGAGCGTGCTGGAACTTGCCCTGACGATTGCCTCAGTGCCCTATGGCTGCATGTTGGGCATTTTCCTCCTCGGTGTCCTCACCCGGCGCGTCAACGGAACAGACGCCGTCGTCGGCGCAGTGGGAGGTCTGGGTGTTGTCCTTCTCTTCATGGGACTGACGCAGGTCGCGTGGACCTGGTACGTCGCGATCGGAACATGTGGCACCTTCGTCATTGGGCTCGCCACGAGTCTCATTGCCCGGAGTCGGGAGGGACCCTGATCCCGATCGACTCCTTTCAGCCGTCCGCCCACAGCAACTGGCAGGACCAAGGCGAGACGTAGGCTGAGAGCTGATAGCGGAGGGCTGAGAGCTTTGCTCATGAACCAACGCCCCGAATTGGTTGAGGGACTCGGACTGTACGGCGCAACGTCGGTTGTGGCCGGCACAATGATCGGCACTGCCATCTTCGTTGTACCGGGCATCATGCTCCAGCATTTGGGCTCGCCGTGGTTGGTGCTGCTGGTTTGGGTCCTTGCGGGCGTGCTGAGCCTGTTCGGGGCGCTCGGGTACGCGGAGCTGGGGGCGGCCATTCCCCAGGCGGGCGGCGAGTACGTTTACCTCCACCGCTCATACGGCCCACTGATGGGATTTCTGTATGGCTGGGTGCAGTTCTTCGTGGCCAAGACGGGTTCGATTGCCGCCATCGCCACCGGGTTCGCGATTTATCTCAGCTACTTCTTCCCAAAGATGCTGGCGGTGTTCTGGCAGATGGAAATCCCCGGCCTCGCCTTGCGCCTGACGGGGCTGCAGGTTTGTTCGACGCTGATGATTCTATTTCTCTCCGGCCTGAACATTCTCGGGGTGCGTCGCAGCGGCGCCGTCCAGACCCTCTTCACCGTTTCCAAAATTGTTGTCCTCGCGCTGCTCGTGGTGCTGGGCTTGACGCTCGGCCAAGGCTCGTTCGCGCATCTGCAGGTGGCCATCGCCTCCAGTGCCGACAGGAGCTTCCTTGCTGCCTTCGGCCTGGCGACGGTTTCGGCACTGTGGGCCTACGACGGCTGGAACAACCTCAGCATGGTGTCGGGCGAAGTCGCCAATCCCGAGCGCAACATGCCGCGCGCGTTGATTGCCGGCACCTTGGTTGTCATCGGGGTGTATGCGTTGACCAACCTGGCCTACTTCTATGTGCTCGCTCCCGCGGAAATCGCGGGCACGAACACGGTTGCCGCAGACGCAGCGCGGCGCTTCCTGGGCGGCGCGGGCGGGGCGTTCGTCGCGGTGGGGGTGATGGTTTCCGCTTTCGCCACGCTCAACGGCTCGATTCTGGCGGGCTCGCGCATCCCCTTCGCCCAGGCCCGCGACGGATTGTTTCCGCAGGCTCTGGCGCGCGTCCATCCGCGCTTCCACACGCCGGCGGCGGCCATCGTCGCGCAAGCGGTAGTGGCCGGGCTACTCGCCCTGACCGGACAATACGAGGCGCTCTTCACCAAGGTGATCTTTGCGGAATGGCTCTTCTACCTGCTGGTCACGCTTGGGATCTTCATCCTGCGGCAACGGCAACCGAGCCTCGAGCGCCCTTACCGTACCTGGGGATATCCTGGGGTGCCCGCGATTTTTGTTGTGCTGGCCGGGCTGCTGCTGGTAAACACTTTTCTCGAGCGACGGGAGGATTCGCTCTGGGGGCTGGTGATGCTGGGAACAGGAATCCCCGCATATTTCTTATGGAACGTGCTCAGGACGAAGACTCCTTCATGATGCCTCGGGTCCAGATATTCCTGATCACATTCGAACTCCTTCTGATGGCCGGGACTCTCCGCGCCGCCCCACCTCCCCGGGCGCGCCCTGCACCGGCCGTCAAACCGGACTCCACGCTCCTCCGCCACCGGCAGAGGGTGATGGCGGCGCGCCCGCTCGCAATGTATTACGCCATCGAGGACGCGCGCGCCCTCCAATCCGCGGAAAAGTTTGCCGATCACATCACCGTGCTCGGCCCGCAGTCTTTCACCGTCGATGCCGAAGGCATCGTGCACGGAGCTGTTCCCATGCCGCTGACAGAGCTCGCGCAACGCAAGAACCTGCCGATCATGCCCCTGCTGGTGAATGCGGGCTTCGACCGCGCGATAGCCTCGGCCATCTTGCGCAACCCCAGGTTGCAGGAGAGGACGGCTTCCTACCTTGCCTATCTGGCGCAGCGCGAGAACTTCGTGGGCTGGCAGCTCGACTTGGAGCAGATCGACCCGGCCGACAAGGCGCGTTACACCGCCTTCGTCCGCCGCGTGGCCGCCAAACTCCACCGCGATGGCCGCCTGCTCAGCCTGGCCGTCACCCCACGTTTTTCCGAAGCTTATCCCGATGCGCGCGCCGCCCAATTCCGCACCGGCGAGTGGGGCGCGCCGTTTGATTTTCCCGCTCTTGGGCGGAGCGTGGATTTCATGGTGATCATGACCTACGACCACCACACCTCCGGCACGGCGCCCGGGCCGGTAGCCGGGTATGACTGGATTTGCGCGGCGCTCGATTACGCTGCGAGCCGCGTGCCCCCCCGGAAACTGGTGATGGCAATTCCCTTCTATGGCCGGGAATGGGTGACGACGCCTCACGGCGTCATGTCGCGATCGCTCGACTATGAATCCCTGCGGCTCTTGCTCGCGCGCGTCAACGCCAAGATCCTCTGGCACGACCGCTGGCGCACCCCCTGGACTCAGTTCCGCGATGAACCCGACACGCACACAGTCTGGTTCGACGACCGCCGGAGCTATCGGGAAAAGCTCAATCTGCTTCGCAAGTACCGGCTGCGGGGCTTTGCGGCGTGGCGGCTGGGGATAGAAGACCCGGAGTTCTGGAACGTGGCCGCCGAGTTTTCCAAGGTTGCGCCCGCGCCGCAAAGGGCGGCCGCCCCGTCACGCACTACTTACACTCGGCGCACCGCGACGAGGTCGCGTTAACGTCCAACAATTTGCTCGAAATCCCGATGTCATAGCCATTCTGAGCCCTTCGCTTGTCATCCTGAACGCCACGAAGGATCCTTTGCATTTCGCACAGGCTAACCTCCGCGAAGAATCCCGGCATTTGTAGAATCACGCCAATACAGAGATCCTTCGCCGCCTTGGATTGTTCAGGATGATAGCGTTGGGGATTCTTCAGCCGCCTGCTAAACTCCGGCATTCGGCTGATACCTGGTCTGGAAGACGCGAGACTCCTTGGGGCGCCAGGCTGCTCGGCCCCAGTCTGGAAGCTTTCCCCCCTTGCGCCGTGGGACCGCGGTTACTTCTTCTCCAAGGCGGGAATCAGGTGTTGTGATACAAGAAGCTCGTAACTCTTCTTGACCTCGTCGGTGATGGGCGCGCTCGCCAGCGGACGGTCCCCCACGGCCCGGAGATAGACGTCCCCGGTTCTTCCGAAGGAGCCGGGCTCCGACTTGATATATTTCTCTTGGTCGGTCAGTCCGAATTCGTAGAACTCCTTAGCGGTGTAAGTCTTCAACTGCTCGGGTTGAATCTTGCCCACGCTGCGCACGTAAACGTGGAGTTTGCCGAAGGCCCGCGCCTTGTCGTAATCCGCTTTCAGAATGTGCTGGAGTTCCTCGTCGGGACTGGCAGGATCGCGGTACACATCCGCGATAATATAGAAGTCTGTCAGCTTACCGCCACGCGTACTATCCACGAGCTGAAAGAAGCGCAAGGTGGGATCATTGGGATCCACGGACCCGGGTTTCTCTTTGGCGGAGAGCCCGGTCAACAAACTCCCCGCCCAGCCGATTGCCAGGAGGATAAGCGCGGCCGCCTTGATGCCGCCACAAAACCTGTTCATCATGCCCTCCCAGGGCGGTCAACTTCCCCGCACCATTACAATCCAATTGCATTCTGCACCCAAATTTCCCCACGCGCAAGACCGCCCCGGGCAACGGGGCTGGCCCGGCAAGACCCGTAGCCCGCCGTTCCAGGCAAGGCCTTCGCCGGGGCCTCCTAGGGGTACAGCAGGTACTTCTCGCGCAACTTGCGGAACGGCTCAAGCAGAACGTACGAACGCTGCAAAATCCAGTTGGGGTCGCGTCCGTTGCGAATGCCGTCCACGACCCATCGTGCCCCAATTAGCCGCAGTGTTCGGTCGAGTTGAAAATTCCCGGGAAAAAGCTTGAAGAGGGCGGAAGCCATTTCGATCCCCAGGGCGGGACCATTGAGCGCCATGCGGTCGAGCAAGAGGATGTTCACGCCGTGGCAGAGGCGGCCAGCAAATGGCCCACGGCGCGGCGTGAAGTCCACGGGCATGAAGCGCACGCCCTGAATCTGCCGCTGGTTGAGATACCGGGCGAGCTTGCCGGCGTCGATCCACGGCGCGCCCACCAGCTCGAAGGGGGTATCGGTGCCGCGTCCGACGCTAACGTTCGCGCCTTCCACCATCGCCACGCCGGGATAAAGAGCTGCTTGCGTCATGTTGCGCAGATTCGGCGAAGGACGAATCCAGGGCAAGCCGCAATCGTCATACCAGTCGCTGCGGCGCCAGCCACGCATTGGGATGACTTCCAGCTTCGCCCCAATATTCTCTTCCTGGTTAAACATCCTGGCCAGCTCGCCCACCGTCATGCCGTGGCGCACAGGCATGGGGTGGTAGCCGACAAAGGAAATCAGGTCCTCGTCGAGCATCGGACCCTCGACGAGGAACCCCGTGATCGGGTTGGGACGGTCCAGAACCACCACTTTGATGCCTTTCTTCGCGGCGGCTTCCAGCACATACCCGAGCGTGGTTATGTAGGTGTAGAAGCGGGCGCCCGCATCCTGGAGGTCAAACACCAGCGCATCCAGTCCGGCGAGCATCCTGGGGGTGGGCCGGGTCCTCGCCCCGTACAGGCTGTAAACCGGCAAACCGGTCCGGGCATCCCGGCCGGAGGCCACAGGCGCGCCTGCGGCCGCCGTGCCGGCCAGGCCATGCTCGGGGCTGAAGACGGCCTTCAACCTGACGCCAGGGGCGCGGAAGAGCAAGTCAATTGTCCGCCGGCCTTCCGCATCGCGGCCCGTGGGGTTGGTGACCAGACCGACCCGCATCCCCGCCAGGGCGGCGAAGTTCTGCTCCACCAGGACATCGATTCCGGTTCTTACCTGGCCGTCACGCGACGGTTTTCTCCTGTAGCTGTTCTGGAGCTCGAAAGCGCCGGTCAGGGGTCGACCACTCGCCAGAATCCCTTCCGCCGCCCCGCGGCCGAGCGCCGAGGCTACGAGCGTAGCCACGCATCCCCGCAGCCCGACAACATCGCCCTTCCCCTCGGGGTGCAAGCGGCTGGTCAGCAGAATGACGTAGGTCTTGGAGATCGGGTCGATCCACAGCGACGTGCCCGTAAAACCGGTGTGCCCGTAGGAGCCGACCGGAAAGAATTCCCCGCGCGGGGAGGAGAACCGCGTCTCGATATCCCACCCGAGCCCGCGCAGGGCCTGCGCGCCGGGCGGTGTCTGGGGCGTGGTCATCTTCCCGACGCTCAGCGGGCTGAGCACGCGCACGCCCCCGTAAGTACCGCCCTCGAGGAGCATTTGAGCGAAAATCGCCAGGTCGTCGCCGGTCGAGAAAAGCCCGGCATGCCCGGCGACGCCTCCCATGTTGTAAGCCGTGGGGTCGTGAACTTCCCCAAGCCGTATCTTTTTCTCCTCGCCCGGCTTGAAATCCGTGGGCGCGATGCGCTCGCGCCAAGCAGCGGGCGGGCGGAAGCCGGTGTCTTTCATGCCCAGCGGCTTGAAGATGTGCTCGGCGCAGTAGGTATCAAGCGGTTTTCCCGAGATGCGCTGGACGAGCTCGCCGAGAATTTCAAAATTGATGTCGCTGTAAATGAACCGGGTCCCTGGCTCGGCAACAGGCTTCTCCTCCAGGATCATTTTCATCGCCGTGTCGTAACCGGACCATTCCGGCTTCAAATCGAGGTCCGGCCGCAGCCCGGAATAGTGCGTCAACAACTCGCGGACGGTGATCTCCTCCTTCCCTCCTGCTTTGAACTCCGGCCAGTACTCGCTCACCGGATCTTGCAGGCGGAGACGGCCCTGCTCGACCAGTTGCATAATCGCCGTCGTCGTGGCAACGACCTTGGTGAGTGAGGCGACATCGAAAATCGTGTCTTCCGTCATCGGCGTTGCGGTTGGGACGAGCGCTCTGTAACCAAAAGCCCGCCGATAGACAACCTTACCTTGATGCCCGACCACCAACACGGCCCCGGGGCTGTCCCCGGCGCGGATAGCGTCCTGAATGATGGTTTCAAGATGGGCGAGTTGCCCTTCCAGGATTTCCGGCCGCGGCGTCGCGGCCAGGGCCGCCGTAGCCACAGACCACACGAATAGGGACCTGAACAAAACAACCCTCCAGTCTCGTTGCTTTTCGATTCTTGCTATTCTGGGTTCTGACTTGTGAATTCCGCTTTATCCCCTCACCCACCTGCTATATACTCCCGCGGCTGTCGTGTCAACGAGAGCTTTTGCCCAAAGCGCGCTTGCGCAAGGTTGACTTATGAAACTGACCATTCTGGACTGGGCGGTGGTCGCGGCCTATTTCCTGATCAATTTGTTGATCGGGTTGTACTACCGCCAGAAGGCGAGCCAGAGTACGGGTGACTTTTTCGTTTCGGGCCGCGAGGTGACTTGGTGGCTGGCGGGGACGTCAATGGTCGCTACCACCTTTGCCGCGGACACGCCGCTGGCGGTCACGGGGCTGGTGGCGAAGCAGGGCATCGCCGGCAACTGGCTATGGTGGAACTTCCTTTTCAGCGGCATGATGACGGTCTTCTTCTTCGCGCGCCTCTGGCGCCGCTCGGAAACCATCACCGATGCGGAATTTGTCGAGCTCCGCTACGCGGGCAAACCCGCCGCTTTCCTGCGCGGCTTCCGTTCAATCTATTTTGGAATCTTGATGAACTGTCTCGTGGTGGGCTGGGTCACCTTGGCGATGGAAAAAATCCTGATGACCGCCCTCAATATTCCCAAGAGCTGGGCGGTGGCAATCTGCCTCATCGTGATGGCGATCACGGGTTTTTACACAACCATCTCCGGGCTCTGGGGAGTTCTCTGGACGGACGTGGTGCAGTTCGTTTTGAAGATGGGCATGGTCATTGTGCTGGCTTATTACGCGGTCCGGGCGGTGGGGGGAATCGATGCCCTGAAGCTGAAGCTGGCGGAAATCGACCTCCAGCGCGGCGCCGAAGCAGGCGGCAGCGGCTCGATCCTTTCGTTCGTCCCCGACCTCAACTCGCCGTGGATGCCGCTGCTGACCTTCGCGGTTTACATTGGCGTGAGTTGGTGGGCCAACTGGTATCCGGGCGCCGAACCCGGCGGCGGAGGTTACGTCGCGCAGCGCATCTTCTGCGCCAAGGACGAAAAGCACTCCCTGTGGGCTGTCCTCTGGTTCAATATCGCCCACTACGCGTTGCGCCCCTGGCCGTGGATTCTGACGGCGCTCGCCTCGGTGGTCCTCTATCCGAATCTGGCCGACCCGGAAGTAGGATATGTCAAGATTTGGGTCGATCATCTCCCCCCGGCGTTCCGTGGCTTCATGCTCGCGGCGTTTGCCGCCGCATTCATGTCCACGATTGCCACGCAACTCAACTGGGGATCGTCCTACATCGTCAACGACTTCTACCGACGATTCCTGGTGCGCGGCCGCGACGAGAAGCATTACGTCCTCACGTCGAAATTGGCGACGGCTTTTCTCGCCCTGCTGGGCGCCGCGGTGTCTCTCGTCATGGAAACGGTGTCAGGGGCGTGGCAGCTCTTGTTAGGCATCGGCGCGGGCACCGGGGCGGTTTACCTGCTGCGCTGGTACTGGTGGCGGATCAACGCCTGGTCGGAAGTGGCCGCCATGGGCGCTGCCGCGGGCATGACGGCGTTGCTGCACACGGTGATCAAGCTCAACGGTTCGCAGCCGATCGTTTTTGCCAAATCGATCCTCTTGACGGTCGCGGTGACTACCGTCGCCTGGGTCGCGGCCACGATCTTTACCAAGCCCGAGCCCGATTCCAAGCTTCTCGAATTCTATCGGCGGGTGCGGCCGGGGGTTTTCGGCTGGAAGCACATCGCCGAGCAGGCGCCGGAAATCCCCGCCACCCACGAGGGTTGGTATAATCTGCTCGACTGGCTGCTCGGCTGCCTGATGGTTTACATGGCGCTGTTCGGCATCGGCAAACTGGTTCTCGGCGCAACGGGAATGGGGCTTCTGTTCCTGGCGATTTCCGCAGCCTCGGGCTACGCCATCTATTGGGACTTCTCGCGCCGGGGGTGGGAGAAGCTGGCTTGAGGGATTAGGGCTTGGGGATCAGCGGTTGGGGTCCAGTAGATGCGGCGCCAGCAGCGTCAAGCTTTTTCCGCTTATCCCTGATCGCCCGCCCCTAACCGGTTGCTGAAGAACCCCCGACGCTGTCATCCTGAGGAGCTGAAGGCGACGAAGGATCCCTGTGTTTGCCTGATTCCACAAATGCCGGGATTCTTCGCGGACTCTACCCTGAGCGAAATGCAAAGGATCCTTCGCGCCACCCAGGATGACAAGCGAAGGGCTCAGAATGACAATGACATCGGGTTTTTCAGCAGCCTGCTGACTCCTGTGCCCATGCGGATCACGGAACGAGAGAACCCGGCCTTTGCTTCCCTCGACACGAAAACCACCCGGGAGATTCTGCGCCTCATCGCGCGTGAAGACGCCCGGGTGCCGGCTGCTGTGCGCAAGGTGCTGCCACAGATTGCACGCGCCGTGGATTTAATCGTCGAGGCCTTGTCGATGGGAGGGCGGCTGGTCTATCTGGGCGCGGGAACGAGCGGCCGGCTGGGCGTCCTCGACGCCGCCGAGTGCCTCCCGACGTTCGGGACAGACCGTGTTATTGGGGTCATGGCGGGAGGGCCAAGTGCCATGTTTCGTCCGAGCGAAGGCGCCGAGGACAATGCGGCGCAGGCCGTTGGCGACTTGCGCAAGATCAAGCTCACATCGCGCGACGTGCTGGTGGGGATTTCGGCGAGCGGAGACACTGCGTATGTGTTGGGGGGCTTGCGGTACGCGCGCCGAATAGGCGCCTCGACCGTCGCCGTCACCTGCAACCCCAAAACTCCGATTGAGCAGAGCGCCGACGTTTCGATTGTGCCGGTCGTCGGGCCGGAGGTCCTCGCCGGTTCAACACGCATGAAGGCCGGGACGGCCCAAAAGCTGGTTCTCAATATGCTCTCGACCGCGAGCATGGTTCGCTGGGGCCGCGTGCTTTCCAACTGGATGATTAACGTCCAGCTCACCAATCGCAAGCTTCGCGGGCGCGGATGCGCTATCCTGATGAAGGCCTGCGGAGTGAGCCGGGCGCGTGCCGCACGCGCGCTAGATGAGTCCGGAGGGAAATTGCCCGTGGCAGTGCTGATGCTCACGAAGGGTGTCTCCCGCGACGAGGCGGCGGCGATGTTGAACCGGGGGCCGAGTATCGCAGCGGTGTTGCGCGCCGCCCAGGCCGGGCGCCACACTAGGTAGTGTGGCCCATCCGAGCGGCGGAGGCCGGGCGAAAGCCCGGCGCCAGAGAGGGGGCGAGCCATGAAAGCGACCAAAGCGATTCTCGCCGGAATGATCTACACGCCCACGGAGGAGATCGAAAACAGCGTCATCCTCATCGAAGGCCACCGCATCGCCAAGGTGGGCCCGAAAGAGCGCGTCAAGATCCCCCCGGGAACGCCGGTCATTGATAACTCCGACCGGCTCGTGGTCCCAGGTTTTATCGATTTGCACATTCACGGGGCGGCGGGCCACGACCTGATGGAAGGATCGGTCGAATGCCTCTCCGCGGTCTCCGCCTATCTGGCCCGGCATGGAACAACTTCCTTTCTTGCCACTACGGTGACGGCCAGCCTGGAGCGCACCCTGCACGCCGCCAGCGGCATCGCCGGCATCATTAAGAGCGGGGGCGGCGCGCATGAGAAGCTTCCCGGCGCGCAGCCGTTGGGGATTCATTTTGAGGGTCCTTTCATCAACGTCAAAAAGCGGGGCGCACATCCCGCCTCGCAGATTCGCAAGCCCTCGGTCGAAATTCTCCAGCGCCTCCTCGGAGCGGCGGAAGGTACGGCCAGAATCTTCACCCTCGCCCCGGAACTGGATGGCGCGCTCACGGTTCTGGAGGCCGCGCGCAGCCAGGGGTTGCGGGTGGGCCTCGGGCACTCGAACGCCACCCACGAAGAAGCTGAACGCGCCATTGCCGCCGGCGCCGCCCACGCCGTCCACATGTACAACGCGATGAGGCCCTTTATGCACCGTGACTCGGGGATTATCGGCGCCGTTCTGGTGGATGACCGGATCACCGCCGAACTGATCTGCGACGGCATCCACGTCGAGCAGCCCGCCATCCGCTTGCTGGTGAAAGCCAAAGGACTCGAACGGCTCATCCTGGTGAGCGACAGCCTGAGCGGGGCCGGGATGCCTGATGGCAATTATCGCCTCGGCAACTTCACCGTCCACGTGGCCGGGGGTGTCTCGCGGACTGTGGAAGGCAACCTCGCGGGAAGCACGCTCACGCTCGACGCCGCGGTTCGCAATCTGGCCAGCTTCACAGGATTGAGCTACCGGGAGTGCCTGCCCTGCGCGTCGCTGAATCCCGCCAGGCTGCTCGGACTCGAAAAGCAAAAGGGCGTCATCACCGCCGGCGCGGACGCCGATCTGGCGGTTCTCGATAAGAACCACCATGTGACGCAAACCTATGTGCGAGGCCGACCGGTCCTCTGAAAATTGAGCCAGTGAATCAGTGAGTCAGTGAATCATTGCAAAGAAGACGCCAAGACCTCGAGCGAGTCATATGGGAAACCCGACCATCCAGTTGAAACAGCGCGCAAAGCAATTTGCCCTTTGATTGATCAAGACGTTTCGATTGCTCCCAAGAAGCGAAGAGGCGCGTATCGTCGGAAGACAGCTATTACGGTCAGGGACATCGATGGCAGCGAATTACCGGACCGTGTGCCGAGCCCGGTCAAAAGCTGAATTCGTTGCTAAGATAGGTGTGGTTATGGAAGAAGCCGACGAGACCGTGTTCTGGTTGGAACTCCTGGTCGAGAGTGACATCGTTAAACCGGGGACTGTGGCAGAACTCCTGAGAGAGGCAAATGAGCTTCTGGCTAGATTTGCTGCATCGCAGAGGACAGCCAGGTCAGCCATCACGTTAGCAAATCAATGATTCACTGACTCACTGATTCAGTCTTTCAATGGAAAAGTTCCTTATCGAAGGCGGGGTTCCTCTGGAAGGTCGCATCACGGTGAGTGGCGCGAAGAATGCCGCTTTGCCGGCGATGGCCGCGGCGCTGCTGACCGACGAGCGCGTCATTCTGCGCAACGTCCCACGCGTCCGTGATATCAGCACCATGCGCAGCCTGATCGACGAGATGGGCGCAGACTCTTCCATCGCTCATGAAGCATACGGCAATCGCCTCGACATCCAGGCGACCAAGCTGCTGAACCCTGTCGCCCCTTACGAACTTGTGAAGCAGATGCGCGCCTCGGTCCTAGTGCTGGGTCCCTTAGTGGCGCGTTTTGGGTACGCGCGCGTCTCCCTGCCCGGCGGATGCGCCATTGGCGCCCGTCCCATTAACCTGCACTTGAAGGGTCTGGAAGCCCTCGGCGCGCGGGTGACACTCGAGCACGGCTACATGGAAGCGCGCGCCGACCGGCTGCGCGGCACCACCTTCTCTTTCGATCCTATCACGGTGACCGGCACAGAAAACCTGATGATGGCGGCCGTGCTGGCCGAGGGCGAAACCGTCCTGGAGAACGCCGCGCGCGAGCCCGAAATCCCCGACCTCGCGGCCCTCCTCAACAAAATGGGCGCCGCAGTGGAAGGAGCAGGAACCCCAACCATTCGCATTCGCGGCGTCTCGCGCCTGCACGCCGCCGACCACTCGATCATTCCCGATCGGGTCGAGGCAGGGACGTTTCTGATCGCCGCTGCCATTACCGGAGGCCACCTGAGGGTCGAGCGGGCAGAACCCATGCACCTGGCGGCCGTGATCGCCAAGCTCGAGGAGGATGGCGTCCCAATACGCATCGCCAATGCGGGCGAAACCGAAGTGCGGCCTGCCGTTCGGCTCAGGCCCGCGGACGTCTGCACCCAGGAATACCCCGGCTTCGCCACAGACATGCAGGCGCAATACATGGCGTTGATGACCCAGGCCGAGGGAACGTCCGTGATCACCGAAACGATCTTCGAAAATCGCTTTCTGCACGCTCTGGAGTTGATGCGCTTGGGGGCGGACATCACGCTGGAAGGACAGCGTGCGGTCGTGCGAGGCAAGACTCGCCTGACGGGCGCCAACGTGCAAGCCTCCGACCTTCGCGCCAGTGCGTCGCTGGTGCTTGCCGCGCTCGCCGCCGAGGGCGAGACCCTCATCGACCGCGTTTATCACATCGACCGCGGGTACGAGCGGATCGAGGAGAAACTGGTTCGGGTGGGGGCCAAGATCCGCAGAGTTTCAGAATAGACCGTGCCCTCGCAGGTTGCTGAAAAATCCCCGACGCTGTCAACCTGAGGAGCTGAAGGCGACGAAGGATCTCTGTATTTGCCCGATTCTATGAATGCCGGAATTCTGCGCTCAGAATGACAACGACATGGTGCTTTCCAGCAACCTGCCAGGTCCATTGAACCGTTGATCCCTCGAAGAAGAACCTTGCGGAATGCACCCGAGCCCCGGCGGATTCACCCTTCCCGTCGGCATGGATCAAGAGAGGCGTGGGATCCGCAATTCAATTCCTTCAGCGCAGCGCCGTCGTGATGCTGGCCAGAACAACCAGGAAGACCCCCGAAGAAATGAGGACGTATCTATAGTCGCGCTCGATCCCGAAGGCCACGATGGCAGCCAGGACGCGAAGGACGGGTGTTAACAGCAGGAGCAGAATTCCCAGCTCGGCGATTCCCAGGGGATCGAATTGAAATACTTTCCCGAGCAGGGTGCCGGGGGCAAAACCCCCCGTCGGTGATCCAGCGCCGCCCCGGAAAAGCGCCAACGCAACTCCTAGCGCCATGATCAGCGTCGAGAGCATCGAGCCGTAGCGCAGCACAACAGCGATGGCGTTCTGGGCTTTCTCCTCCGTCTCTTGTCTCAGCATGCGAGTGGATCCTTTGCCGTTTGGCTTCTCCCCGGACTCCCGGGATCACAACGCGGCGACACCCTTCCGCCTTCTGTCAGCGAGGGAATCCTCCATGCGACGCTTTCCAAACCATAATCACCGCGAAATAGAACACGATGACGGAGAAGGCCACGATCAGCCAGCGGCTAGGCGTGTGACGCATCAGGTGCGCTCCGAGCGAGGCGCCAAGAAAAACTCCCACTGCGGTAGGCGCCGTGATAACCGGCCGCATGTCGCCGCGCGCATAGTAGATGAACGCGCTCGCCGCCGCCGTAACCCCGATGGTGAAGTTAGAAGTCGCCGTCGCCACTTTGAACGGAATGCCCATCATCAGGTACATGAGCGGCACTTTCACAACGCCCCCGCCCACACCCAGCATGCCCGAAATCATGCCTGCCCCCGCCGAACCCACCATCCCGACGGGCAAACGCTTGACCGTGTAGGTTTGAGGCCCGTCACCCGTTGGCTTTTCAGGGCGAAAGGCTCGCCGCAGCATGCTTGAACCCGCATAGGTCAGCAGTCCCGCAAAGAGGATCGCCAGCGCTTCCCGACTCAGCAGCCCCGCGACCACTGACCCACCGATGGCGCCGATAGTTGTGGTCAGTTCCAGCGTCATGCCCAGGCGGATATCGCTCAGACGCTGCTCCACGTAGCGGGCAGCGGCGCCGCTCGAGGTGGCGATCACACAGCAGAGACTCGTGGCAATCGCCTGATGGATCGGCACGCCCAACACCAGCGTCAGCACCGGCGTGGTAATCAGCCCGCCGCCGATGCCCAGCATCGAGCCTGCTCCTCCGGCAAACGCGCCGAGGACCAGCAATTCCGCGAGCCGGAGCCACGTGAGGTCCATGTTGCTTCCGAGGCGAATCCGATCCAACAGGCGGGTATTCTACCGCCAGCGAACCACCGGGTGGCAGTAATTTTGCCAACAATATCGACGCAGTCTGAGATGCGCGTTTCTTGCTTCGATGTCACAGATGGACGCATTCGGCGGCCGAGTAAGATCTAGCGAAACGCCCACCCAGCGGGCGACTTTCCGACTAAGAGGTATCGGCTCAAGTGGGAAGGGCGGGGTGAACACCGCAGACCCACCGTGTTGACGCTCCGAATTTGCAATGGGGAGAAAAACGAAACGGGCGGGACCAGGATTCGAGTCTGGTCGCCGCCCGCCGTTCAAGACTTCTCTTGCAAGTGCCTTAGTCGCAGCTATAGCCAGAGGGCGGTTCGTAAACACTCGCCAGCCCCAGCTCTTCCACCGCGATCACGTTCAGCGCGCAGCCCGCCGCGTTCGACGCCGCCCCGGCCGCCTCGGCCGCCGCCGTCGCCTCATTCGCCGCCGCCGTGGCACTGGCCGCTGTCGCGGTCGCCGCCGCCGCCGCATCCCGCGCGTCGCCAGCCCGCGAAATCGCGACGCCACCCATCACCGACGATACCGCACTGCCGGCAACCGATCCGACTTGCAGAGCGGTTGCGCCGCTGATCGAGGCTGCTCCTGACCCCGCGCCTTGCGGCGCCCGCGCTTCGCGCGCCTTTAGCGTGATGGTCTTCCCCTTGATCACTTCCACCGCCGGGCCGTTCCCTTCCACCCGCAGCTTCCCTTCCTTCGCCGTCACCACCACCGCCCCGTTCACCATCGCAATCTCGCCCAGCGTCTTATAGCCGCCCGTCGGCGCCACCGTCACCGTACCCACCTTCACCCGCAGGCTCACCCCCGCCTGCCCTTGGTACAGCGACACATTCCCCTGCCCCAGCAGCACCGTCACCTCCACGCCTTCCCGCAGGAACGACGCCACCGTCTCCCGGCCAAACACCAACCGGCTGCCTCGCCCCACCGCCACCACCGCCGCCCCTTCGCGTACCTGCAGGCTGTCGCCGCTGAACACCGTCGTGTTCGGCACCAAGGCTTGCCCGCCCATCGTCGCGTTCATGCTCCCGGCCACCGAGCCGATGATCGCCGACCCCGCCCACACGGGCGCCACCGCCACCAACATCCCCGCCAGAATCAAAAGCGCCGTCCGCATCCTCTTGTTCATGACCCTACTCCTCCCTGGTGTTTGCTGGGCTCCTTGCGCCCGACCTCATGGTCTGCCCTGGATTCCAGGCCCAAGTCGCGCCAGATGCTACAAGAACGCCCCAGCGAATGTCAAGCATCTTTTTCAAGAATCTAACATTGGAATTCCTCGGAACGTCAACCCCCGCGCAGGCTCAAGAAGGCGCATTGAGCCCAGGAGTTATGACCCTCTTTCGGCCAAGAAACTTGCATCCACGACGCTCAAGTAATCATCTCTTAGATTGTGAGAAGTGCCCCAAGGATGAGATGACGTGGTGGAGAAGAACTCAGAATGCGGGATGATCCATCGCAGACGCTTTCTGCTTGTTACCGGTGGAGTGGGCGCGGCACTGGTGACAAGAAGAATCGTTGACGCCGTCGAAGGTGAGCGCAGTGTCGCCACCCGTGGCAAAGGCTCAGCACGGCCTGTGCGCCTGATCGAATTCACTAACACGCGGGAAAGGAGAGGCATCGTGACCGTGCAAAAGGTTTTGAAAACTGACGAGGAATGGAAAAAGCAGTTGACCCCCGAGCAGTTCTACGCGACGCGCAGGAAGGGGACGGAACCTGCGTTCACCGGAAAGTACTGGAACAATCACGACAAGGGCATCTACCGCTGCGTTTGCTGCGGTAACGCGCTGTTCAGCTCCGACACCAAATTCGAGTCAGGGACGGGCTGGCCCAGTTTCTCGTCGCCCATCGCCGACGAGAACGTCCGCACTGAAACCGACGGGAGCTTCGGCATGGTGCGCACGGAAGTGCTGTGCGCGCGGTGTGACGCCCACCTGGGCCACGTCTTCGACGACGGCCCGCGCCCGACCGGCCTGAGGTACTGCATAAATTCCGCCGCTTTGAACTTCGAGAAAGCGGGTGACAAGTAAACCCGGAGGTGATCCGGCCGACGGCGCCGAGGGACGAGTCTTCGCAAACGCTTCCTGCAATGAATCCCCCGACGGGAGGCGGGGTGATTCCCCGCGTCAATCCACGTAGGCGATGCACTCGATCTCGACCGGCGACTCACCGGGCAGATCCTTCACCGCCACCGTTGAACGCGCCGGCGGATTGGTCGGAAAGAACGTCTGATAGACCTCGTTCATCGCCTTGAAGTCCGCAATGTTCACGAGGAATACGTTGCACTTCAGCACCTTGTCCATCGAAGACCCAGCCGCTTCGACGACGACCTTCAGATTCTCCAAGCACTGCCGAACTTGATTCTGGATTGGCCCGGGAACCACTTTGTGCGTGCGGGGATCATGCGCGCCCGCGCCGGAAACGAACAGCAGGTTCCCGAATTGTATCCCGGGGCTCAGAATAGTTGGGGGGGTGACCTCTTGCCCGGGCCGGGTGATAACCTTTTTTCCAAATTTTTCTTTCTTGGGCGCGGCCTGCCCCGGCACCGCAAGCACCATCGCGCCAGTAACAGCTCCGGCTTGCGCCACCGTCCCAGTCAGAAATCTGCGCCGGTTCGATTCCTTCATCATACACTCGTCCTCCCTTCGAAAGCGGAAATCAGGTGCAAACCCTACCATATCCCCTCCAGCGAAGAAAGAGCCTCCAGCCGTCACTCGGGAGGGCAAAATCACGATGCTTCATGCTTTTTGCTTGGGCAGGCAGGGCAAGTTTCGAACCGTCAGATAAGTGATTGAAACAACAAGGGATAATAGGGGCACATGCGCTCCAAAATATATCTTGACATTTTTGTACAGATTCGATATTTTGGCCTTGGCGCGTAGAAGCCGAAGGTCGATCGCAACCAAGCGCGTTGAGCTGCTTCTTGCGCCGCCACTTGTTGGAGGATCGATGTCCACTCCCCAAACTGAAATCGAAATCCTGGCGAACCAGGAATACAAGTATGGATTCGTGACAGAGGTTGAAACTGACGAAGCCCCGCCCGGTTTGAACGAAGATATTATCCGTTTGATTTCTGCCAAGAAAAATGAGCCGGCGTGGATGCTGGAATGGCGGCTGAAATCCTATCGTCACTGGCTCACCATGACGGAGCCGACCTGGCAGAATGTTCACTACCCGCCGATCGACTACCAGGCGGCCACCTACTATTCTGCCCCCAAGAAAGTGAAGCCGGGGGCCCAGACGGGCGAAGAGATCGACCCGGAACTGTTACGCACTTACGAAAAGCTGGGCATTCCGCTCAAGGAGCGCGAGCTGCTCGCGGGCGTGGCGGTCGATGCCGTGTTCGACAGCGTCTCCGTGGCCACAACCTTTAAGGAAAAGCTGAAGTCCCTGGGCATCATCTTCTGTTCGTTTTCGGAGGCCGTGCAGGAGCACCCGGAGCTGGTCAAGAAATACTTGGGCTCGGTGGTTCCCTACACCGACAACTTTTTTGCCACGCTCAACTCCGCGGTTTTCAGCGACGGATCGTTCTGTTACGTGCCCAAGGGCGTGCGCTGTCCGATGGAGCTTTCCACTTACTTCCGCATCAATGCCCGGAACACCGGCCAGTTCGAGCGCACTCTTATCATTGCCGACGAAGGCGCTTACGTGAGCTATCTGGAAGGCTGTACGGCCCCCATGCGCGATGAGAATCAGTTGCACGCCGCCGTGGTCGAGCTGATTGCCCACGACAACGCGCAGATCAAGTATTCGACGGTCCAGAACTGGTACCCGGGCGACAAGCAAGGCAAGGGGGGAATCTATAACTTCGTCACCAAGCGCGGCAAGTGTCTGGGCGTGAATTCCAAGATTTCCTGGACGCAGGTCGAGACGGGCTCGGCGATCACCTGGAAGTATCCGAGCTGCATTCTGCAAGGCGACAACTCGATTGGGGAGTTCTATTCCGTCGCGCTCACTACCAATTACCAGCAGGCCGACACGGGCACCAAGATGATCCACATCGGCAAGAACACCCGCAGCACGATTGTGTCGAAAGGCATCTCCGCGGGCCACGGGCAGAACACGTATCGCGGCATGGTGAAGATCCTGAAGGGCGCGACGGGCGCGCGGAACTACTCGCAGTGCGATTCGCTGCTGATCGGCGACAAGTGCGGCGCGCACACGTTCCCGTATCTCGAAGTGAAGAACTCGACCGCGCAGGTCGAGCACGAGGCGTCGACCTCGAAGATCGGCGAGGACCAGATCTTCTACTGCCGCCAGCGCGGCCTGTCGCTCGAAGACTCAATCTCGATGATCGTCAACGGCTTCTGCAAGCAGGTCTTCCGCGAGCTGCCCATGGAGTTTGCCGTCGAAGCGCAGAAACTGCTGGGCGTAAGCCTGGAAGGCAGCGTCGGCTAGCGCGAAACGATGACCGGAAGGCGCGGGTGGCGCCGACATCGTTTCTTTTTGTCAGCGAGAGAAGGCCCGGCTTGGAGTGGCAAGGCCAAGACGCCCGGTGAAGATTACTGAGTACTTCCGAACCGTACGAGGTAGGCCAGATCGCAAAATGATTTCCGACGAGTGGATTGAGCGCGTGAAGGCGAATCCCATCGCGCAGGTGGTGCAACGAGACGGCAGGATCCGCCGGTGGGGTCGCGTTCCTGAAGTGGGCAATCGAGTCCTTCGAGTCGTGCTCTTACCCGACGGCGAGACCGTGCACAACGCGTTCTTTGATCGGACGTTTCGAGAGGGCGAGAAATGACAATCCAGTATTTTGAAGAAACGGACACGCTCTACATCGTCCTGAAGCAGACCGAAGTGGCAGAGACGAGGGACTTGGACGAAAACACCCTGGTTGAATTCGATGCCGAGGGGAACCTGGTGAGCATGACCATCGAACATGCGCGAGAACGCGCCGACCTCGCAGATTTTTCCTATCGACAAGTTGCGCGTGTGAGGTCGGTGGCCTAGGAAGGTTCTCGCGGGTGGCGCAGAGATCGTTCTGAAGCTGTGAAGAAATGCTAAGCCTCACGCAGAGGCGCAAAGGTGCAAAGGGTTGCCCCACGGAAGTCCTTTGCGTTCTTCGCGGGCTTTGCGGGCTTTGCGCCTTTGCGTGAGAAGCCTTTGCCCTTTGACCGATTCTTTCACAGCTTCTGTTCGGTGTCTGCGAAGAACGAATGTGGCGCGAAACGATGAGTGATGAACGATGAACGGAAGACGCGGGTGGTGCAGAGATCGTTCTGAAGCTGTGAAGAAATGCCAAGCCTCAGCGAGAGACGCGAAGGCGCAAAGGGTTGGAGGTCTCGCTCTTCCAATTTCCAGTTTCAATTTTCCAATTTCGCTTTTCGATTCTCGAATTTCCAGTTTCCGTTGGCTGAAAGCTGATAGCTGACGGCGGATAACTCACAAGGGAGAATGAATGCTGAAGATCAAGAACCTACAGGCGCGAACGAATGGCAAAGAGATTCTTCGGGGCATTGACCTCGAAGTGAAGCTGGGCGAGGTGCACGCCATCATGGGGCCGAACGGCTCGGGGAAGAGCACGCTCGCGCAGGTGCTCGCCGGCCGCGAGGTCTATGAGGTGACGGGCGGCGAGGTGATTTACGAAGGGAGGAACCTGCTCGAGATGTCGCCGGAGGACCGCGCGCGGGCCGGCATCTTTCTGGCGTTTCAATATCCCGTGGAAATCCCCGGCGTCAGCAACATGTACTTTCTCCGCACCGCGCTGAACACGATCCGCAAGGGCCGCGGCCTCGAAGAAATCGACGCCATGGATTTCCTTGCCCTGGTGCGCAAGAAGATGAAGCTGCTGGATATAGACGAGGCGCTGATGAACCGCTCTGTTAACGAGGGCTTTTCGGGCGGTGAAAAGAAGCGCAACGAGATTTTCCAGATGGCGGTGCTGGAGCCCAAGCTGGCGATTCTCGATGAGACCGATTCCGGTCTCGACATCGACGCGCTGAAGGATGTCGGCCACGGCGTCAATTCGCTGCGCAGCCCGGAGCGATCCATCATCGTCGTGACGCACTATCAGCGGCTGCTTAATTACATCATCCCGGATTTTGTCCATGTGCTTTACAACGGGCGCATTGTCAAGTCCGGCAGGAAAGAGCTGGCGCTGGAACTCGAAAGCAAGGGCTACGGGTGGCTGGAGGAAGAAGAAGTTGCCACCGGACTCACGCTGTAGCGAGGCGCGGTCGCGCCGCTCGACGAGCGCCCAAACAAAGGACGCCGTCACGGACCGACGCCGGGGGGCGCTGTCCAGTACGGGGACGGGGTCTTGCGGAGCGGCGCGCGGCGAACGGACGCGAGGACCCGCATTTCAGTTGACCTTGCGGGCCTCAGCAGGAGGACACACTCATTGATGACTCCCGTTACGGATTACCTGGAAACATACCTGGCGGATTTCCAGTCGCGCGAGAATAGTTTCGCCGCAGGACCGGCGTGGCTCGCCGCGCTCCGCCGCGCCGCGATGCATCGCTTTGCGGAGCTGGGTTTTCCCACCTCGCGCGACGAAGCCTGGAAATACACCTCCGTGGCCCCGATTGCCAACGTCGCATTCCGGCCCCATGCCCGCCCCAGCGCAAGCCCCACCGCCGAATCCCTGGCCTGGTCGTGCTTCTTTGAACTCGATTGCCCGCGCCTGGTGTTTGTCAACGGGCATTACAGCCCCAGCCTGTCCTTTCTCGCCGGCCTGCCCAAGGAGGTCACCGCCACGCGGCTTTCGAAGGCGCTCGCCGCCGGCACTCCGGCCCTCGAACAGCACCTGGGCCGCTATGCCGATTACCAGAATCACGCTTTCGTCGCCCTCAATACGGCCCTCCTCGAGGACGGGGGGTTCATTGAAATCCCCAAAGGCACCGTGGTGGAAAAGCCGATTTACCTGATGTTCATCTCGGCCGCCGACACCGAGCCCACGGTTTCCTATCCTCGCACCTTGATCCTGGCGGGACGCGAGAGCCAGGCCACCTTCATCGAAGGGCACGTGGGTTGGGGCGCGGGCGTGTACTTCACGAACGCGGTCACAGAAATTGTGGCGGGTGAAAACGCCATTGTGGAGTACGCCAAGCTCCATCAGGAGGGCGCGACGACCTCGCACGTGGGCACCGTGCAAGTCGAGCAGCAGCGCAACAGCAATGTCGTGACGCATTCTTTCGCCTTCGGGGGGGCGCTCATCCGCGAGGATTGGAACGTGGTCCTGGATGGTGAGGGCGCGGAGGCGCAATTGAACGGCCTCTATCTGACCACCGGGAAGCAGCACATCGACCATCACACCACGCTCGATCACGCCCGGCCGCACGGCACGAGCCGCGAGCTTTACAAGGGGGTGCTGGACGGCCGGTCAACCGGCGTCTTCAACGGCCGCGTCATCGTGCGCAAGGACGCGCAGAAGACCGACTCCAAGCAGAGCAACAAGAACCTGCTCCTCTCCGAGGACGCGACGATCAACACCAAGCCGCAGCTCGAGATTTTCGCCGACGACGTGAAGTGCACGCACGGGGCCACCATCGGGCAGGTGGACCAGGAAGCGATCTTCTATCTCCGCTCGCGCGGCATTGGACACGAGGAAGCCCGCAAGATCCTGACCTTTGCTTTCGCCAACGAGGTCATCGGCCGCGTCAAGTTTGCGCCGCTCAGCGACCGCTTGCGCGATGCCCTTTTCCAGTCGCTGGCCAAAAGAGTCCTGCGAGAGGAGGCGTGATGGCTACCGCTCCGGAGGTTGCGAGGCCCGATGCCTCGGCCGCAGTCCGCCCGGGGTTCGACGTCGCCCGCGTGCGGGAAGACTTTCCCATTCTCAAGGAGAAAGTTCACGGCAAGCCGCTCGTCTATCTTGACAACGCCGCTACCAGCCAGAAGCCGCGCGCCGTGATCGAAGCCGAGCAGCGCTTCTACGAAAGCCTCTGCTCGAATATCCATCGCGGGGTGCACTGGCTCAGCGAGCAGGCCACGCAGGCTTACGAGGAAACGCGCCGCACGGTCCAGCGGTTTCTCAATGCCGCCGAGGCGCGGGAGATCATCTTCGTGCGGGGGACCACGGAGGCCATCAACCTGGTGGCCAGCACGCACGGCCGGCGGAACATTCAGGCCGGCGACGAGATCCTCATCTCCGGCATGGAACACCACTCCAACATTGTTCCCTGGCAGATGCTTTGCGAGGAGAAGGGGGCGAGGCTGCGAGTCGCGCCGGTCCTGGACAACGGCGAACTCGACCTGGCGGGCTTCGAAGGGCTGCTCAACCGGCGCACGCGCTTCGTCGCCGTGACGC
>Ga0073934_10002488_pt1 | contig 38066 bp, 44 predicted proteins | sample LarsenN4metaG_FD_76834 | JGI IMG/M metagenome (GOLD analysis project Ga0073934, IMG submission 76834) | Hot spring sediment bacterial and archeal communities from British Columbia, Canada, to study Microbial Dark Matter (Phase II) - Larsen... ... | reverse complement strand
TCACCCGGCCCGAGTCCGGCCGGTCCAGGCCGAAGATCGCCCGGCACAGCTCGGTCCGTCCTGCCCCGATCAGGCCGGCCATGCCGACGATCTCACCGGCACGGAGCGAGACGTTGACGCCGGCCAGCAGCGGAGCGCGGCTCAGAGACTCGACCCGAAGCAGTTCCTCACCCGGGGGAAGGGAAGTGCGCTGGTAGATGGCGCTCACCGCCCGGCCGACCATGTGCTGGATCAACTCCTCCCTGCTGAGCGTGGCCAAGGGTCCCGAGTGGACCGTCTCGCCGTCCCTCAAGACGGTGACACGGTCGCCGACCGAACGCAGCTCCTCAAGCCGGTGGGTGATGTAGATGACGCCCGCTCGGCGATCCTTGAGCGTCAGTACGATCCGGAACACCTCGGCCGCCTCCTTTTCCGACAGCGAAGACGTGGGCTCGTCGAAAATGAGGAGGCTCGTTCCATGCTGAATCGCGCGGCAAATCTCTACAAGTTGCTTCCCGGCGGGCGTGAGTTTCTCGACGCGGGCATGCGGATCGAGCGGGAAGCCATGGTCCTGGATCAGCCGTCCGGCTTCCCGGATCATGCGCCGGCGGTCGACAAATCCGGGCCCCATCCCCGGCAGCCGTCCCAAAAAGATGTTCTCGGCCACTGTCAGGTGGGGCGCAAGAAGAGATTCCTGGTGGACCATCGCGATGCCGTGCGCGGCGGCCTCGGCGGGGTTGGCAAAGCGGACCGACTGTCCGTTCCAGACGATCTCCCCTTCGTCGGCCGGGATCATTCCAGCTACGATTTTCATCAGCGTGGACTTCCCCGCGCCGTTCTCGCCCATGAGCAGGTGGACTTCGCCACGGTCCACCGAGAGGTTGCCACTTTGCAGCGCCGTGATTCCCCCGAATCGTTTGCGGATTCCCCTCAGTTCCAACAGCATGACGAAGAGACTCAGTTTACACGATTTCGAAATACGCCCTCGGGCCGGGCTGAGCTATCATGGGTCGAGAGCAGTGGGAGCTCAAAGAATGTTACAGACAAGAATCCTCGTCGTTTGCTTGTTCGCTCTTTTCTCTTCGATGGCCGCCGCCCAGGAAGTGCGCGCGTCCGTCACGGGAACCGTCACCGATCCCCAGGGGGCGCCGATTCCGGGTGTCGCCGTGGTCGCCACCAACCTCGCCACCAACGCCACTATCGCGCAGGAAACCAACGAAAACGGGCTGTATCTGGCGCCGTTCCTCCAGCCGGGAACCTACCGCATCAGCGCGGAGAAGTCCGGGTTTAAGCGCTTCGTCCGAGACGGTATCGTCCTCCAGGCGCAGGACCGCGCCCGCGTCGACATCACGCTCGAAATCGGTGAGCTGACCCAGAGCGTCAACGTCAGCGCCGACGTGTCACTGCTTCAGACGGAAACCGCGTCGCGGTCACAGATCATCGCCAACGAACTGATCGCCCAGGTTCCCACCCAGGGCCGCAACCCGTTCCAGATCGCCTGGGCGGCGCCGGGGGTCATCAAAACCGGCGGCTGGCGCTACCTGCGCTCCTTCGATATCGCTGGAACTTCCAATTTCGCCGTCAACGGCGGGCGAAACCGCGAAAACGAAGTGTTGCTCGACGGGATCTCTAACGTCCGTGGCAACCGCACGGTTATCCATGTGCCGACAATGGAATCCGTGCAGGAGTTCAAGGTCAACACGAATACGTATGACGCCCAGTATGGCCGCACGGGCGGAGGCGTGGTCTCGATCGTGACCAAATCCGGCGGCAACAGTTTCCACGGCACCGCCTTCGAGTACTTCCAGGCTGAGGAGTTGAACGCCAACCAGACCGAACTCAATCGCAACGGGACCCCGAAGCCGCCGAACAACATCAACACGTTCGGTTTACAGGCGAGCGGGCCGGTCTGGATTCCGAAGGTGTTTGACGGCCGCAACCGGCTGTTCTGGCTGATCTCCTACGAGGGCATGCGACAGCGGTCGGCGGATCCCGGCGTTCGCACCTTCCCGCTGGCCGAATGGCGCCAGGGTGACTTTTCGACTCTCCGCAACGCCCAGAACCAGTTGGTGACGGTGCATGATCCGCTGACGACCCAGGCGGACGGTACGCGGCAGCCGTTTGCGGGAAACCGGATTCCAGCCAACCGCCTGAGCCCGATCGCGCTCGAAGTGATGAAGTTCTATCCGTTGCCGAATTCACCTGGCGACGGCCCCGCGCGGATCAACAACTACATCTTCCCGTCGCGCTGGATCGGCGATATGAACCAGTGGATAGGTCGGCTGGACTGGGCGATCAACTCTCGCAACAACTTCTATTTCCGCTACGGCCAGAATCCCTTCTCCGAGTTCCGCGGCTTGGTGTTTGTCAACAACCCGAGCGAGGCCAACCCGGCGGAGCCCACCGGCAACGCGCCTTTGATCCGCAACGGACGGAACTGGACCTTTGACTGGACCTCGACCTTCTCACCCCGGTTCACCTTCAACCTGCGCTCGGGACTGGCGCGCTGGGAGGAAAGCACCGGCAACAGTTTCGGCGCCAACTTCGATCCTCGCCGTCTCGGCTTCTCCGACGCCCTCGTGTCACAGTTCACCCGTCTCCAGTTTCCGCAGTTCATCCTCGGAACCTACAGCCAGGCGGGCTCGGGAAGCCTGCTCAGCGTCGGAACCAATGACTCCTATACCGTGCAGCCCAACGCCAATCTCGCCATGGGCCGGCACCTGCTGAAGTTCGGAGCCGAAGGCCGGCGCTATAACGACAACTCGAACAATCCGGGCCTCGCCTCCGGTTTCTACAACTTCGGACGGAACTGGACCCAGGCCCGTGCGCTGACTCCGGATGCGACGTCGGGCAACGAGTTCGCCACGTTCCTGCTCGGCTATCCGTCGAGCGGCGGCGCCGACCGCAACATCGACCCGGCGCAGCGCAACCACTACTTTGCTCTGTTCTTCCAGGACGACTTCAAACTGTCGCAGAAGATCACGATCAACATGGGCCTGCGGTGGGACTACGAGACACCGGCGACGGAGCGCTTCGACCGTCAATTGGGACAGTTTCTCTTTGACGCTCCCAGTCCGATTGCGAATCGCGTGCAGGGCCTCAATCTTCGCGGACAGGTGGGTTTCGCCAACGTCGGCGGCGCCCCCCGCGGCGCCTTTGCGCCGGACCGGAATAATTTCCAGCCGCGGATCGGCGTTGCCTATCGCGTCGGTTCGAAGTACGTCGTGCGCGGAGGCTACGGGCTCTACTACCTGGGCCAGAACGAGCGCGGCTCCCAGCAGGGCTTCAGCCAGCGGACCAACGTCATCGCCAGTACGGACGGGAACCTGACGCCAGCCGTGACGTTGGCGAATCCGTTCGCCAACCAGCTCGGCGGCCGGCTGCTGTCCGCTGTAGGTTCGTCCGAGGGGGCGGCCAGCTTTCTTGGACAAGGGTTGACGGTAAACTACTTTAACCGGCCGCTGCCGTACTCGCATCAATATTCCTTCGACATCGAACGGGAACTGCCCGGCAACATGGTCGCTGAAATAGGCTATGTCGGCAATCTCACCAGAAAACTCCCCGTCGGTGTGAGCGCCAGTTTCATCCCCGCCAGCCAGCTGAACCGGTTCCTTCCCAATGGAAACGTCGACACGGCCTACTACACGACCGCGGTCCCCAATCCGCTTGCGGGTCTGATTCCTCAGAACGCCGCGCTGAACGGTCCGACAACACCCCGCCAGAACCTGCTGGTTCCGTACCCGCAGTACTCCGGAATCAGCTTGCAGAACGTTCCCATCGGCCGGCAGCGCCATGACGGATTCCAGGCCAAGCTGACCAAGCGCATGTCGAACGGACTGACTTTCCTGGCCAGCTACGGCGCCATCAAGACTCTGGAACAGGTGAACCTGCTCAACGCCCAGGATTTTTCTTTGGGCGATCCAGCCGTGACCCCGCTTGAGAAACGTTCGGCAACCCAGATCGACATTCCGCAAAAGTTCACTATCGCCGGCGTCTACGACCTGCCGTTCGGGAAGGGCCGGCCGTGGGGATCGAATTGGGCGGCGCCGCTCAACTTTGCTCTTGGCGGTTGGCAGTTGAACTGGAACATCACGTATCAGAGCGGGTGGGCGATCGACTACCCGAACGCGAAACAGGTCACCGCGGGAAGCGCCAAGCTGAGCGGATCGGAACAGACACGCGACCGGTGGTTCAACACGTCGCTTTGGAACGACCCGGCCACGGGACGGCCCGTCCGGGCGCAACAGCCGTTCACTCTGAGGGACTTCCCGACACGCTTCGGCGATGTCCGCGTTCCGGGCTACGAAAACTGGGATATTTCGGCGTCGAAGAACTTCCCGATTCACGAGCAGATCCGGGCGCAGTTCCGGTTCGAGATGGTCAACGCCTTCAACCGGCCGTGGTTCACCGACCTGATCGCGGGCGGAACCGATGTCACCAACGCCAATTTCGGCCGCCTGAACTTCGTGCAAGGCAACTTGCCCCGGTTCATCAAGCTCGGCCTTCACATGTACTGGTAAGACGCTGTTCTGAAGAGACTAGGTGTCAATACCTTTTCGCAACCCGAGCCGGGCTGCGAGGCTGAGCACACGCGGGCGCATGCTAGTAGACGACGTTCGGGTCGTCCTCTTCCAGGTCGTCCATAGGACAAACGTAGACGATCTCCGCACCGAAGAGATCGCGCGCCTGCTCGGCGCGCGCCAGGACGGGGTCGGGCGCGTAGCCGGGGTACGGCAGATCGTTGAGGCGCATCGTCGCCATGGCGCGAGTGAGGTCGCGCCGCACGCGTGCGCGCCAGTCGGGAGCCGGTACGGGCTCGGCATCCTCCTCGGGGCGCCATCCGTTGTCGAGGACGAAGCGGATGCCGTCGAGAACAATGATTGCCCGCGGTTGTCGTGCCATGATTCCACTCTGTCACCCCACCTCGTCCGGTGTCTAGGGCGCCTTCGGTCAGCCATGCGGATCGGCGCTCCAAGGGCTGGTCCGCTGGCACAAAAAAGGTCACGAGCACGAGAAGCGTGGCCCTTGCGCACATTAGTTCCGATAACAGATACTAACCGAGCCGGGCCGGGGCCAGCGCCTGCTGATCTCCCGGTTCTTGCGCGGCGGCCGCGGCGGCAGCTGAAGCGCGCTTGGCCCAGCGGGCCCTGCCTGCGCGTTTGGCCCTCTCGATCCGCTGTTCTGGGGTCATCTTCGCTGCTACCTTTTTGCCGCCGATGGAGCCGGCTTTGCGGAAAGCCGCCCGATCGGCCTTAGTGAGCCTCAAATCGTTCACCGCTTCGGATTCTACTTCAAATTCTTGACGCTGAGCAAGAGTTTTTTTCTCTGATCCTGTGGCCTTAGCATCGAATTCCGCCAGTGGACTGGTGGAATTCCATTCCGATGGCCCCACTGGACTGGTGGCTTGACCACCAGCGGACTGGCGGTTTTCGGCCGGCATATAAGGAAGAGACAGAAGGGAGAAGCCTACTACCGTCGACTTGTCGGTATGTCGGTGTTCTTTGCCTACCGACTCGCTCAGAAACACTGCTCTCGATGCGATGACATCGTGGACGACCGAGAGCAACGCGGCCTTCCTACCTTCCTCCACAGCCTCGAGTTCTGCGTCGACCGCGGCTACGATCCGCTCACGCGCCTCGGTCAAGGTGCGCCGCCACGCGAGCGGCGGCGGAGCCAGGTGAGCCAACGCAAGGGATTTCAGGGTAGACGCGCCATCGCCCCCGAGCGCATCCGCCCTCCCGAGCTCTCGCCAGGACCCGCCACTCCAGGTCCAAAGAATCCATGTGTCCGGATACCTGTGTCGGCGCCATCCGGACGGCGCCCCAACAGCCGGGACGTATTCGAGCAGCAAGGGCCGGTCCGGCCAGCCCGGCAGTCGCATCTGTTGCTCATCGACCAGGTCGCCGGGGCGAAAAAACCGACCCTCCCAGGCAAACGCGTCCCCGCGATTCGCGAGGACCTTCTCGATCAGCTTGCAGAAGCCTCGCGACTGACGACCTCCCGATCGTGGCAACCGGATTTGCATTTTCCACAGGAATTAATAACAATTCTCCCGTCCTGCGCTCCTGAAACAATAGGCGCAGACGAGGGGGACACTCTCGTGTGAGTTCAGTTCGTACGGTTCCGTGTGAGTTCAGTTCGTACCGTACCGTTTTGACGCCGGTTCACCACTGGCGGGCCATCCGCTCGCCGGTCCGCAGTCTGCGCCGGGGGGTGATGCGCGCGTATATCGTCGTGTTTCGGACGTCCCTGTGGCCCAGGTGGTCCTGGACGTCCTCTAAGCCCAGATCATGCTCGAAGAGCTGAGTCCCGCAAGAGTGGCGCAGGCAATGGAAGTGCCGCTTCTCGGTAGGAAGGCCAGCACGGTCACCGTAGTACTTCATGAGCTGGTCCAGGCGCGATCGACTGATTCTTTTCGCGTGCCGGCTCAAGAAAATAGGCCCAACTCCGCGGCCGCGCCGGCGGAGCCATGCTCGCAAGGCGACCAATTCCCTGTCCGTCAGGAGATATTCCCCGGAAACGCCATTCTTGACGCGGGTCACAAACAGACGCCTGGCGTCGAGACGCAAGTGGTGCATTTCGAGTCGGCCAACCTCGCTGGCTCGCAGGCCGCGATGATATGCCACTTCGAAAAGCGCCAAGTCCCGCGCGCTCCCTTCGGCGCGAATGACGCCAAAAAGCCTGTCGAGTTCCTCGCCAGTGAGGTACTGAATTGTGTCCCTGCGCCGGCGTTTTTTTGGTCTGGGATCCGGGGGCGGGTCCGGCCGTTTCTCTAAGTTGTTGATTTTAAGCTTCTCCTCGAGCTGGACAGTATACGTATACTGTCCAGCTCACCGGTATCGACGTTCGTGGAATCAATCACTTAGACGACCTTATAGGGATGGTCGGCACGGCGTAATGTCCAATTGCCCACTACGTAAATCGACGGAAAAAGGGCCGACGGAAAGCCGGCCTCACGAAATGCCGGCCTATTTCGCGCCTGGCGGCCCCTGGCTGGCCTCAGACGAGGCGGATGGAGGTCGACTCCCTGACCGCTGGAAGGATGCCGCCGCGCGGCGCAGGTCGGGCAGAGGGCGGCCCTCCTGTATGAACCGCTGGATTGCTGCCGCGATTGCTTCCTTATCCGCAGGTGAGAGCCGCTGCGGGGGCGCCGGAGCGGCCGCCGGCGCCGCTGCCGGATGCACGGGGCGGTACTGCCGCGGCTCCCCCAGGAACTGGAGCACGAGAACCCATTCGCTCATCGGTGCAGCAGCCCCTGCCGGACCGCCCACATGGCTACCGCCAGGCGGTCGCTGGTGCCGGTCTTGGCCCTGATTGAGCGCAAGTGGTTCTTGACTGTCTCCTCGGAGATCGCCAGCGCCGTGGCGATCTCCTTGTTCCGCCGACCGTCGAGCAAGCAGCGGATCACCTGGTGCTCCCGCGGCGTGATGCGCTGTGGCGCCTGGCAAACCGGGCTCATACTCATAGCAGCCGCTCCCCGGTCTCAAGGTCAATGGCGGCGATCGTTTCGCCGTCCGGTCCGGACAGGAACAGGAACCCCGCCTCGTTGACGGACAGTTCACCGTCCGCGAGGACGACAGCGTCCGCGAACTCCGCCCGGACTTGGTCGATCGGCCGAACCGTTACGTGGAGGTTGGCGGGAATCGCCTCCAGGTCGCCGAGGGCGATCGAGTGGAGCGCCATGAAGAGGCGCTCCTCAGGCGTTACGTCGCTGCCCGCCGGCGGCAGGTCGCGGACGCGGATCTCCAGCTCGGCGTCGCAGTGGGGACAAGTGACGGTCAGACTCATCGGCGCACCACCGTGTACTTGTCGGTCACCAGGACGGCGCCGGGCACGTTCCCATGCTGGAGCGCCGGCTTGAGCAACGTCTTGCTGGGTTCCACGGTCACCTTGCAGAAGGCGCGCGGCACGGCGTCTGGATCCACGATCTCGACCGAGGCCGGGCAGCGCCGGAGCACGAAGGTGACGGTGTGGCCTTCGAGCCTTGTTAGGCCGCGGCCGGTCATGTAGGTGTTGAGGCGCGCCTTCAGGGACTCGATGCGCCGTTCGTACTGCGCCTGGCGCGCGGCCTGACGCGCTTTTTCCCGCTGTGCTCCCTCGGCGCGCTCCTCGCACCATCCCAGGTAGTCCGACCAGGCGTCGACCTTGTCGGCGTGAGCGTCGAGGTACTCGGCGATCAGCGCCTCGATCGCCTCCCGGGCCCGCGGATCCTCGACGACCTCGGCGGCGTCGAGGAGGATCCCCAGGTGCTCATCGAGCTGCCAGAGCGACTGGCGGCCCTCGAGCGCCAGCGCGGCCTCACGGCACCGGCCGAGCACGTCGTCGATGATGCCGTTCACGTCCGAGCGCTCGGCGTTCTCCTGGTCTAGATCGATGGAGGCGAGCAGCTCGGCGAGCTTGGCGTGCGCGACGGCGCGCTGAGCGGCGGCGGTACCGGGCCGTTCGCCGACGGCCGCGGCGATCGCCGCGGCGTCGGAGCGAATGTCCAGACCGGGGGCGGCCATCAGTGGACACCTCCGTTCGCGCGGGGCGCCGTTGCCTCGGCGCAGGTGAGCGCGGGAGTGGGAGCGGCGCCCGAGCGCCAGGTCTGGATCAGCACGGTGAGCGCGACGGCGCGGTAGTCCTCCGCCGACCAGGTGATCGTCATACCGTGGCTCGAGGCGGCGTAGGCGCGCGCCTCCTCGAGGCCGTCGATGGCGGCGCCCATCGCGGCGGCCACGGCCAGCGCGGCCGGGGACAGGCGCGGCGGCGGCTGCTGGGGTTGCGCCTGGTGCGGCGGCACGACGGCGGTTGCCGCAGCCGGGCGCACGGCCGGCACAGCCGCCGTCACTCGGGTCACTTCGAACCGTGACGTCTTGCCTTCCACACGTTTCATGATCCGGATCGGCTCACCGGGCTGCACCCCCGTCGCGCGGATCATCTCCGCCAGCGTCGGCGTCGCGAAGATGCGGCGATCGTCGGACGTCGAGAACATCACTTGCGGGCCGAACTGGCCGTCCACCTCGCGGCCGTCGGTGTAGCGCAACGCGACCACGACCGGCACGTTGGGCTCGAATTTGATCACTTGGCTCACTGCTTGTAACCTCCGGATTCAATCTCGATGCGCTCGTAGGCCCACTGGATCGCACGGTCCGCGTCAATGGGGTTGTTGTGCTTACGCTGCGCGACCAGGCGCGAACAGCGGAAGGCGGCCGACAGCAGCGCCCAGTGGTCGGCGTAGCCGAGCCGCCGGGCGAGTTCGTTGAGCTTGTCATGCTGGTGGTCGAACATCATTTCGTTCCCCTCACGCCCGCCTCGATGTGTGCGTCCAGGATGTCGAGCAGGCGCGCGAAGGTCGCGGCCGGCATCGTCACCATTTCGTCCGTCTGGGAGTCCCAGTGGCCGCAACTGCGGCAGTGCCAGCGGAAGTCCGAGAGGACTTCGCCGGCGACGCCACTGGGGCCGGCGTCGTCGATGCATTCAACCTGCTGAGAGCCGCACGCCAGACAGGCGTGGGCCAGGTAGGGCGCGTCGGCCACCTGGTGGAACCGCGCCAGGGCGGTGTCGATCAAGCCCGGCGACGCGGGTTCGATCGTAGCGAGCACCTGTAGAGACATTCAATCACCTCCGGGTATTCAGAACCGTGCCGTTACGACAAGCATAAGCGTGACATACTGCTATGTCAAGCATAAAATGACACAAACGGGGAAATCATTGTGTGGCGGTGAACCGCTATGCTAAGCACTATGGCGAGAAAGAATCCGCACGCTGTGGCTCTCGGCCGGAAGGGGGGTAAGGCGCGCGCCAGCACCCTTTCGCCGGAGCAGATATCGGCGATCAGTGCGAAGGCTGGAAAAGCGGGCGGCGCCGCCCGGGCCGCGGCGCTCACACCGGCGCAGCGCCGAGAGATCGCCCGGAAGGCGGCGGCGGCGCGGTGGGGGAAGTGACCGCTCCGCCTGGCGGGATGAAACAACGACGGCATTGGCTGCCCGGCGGTCCCGGGCAGAAACATCACGGGCATACCGTAGCCTCCTCCGGCAGGACGAGGGCCACATCGAATCCGCGATGCCGCCAATTGGCGCGGCAGGCCACTGCGTCGGCCAGTGCTTCCTTGAGCCCATACACCGTCGTGCGCGATGGCGTCTTGTCGAGAGGAGAAAGGATCTCAACGTCCCACCAGTCGCCGGCGAGCGTAGCCTTCTGGCCATCCGGCCCAGAGATCGTCAGTCGGAGATCGTCGTTGCTCCGGCTGACTTTCACGTAGTAGCTGCTCATGGCTCAAATATGCCATAGCAAGCGGTAGCAAGCAAGCATAAAATGCCACGAGGGCGAGAAAATTATTGTGCTACCGCTGGCATACAATACGGGAATGGAAAGGCCGAAGAAGAACCGGGCGGCCGTCGCGCTCGGCAAGCTGCGCGCGAAGAAGGGGGATATGGCGGAGGTCGCCAGGCTAGGCGGGAAAGCTCGCGCCAAGAAGATCGGCCAGAAGAAGGCGGGGGAGATAGCGGCAGAGGGCGGCGCCGCCCGCGCGGCTGCGCTCACACCCGAGCAACGCTCCGCAATCGCCCGGAAGGCGGCGGCGGCGCGGTGGGGTTCGAAATGAAACGAACGCTCCCGCCGCCGGCGGGATGACACAAAGACGGCATTGGCTGCCGGCGGTCCCGGACGCATGATGAAGGCGTGAAGGTCATCCGCATCCCCCAACGAGAGCGGCCCGTGGCCGCATGCCGCGAAGTGGTCGTCCAGGTCGGGCACGCCCGTCTGACTCTGACGGTCGAGGGCTATCTCGACCAGGCGCGGCCAGGCCCGCCGGCGCAGGTCGTGTCCATTCGGAACCGGAGGGAGCCATGACGTTCACCTGCCCGCGCTGCGACCTTACCAACCTGCCCAATCCGCACATCAGAGCCGACGACTGCCTGCGCGACCTCAATGCGCGCCTGGCGCGCATCCATCCGCGGTGCGACCCAATGCACCCGAAGCGCCGGATGCGGCTGGCGATCGAGAAGGCAGCGGTGAAGTATCATGTGTCGGTAGCCGAGGCCGAAGTCTCGCGCCGCCGCCAGGCGGTCGCCGCCCGCGCCGAGGCCATGCGCGAGCTGCGGGACGAAGGCTGGTCGCTGCTGAAGCTGGCCGCGTACTTCGAGTGCCATCACACGACGGTCCACCATCTGCTGAGGCGGAGTGGCCGGCCGGAGACGTCAGATGCCCGATCCCGATGAGCACATCGACTGGGAAACGCTGGAGATCTACGCGCTTGGCCGCGCCGACACGGCCACGGCGATGACGATCGAGGCGCACGTCGCCCTCTGCCCGGAGTGCGCCGAGGCACTCCGGGACGCAGACGACTTTGTCCGCGCGCTGCGGGCTGTGATGTTGGAGGGGCCGGACAAAGGGCCGGCGGGCTGGTGGCGGCGGCTGCTGGCGTTGTGGCGGCGGATCAGTAGCGGTAGCTGACCTCGAGCAGATCGCCTGCCTGAGGGACACAGCAAGAGAGGAACGTGATCACGTTTCCCGATGCCGTATAATCCACCGAGCTGCGCAACAGGATCCCGTTGCGCCAGACATGCAGAGAGACCGGCGGATTCGGGGTGAGCGCCGTCGTGAAGATGTGGTTGAGTCCGTCGATGACGCCGACCGGCAGCTCGTGATCCGAGAAGCGCACCATGCCAGATCCACCCCCGCCTGCGACGCCCGGCGGCCCTTGGCGCACTTGCGCGAGCGTGGCCGGCGAGGTCGTGGGCACCTGCCAGTACTCGGTGACGGGTGCCGCCGCCCCTAAGTAGCAGGTGACGACGTACGCAGGGGCGAGCCAGGGCGAGCTCGTGGGGATCCCCCCGACGGTGGGCTGGAGCGCGATGTCGACCACGCCCCCGCGGACCAGATAGCGGCGGGTGCCGGAGCTGACGCTGACTCCGTCAGCTGTGCGAAAACTGGGCCAGGTCAGCACGCACGTCCCATTTGCGGGCTGGTTGTTTGCGGCCCTCATCGTGTCGACAACGCGCGTGGGCGAGGCGACCGCGACCGCGACCGTGGCCGCGGTCGCGAGGAAAACAAGACGGTGTCGCATGGAGCTTTCTCTCGGCAGCAGCGGCCCGCCGGGCCGCTACCAGGGCCGGTAGTCGGTGATGTTGCCGATGTTCGGCCAGGTCGAGAACTTGAAGAGTGGCAGCACGCCGGACGGGAAGCCACTGGCGCAGCCGCCCGTTACGACGCCGTGACCGCCGCTTACGGTGCCGAGACCGTTGGAGCCGGTCTCGCAGAACACCAGCTTCGAATCCCCATCAGCGTAGACGTAGACGTCGCGCGCCGCCGACGAGTAGCGGTCGAAGATCACCCGGTTTGCGCAACCGTACCTCTTGCCGCCGTACGTCAGGCGTTGGGCGTTGTTCTCGGCGTCCGGGCACACCGTGAAGGTCGAGCTGCTGGCGGACTCGTAGTTGAACTTGAGTTCCGTGTCAGACGACGGCCAGGGCCCGCTGAGCTGGACCGATCCGGTGAAGGCGGAGTCCCACGAGACGGTGACCGAGTAAGTCGAGGTGTTCACTGTCGCGTTGTAGCTGGACTTGGGCTGCACGGCGCCGTTCTGGTCGTAGACGGCGACGCCGATCCAGCGGGAGCCAATGCCGTGCGTGGCGTTCGGGATCGTCACCGAGGTCTGGGCCGTGACGGATTGGGTGTGCTTCGTCATCGCGGTGGCCGAAGCGATGAGAGCAAGAGCGGCGAACAGGTTCAGCGTGGTTTTCACTGTTTTTTGTCCTTTCAGATGAAGCGCGCAGCGCGCGCGGGTTCGGGCAGCGGCAGAGGCCAGCCGAAGATGCAGACGTGATCGAATGCCCAGAAATTGATGACGGGCACGCCCTCATTGCGGGCGCGCAGGTATTCGCTCGTCCACGGGCAGCCGCCATTGAAAAGCGGCACGAGGTAGCGCACGTCCGCCCGCGGCCACGTGCCGGTGGTGACGGGGTAGCTCATCGCCCAACGCGCCTTGTCGTGATCGCGCGCGCCGGCGCCGAAGTCGAGCCCCTCAATCTTGAGCCGGTCGAACGGCGCCGTGGACGGATCCAAGATGCGTGGGTCGGTGTGCAGGTAATGGTTGAGCTGGCCGCCGAGCTGGTTCACACCGTAGGGTTCGGGATAGTTCACGTCGAGCGGCAGGAGCAGTTCGATGACCGCGCTCGGATACGTCGTTCGCACGTGGGAGGCGAGAGCGTTCATGTAGTCGAACAGGCGGTCGCGCAGAAAATCGGCGTCTTCGTAGCTGTTCACGCCCGGGTCGTCGTCCGCGGACATGAACTGCGCGAGCGCGCGGCCGAGCGCGGTCACCGCGGCCGCGGCGGTCTCGTCGTCGTAGAACGCCATGCCCTTGGTGTCGGAGGGATTCGAGCCGGGAAAATACCACCAGACGAACTCGCCGAGCTGCAGGTGCACGTCGATGCCGGCCGCGTCCATCAGGTCCGCGGTGTCGAGGAAAACGTCTCTGTGATAGGCGAGCACCTTGGAGACGAAGGAGCAGTGCGTCGTGACATTGGAGCCGAACCCCGTCGCGGTCTGCACGGCATCACCGTTCCAGTGCCGCGCCGCCCACACGTGGCCGCCGCCCGGATCGTCTGGGGGGTTGAGCAGCTCCATCGAATAGGCGAGCGTCAACTCCCGCCCGTCGGCCGCCGTCTCGGCGCACAGATCCGCGAGCCAATCGCGCGCGCCGCGGTTGATCGTGGGCGTCTGCGTCGGATCGATCACCCACAGGCCGGGCACGCCTCCGGAGTTGAGCGAACCGGTGATGGTGTAGTCTGTGTTGACCGGGCCCGGCTGCTCGCGCCAGGCGTCGAGGGTGAAAGTGTACGCCGCAGCGATCGCGCGGCACGTGATCGTGAGCACCGTACCGGAGACGTCGGCCCATACACCAGTGCTCGCGCCATTGATGAAGTACTTGAGGTGCTTGGCCACCTGCGCGGCTGTGTGTGCGGGGAATATCGAGCAGCCGAACACCTGGCCGCCGATGTCGACGAACACGGCGTCGCCAGAGGCGAGCGTCAACTCTGCGAGGTCGATTGAGGCAGACGGGAACGTATGCCCTTGGCGAACCCGCTGGTTCCACCAGAACACCGACACGTAGACGTTGCGCGGGCCTTGGAAGCCGAGGCGCTCGAGGTTCCAGTGCAGCCTCTGAGGCGAGAGTTTGTATCCGTGGTCAGTGCCGTAGTCGTTTGCCGGGCAGACTTCGCTGTACGTGACGTCCGGATCCGGCACATCAGACGGGACCGCAGCCTCGACGAAATCGAAGTAGCCGAAGTTGGCCGAGCTGGCCGCCTCCTTCGTCCGGAGCGTGAGCGTCACGCGGTGCGCGCCGGCGGCGACGCCGGATCGGACGAGTTGCCGCGTCACGACGGGCGAACTGGTCGCGAGGTACGAGGAGTACAGCGTCTCCGAGTCGCCGTCGAGCACCACGCCCCACTTGCCGCGATCGGTGTAGAGCGAGACGCCGATGTAGAGGTCGTGCGTGTGTTGGCAGTGGTACTCGATCGTGACCGAGTCGCCCACGGTCGAGGCGCGCTGAGCGAAGCCCCGGAAGTAGAAGCCGGCCTCGCGCGCCCAGCTCGCGCCGGCGTAGCTGCACCAGGCGTCGGCCGAGCCGATGCGGACGCTGCCGGGCCCGGCCACCTTCAGCGCCTTGTTGGCGCCGGTGACGGTCCAATTGCTGAACACGCACTCGAACTCGGTGGCCGAGTACTCGGCCCCGTCCGCGAGCGCCGGGGCGAAGGTGAGCCACAGTTGCCGCAGGCTCGTCAGACCGAGCGCCGAGAAGTCGAGCGAGATCGACCAGGTGGCGGCCGAGCTGCCGCCCGTGAGAGCCTCGCTCGATGCCGTGGCGGTGAGCGTGGCGGTCTTGGACTGCGTATAGATGCGCAGCAGGTTGCCGTCGGCGCCGGCGGTCTTCGCGCGTATCGTGAGCACCGCGCCCGAGCGCGTGCATTCGATGCCGGTTGCGTCCATTCCCGCGCCGTTGATCTGCGATTCGAGCGCGGCGGCGACGTCGGCTGCGGTCTCGGTGCCCGCGGCAATGTAGTCGAACGCGTAATTGCGAAACCAGATGGTCACGCGGTCGTAGATCACCGCGAGCGGGAGCGTCGTGGCGATGGTGACCGTGGTCGCGGCTTTCGTCCATGTGCCGGCTGCCGGGGTGGGTGAGCTGAGATTGCTCCACAGCGAGACCGTGCCCGAGGTGCCGTCGCTCTTGATGTAGCTCAAGCTGCGGTACGGGATCGTCTCGAACTTGAGTGAGTCGAGCGTCGCGCACCCGGTGTATTGCGCGTCGAAGCTGAGCACGACGCCAGTGAAGTCGTCGTCAGGGAGATACTTCAGCCGCGGGTGCTCGAAGAAATTGTCACGGTCCCACAAAACGAGAACCGCGAAGTCGGCCGCGTCGCGGAAGACGCCCGACACCGTGAAGCCCGACGCGCTGGTCGAGTGCAAACTCGCCGCCGCGCCGCGGTCGTCGAAGCCGCGCAGGTGCATCGTGCGGTTCGGCTGGAGCTTTTGAATGGCCTCAGCCGCCACGGAGAGCCTCCCAGGCGGTCTCGACGCTGCGCCAGCGCGCAGGGTCGGCTCGTCCCTCCAGGAGCGCGGCCGCGTAGGCGTCCACGGCCGTCCGGAGCGCCGCGACGGCCACGGTGTCGACCGGCGCCGTGGTCGCTCGTGCGGTGGACTCGGGGGGCTGGTCAAGCCGCTCGCGGGCCGCGCGGGCCAAGCCGATGATCTGATCGAGCGGACACACCGGCCCCGGACAGGCTGTCGGCTTCAGCGCATTGTGCGGAACCACGGTCGTTCGGGAGATCTCGAAGGCGTACCGGCGCGCGATGTCGGCGATCAGCTCTGCGCTCGAGTGGATCATCTCATCGGTCCACGGTTGGCGTCCCGAGCCCTCGTGCTCGATGCCGATGGTCACCGTGTTCAGGTTCAGGCCAGGCCAAGCCCACGGATAATGTGCGCCGAGGATGGCGGATCCGGTGGCGCCGCAATGGAAGGCCGTGTCGGCCTCCTCAACATAGCGCTCGCGCCGGCCGTCGAGGCCGATGCCGTAGTGGGCGGCACTCGGCCCGCGGCCCTGGCGCGCAGCTTGGCCCGCGGCGAACCACGCCTTGGCGCTGCTAATTGTTGCATCCATCCGGTGGATCACGATCGCGCAGGGATGCAGTCCGCCGCGCCCTGGGCGCCAGTTGTCCGGGTGTGCCGGCGCCAGATGCAGGGGGTACGTCATAGGCCATCCTCACGGTTGAGCCGGCGCCAGGCAAAGGAGGCGGCGGGTCATAGGTAGATGGCGACGGAGAGGTCGGCGCCGGGGAAGGTGGTGCCGACAGTGACCAGGTCCAGCCGGATGTTGGTGTCTGCGGGGATCTGAGAAGCGGAGGCGAGCTGCGAGGCTGTCGCCTCGATGGCGGTGGAGCCAGAGGGGATCGTGAGGGCCATCCACTCCGTGGTGCCGACGAGCAACTGCACCGTCAGGTCCGCCCCGGACGGCGCGGTCTTCACGACCGCCTTGACGGCGACGGCCGACGCCGCGCGGCGCAGCGAGATACGCGAGGCCTGATCGGATCCGATTGAGAGCGTGCCGTCGACGGTGAGGTTGACCGCGGACTGGTACTGCTCGAGGGCTTGGCCTAGGTCGTGGAAACAGTACGTGTCGCGGAGCTGGCATGCCGACTCCATCGCCTCGTTACCGCCGCCGTCCACGGGGACCAGCTGGACCAGGAGCGTGCGTTGGCCGTGCCCCGCGAGGTCGAGGACGAACTCCGGGATCTGGGGCGGGTCCCAGCTGTCAATATTGGCCGGGCTCGTGTCGACGATGCGAAGCCAATCCGGCTCTTCAGTGATGAACCGTGTGCTCGAGTCTGGGGTTTCGATCCACTGTCCTTCGATCGTTATCGCCGTGGCAGTGTTCGAGGCGATCTTATACACGTGGCCGCGCCCCTTGCCGGCGAGGATGCGCAGCAGCTTGCCCTTCGCTTCGTCGGCTCCGAGCCCGCCGGTGCGGCGGCGCACGATGCCGCCGCCGGTGTAGGCGCCGTTGCCCACCGATCCGGAGAGCTCGAACGTATCGGTCGTCGCGCCGGCGACGGTCCATAGGCCGTTGGCCGCGGTGTTGCCCTCGGCGAAGTCAACCCGGATCTTGTCGCCATTGACGAAACCGTGCCCGGCGACCGTGCAGACTATGGGGCTGGCGTTGGTGGCGGCGGTGATGGGTTGGGCCCCCGGATCGAGGGCGAGGGAATTATCCCAGTTCGGTTCGGTGATGGTGTCCGCTGTGATCGTCGTGGGCTTCGTGCGGATGACGAGGAGGTATCGCTCGGTGCCCTCGGTCCAGTCCAGCACGGCATTGGGCGCCGGGCCGTAGCTCGTGTCGACCGTGAGGGTATCGCTCGTGTTACTGACGATTCGCCAGTTCCACAGCGGACCGGCGTCGTAGCCCAGATCCGCGCCGATCGCGGAGACGTCGTAGCCGGCCCATTGATTGGTGGTCCAGTAGGCGTTGGCGAGGGTGATCGTGGAGGACGTCGCCCCCGTCGGCTCGAATGCGGCGACGCCGGCGTTCCGCACGCGCTTGATCCGCCATCGCGCGAAGTCGAACTCGGGGTCTGGTTTGACGCGGGAAGCGGCGCTCCAGTCGATCGGGCCGGTGAACGTGACGCTGGCCGGAGTTCCGACGTAGGCGCCCTGGTAGATAGTCCGCTGCGGATCGGTGCCGACAAACAGGCCGTAGCCGGTGGCCGACGCATCCCAGTCGACATCCGGGACGGTGATCGTGTTCGTCGACGTACCGGCCGGCACATCGATCTGGCACTGGATCGATGGGGCCGAGAGGCCGCCCGGGCCGATCGCGACGAGCTCGACGTAATAGCGAGTGTTGCCGGGCAGCGCACCGCCAGTGGAGGCAGTGTTCCCTTGGTGGGGAATCCACGGGGCGCGGAAGCCCGCCGGAAAGGTGTTCACGGGGAGCTTGCTCGAGGCGCGCAGCTGGTAGAGATCAGCGTCGTCTCGGGTTGCGGTCAGCCCGAAGAAACGCTCGCGACCATACATCGGATCCGGATTGGTCAGCCCGCCAGTGGCGGTGTTGCCGAAGATGGGGTATGGCGGCCTCGCCAAGCGGTTCCGCCGCGAGCCGCTGAAGCGCGGCGAGTCCTCCTGGCCAAACGTGTCGAGATACCACTCGTCGGAGTGCCAGCGGAGCGTCAGCTTACAGTACTCGTAGTTCGTGGTGGGTTGCACGCGCTCAATGCGCATCAGCTGGTTCGAGATGCCGTGCTGCGCGTAGCTGAGCCGTACGATCTGGCCGATCTGGAGGCGGACGGCGCGGAACGTGGTCTCGAATTCGCACATCCAAGTGCCGCCGGCGTCGCCGAAACCCGCGTTGCGGGGGTTGCCTAGCAGCTGCCGGGCCATCCATGTCGAGATCACGCGTCGTGCGTGGTCGTGCGAGGCCACGCCGACGAGCGGAAACGAGCCGGGCTTTTCGACACCGCCATCGCGGATCAGGCCGTCGACATCGATGATTGTCTCGCTGTCGAGCGAATAGTTGTTGTGCCGGTCCTGGAACTGGTGGCCGACGCGGTTCGGGAGAGCGGAGGGCGCGAAAAGGCGGAACGTGCTCTGGCCGCCGCGGCGCAGGATGTTCGATTCCGAGAAGTCATACGCTACGTACCCGTTCGCGGCCGTGCCGTCGGCGAGTTTGGAGGCGATCGCCGTGCTGTAGTTGCTCCCGGCAACGGGAGCGGCCTGCTGCGCGGCGAGCGTCTGCTCGATGACGAGCTTGAGCTTCGCGTCGGCGTCTGAGTTGGCGACCAGCAACGCGCGGCAGGCGTTGCGGGCGCCCCGCAGGATCTCGGAGGCGGGTTGGCGTTGGTCCAACACGACGGAGCCGGTGAATCGGCCGTGCGTGTTGTTGAGTCCGTCGTGGTCCTTGAAGGTGACCGACGCCGCGCAGATGGCCGCGGCATCGATGAAGCTCTGGATGTCGAGGTCCGAATAAGACAGCCCGGACCAGATCAGCTGGTCCATGATGATCCAGGCGAGGTTCTCGTTGTCGGGATAGCCCGCCTTCGTGTACGTCGAGACGTCGGTGTACTTTCGCAGTTTTGGTCCGCGCAGGAGGACTCGGACGCGCGGGACGGCTGACGATTCGGCGAGCCGCCGAGGTACGACGCACTCGAGGACGCAGATGCTGCCGTAGGGATCGCCGGCCGAGTCATAGCCTGCGTCGGCATTGGGGGCGCCGTCGCGGTCGCCGCGGTTGACGAGGTTCCAACGGAACAACGCGTCTGCGACGGGCAGCGCGCCGTGGGACATGTCCGTCGCGGCGGGCAGTTCGACGTCGTTGACCACGACGCGGAGGATCTGGTCGACTTCGCCCCAGCAGACCAGGCACTCGAAACGTGTCGAGTTGGCGTCGCCAATCACATTGGCGATCTTGGGCTCTACCCAGGCTGTGCCCCATACGAGGGGGATCACGTCGCCGTACTTGGCCTCGTTCGACGTGTTGGAACCCTCCTCCCACGTTGCCTGGGGCTTATATGCACGCGAGCGCCAGGACTTCGGCGGGTCCCATTGCACGCCGCTGAAGCGCCCGGTGGTTCGGGAGGAGGAGTCCTGCGTGTACATGCCCCGCGCGACGCAGTGCTCCTTGGTCCGGTTGCACGAGGTGAACGCGGTCGTGCCCGACGAATAGTTGCCGCGCGCGTTCGCCCCGGTCGCATCCGGCGAGTAACCGCAACCGTAGAAGAGTGAGTCCTCGTTGTCCGCGCCGTGCTGCCGCTCGGCCGCCGTGCGGGGGAAGTGGTGCAGGCAGCGCGGCTGGATGCGCGCGGTGGGCAGCTGCGCGTTGGCGAGGGCGAGGAGCGAGGTCGCGGTGACGCGGAGGCGCGTCTCATCGACCTCCGGCGCTCCGCAGATGCCGCGGAACTTGGTGATCGAGTCGCTACTGAAATCGTTCTGGCCCGGCGTCCAGAAAATGAACGTGAGCACGAGCCGTGCGCCGCGCCATCCGCGGTCGATCTCGTGTTGCCACATCGCGCCGTCGGCGTTGTTTAGTTCGAGCGTCACGCTCGGCGCGATGTCGATCCCGCCGTCCGAGAGCGCCTGAATCGCGGCGATGTCCTGGTTGAGGATGCGCGGCAGGTAGTCGTTGCCGGCATAGCTGAAGCCCGCGTCGGCGGTGCGCAGGCCGTCGGTGGAGAGGCGCAGGATCGTGCCGTCGAGGAACGTCACCGTCGCCAGGAGCAGCGGGCGCGGCGCTTGCGCCTGCTCCTTGGCGGTGTTGATCGTTCCGATGGGCATTACGGGGCGAGAGAGAGCATCGCGATAACGCGGTTCACGGGCGTGACTGAGGCGTCGGCGATCGTGGCCGGGCAGGTGACGCCGGTTCCAGTGCCGGTGATGGCGCCGGTCACGTTCGCGATCTGTTTGGTCAGGAACGTGGATCCGCCATCGAATTCGTTCAGAACGATGGCGCCGATGGACTCGGCCGAACTGCGGATCCCGGGGGTGGCCTCCGCGCCCCACCCGAGAAAGTAGTTCTGGCCGGCTGGCAATGTGAGCTTCCCGGATGCCACGGCGGACCCGGAGGCCCACGGGAACCTGGTGACCCTCGCGGTCGAGACCACGACTCCGCTGGTTTGTGCAATGCGCGTCAGCTCGCCATTGGCGGCCCGGGTGTAGATGCAGCCGCATGCCCCGGTCCCCGGCGCGGCGCCGGAGGTGATCTGCACGGCCATGGCGCGGAACTCCATCGACGCCTGAGTCTGGAAGGCCTGAAGATAGAGCGTTCCAGCTGTGGCAGTGAGGGTGCCGGCATAGTACGGGATGCCATGTGGCACAAACCAGGCGTCTCCCGGATTACTCGTGAGGCCGGACGATGTGGGCAGACAGTTGCCGCCGGCGGAGTCCCGGCAGTGAAGTTTGTTGCCGACGTTGGCGATCCGAATGGACCCGGCCGGAGGCGATGAGGGCGGACTGGGCAGCTCGGCGAAGTCCCTGGCGCCATTGATGAGCGTCTGGGCGGCGCACGGGACGGCAAGCAGGAGGCAGAACCATCGCGTCATAGGGATTCCTCCACCGGGCGGAGTGCGCTCACGATGCCCCTGGCGGCGGCACACCAAGCGCGCTGAATGCGTGGAGCAAGGTGCCGCCATTCGGGGATCTTTGCGCCAGTCGCCAGGCTCACGCCGCCGGCGTCGCGGCGGTAGCTCTCATATCCCGCCTCGGCGAGGCGAAGCAGTTCCTGTTCGTTCATGCTGCCATTGCTCCTTTGAACTTCGCCGTCCAGGCGTCGCGCCGCCATCTCGCACCAGCGCTCGTCAACGTCGATGCCGATGGCGCGGCGTCCCATGTCGCGGCGACGAGCGTCGATCCCCCACCGAGGAACGGATCGAGGACGAGGTCGCCGGGCTGCGAGTGCAGCGCGATGAAGTGCGCGGAGAGTGCGACGGGCTTCGGCGTCGGATGGTCGGTCGCTTTGGGGATGATCTTGCGAATGTGGCGGATCACGTTCTCGACCTTATGGCTGGTGTCGTACCATCGGCACGCGGCGCCGGGTTGCTGTGCGACGAGCACCGTCTCGTAGCTGCGCCGGTAGTGCCAACCCATTCCCATGGGTCCCTTGTCCCAGATCACCTGCTGCTTGAAGTCGAACACCTCGTCGAGCCACAACGACCAGCGGGCAAACTGCGGATCGGGGCCGCCGCCGCCGCCGCAGCAGCAGCAGCAGCAGCCGCGCGTAAGCACTCGCGCCCACAGCGGCAGCGAGCCGCGGAAGATGTCGTTCGCTTCTGGACCGTCGTTGGCGATGGGTCGCGCAATCGCCTGTACTTTCGCGGGACGGCCGAGAGCAGCCTCCCGCCGGTGGATCAGATCCCCGTTGTTGTTGTTGTGCCCATACGGCGGATCCGTGAAGATCATCCCCACGCTGCCTGCGCGAAGCGATGGCAGCACGTCGCGCGAATCGGCGTGATAGATCGCGAAGCGATGCCGCCGCGCCGGTAGTAGGGTCTCAAGCGTGGAACTCCTCAATCGTGAAGTTGACGGCCCAGTTATCCGGGCCATTGTGGACAGCGCTCAGTTCGTCACTGCCGAAGCGGCAGTTGGGCCGGTAGCCGTAGAGCATCGGCGAGCGGGCATACGCGCCGGCGCCAGGCGTGGCCGCAACCTGGGCGCCGAACACTTGCACCGTGGCGCTCCCGATGCCAATGAGCATCGAGATCGTTCCGGTGTCCACGATCGTGCGCGTATATTCGACCCGCACCCACTCGCCCGCCGGCAGCACGCGTTCCGTGTAGACGTTGCTGCCGTCGAGGAACCCGACGGAGCACGTGACGCCGCCCGTCGCGTGGCGTAGCCATGCCGAGGCGCACAGCACACGACCGTTGAGGCCGGTGGGCTCGAGGTCGATCTGCATGTACGCCGCGCCGGTCGAGCCGGTCACGCTCGTCGCGCGCGAGCCGCCCCATGGGTCGGTCACGCTCGAGCCCACGGTCACGCTCGACTTCGTCCAGGCCGCCTGCGAGAAGTCCTCGCTGTACTCGACCAGGTTGCCGGCGGGGTCAAGCCACTCGAACGACTCGTATCGACCTTTGCGGGCATCGAAGAAGGCGCGGATTGAGTTGAGCTCGTCGTCGGTGAGTGACTGATACGTGAGCGTATACGTCGCGAGCGCGTTCGCGCGCCAATAGCGCGCGTAGCGCCGCCCGCTTGGCTGTTCCTCACTCGTCGTGCGCGCCGCGAAGGCGCGGGTGTACCGACGCTGGACGATGAGACCGCGCGCGTTGAGTTGTGGAAAGAGTGCCACGGACGGCGAAGCGCCTCGGAGGATGGACGCCCGCCGTTTCCGATTCCCCCAGTGGACTGGGGGTATTCCGCGCGGGCCGTGGGAGCCAGCGCGAAACAGGAGATTAGCAGGCGCGGCGGGGGCTCGTCAAGAGCCTAGTTTGGCCGCCACTGGCGGCAGCGAATTTGCGCGGACGCGAGCATCGGCTTCGTGAACGTCCAGGCGATCTCGTCCTGGTCGAACATCATGTTCGAGTACAACGTTCCGCCCACAGTGACGTCCCAGGTGGTATCGTACCGGCCCTTCATTGAGCGGAAAAATTCTTCCACGTTCGACACCTCGTAGCCGTCGAGATCGACGAGGTTGAGCGTAAACGTCGCCGTGCCCTGCGCGACGGGCCAGCGTTGCTCGGAGTCGTCGCAGAACTGCGCGACCTCGGTCGCGTACCGGCGCCCGCGCTGGGTGCCGTACATCGCGACCTGGCCGGTCGCGAGGGTGGGGAAGCTGGCCATCCTTACTTCAAGCCGGCGAGGATGCCCTCGATCTGTTCGCGCTGCTCCTGGCGCAGGAACAGCTTACCCAGTGGCCACCACATGTGGAACCAGGCGAGGGCCTGCGCCCTCCGGACCTCGGGGGGCTGCCCCTCGAGGAGGAGATTGACCAGCCGCAATGCCTGCTCAACGATGCCCCAAGGCATGTCAGACGAGCCTCGCCGTCTTCAATTCGGCGAGCCAGGAGCGCATCGCCGCGGCTTCGCCGTTGCGGATGATCGAGTTGGCCAGCAAGCCGGCTGAGAAGGACTCGCCGAAGGGTTTCGGTTGGCCGTCGGCGTCCGTCACGGTCCTGCCGTTGGTCGCGAAGATCTGCCGCTCGACCGTTCGGGTGAACGGACCGAGGTCGCGCCGCTTGTCATCCAGCGTAAGCCGGACCTGGCTGTAGCCAGCCGTCTGGACCGCCGACTGACAGATCGCCAGGACGCGCGCGGCGGTCTCCGCCGTCGCGAATCCAAGCGGGTTGAGGAAGGGCCACGCAAAGTGCAGCCCAAAAGGGCCGCTCCAGGTCGCGCGTTCGAAGGTCCAGCCCGTGGGCGTGCCGTCCTCGCGGTAGGTCATGCCGGTGGTGGGGTCGAAGTAGAGTCCCCAGTATTCGGGCAACTGAAGGACTTCCTGTTTGGTCATTTTGATGCTCCTAGTTCGGGAGTATGGACAGGCCGCGGACCGTGTCGCGGAGGTCCGTGCCCTCGAGGATGGCGTCGCGGACCGCGGTGGCGATGTCCTGCCGGCGATCCGCGATTGAGCGGGCGTCGAGGGCGTCGATCCGCACGTACACCGGCCTCTCAATCACACGGACATTGCCGCGAAAGTCGTAGTCGACCGCATTGCCGTAGCGGTCGCTGACGACATCGACGCCAGCGGGCGCCGTGTAGCGCGCGGCGTTCAGCCGCTCGATCTGTTCCCGCTCGGCCTGCGCCTTGCGGTCGGGCAGGAATGAGCGGACCAGCCCGGTGAGCAACGCAGCGGCCTGGAGGAACGGCTGCTGCGGGCCCGGGATCAGGGACGCCGCGCCCAGCGCCGAACTGGCCGCAGTGAGCCCTCCGCCGAGCCCACCCTCGCGGATGCCGCTGTAGACGCCAAAGGCGCCCGCGGCCGCGGCGGCGCCGTAGCCCAGGCCTCTCTGGAGGGCGCCGATGCCTTTGCCGGCCGCCGGCGTCGAGGGGACGCCGAGCAGGTTGAGCGCCAAGTTCGCGTTCCGACCGGCCAGCCCAGCCGAGAGAGGCAGATCGCCCGATCCGCCCCGGCCCAACAGCGAGAAGATGACACCCAGGCCGCCGGGCGCGCCCTGGAGTACTCCGCCGGGGACACTGATCGCGCCATCGGAGCCGATCGCGATAGGCCCGCCGGCGAGCTGGCCGGTCAGGCGGTCCACGCTCCTGGTCAGCCGCCCGAGGGCGGCCGAGTTGCGATCGAGCGGCTTCTGGGCGTTTGCGGGGTCGAAGATCGTGCCGCGCAGAAGGCGTCCGAGTCCGGAGGCCTCGCCGATCCGGCCGAGCGTGCCGCCGGCGGCTTGAAAGAACTCCGAAGAAGCGTTCACGAAGAGTTGGCGCCCGAGGATGTCCACCTGGCCGCGCACTAAGTCGCGGAGGCCCCCGCCGCCGCGCTGGCGGATGGCGTCGTAGACGCGGCCAGCGGTCTCCTCGTAGCGACGGATGTTGTCTTGCTGGAGCTGGGCGAGCCGTTCCTCAAGCGCGATGCGGGCATCCTGGCGCTCGAGTTCGGTGGCCGCGGAGCGCAGGCGCAGTTCGTAGACGGCCCGGGCGGCCGCCAGCTCGCCGCCGGGACCGGCGGTCAGCTCGATCATGCGGAGGCGGTGGTCGCGCTCCCGCGTCCGCATCTGCTCGCGCTGGTCGCCCTCGGCCTTCAGCCTCGCCGCGAGTCCGGCAGCATAGGCCTTGTCCTGCTCGGCGCCAGGCGCCGCACCGAGATCGCCGGCGCGGAACACCGAGCCCACATCCACAAACGAGCCGTCGCCCAGCTGGACGACTGTGCGCCGCGACTCGCCGGGGCGGAACAACGACGGCGCGAGCCTGCGGCCGTCCGCCGCGACTCGCCGGGGCGGAAGCGGATTGTCCGACTCGCGGTGCTCGAACTTGCCGAGCCGCTCGACCAGGCGGGCGTGCTCGGCGGTTTCCTGTTTGCGCTTTCGTTCCGCCTCGACGGCACGCTCGAGGTAGGCGATTTCCGCCTGGGCGCGGCGGAACCGGTCTACGTCGACAACCCGCTGGGCTTCGTCGCGCTCGCGGTGGGCGTCGCGGAGACGGTCTTCCAGACCGAGGGTGCGCTGTAGCTCGGCGTTGATCTTCTGGAGGTCGCTGGTCCGCCGGCTTGCCAGGACCTGCTCTAGGGTGGCGGGTTTCGCCCCCTTCGGGGCGGGGGCATCCAGCGGCAGGATACCGCCGGACAGCAGAATATCCCGGTCGCGGTTGGCCTCGGCGATCGCCTGCGACAACGGCTTGACGTTTTTCGGATCGACCCCAAAGCCGAGGAAGTTTGCTATCGCGGTCTCAGTCTCCTGCCGGAGGGCTTGCAGCGACCGGCGCATGCGGTGCACCGCGTTGCCCAGGTTGCGGGCCGTCTTAAGACCGACGTCGTCAAAACCTACACCCATCGCCCGGTAGGCTTCGAGCGTACGCCCGAACTCGGAGTTGAGCTGCGGGAGCAGATCGAGTCCGCTCCGCCCGAGAACGTCGACGGCGAGCTGCGCGCGCCGAGCCGGGTCCTGGACAGAGCCAATCGCTTTGGTGAAGTCCAGCCAGATCTGGCCCATCGGGCGGATCGCGCCGAAGCCATCCTCGACCACGACGTTGAGGTCACGCAGGGCTCGCCGCGCTTTGCTGCTTTCGGATCCGCCTTCGGTCAGCGTGTGGCTGAGCGAACGCATCGCAGAGGTATAGGCGTTGGCGGAAAGTCCAGCATCCTCGGCGGCGGCCTCAAACAGTCCCACCTCCCGTACGGTCAACCCCGTTTGGGCCGCCGTGTGGGCCTGCTGCTCCGCCAGTTTGGCCATCGCCGGCCCGGCGCGCAACAATGCGCCGGCGGCGCTCAAGGTGACGTCGATGACCTTGGTCCAGACACCGACGCTGAAGCCGAGCGAAGCCGACATCGCCGCGCTTGAAGCGACAGCCTTGCCGGCCGCGGAGTCGTAGTCCCGGAGACCACCGGCGGCGCGGCGGACCGCGTCGTCGCTCGCCTTGACGGATTCCACTATCTTCCGGAGCTGCTCGGCCCCTTCGGGCCGCAGGCGATAGACAAGCTCCGCGGACATCTTGTTTACCTGGCGGCGAGAACCTCACAGGGTTGCAGCGAACCGCCGACCCCCTTGAAGAACCCGGTGGCCACTCCCTTGATCGCGACCTGCTGCCCGGCGCTGAGACCCAGGACGCGCCCCGAACCGTAGCACTTTACCTCGATCCTCAGTTCATCGACGTACACCACTACGAACGGAACGTCGGCGAAGGTACTCCGCCCGGACTCGGTTACGTGGCCAACGAATGACAACGTCTTGCCCTCAAGCTGAGGCAGTTCCGAAGATGAAGTCGCCGAAACCACCACCATCATGAGCAATAGCGGCGCAAGTATGAACAGGCAGACTCCACCGAGCAGCCAACGCATCACGCGCCAACTCCCTCATCACGGGCGCGGATCAGATTCGCCAGCGTTTCGCGCAAGCCGCGTTTCGCCGGCGCCGGCATTTCGTCAAGCAGAGTGGCCCAGTCCTCATTGCCGAGGCCCATGAGCGCCCGAATCAGTGCCGGGTCGGACGTGAGCACGTCGCCGGCGGGCAGGTCGTGAGACAGTTGCATTTGAGTGCACCTCCTGCCCGTAGTGGTGCGGGGAGCGCGGCGATCCTCTCACGCTTTCTTTTGACTTACGAGTGCATCGCCCGGTGAAGGGCGTTCTCGTACCTGACGTCTTCCTGGGCCATCACTTCCCAGGCGTCCGCCATCTCCGCCGGCCAGTCGCTGAGCGCCGCTGCGATCGCCGCCGCGCCCGACGCCTCCCGCAGCCGCCGGGCGCGAAAGAACTCCTCGACGTAGGCGGTGAGGTGCGGCTTGTCTGAGAGCAGCGAGACCGGGCATTCCTGCGACTCGACGCCTTCGACGCTGAAGTACTTCTCGTCCGGCTCGGGCGTCCGGTAGTCCGGCCGCCAGGGCGACGGCCGCGCCGGCGTGATGCCGATCAGGCGGCAGGCGCGGTGATCGAGGCGGTATTGCTCGACGCGCTTGCACCTGGCGCAGTTGTAACGGCGGTCTCCCCACCCTCCACTGCGCCAGAAGTGGAAGGCGACCCGGAGTTTGGGCGGTCGGCGTCCGCCAGTCCGGAGGCGGCCAGGACGGCGTCCAGTATCTCGCGGTAGAGGCGCGGGCACGGGACACGCGCCAGGCCGGCGGCGTCGGTGATGGCTTCACCGTCGAGCGTGAGGCCTTCGATCCAGGCGATCCCGGCCGCGAGGTACGCGGGGTTGATCTCCGTCTGCTGGATGAGCGCTTCGCGCTCGACCAGCTCGGCGAGCTCGCGGCGCTCCGACGCGAGCAACTCGCCGACCAACACCTGATCCGCGGGCTTGCGGAGCCGCTCGGCCGCCCGGTCGAGCAGGTCCGCCCGTTCGGATTCGAGCGCGCGCAGGCGGCCGAAAGCGGCGGCGAGGTCAAGGCGGAGCTTGAGACGGGTGCCCTCGGTCATGCGGCGCACGCCGAAGCTGACGCCGGGCACCTGCCGGGATTCGTGGCGGATCAGACTGGTGAAGTTCATCAGAAGAACCACATCGTGAGTTCGTCGTTGTTGTTGGTCGGGCCGTAGGCGCGGCCCTTGAACGAGCGCTTCGTCTCCCGCTTGTCGCCGTCCGAGCCCTCGTGCTCCCACTGTACGTTGCGGGCGTAGATCAGCACGGTACCGGGATTGGTGTTGCCGATCCGGAGGACGACGTCCATCTGCGCCTTCGACTTCGCGTACGAGTATAGATCCTTGGCGCCGTCGGTGTCGTTGTCGATCAGCTGCACGTCGAGAATAACAGTGCGCTCATCGCCGGTCGTACGGTTGAATCCCGTTTCGTCGAGACAGGGTGGATCGCCGAGGTCGAGCCCGGTGGAGATGTCCAGCGCTGCGCTCGCGATGCACGGTACGCTCTTGCCGCCGAATATGGCCGCGCCGAAGAAGGCGGTGATCGCGCCCCCGTCCGTGGGGAGCGTGCCGCTCGGCTCGCTGGGGAACGCGGTGAGCTGGCCGGCTTCGGAGAGCGTGAGCGTCGAGAAGGTGTCATTGTCCAGCACGCGGATGCCCCGGCCGGACGCGCTGAACTGCGCATGGCGGATGCCGCCGAACTCGAACTTCGCCTGTCGCGGGAACAGTCCGTAGCCGAGCCACTGCTTGAGGGTCGTGACCGGATTGAACACGGCGGCGACGAAGGGCAGGAAGGTCGACGCGAAGGTGAACTTCTTCGCGACCCTCGTCACAGAACCACCGCTCGTATAAGAGCCGTTCCCGGTGGACCCGATCAGCTCATAGGTGTTGGTCGTGGTGTTGGCGATGACCCACGCGCCGTTGGCGGCCGTGTTGCCGCCCACACCGGAAATGAACACGGCGTCACCGTTTGCGTAGCCGTGCGCCGTCTGCGTGATGACGATCGGCGAAGCGTTTGTCGCCCCGCTCACGCTGCCGGTGCCGGTTACGCTCGTCGGCGCCTGGCCGAACAGGGAGCGCAGAATCGGATCGTGCGGAGGCGTGGCTCCGCCCGTCGCGCCGCAGGCGAGCGAGGCGTCAATCGACCACTCGGCGGTTTCGACGGACCGCGTGCCGGGCGTCCCGGTGCGCGACCCAGTAAGGTCCTCGCGGACGAGTGTGTCCACGACAGACCTCATCGAGAACGACTTGTAGCGCGCATAGTTGGTCACGGCCAGCGTGCTCGCGCCGCCCGAGTTGGGGACGGTCAGCAGCGACGTCTGGGCCTGGAGGTAGAGACGGTCGAGCCGGCCTTCGCGGAAGTTGGGCATGGGGTGCTCCTGGTTGTGTGGCAGTCGGGGTCAGTCGGTGTGCACGCCAAAAACGAGGCGCGCGGTGATGGTTTGCCGCCAGTCGCTGTCGGCGGGGATGACGGGGCCGCGGGCGACGCTCATGTCGCCCCCAAAAGTGAGCGCGGGATCGCGCGTCCATTGGCGCGAGAGAAACAAGCGGTACAGCGTCTCCTCAACAGCGTCGGCGGCGGCCTCGTAGTTCCGCACGGCGTTGCCGCCGCGCTGCTGGAGATGCATTGCGATAATGGCCACGACCTGCCCCGAAAACAGGGGGCCCACCTGGGCGACAGTGTTGGCGCTCGACTGGGTATAGAGCACCATCACCGGCCGCCGGGCCGCGGCCGAGCCGAGGACGTCGTCTATGTCGATGGCGCCCTCGTAGAACTGCCGGGAGGCGGGGCCGAAGTCGATCGTGATGGGGGCGACGCCGTAATCGCCCGCCAGCGCCGCGTGGACGGCGGCGAAACCCTCAGCCGGGTCGGCGAGCCGCTCGCGGATCGCGTCGCGGACGGCGCGGGATACCGGGTATGCGCTCATGGGGTCTGTTAGGGCTGGTTGGCCCGGGCGCGATGCTCCGCGCGCCAGACCAGCATGCCGATCATGATCCGGACGTCCTCGGGCGCGGTTCCGAGGAAGCGGCGCTGCGGCATCCGCGCGGTGCCGGTCGTGTGATACTCGGCGATCTCGGCCTTGTCGGCGCTGTAGATGCCGATGCGCCCTTCGAGCGGGCCGACGACGCGCGACACCAGCGCCTGTAACATGTGCGGCGCGCTGGGCCCGGTGAGATCGACGCCCGAGCGCCCGAGCGCGCGTTTGAACGCGGCGTAAGACTCGAAGCGGACACCGCCGCTGGCGGTCACGCTGCCCGCGCCGAGCTTTTTGGCGAACCGCTTGGCCGCGGCGGCGCGCTGCTTGGGCGACTTCGTGCCGTGCCCGTGCGGGTACCAGGTGTACGGTGCGCGCGTGCTGTAGGGGGCGAACGGCCGCCCGAGGTAGTCCCGGCCTTGCCCGGTGAGGCTGACGACGCGCGCCCGCTTCCATTCGCAGATGGCGAGCACGTCGGCTTCGGTAGGCAGCAGGGCGTCGACGTGTGCAGCGACGACGCGCACGGGGTCGCCGCCGCCGGTGAGGCGGAGCGTAGCTTCGCTGGGCATGGGTTCTGTACTCGGAAGTGGGGCGGGCGTCCGGGTCGACTGCGGACTAGCTGTCCATGTCCAGCGGGATCTCGGGCGCGACCATCGGCACGCCGGTGCGGAGCGCTTCCTCGGCGAGCTCCCAGCACTCGCTCAGCCGTGACTGATAGTGCATGTAGGGGATGCCCTCGCCAAAGCGATCATAGTAGGCGCGCCGCAACTCAGCGATTTGCTCGTCGGTGCGGGGCGTGGTGGCAACCATGGCAATTCCTATTCTACGCTCCTGAGCCACCGCTCGAACGCCTTCGCGACCTCTCCAGATTCGCGCATCAGCACGCCCCACGCGGTGCGATCCGAACGGGAGTACAGAGCGCCGAGGTTGGCGAACGCCTCGCGGAAGCGGCGATCCGGGTCGGCCATGTAGTAGAGCGGCTTGTGCCCGCCTACGATCCGGCCCATGGTCAGCGCGCTAAAGAAGTCCGCGGCGTACAAGTCCTTCGGCAGTTCGTGACGGATCATTGCGGCGAGTGCCTTTTGCGCGGCGAGATCCGAGCTGAGCCGTCTGGACTCATCGGCGAGCGCCTGGCCGATCGCCGTGCGCCGGTCCGCAGAGACCGTTAGAAACGGCTCAGCCGCAAGCGAGTAGTCCACGTGGTGGAAGGTCTCGTGCGCCCAGAAATCGCGCGTTGGCTCCTTGGCCACCAATATCGTATTCGTGCTTCGGCGGTAGCCGTTCTCGATGCTGCTCTGCGCGAGTCCCACCGCGGGCAGCCGCCCGAACACGCCTCGCAGCGATTCCGGCGTATTGCGCCACGCCTCGCGATAGAGGGTCGCCAGCCGCTCGGGCGTGCCGTCGATCAGCAGCGGCGCGTCGCGGCGCTCGGGTGCGCGGTCCACGTGCGCCGCTGGCACAAGCGCAGCTACTACCCATTGGTGCCGGCAGCGGTAGCCGCCGCCCGACAGCATCACGTTCGGGAGCTGGCCATTGTCCATGCGGCCGATCTCGGCGCGCGTGTACGAGCCGTCATCCGCGGTGGACGCCGGCGCAAACAGGCGCCGCTTGCCCTGGTGCCGGTCGATGGCCTTGCCCTGGTGCACGGCGTCGCAGAACGGACGTTCCAGCTTGTCGTGTGGCCCGACGAAGCGGAAACGCAACGGCTCGGACTGCGTCTCCTCGATCCGCGCGTAGCCGCGCTCGTGGACAGAGCGCAGGAAGATGGTGGCCGCGGTATCCGCGATGTTCGCCGCGACCGCGGGCGCTTGCGCCATCCGCTTCTGGATGGTTTCGTAGAGGCGGGACAAAGGCAGTCCGCCGAGGCTGAACAGCGCCTGGTCCCGGACCGCGTTCGCCGCGGCCTCCATGACACCCCGCACCTGCTCCTCGGCCGAGAGCTTCGAGTTGGCCAAAAATGCGATGTCCTGCCTGGTCCAGTCCATCGCCGGCAAGCCCATGAGATCTAGCACCTCATTGAAGAGCGGCATCTGACGGGCGAAAGTGGCCGACCACTGTTCGAGCCGCTGGTCGAGGCCGGCCCGCTTCAGTTCGCCCTTGATCTGGAGGGCGAGCCGTCGGAGCGTTTCACGCGTGCGCTTCGAGGGCTCGACCTGGCCGTCGGGCGCCTTGAGCCGCGCGGCGAGCCAGGTCTGGACCCGCGGGATCGCGTGGGCGAGCATGCGGTCGAGGTCGGCGCGGAGTTCGGCGACCGCATCATCAATGAGCCGGTTCTGCTCGCGGAGGATCGCGGCGAGTTTCTCCTGCTTGTTCGGCATCCTCTTCGGTTTCGCTCGGCAGCTCGTTGGTCCAGGCGACCAGGTCAGGCCCTGGCTCGACCGGCGGACTCCACGCGGTGTGAAAGCCGATGGACCGCCGACGCGGCCGTCCACGGGCGTCGTAGAGCACGACGGGCATCAGGACCGCTGCAAGACCGGAATGAACGCCATGTGCTGCTCGGCGCGCTGGCCCGGGCCGAGCATCGTGCCGGTCGCCACGGGCGCCTCAGCGAGCGTGTAGGTCTTGGTCTCGATTGGGACCGGGTCGCTCGTCTGCCGCCAGAGCGTTCCGCCGGCCCCGCCGGCGTAAACATGCCAGCCGGAAGGCACGTGCAGGGCCAGGGCGGTATCGCCCAGGTAGGTATGGGTCGGCCACAGCAGCGACGAGATGTCGGCCCGCAGGAGCTCGCCGGCGCCGACGGTGACCGAGGCCAGCTGAGAGGGCCCGGACTCGACACCGTCGGCGGATACCCAGGTGACGGCCACATCGTAGCTCGCCGGCGACGGCGCGGATCCACCCGATACCGCGGAGGCGACAAGCGATCCGGCGGATCCGCGTTCGTGCCGGGACCCTGGGGCAGGGAAGGGTTGGGCGACCACCGGGAGCCCGCGGCGGGCGAGCACCAACCAGGCGAGCCTGGCTTTGGCGCCGTAGCGGTCGGCCTTCGCGGTGTACCGGTCGGCCTGGGTGCGACTGCCGGCGGCTTCGTACAGGAGCATGAGGGCTCTCGCCTGCATCCATCGCTGGAGAGGCGAAAGCTTGTCGAGGTAGTCGTCGCTCGCGACGATCTGTGAGAGCATCACGCGCGGCCGCGCGGTTGCCAGGGGAGCTTCGATTCGCCCCTGCCAGTGGGTCACGCTGCCCCCGAAGGCGTCCATCCGCGCGAGCAGCTCGTCTGCGCAGGATTGCCAGTTTTCCTTGAGGATCACCTCGATGTCGATTCCTTCGGCAGCCGCGACCTCGGCCACCTCCGGATCGAGGTTGGCCAAGTCAGTGGCCGTCAGCAGGTCGCAGTCCGTGTACAACATGCGAAAAAACGGGGGGCGGGAACGGGCCCGCCCCCAATGGAGGGAGGAAAAGCCAGGATGCGCGCGTCAGAGGGCCGTATCGATCACGCGGTACGTCACGGTGATCCTCAGGGTGCCGTCGCCCGAAGTGGGGTTGCTGCTCGAGGACAGCGTCAGAGCCTTGTTGGTTAAGTTGATGGTGCTTTTCAGGTCGCTATAGGCGCCGTTGCCGGCGCCGAAGATCCCGCCCCATTGGCAGGCGGCGTCCGAGGTGCGGGTGATCAGGCTTTGGCCCGCGCCCACACAGTTAGTCGCCACGGCGGTATGGCCGCTCGCCGAGGAGCCGAAGAACAGCGCGAGGAACGAGGCCGCACTGTAGGTGGCCGTGCCGTAGTCGTACTCGATCAGGATGTGCAACGGCACGATCTGCTTGTTGGCGCCAGGCGCCGCGATGATCTCCTTCGGCGTGGTGCTGATGGCCAAGATCTCGGCGCTCGACACGTTGACCGTTACCGTGCGGATGTCGTGGACGTACCCGGCCGCCGGACTGATCGCTCCCGTGGTGGCGTTCACGCTGAGCGACGGCACGGTCGTCGATAAAGGGGGTGAATAGTCCGTGCCGGCGATGGCATTCGCCAGCGCGCCGCCCGAGTTGGCCTTGAGGAGGGCCGTGCCGGACGGTGGAGCAAGGTAATCCGTGCCGGCCACGGCCGCACCGATAACCCCGGTCGTCAGTTTGGGGATACCCGTGGTGGTCGCTCGCTTGATCGTCTTGCCCGTGGTGCCGGAAAACAGAGCGAGTTCGCTGTCGACGGACGAACTGGGGCCGGTCACGTCGCCCGTGCCGCCGCCGGTGGCGGCCTGCTTGACCCACTCGCGACCCAGGCAAACGTAGATGTTCTCCCCACGCGTTCCCGTCGTCAGGACAAAGATGCGGCCCTGGACGCAGTCCGCCGGCAGGACTGGGCCGACGTCGATCTGCGCGCTCGCAGGCCCGGCCAGCAGTCCGGCGATCACGCAGGCAAGGTGGCGGTTCATGGTCAGTACTTCAGGACAGCCTGATACACGACGGTGCCGGAGCCCGTGATGCTCTCAAGTCGCAGCCGCAGGACGGCAGATGACGTGCCGAAGCGGAGCGCCGGGAAGTCCTTTTTCGTGAACGCGAACGTCTTCGGCTGATTGATCTCGCCGGCGACATGCACAACGGGGCCGGGCAGCTGGTTCGTGAACGCGTCGACCGAATCGTTGAGGCTGAACCGGGCGGTCGCACCCGCGCTCAGCGCATGCACGGTCAGCTCGATCGTCCAATCCGAAGTGATGCCCGAGATATCGACCGACGAACCGTTAAACGCGGACGTCTTCGATACCTTGTCCTGGATCATGGTCTGGGTCATTGGGAGTCTCCTTTACTTGGTTTTCTTCTCGCCCTGCCGCGCGACGCGATGCGCCAGGTCGGGCAGCGTCGCGACGAACAGGTCGCGGGCCGCGTCTCGGGCGGCGGCTTCGGCCCGCGCCGCCTCCTGGGCCGCCTGGTAGGCGGCGGCCTCTTCGCTGCTGCAGAGCCGATGGGTCTCGTTCGCGATGAGGCGTGCGGCGTTATACCGCGACACCCAGAAGATCGCACCGCCGGTGATGTTCAGTTTGGGCTTGTCGAGGCTGATCACCAGGACGAAGGGGTCCGGAATCGTCTTTTCGATTGCCCGGACCTGCGCCCAGTACTCTTGCGGGTTCATGGTCAGTTGGCCAGCACAACAACGGCGTGATTGTTCCGCAGGACACCGACGCCGTAGAGGCAGTCCACGGTGAACTGCTGGGCCAGCGTGTTCGGCTGATAGGACATGACAATGCGGAATCCGTAGCCGCCGAGCTCCACGAATTCGGTGATGGCGCCCGTTCCGGGAAGGACATTCGGCAAGCGGCGCATCACCAGCGCCAAAGCGTTCCGGTGGAACGCCAGGTTGTAGCTGGTGCCGCTCACATACGAAACAAACTGCGAGCGGTAGACGTTGAAGTTCTTGATCATGCCGAGCGCGCCCTTCTGGATGGCCTGCGCGTTGCCGATCGTCTGCATTTCGCTGAAGCGGGACAGGCCGCGCAGCGTCGAGTACGGCGTCGCGGCGACGACCAGGTGCAGGGGGTCGTTCGCAGGCACTTTCGCGGCAAAGAGCGCCGTTTCGGCGGCGTCGATGAAAGCTTCGGTGGTGGCCGAGCCGCCGGTGCCGACGGCCGTGTTCGCCGTGAACTGCGCGTAGGTGGCGAGCAGGTCAGTCTCGATCCGCTCGGCCAGGGCATTGATCGCCGGACTCATATAGAGCTGCATCAGGTCCGGCGAGGCCAGGGCCTTGGTCACGTCCGGGATTTGGAACGTCGCTTCGGCGTGGGTGTTGAGCACGACGGCGGCGTTGCCGAGGCTGGGGCTCTGGGTACTGACCGTTCCACCCTCGGCCAGGTTGTTCACCGAGAGGGTGGGGGGCAGGGGAACGTTGACCGTGTCACCAGCGTTGCCGAGGACGGGTTCGTAGTCGCGGTTGACGAGGTTGCCCATGACAAGGTTGCCGACGAGCGCCGGCATGAACTTGGCGGCGACGAGCTTCACGATCGCCTGCGCCACATTCGCAGAAGTGATGGCAGCCATAAATGAGAGTTCTCCTTTGAGGTTGGTGTTAGCTGAACGCCTGTTTGGCGAGGCCGATTACGTGTTGCTCGTAGGCGGCGAGGTCTTCCGGCTTCATGCCGGGCTTCAGGTCTTCGAGATTGAACGTGCGCGCAGCCGTCCCGCCATTGCCGGCGCCGGCGCCGCCGACGTCGCGCGGCTTGAGCAGGTAGGCGCGCTCGTTGGCGAGCGTCTTGGCCACCCAGTCTTTGGCCGGGGTTCCGTCCGGCGTCACGAGTTGATCCTGATCGTTGAACTTCAGCTTCCCGCTGAAGTGAGCAAGCGCATCCTCCGCGGCCGCATCGGACGCAAACTGGTGCGCGCTGAGGATGGTGCGGATCTGCGCCAGCCGGTCGCGATCGCGCGCGGCCTCGCGGGCAGCCTTGGCGTCGGCCGCATCCTTCTCGCGCTGCTTTTCGAGTTCCGCGATGCGAGCCAGCAGCGCGGCCTGGTCGTGATCGCCGGGTTTCGGCTCCGGTTTCGGTTCCGGTTTTGGCTCCGGCTTCGGTTCCGGTTTCGGCTCGGGCTTGAGCGACTTGGCCAACTCCGAGAAGAGCACTTTCACTTCGCCGAGCAGCTCAGCCTTGAACTTGGCGGCATCGAAGGCGGGTGTGCCGCCGCCGGCGGGCGCCGGGTCTGGATCGCGCAGCGGGCCGCTCATCCACGGGAACATTCGCATAGCTACTCCTGTTCAAACAGTCTCCGGGCCCGTTCTTCGGGCCCGGGGGCGGCGTCAATCTCCGCCTCAATCCGCTCCAGTTCGTCCTTCGGCGCTCCTCGCGCGAGGCAGCGCGCAGCACGCCTGTGCAAGAGCCGGGGCAGCGTCTCGCTCGGGATGCCCATATCGAGGCCGTCGCGGATCTCCCCCAGGTCGTCGGGGTCCTCGTACGTCATGCCTTCGACGTGGATGGCGACGTTGGGTTCGCCGCGAATCAGGGCGACGTCCGCCAAGATCGCGGCCAGCTCGCGCCGGAAGATGCCGCCGAACTGGTTCAGCACGTCGGCCGCGGGCATCATGTCCAGCTCTTTGCTGTAGCCGGAGCTCGCCGAAGCAGTCGCCGAGGCGTCGCGCCCCTGTGCCTGGAGGTACATGGCCCGGTAGATCTCCTGCCGGATCGACGCCAGGCGCTCGGCGCTCGTCGAAATGGTGCCGCCGGACGGTTCCGACCACGAGAACGTGCCGCCCTTGCCGAGGTGGATGTAGGCCGTCTCGGAGAGCTTCGGTGGCTGCTCGTACTCGCCCGTGATCACGGGCACGGCCAGGTTGCTCATCAAAAGCTTCCAGCCGAGCCCGTTCTCCTCGTTCAGGTGGTCCAGGATCTGCGGGTAGACGCGGTAGGCGAGCCACAGCGAATCCGGCACGGCGATCCGCCGTACGGGCACGCGCCCCTGGTCCGCCAGCGCGTGGCGTCCCTGCGCCACGACGAGCACGTGGCGCTTGTCGTCGTCGCGCGCGCCCTCGTAGATCGTGAAGTTCTGACGGTCGAAATAATACCAGCGATCCCGCCGCTCGTCAGTATCGAGCGTGCCGCTGTGCTCCTCGGTCGAGATCAGGATCCAGTCGAGGTTGCCGCGGCGGTCTGTGCCCCAGTTCGTCACCTGCTGCGCGGTGTAGGTCACCGCGAACGCGTCGAGGGCGCCCGAGCGCTGCTGGGCCAGACGGGACTCGTACGCGCGGCCGCCGGCGGGCGGCAGATCGAGCAGCACGTAGACGGCGCCGTCGAGGACAACGCGCTCGAACCAGCGACGGGCCAGGTCGGTGAGCGGCGTGCCGCCGGCATCGGCATCAGAGATGAATCGCTCCAGATAGGCCTGCGTACCTGGGCTGGCGCCCGCCAGCTGCACCTGCGGACCGGGCTCGAACAGCGCCGACAGGTACCAGCCGATCGCCGTCGCGAGGATGTTCTGGTAGGTCATCCGAGCGCACCGCTGCGCGTAGACCTCACGCGGTTCCACGGGCCTGGCGATCAGGAACCGTGCCGCCTCGCGGCGGATCGCCGGGCCGCCGCGATACAGCAGCGCGATATCGCGCCAATACTCGGAGTGCTCGGTCCAGTCGTGGTGGCGCGCTGTGAGTTGCTCGACGCTGACGATCACGAGTAGTATTTCCCGAGCGGATATAGCCCGTAGGCCAGGAATGCACGGCCGAGACGCCGCTGC
>Ga0073934_10002487_pt1 | contig 38079 bp, 32 predicted proteins | sample LarsenN4metaG_FD_76834 | JGI IMG/M metagenome (GOLD analysis project Ga0073934, IMG submission 76834) | Hot spring sediment bacterial and archeal communities from British Columbia, Canada, to study Microbial Dark Matter (Phase II) - Larsen... ... | reverse complement strand
GGGCGGCCTTCGAGGAGCTGTCCGCGGTCTCCGCCCGCGTCGAGGACGTCCGCGCGGTGATCGCCCGGGCGCGGGAGCGGCTGGGTGCGCACGGGCAGCGGACGATCCTCTTCTTGGACGAGATCCATCGCTTCTCGAAGACCCAGCAGGACTCCGTCCTGCACGCGGTCGAGGACGGCCTTGTCACCCTCATCGGCGCGACCACGGAGAACCCGTACTTCGACGTGAACGCAGCGCTGCTCTCCCGCTGCACCGTGATCGAGCTCGTCGCGCTCTCCGAGGAAGAGCTGGCCGCCGTCGTCGAGCGGGGAGCGGAGGCTCTCGGGGTCGAGCTCACCGCGCCCCTGGTCGAGCTCGTCGCCCGCCGCGCGGGCGGCGACGCGCGGGCGGCGCTCCAGATCCTCGAGCTGGCGGTGGAAACCGCCCGCGCCGAGGGCGTCCCGCTCACGGAGGAGCACGTCCTCGACGCGGCCCGCAAGCGTCCGCTGCGGTACGACCGTCGGGGCGACCAGCACTACGACTTCGCCTCCGCCTTCATCAAGTCGCTGCGCGGCGGGGATGCGGACGCGGCGATCTACTACCTGGCCGCGATGCTCGAGGCGGGCGAGGATCCGCGCTTCATCGCCCGGCGCCTGGTCATCCTCGCCTCCGAGGACGTCGGCAACGCCGACCCGCAGGCGCTCGTCGTGGCCGTCGCCGCCGCGCACGCGCTCGAGCTCGTGGGTCTGCCGGAGGCCCAGCTCGCGCTCGCCCAGGCGACCACCTACCTCGCTCGCGCGCCCAAGTCCAACGCCGCCGCGGTCGCGATCTGGGAGGCCCGCCGCGATGTCCGCGAGCACGGGAATCCACGGCCCCCCGCCATGCTGCGCTCCACCGGACACCCGCTCGCAGCGCGAGCGCGGGGCCACGGCGAGGGCTACCTCTACCCGCACGACGACCCCGCCGGCTTCGAGCTTCCGTACCTCCCGGAGGAGCTGCGGGGGCGGCGCTACTATCGCCCCGCCGGAGACGAGGAGGAGCCTGCGGATGGTCGTGAGGACGGGTGACAGAGCGCCCGAGTTCGACTTGGAGGTCGCGCACGGCGAGCGCGTCCGCCTCTCCGACTTCCGCGGCCGCTCGAACGTCCTGCTCGTCTTCCACCCCTTCGCCTTCACCCCGGTCTGCGAGGAGGAGGCACGCGACTTGCAGGCGAACCTCCAGTCCTTCCGCAACGCGCAGACCGAGATCGTCTTCGTCTCCTGCGACCCGGCGCCGGCCCGGCAGGCCTGGAAGCGCGAGCTCGGCGCCGAGTACGTCTTCGCATCGGACTTCTGGTCGCACGGCGCGGCGGCGAAGGCCTACGGCGTCTTCAACGAGACGACCGGGGCGCCCCACCGCGGCACCTTCCTGATCGACAAGGAGGGGACCGTCATCTGGTCACTCGTCAAGATCACCGACGAGCGGCGTACGGAGCTGGTGCCCGAGTCCCTCCACGCCCTGGAAGAGAGCGAGTGATCTCGAGCCAAAACGACGGAGCGAGCGCCGGCCGGAGGACGAGCGCCGGCCGGAGGGCGAGCGCCGGCCGGAGGGCGAGCGCCGGCCAGGAGAGCGCACATGCGGCGGAGCCAAGTGACAAAGTGTCACTTGGCAGACGGGGGAGTGAGCCGCGCAGACTCGAGCCAAGTGACAAAGTGTCACTTGGCAGGCGGAGTCGCTCTGTCACGGGATTCCGGCGCAACATCTCCACGAGGTGGCTCCGTGCCGGATCCGATGCTGAGTCTCTACGAGGTGGCGCCCTGACGGCTCGGGCGTTTGCATCTCCACGAGGTGGCGCCTTGACGGCTCGGGCGTCGCATCTCCACGGGGTCACTCCGTGACGACACGGGCGCCGCATCTCCACGAGGTCGTCCCGTGACGGCCCGGGCCCTGCATCTCCACGAGTGGGGCGAGCCCGGTGCGCCCCGCGTCGTCTGCCTCCACGGCGTCCGCAACCACGGTGGCCACTTCGCGCGGCTCGCCGCAACGCTCCCCGAACGTCACGTGCTCGCCCCGGACCTGATCGGCCACGGCTACTCGCCCTGGGAGCCGCCTTGGCGCATCGAAGCGCACTGCGACGCGATCTTGGAGGCAGTCGGACACGGTCCCGCCGCGCTCGTGGGCCACTCCTTCGGCGGGCGCTTGGCCTTCGAGCTCGCCGCCCGCGCTCCCAAGCTCGTCCCCAAGCTCGTCCTCCTCGACCCGGCGATCCTCATCCCCCCGCACGTCGCGCTCGCCGCAGCGGAGAACGCCCGGCAGGACAAGGTCTACGTCTCCTTCGAGGAGCTGATCGACCGCCGCTACGAGGAGAGCCAGCTCCAGCGGGCGCCGCGCGAGCTCGTGGTCGAGGACCTCGCGCCGCACGTCGAGCCAGACGCATCGGGCCACGTCCGCTACCGCTACTGCTAGTCCGCGGTCGTCGCCGCGTACGGCGAGATGGCCTCACCGCCGCCGCCCTTCGAGCGGGTCCGCGTGCCCACGCTCCTCGTCCTCGGCGAGCGGTCCTACCTCCCCTACGACCACCTCCTCGACGCACACCGGGCTGCGCTCGGCAATTTGCTCGAAGTAGTGGTGGTACCGGGCGGCCACTCCGTGCTCTGGGACGCGCTCGAGGAGACGTCGGCTGCGATCCGGCGCTTCCTCGCTGCGTAGGTCGGCGCGCGCGCAGCGGCGCCGTACGACGTCAGTCCACGACGTGCTCGTCGGCGAGCTCGAGCACTTCGTCGAGGATGGCGATCCCCTCGTCCACCTCGTCGCGCGTGATCGTGAGCGGCGGGACGATCATGAGCACGTTCCAGTGCGTCATCAGGTACAGGCCGCGCTCGAGCGCCGCCTTCGCGAGCTGCGCGACCGGAGCCGCCGCCTCGCCGGAGGCGTTGAAGGGGACGAGCATCTCCCGGGTCTCCCGGCTACGCACGAGCTCGACGCCCCAGAAGCAGCCGAGCCCGCGCACCTCACCGATCGAGGGGTGCGTGTCCGCGAGCGCCCGCAGCCGCTCGCCGAGGTAGGCCCCGACCTCGGCCGCGTTCTCGACCACGCCCTCCTCGCGGAAGGCCTCGATGGAGGCGACCGCCGAGGCGCAGGCGAGCGGGTGGCCGGCGTAGGTCAGCCCGCCGGGGAAGAAGCGGCTCCGCACCCACTCCTTCAGGTGCTCGCGGATGATCATCGCCCCCAGCGGGACGTAGCCCGAGTTGATCCCCTTGGCGACGGTGATGATGTCCGGGACGACGTCCCAGTGCTCGCAGGCGAACCAGCGCCCGGTGCGCCCGAAGCCGGCCATCACCTCGTCCAGGATGAGCAGGATCCCGTGCCGGTCGCACACCTCGCGGATCGCCTGCAGGTAGCCGTCCGGCGGCGGGATGATCCCGTTCGTTCCCGTCACCGTCTCGAGGATGACGGCAGCGACCGTCTGCGGACCCTCGTACTCGAGGATCTCCTCCAGATGCGGCGCTCCGGTGCAGACGGGGCACGGATCGGGATGCCCGGCCGGGCAGCGGTAGGTGTAGGGATCGAGCATCCGCACGACGCCGCCCATGCCCGGCTCATTCGGCCAGCGGCGCGGATCGCCGGTGAGGATGACCGCGCCGTGCGTGGCGCCGTGGTACGAGCGGTAGCGCGCGACGATCTTGTGCCGGCCGGTCGCGAGCCGTGCGAGCTTGATGGCGTTCTCGTTCGCCTCCGCGCCGCCGTTCGTGAAGAACGACATGCAGAGGTCGCCGGGGGTGACCTCGGCCAGCAGGCGCCCGAGCTGGGAGCGGGACTCGCTCGCCATCGGCGGCCCGATCGTGCAGAGCCTGTCCGCCTGCTCCTTGATCGCGGCGACGATCTTCGGGTGCTGGTGGCCGATGTTGACGTTGACGAGCTGGGAGGCGAAGTCGAGGTAGCGCTTGCCCTCGTAGTCCCAGAAGTAGCGGCCCTCGGCGCCGGCCACCGGGATCGGCTCGATCCGGTCCTGCACCGACCACGAGTAGAGGACGTACTCCTTCGCGTCCTCGACGATCTGTGCCCCGAGATTGGGGTTCGCCTCGACCAGCGCCATCGGTCGGATCGTAACGGCCTCTTGAATTGCGCGTGTCCGCTGCCCACGATGGAGGCATGAGCATCCCGACCTCGCCCCTGCTCGAGCGCGAGGAGGAGCTCCGCGCCCTCGAAGGAGCGCTCGCCTCGGCGATCGCCGGGGAGGGACGAGTGGCGCTCGTGTACGGAGAGGCCGGTATCGGCAAGACGTCTGTCGTCCGCGCCTTCACCCGGCTCGCCGGTGACGTCGCCCGAACGCTCTGGGGAGCCTGCGATCCGCTCTTCACGCCGCGGCCGCTAGGCCCCTTCCACGACATCGTCCACGGCGCCGGCAGCCCGACGCTTGCGGCGCTCGACCCCGAGCGGGATCGAATCGAGCTCTTCGCCGCGCTGCTGGCAGAGCTCGGGGCCAGACCGACGATCGCCGTGGTCGAGGACGCTCACTGGGCGGACGAGGCTTCGCTCGACGCCCTCTGCTACCTCGTCCGGCGGGTCGACCGCGTGCCCTGCCTCCTCCTCGTCACCTACCGCGACGACGAGGTCGGCGCACAGCACCCGCTGCGCCGCCTTCTGGGCGCGATCCCGAGCGCCGTGGCGACGAGGATCGAGCTCGCGCCGCTGAGCGAGGCTGCCGTGGCGGAGCTCGCAGCCGAGGCGGAGCGGGACGCAACGGGACTGTACGAGCTCACCGGCGGCAATCCGTTCTTCCTGACCGAGGTCCTCGCCGCCGGAGGCGACGGCGTGCCGGCAACCGTCCGTGACGCGGTCTTGACGAGGGCGCTCGGCCTCGGGGTCGAGGCTCGCGAGGTCCTCGACCTGGCGTCGGTCGTGCCCGGCGCGATCGAGCGCTGGCTGCTCGATGCGGTGCTCGGCCACGCGTCCGCCGCGGCCAACGAGTGCGTGGAGCGCGGCATGCTCGTGCCGAACCCAACAGGCCTGTCCTTTCGGCACGAGCTTGCGAGACAGGCGGTGCTCGACGCGGTCGACCCGGAGCGACAAGCCGCCTACCACCGCGCCGTGCTCCGCGCGCTCGAGGCGCAGGAGGACCGAGACGCGCTCCTCTCGCGTCTCGCCCACCACGCGGAGGGAGCCCACGACCGCGAGGCGGTACTGCGCGCCGCACCCGCAGCGGCGAAGCGCGCCGCGTCGGTCGGAGCGCACCGCGAGGCCGCTGCGCAGTACGCCCGAGCGCTCCGCTTCGCCGACGCCATCCCGCTCGAAGACCGCGTACGCCTGCTCGAACGGCACTCCTACGAGTGCTACTTGACGGCGCAGGACGGCCCCGCGCTCGAGTCGATCGACGCGGCTCTCCTGTGCTACCGGCAGCTCGGCGACGATCGCGGGCTCGGAGCCACGCTCCGCTGGCGGAGCCTCGCCCTCCTCAACTGGGGCCGCACCGCGGAGTCCGAACAGGCCGCGCGTGAGGCCGTCTCCGTGCTCGAGAGGCTGCCGCCAAGCCCCCAGCTCGCGATGGCGTACAACGCTCGGGCCTCGCTCGCCTCCCTGGACGAGGACTTCGACGCCGCGGTCGCCTGGGCACACCGTGCGCTGGAGTTGGCCGACGTCGTCGACAGCGTCGAGGCGAGGGTCACCGCCCTCGGCACGTTGGGCCTGGCCCACGGCATGCGCGGTCTCCAGGACGGCCGGGCCCTCCTCGAGGAGGCGCTCGCCCTCGCGCGGAGCCATGGGCTCGAAAGTCACGCCGGCCGGACATACGTCTTCCTCGGAATGGCAGCCTCACGCGAGCGGTCGCTGGCCCAGATGCGCAAGCACGTCGTCGCGGGCCTCGACTTCTGCGAGGAGCGTGACCTCGACGTGTGGGACGACATCCTGCTGGCGATGCGCGGCTGGCTCGAGCTCGAGGAGGGCGCCTGGGACGCCGCTGCGGCGACCGTCGCGCAGGTTCACGCCCGGAACTGCATCCTCTCCTCGACGCAGGCGAACGTCGTGCTCGGGCTCCTTCGAGCACGGCGGGGTGACCCGGATCCGTGGGCTCCGCTCACGGCGGCGGCCGAGGTCGCGGAACGGACCGGGCAGCTCTGGTGGCTCTCCCAGGTCGCCGCCGCCCGTGCCGAGGCGGCGTGGCTCGAGGAGCGACCCGAGCTCATCCCCGGCCTGACCGACGCGGCGTTCGCGCACGCGCGGGAACGAGGCGCAGCCTGGCCCATGGCCGAGCTCGCCCACTGGCGCCGGCACGCCGGCATCGTGCCCGACCTGCCCGACGACCTGACAGGGCCGTTCGCTGCCCAGGCCCACGGCGACTGGACGAGCGCGGTGGAGCAGTGGCGGGCCGCCGGCTGTCCGTACGAGGCCGCTCTCGCGCTCGCCGAAGGCGACGAATGCGCGCAACTGCTGTCTCTCGAGGAGCTCAATCGCCTGGGTGCGGCTCCGGCAGCGGGGGTCGTCGCCCGCCGCCTGCGCGCACGAGGTGTCCGTGGAGTCCCCCGAGGCCCACGTCCGGCCACGCGGGAGAGCCCCGCCGGGCTCACGCAGCGCGAGACCGATGTGCTGCACCTCCTCGCCGAAGGCCTTCGCAACGCCGAGATCGCCGAGCGGCTGGTCGCCTCCCGAAGGACGATCGACCACCACGTCTCGGCCATCCTCCGCAAGCTCGGCGCGCGGACACGGGGGGAAGCCGTCGCCGAGGCGCAGCGGCTGGGAATCCAAGATCGGTAGCGCCGACCGCGAATCTAGGCAATCGCGCCGATGCCCCCGAGGCCGGCCCGGCCTACCGTCGAGGGCATCTGCAATCGACCCGGAGGAGGCTGGATGGACACCTATGTGATCATTCGCCGCAACGGCTGGCGGACGGCCGACGACCTCGCCGCGGCTGCGGAGCGCTCGACCGCCGAGGGAAGCCGTATGCCCGACGACATCGCCTGGATCCGGAGCTACGTCCTGGCGGAGCGGGACGGGTCGCTGGGCACCGTGTGCATCTACCAGGCGTCGAGCCCCGAGGCCGTTCGGGCGCACGCCGCCGCGGCGGGCCTGCCCGTGGACGAGATCGTCAAGGTCGCCGACACCGTCGTCGTCCGGCCGGACCCCGTTGCGGCGGCTGCTTCGAAGGTCTCATAGGAAGGGAGGAACAATGCTTCGACGAGCGGCGTCGATCATCGTCCTCGCGCTCGGCGCGTTCGCGGTCGCAGGAGCCGCCTACAGCGCGGGAGGCGGCATGGCTCAGGCCGAGTCCGCGAACTGGGACTGCAACCCGAAGGTCCTGATCCTCGGCTACTACCACTGCTCCCCGCCGGGGAAGGCATCGGTCCTCGACATCGTCACCGGCGCGAAGAGCCCGCCGAGCGTCGAGCTCCGCGTCTTCAACCCGAACGGCAGCTTCGCCGGAACGGAGTCGTTGATCCGGGCCGACCTCTACCGCGGCCAGCCGTGCCCGCAGGACGGGCTATCCGAGTGGGGGCTTCTCGACCTCCCGGTCGACTACAGAGCCTGCCACCACTTCGAGACTGGTCAGTAGAGACTGCGCGGTAGCGCCGGGCCGGGGAAGGGGCCCGGCGCTCCTCGCGCATCGCGTGTGTCGGCGCGCCGCCGTCCCTGAGAGCTCCTGCCCGAACGAGCGCGGCTACCCGGGGATGCCGATCGTCGCCGCGGGGCCGACGCTTCCGGTCGTGCCGCGCACTCCCGTCACCGTCACCGAGCCGCCGACGGCGCTCGGCACGCCGCTCACGACGACCTGCGTCTTCCCGCCGACCACGGGGAGGAGGATCCGCCTGCCGTCCTCCAGCTCCACGCGAACGATGTGCTTCGTGGCGTTCGCCGCTGCCTGCCAGGCGATGGTGAGCGTCCCGCGCTCCCGCTTCACGTCGAGGCCGACGGGCTTCCCGACCGTGGGCCCGCCGGGCGCCGTGTACGTCGCCACACGCAGGACACGGCGCACGAGCCCGTCCTGCTCGACTTGGGCGACGATCCGCCGCGTGCCCGCAGTTCCCTCGGCCGGCGCGAACTGGAGCGTCCCCTCCTGCCGCCGGCCGGCCGCCTTCGAGACCACCTCACCGAGCAGGTGGCCGGCCGTCGGCACCCCGCCGCGCGGTGCAGCGCCCTCCTCCCAGAAGGTGATCACCTGACCGGGGCGCGGCGTGAAGCTGTAGGCCAGCGTCCGCTTCTGGCCGCTGCCCGAGACCTTCGCGGTGACCTGAGGAGCCGGCAACCCCTCGGCGTGCTGGACGGCGACGATCGGCGACGACCCGGGTTGCGGGAGCACCTTCCAGTCGCCGGGGCTCGGCTTCCAGATGGCGATGTACGTCGTCTTCGTCGGCTCCCCCTCCACGAGCAGGAAGGGCCGTTGCCGGACGTAGCCGGGACCGGTGAGCGGCGTGGAGACCTGCTCGCCCTTCGGTCCGACCAGCGTGACCTTCGGCGGCGCCGTCGCGCCGCGGACGGCGATCACGGCGCCGGGGAGGCCGGCGGGGATCGGCACCAGCGTCTGCGCGCTCGCCCCGGCGGCGACTCGGAGGCCCGGCAGCTTCTCCTTGTAGGGGCCGACGTCACACCCGGCGAAGAAGACCGTCGGCAGCGTGTCGCCCCACTTGTAGCCGATGCCGGGCCGCCAGTCGTCGAGCTCGAGGTCGATGATCAGGCAGGCGGCAACGCCCTTCGTGGAGACGAGCGCCTGTCCGCCGGCGCAGACGAGGTCGAAGATGCAGCCCTCGATCTCGCCGTACGCGTTCAGCTTCGGCTTGTAGTACCAGACGTCGAGCTTCCCCTCGATGCTCGCGAGACCCTTGAATCCGTAGGTCATGCCGCCCCAGGCGTGGACGAAACCGCTCGTGCTCACGCCGAGCCCGCCCTTGGCGACCGGGATCGCCCCGAAGAGGTTGACCGTGCCTCCGACAACCGCCCCTTGCGGCCCGCCCTTCTGGAAGGTGAGGGCGAGGCTCCCGTCGACGGTCGCGATCGACGCCCCGGCCACCTTCTGCAAGAGCGAGAGACCGATCCCGCCGGCGTAGGTGTCCTTCGTCTTGCCGAGCACGATGTCGAGCGACAGCTTCTGCAGGCAGACGAGCACCGCAGCGCAGAGGTTGAGGTTGTCGAGCGCGGCCGTGATCTTCTGCAGGCTCCCGGCCTTGATCTCGAGCGAGAGGAGCGCCTCGTACCCGAGCGCGTCGATGAGGATGCGGCCGTCGAGCGTCCACAGGTCGGGCGCCGCCTGGTAGCTCACCTTCAGCTTGCGTACGGTGAACCAGGGCGTGATGGCGGCGTGCTGGACGGTGAAGGCGAAGTCGCCGGACGCGGTGGCCGAGGAGGGCGTGCGGAGGGCCAGGGAGGCCGGCTTCCCGCCCGTCGTCAGGGTGAGGGGCGTGTCCGAGGTGACCGCGCCGAGCCGCGTCGGAAGCGCGACCCACAGCTTCATGGCCGCACCCTTGCTCGGCGTCAGGACCGGAGGGAGCAGCGAGGCGAGGCCCGTGATCTTCAGCCCCCGGAGCTTCGGCTGGAGCTTGCCGCCGAGCGTGAAGCTCCAGATCGCCTCGTTCTCGATCCGCCACTTCATCGTCCCGAGGTAGAGGTCGGCCTCGGGCGTCGTCACCCTGGCGCGGGCGCTCTTGACCGCGATCTCGGGCGGCTTCGAGCCCTCGACGACGCCTCCTCCCTTCATCTCCACGACGAGCGGGACGGGCCCGTAGGGCGTCTTCCCCTCGGGGTCGACCGTGATCCCGTTGACGAGAGCGGGCGACCCGGCCGGGTACGTCGTCCAGAGCGTGGTCGTGACCGTCACCGGGCTCGTCGGGCCGCTTCCTTTCTTCGGCGACGGCAGAGCGCTCTTCTTCAGCGTCTGGCGCCGGAAGCAGTCGGCCTGCGCACGGAACCGGCCGTGCTCGACCGCGTAAGTGCAGTCGGCGTCCACCTTGACCAGGAACTCAGCGCTCGCGCTCGCGCCGTCGTCGTCGACGACGACGAGTCGCACGGCGCTCCAGCCGCCGACGTTCTCGAACGAGGTCGCGAAGATCGCCGACTCGCCCCCCTGCTTCTTCTTGTAGGCGCCGCCGTCGAAGACCGACCACTCGTAGTGGACCACCTCGCCGTCGGCGTCGGTGGAGGCGGCGCCGGAGAACTGGTACGTCTTGCCTTCGATCACCTTCGGGATCTGCGCGCCCGCCGACACGACCAGCTTGCCCTTGATCACCTCGAAGGCCCCCGGCGGCCCCGTCACGTTCGAGACACCCTTCAGCGCGGCCGGGAGCGTGTAGACGCCGACGAGCGGCGTGCCGGTCACGGGCTTGGGCGCGTTCGGCCTGGCCAGGAAGCCGACCCGCGCGACCGGAGGCAGGTTCTTCACGATCTCCCACGTCACGGTGGCTGGGCTGGGGTCCACGTTGCCCGCCTGGTCGCGCGCGCGCACGGCGAAGGTGTGCGTTCCCACGCCGGGGCTGACCGTCGTCGGCGAGACGCACGCCTGGAAGGAAGCGGCGTCCAGCTTGCACTCGAAGGTCGCCCCCGCCTCGCTCGCGGTGAAGGCCAGCGTGAGGCTCGCCGACTTCGTCTTGGCGGGAACCTGGGTCGTGATGGTCGTCTCGGGCGGGATGCTGTCGATCGTCCAGGTGAACGTGTCGGAGACGCCGAGGTCGATCGTGCCCCGAAACCCGCGAACGGTGAAGGTGTGCTTGCCCTGCGCGAGGCGGGTGTAGGTCTTCGGCGAGGTGCACTCGGTCGGCCGCGAGCCGTCGAGCTCGCAGCGGAAGACGGTCACCCCGCTCGTGCCTGTGAAGGCGAACGTCGCCTGGGTCGAGGCGGAGAGCGTCGCCGGGCGATCGGTGATCGTGACCGACTCGGCGCTGCCGGCGGCGCCGCTCCCGGCGGCTCCGACGCCGGCGACGATCGCCGCGAGCACGAGCAGCGTGGACAGCCTCCCGGTCGTCACACGTCCTCCGGCTCCTTCGGCTCGAGCAGCGCGTGGATCTTGGGCTCGAGCAGCGCGTGGATCGCCGCCAGCAGCTCCTCGTCGCCGGTGAACGCCCGTCGTCCCGCGCCGGCGGCGTGCTCGACGATCCCTTGCAAGGGTTGCTGGGCGACCTCGACCCGATCGGCCGGCCGCCAGATCCGGACGACGAGCGTCTCGTTCACGCCGTCGGTCTCCGGAGCTCGAGTGTCGGGAGCGCTCGCACCCGAGCAATCGTGCGCCCGACTCTTAGAACGCGCTTAGAACTCGATTCGTGCTCCCGCACCGGGCGGGCGATGGCGGCAGCCACGCCGATGTGGTATCCCCGCAGACAGCTATGGCGACCCTGCACGCGGGGCTCCCTCCTCCGGTCGTGCCACGCACGACCCTCGCGAGAGCGGATCTCGAGCGGAGGCTGGACGAGGCCTTCGGCGCCAGGCTCACGACCGTCGTCGCCGGCTCCGGGTTCGGGAAGACGACCGCGCTCGCCGCCTGGGCCAGAGACGTGTCGTGCGCGTGGTCCACGCTCTCCCCGCGGGAGGCCGCCTTCGACGCGCTCGTGCACCGGCTCACCGACGCCGTCGCGGCGGGCACCGGCGCCCAGGTCCCGAGGAGCGCGGCGCTCGAAGGCGCGCTCGGCACGACCGAGCAGGCCGAGGCGACCGCCGCCGCCCTCGCACGCACGCTCCAGCGGCGCCTCGAGCACGACCTCGTCCTCGTCCTCGACGACGTGCAGGAGATCGAGACGGACACGCCGGCGGCGTGGCTGCTCGACGCCTTCTGGCGCCAACTGCCGGCCACGGCGCACCTCGTGCTCGTCTCGCAACGCGAGCTGCCGGTGCGCACGGAGCGCCTCCGCAACCGAGGGGAGCTCGTCGAGATCGACGCACGCACGCTCGGGTTCACCCGGGCCGAGGTCCGCGAGCTGACGACGCGCGTGCTGGCGGAGGACGTCGCCGATCTCGCCGAGGCGATCTACGAGCGAACCGGCGGCTGGCCGCTCGCAGCTCGTCTGCTGCTGGAGCAGCTCCGTGACACGCCCGCCGACGATCGCCTCCGTGCCGTCCGCGCGCTGCCCGAGCACCTCGTGGACTACCTGCTCGACGAGGTGCTCGCCCGCGAGCCCGCGGAGACGCAGGAGCTCGTCCGCATCCTGGCCGCCCTCGAGGAGGCGAGCGCAGAGCTCGTGGAGGCGCTGGGGATCCCCGCTGCCGGCGCCGCGCTCGACGCGCTCGCCCGCCGCGGGCTCTTCGTCAGCCGGCACCCCGCCGGCCCGGATCGCTTCTCGCTGCATGCGCTCGTCCGCGACATCGCTCCCGAGCTGCTCGGGATCGACGAGCGAGCGCTGGCCTCGCTCCGGCGCGAGGCGGCCCGCTGGCACGAGGAGCGGGGCGAGATCGCGGCGGCTCTCCGCCTCGCCGTCCTGGCGACGGACAGTGCGAGAGCCGCCTCGCTGCTCTCCCGGCACGGCTTCGATCTCGTTCGTCACGGGCTGGCGACGGAGGTCCTGCAAGCGTCCGAGTGCCTGCCCGATAGCACGCTCGACCCGCTCGTCGAACGCACCCTCGGCGACGCGCACGCCGCGCGAGGCGAGTGGAGCGAGGCCCTGATGCGCTACGAGCGCGCGAGCGGTCGCACCCCCGCGCTCCCGGCGGGGCTCGCCTGGCGACTCGGCCGCATCCACTTCGACCGAGGCCTGCTGGACGAAGCCCTCGCTGCCTACTCCCGCGGCCTCGACGACGAGAGCGAGCCCGCCGAGCGCGCGCTCCTCCTCGCCTGGACCGCGTCGTGCCACTGGAGCCTCGGCGAGCGCGGCGCAGCCGCCGCGCTCGCCCAGCAGGCGCTCGTCACCGCCGCAGAGACCGACGAGCCGAGAGCGCTGGCGGTCGCCCACAACGTCCTCCTGCTGCTCGCACTCGGCGAGGACGCCGTCGCGACAGCCTCCTTCGAGGCGGGACTTGCAGCCGCCGAGCGGGCAGGCGATGCGAGCCTCGTCGTCCGCCTCCGCGCGAACCGGGCGACGCAGCTCGCCGCTCGGGGCGCGCTCCGCGACGCGCTGGAGGTGCTTGCCCCCGGGCTCGAGGCCGCCGAGCTCGCCGGCGGCGGGCTCCAGCTCGCCTTTCCGCTGATGAAACGAGGGGAGATCTTCCTCGGGCTCGGGCGACTCGACGATGCGCACACCGACTTCCGCGCCGCGCTCGCGATCTACGAGCGCTTCGGCTCGCGTCGCCGCTTCGGCGCGATCGTGAACCTCGCCGACGCGCAACTGGCACGGGGCGAGGTCGTGCTGGCGCGCCTCGGGCTCGAGCAGGCTCTGCACGCCGCTGAGACCTCCGGCGATGCGCAGCTCGAGCTCTACGCCTCGGTCAGCTTCGCGCGTGCCCTGGCCTTCGACGACCCCGAGCGAGCGCTCGAGCTTGCTCGCACGGCATCGCTCGCCGCTCGTCGGCTCGGGTTCGGGCTCGAGTTGGCGTGGCTCGCCGAAGGCTGGGTGCGCCTGGCAGCGGGCGGGCGCGGCGAAGCGGAGGCGAGAGCCGAGGACGCCCGCGCGGAGGCGGAGCGCCACCGTGCGCTGCCGGCGCTCGCGGATGCGCTCGTGCTCTCGGCGCTCGCGGCGCCCGACCCCAGTGCGGAGCTTGCGACGTTGGAGCAGGCTGCGCTGATCCACCGCGAGACCGGGGACGTCCTCTCCCACGCCGCCGTCGAGCTCCTGCGAGCGCGTCTCGACCCCGGTCCGGACGCCCGGGCTCAGGCCTTCGCTGCCGAGCGCACGCTGCGCGCGGCCGGCGTGCGCATCGCGAGCGCAGCGGGGATCGCCGGGCCACTGGCCTTCCTCCCGCCAGAGAGCCCTCCTGCGGTCGAGGTCCGGACGCTGGGCGGGCTCACCCTGCTCCGTCACGGACGGCCTGTTCCCCTCGCGGAGTGGAAGTCCAGGCAGGCGCGCGAGCTCCTCAAGATGCTCGTCGCCAGACGCTGCCGTCCCGTGCCGAGAGAGCAGCTCATGGCCCTGCTCTGGCCCGACGAGAGACCCGAGCGGGTCGCCGGGAGGCTGGCCTTCGTGGTCAGCACCCTCCGCTCGGTGCTCGATCCGAATCGGCCTCGCGAGGCGCCGCCGCTCGTCGAGGCGCGCGACGATGCCCTCCGTCTGCGGGACGACCTGGTGGCCGTGGACGTCGAGACCTTCCTGCGCGACGCCGAGCGGGCGCTCGCCTCCGAGGGACGGGAGCGGGTCGCGCTGCTCGAGACGGCCGAGTCCGCCTACACGGGCGACTTCCTCGAGGAGGATCCCTACGCGGACTGGGCGGTCTCGCTGCGCGAGCAGGCGCGCGCGACCTACATCGCCCTCGCGCGCACCCTCGCCGAGGCGTCCATCTCGGCGGACGAGCCCATGGCCGCAACCCGCTACCTCCTACGGATTCTCGAGCGCGACCGCTACGACGAGCATGCCCATGTGCGGCTCGTCGTCTGCCTCCAGGCCGCCGGCGCGCACGGCGAGGCACGGCGTGCGTACCGCCGCTACGTGGCCGCGATGGCCGAGCTGGGCGTCGAGCCCGCGCCGTATCCGGACGCGGCGCGGGACGATGCCACGCGGTGAGCGCTCGCGACCGCGGGAACGCCGTCGACGCGACGGCGTCCTTGGCGAGGGGCCTGGAGCTTCTCCCCACTCTCGGGCCAGGCCCGCCCGGCGGCGAGCTCGCAGGCAGCGGTGGGCGCCGGGCCAGGGGGAGGAAGCCCGGCGCCCTCCGCGCAGCTTGCGCCTACCGCGCTGCCGCCGGCAGCAGCTCCTGCCCGAAGGCGGCACGCTCGACGAACTGGCCGAATCCCGGCTCGACCTGGAGCTCCCCGTTCTCGACGAGCACCGCTCCCCGCAGGAGCACGATCTCCGGCGTGCCCGTCACCTCGGTCCCCTCGAAGAGGTTGTAGTCCGACTTCGAGTGCTGCGTGGCAGCGGTGATCAGGTGCCGCTTCTCCGGATCGAAGATCACGAGGTCCGCGTCCGACCCGGGCGCGATCGTCCCCTTGCGCGGGTAGAGCCCGAAGAGCTTCGCCGGGTTGGTCGCGAGCAGCTCGACCATGCGGTTGAGCGAGATCCGCCCCGCCCGCACCCCGAACTCGTGGATCATGTGCAGCCGGTTCTCGAGCCCCGGCGCGCCGTTCGGGATCTTCGAGAAGTCGTCCCGGCCGAGCGTCTTCTGCCCGTCCCAGAGGAACGCGCAGTGGTCGGTCGAGATCGCCGAGAGGACGTCCGAGCGCACCGCGCTCCAGAGCACCTCCTGGTTCTCGCGCGGCCGCGGCGGAGGCGTGTACACGTACTTCGCGCCCTCGAAGTTCGGGCGCTCGAGGTACGAGTAGTCGATGAAGAAGTACTGCGTGCACGTCTCTCCCCAGACGTCCCAGCCGGCCTCGCGCGCGCGGGCGATCGGCTCCACCGCCTCGCGGCAGGAGACGTGGACGACGTACAGCGGGCAGCCGGCGACACGCGCGAGCTGGATCGCCCGGTTCGTCGCCTCGCCCTCCGTCTCCGGCGGCCGGGTCAGCGCGTGGAAGTGCGGCGCGGTGTTCCCGGCGGCGAGCGCCTGCTCGACGAGGACGTGGATCGCGTCGCCGTTCTCCGCGTGCACCATCACGAGCGCGCCCGTCTCCGCGGCCACCTCCATCGTCCGGAAGAGCGTCTCGTCGTCGACCATGAGCGCGCCCTTGTAGGCCATGAAGAGCTTGTAGGACGTGACTCCCTGCTCCGGCAGTCGCGCCAGCTCCTCGAGCGAGCCCCCCTCGCGCAGGTCGGTGACCGCCATGTGGAAGCCGTTGTCGATGATCGCCTTGCCCTCGCGCTTGCCGTGCCACGTCTCGAGCGCCTCCCCGAACGACTGCCCTGGGGTCTGGATGACGAAGTCGACGTGGCAGGTGGTGCCGCCGAACGCGGCCGCCGTCTGCCCCGACGTGAAGTCGTCGATCGTCACCGTCCCGCCGAACGGCATGTCGAGGTGGGTGTGGGGGTCGACGCAACCCGGGAGGACGTACTTCCCGCTCGCGTCGATGACGCGGTCGGCATCCACGTGGAGCGACTCGCCGAGCATGGCGATCCGCTCCCCCTCTACGTACACATCGCCGACGTAGTCGTCGGCGGCGGTGATGATCCGCCCGTTCTTGATCAGAACCGACATCTCACCTCACTTCCTTCCTGGAAGACCCGGGCCGCCGGCCGGCGGCCCGGGTCGTCTGCCTCCTACTCGCCTCCGGGCGTGACCTCCACCTCGGGCTTGACCCAGTCTTCGCCGGTGACGTCCTCGCCGTCGTCCTTCAGCTCGGACACGGCTGCCTCCGCGAGATCGGTGCGGTAGGCCTCCTCGCTCGCCGGGCTCTTGATGATCTTGTAGTCGAGCGCGATCTGCGCCGTGTTCTGGAAGTCGTCGGGGTTCATGATCCCGATCCCGAGCGGGGCCGGCCAGATGAGCGCGTTGATCTCGTTCATCTGCCACGTCTGGTGCCCGCGGCCGAGCGTCGGCCCGTTCGCGAGCACGATGTCCACGCACTCGTCCGGGTTGTCGCGGCAGTAGATCCAGCCGCGGAAGCTCGCCTTCAGGAACCGCTTCGCGATGTCTTGGTTCGCCTCGTCGGCGATCCAGTCCTCGCGCACGAAGATCCCGTCCTCGAGCGCACCCGTGCCGAGGTCGGACATCTTGAACACGTTCAGGTCGTCGAGCGTGTACAGCTCGCCCGTCTTCGGGTTCTCGACCTCGAGCACCTGCGCGAGCTCGTTGTAGGTCATCGCCGCCGCCGCGTCGACCTCGCGGTTGAGGAAGAGGTTCATGTCGAACGGCTGCGCGACCACCTTGACGTCCTTCTGCGGGTCGAGCCCGTTCTTCGTCAGCGCGGCGAAGAGCTTGTGCTCGTTCCCGCCGAGCCACACGCCCACCTTCTTCCCGCGCAGCTCGGTGATCTCGTCGATCCCGCTGTCCTTCCAGGTCAGCTCGGTCATGCCCGAGCGGGTGAAGACCTGGGCGATGTTGACGATCTTCTGGCCCTGGTCGCGGGTCGCGAGCAGGTTGTCGAGCCAGTCGATGCCGAATTCCGCCTGCCCGCCCAGCACGACCTGCTCGGGGACGATGTCCGGGCCGCCGGGACGGATGGTCACGTCCAAGCCCTCGTCCTCGTAGAAGCCCTTCTCCTTGGCGGCGTAGTACCCGGCGAACTGCGCCTGCGTGACCCACTTGAGCTGCAGGGTCACCGGCGTCAGCTCCTTCTCGCCGCCGCCGCCGCCGCAACCCGCGGCCAAAAGAGCGGTGGCCAGCACGGCCAGCACACCGGTCAGGACCCACTTCCTGCTCCTCATCGCTGCCTCTCCTCCTCCTTCGCTCGTACCTGTCCCGGCGACCCTACTCCGAACGCGCTCCGCGCACCGAGGGATGCCACCCCATCGTCAGACGCTCCACCGTCGCCACCGACCCGTAGAAGACGATCCCGAGCAGGCTGGCGAGCACGATCCCGGCCCAGGCCTGCTCGAAGGCGAAGATCCCGACCCAGCGCCGGATCTCGACGCCGAGCGCGCCGGGTGCTCCGCCGAAGTAGTCGCCCACGATGGCTCCGATCATGGCGAGAACCGTCGCCACCTTCAAGCCCGAGAAGACGAACGGCAGCGAGCTCGGGAGGCGCACGCGGCGGAAGACGGTCAGCTCGCCGGCCGCGTAGGAGCGCATCAGCTCCAGGGCGGCGGGCGACACCGAGGTCAGGCCCCGCATCGTGTTCACGAGCACCGGGAAGAAGCAGAGGACGGCGGCGATCGCCATCTTGGAGGTCATGCCGGTGACGCCGAACCAGTTGTTCGTGATGGGAGCGAAGGCGATGATCGGGATCGCCCCCGCCGCGATCGCGTACGGCATGACCGCGGTCGCGAGCAGGCGCCAGCGGGCGAGGACGACGGCCGCGAGGAACCCGGCCGAGCACCCGATCGCGAACCCCCCGACCGCCTCGCGGAAGGTGAAGAAGGAGGCGCTCCAGAGCTGGCTGCGGTCCTCCCAGAGCGTCTGGACGATCCCCGAGGGCGGGGGGAGCAGGAAGTTCTGGACGTCGAAGGCCCGGACGCCCCCTTCCCACAACCCGACGCCGGCGACGAAGACGACGATCGCGGGCAGCCACTCGCCGGCAACACGACGAGCCCGCCTCACGGGGCCTCCTCGCCGACCAGCTCGCCTTCGTCGGGAGCCGTGCGATCCTCGTCGAGACCGCCCTCGCGCAGCCGGTCCCGCACCTCGGTCACCAGCTCGAAGAAGCGCGGCTCCTCGCGCGTGTCGGCCGTCCGGGGCTGCGGCAGGTCGATGTCCACGATCGCCGCGATCCGTCCCGGCCGACGGGACATGACGACGACGCGCGTGGACAAGAAGACGGCCTCCGAGATCGAGTGGGTGACGAAGACGACCGTGCTCCCGCTCCGCTCCCAGATCCGCAGGAGCTCGGCGTTCATCCGCTCCCGCGTCATCTCGTCGAGCGCACCGAAGGGCTCGTCCATCAGGAGCAGCGCCGGCGAGAACGAGAGCGCGCGGGCGATCGCGACCCGCTGCTGCATGCCGCCCGAGAGCTGCCAGGGGTGGTGGTTCTCGAAGCCGCGCAGCTCGACCAGGTCGAGCAGCTCCCGCACGCGCTGCGCGCGCCGTGCGCGATCCCAGCCGAGCAGCTCGAGCGGCAGCGAGATGTTGCGGGCGACGGTACGCCAGTCGTAGAGGACGGCGTCCTGGAAGACGATCCCGTAGTCGCCGTCGAGCCGGGCCTGGCGCGCGCTCTTGCCGTTGACCACGACCTCGCCCGCGGTGGGCTCGACGAGATCGCCCACGATCCGCAGGAGCGTCGACTTCCCGCAGCCCGAGGGCCCGATCAGGGAGACGAACTCGCCGGGGCGCACCTCGAGATCGATCGACTGGAGCGCGGTCACCCCGCCTGCGCCGAACGACTTCGTGACCCCCCGCAGGGAGACGACGGCCGGGCGGCTCTCGCTCATCCCACGTGCTCCGGGGCGCGCCGCACGACGAGCCGCTCGGCGAGGAGGACGGCGAGGAAGAAGGAGATGCCGAGGAGCGCGGCCACGAGGTTCGTCGCCCAGAGGCTGGGCGGAGAGGTGATGTAGTACTGGTTGAAGTTCAGGATCGCACCTCCCAGGCCGGCCTGGATGGACGCGGGCAGCTCGCCGATGATCGCGCCGACGACGCTCGCAGGAGCTGCGATCTTGAGCGCCGCGAAGATGAAGGGGAGCGCGGCCGGGAAGCGGAGCTTCCAGAGCACCGCCCAGGCGCCGGCCGCGTAGGAGCGCATCAGCTCCAGCGCCCGTGGATCGACCGAGGTGAGGCCACGGATGGTGTTGATCGTCACCGGGAAGAAGGTCAGGTAGGCCGAGATCACCGCCACCGCTCCCCAGTCGCGCAGGCCGGGAGGAAGGCGCGGATTCACCCAGACCACGACCATGGGGGCGACGGCGAGGATGGGCACGGTCTGGGAGGCGACGATGTAGGGGACGAACCCCCGCTGCAGGAGCCCGGAGTGCGCGAGGGCGGTGCCGAGGGCAAGCCCGAAGAGCGCGCCCAGGAGGAACCCGGCCGCAGCCTCCTTGGCCGTGAAGAGCGCCGCGTCCCAGAGCACGCCGATGAGCAGGGGCCCGTTGCGCCGCGAGGGCTCGAAGAGCTGCGCGACGATGTCGTGCAGGTGCGGCATCGTCCGGTCGTTGACGACGAACTGTCCGGCGCGGAGGTCGACCGCCTCCCCGAAGGCACGGAACCCCTCCCACAGCCCCCACAGGACGGCGAGCACGGCGAGGAAGAGCCCGGCGCGCTCGGCTGCGTTCCGCAGGCGGCCCCTCCCGAGCGCGCCCCGAGCCCCCGCTGCAGACGCCGCGATCGTCATCAGCGCTATTCCACCACACCCGTCGGTGTTGGACGCCGCCGAGCCCGTTCCGTTTCGGGCCGCAGGATCGAACGCGGGAGGTAAGCTCGCGCCGTGGGACTCCAGCCGAGCCGCACGGTCGCCGAGCTGAAGGAGCTGCGCGAGCTGACGGGCGACGAGAACGGGGCGCAGCGCGTCGCCTGGACCGAGACCTGGGAGACCGCGCGCGCCTGGCTGCGGGACAAGCTCGCGGAGACGGGTGCTCGGCACGAGCTCGACCCGGCCGGCAACCAGTGGTTCACGCTCGCGGGCGACTCCGAGCGCGCCGTCCTCATCGGCGGGCACCTCGACTCCGTCCCCAACGGCGGCTGGCTCGACGGCTGCCTGAACGTGCTCGCCGGCGCGGAGGTCCTCCGGAGGATCGCCGAGGAGGGCACGCCGCCCGTTACCGTCCGCCTCGTCGATTGGGCAGACGAGGAGGGAGCGCGCTTCGGACGGAGCCTCTTCGGCTCCAGCGCGGCCTCCGGATCGATGCGCGACCAGAACGAGCTGCGGCGGCTGACCGACCGGGAGGGGATCTCCCTGCCTGCCGCCCTGGCCGCACACGGAGTCGACCTCGACCGCGCCCTCGAAGCCCGCAGCCAGCTCGACTCCGCCGCCGCCTACCTCGAGCTGCACATCGAGCAGGGACCTGTCCTCGAGGCGCTCGGGCTCCCGCTCGGGGCCGTCCTCGGCACCTTCGGCGTCGAGCGCCACCGGATCACCTGGCACGGCCAGGCCGCACACGCCGGCTCGACCCCCATGGATCAGCGGCGCGACGCCCTCGCGGGCGCAGCGAAGCTCGCGCTCGAGCTCCGCGAGATCGCGCGCCGGGTCGGCGACGGCGCCGTCTGCACCTCCGGCGGGGTCGTCTGCCGGCCGGGCATCGTCACCTCCGTCGTCGAGACGGCGGAGCAGCTGCTCGACCAGCGTCACCTCGACGCGGACAAGCTCGCCGCGCTCCTCTCGCAGGCCAAGGAGGCGAGCGCGCGGTTCGCCGCCGAGGAGCGGCTCGAGGTGGAGTGGGAGAAGCTCTGGTCGATCGAGCCGATCCTCTTCGACGACACCCTGATCGGCTTCTGCGACGAGGCGATCACCGAGGTCGCGGGCGCGTCGCACCGCCTCCCCTCCGGGCCCCTCCACGACGCCGCCGAGGTCGCGCGGGCGGGGGTGCCCACGGTGATGATGTTCGTCCAGAGCCTGCGCGGCCTCTCCCACACGAAGCTGGAGGACACGAAGGAGGAGCACCTCGAGCTCGCCGTGGCCGCGCTCGACCGGCTCGCCGGCAAGACGATCGACTGGGTCGCGGCCGGCGGCGGGCGGTGAGCGGGGCCCGGCCCGCGGCGCCGGACCGTATCCGCCTCGCCGGTATCGTCTCGGGCCTCGCGGTCGGCGGCTGCCTGACCTGGAACGTCTCGAACGTGGGCGCCGTCGCCGACCCGCTCGCGCAGGCATACGGAGTCTCGATCGCCGCGGTGGGCCTGCTCACGACGGCCCTCTTCCTCACGCACCTCGCCGTCCAGCTTCCTGCGGGACGCGCCGCCGACCGCTCGGGCGCCCAGACGGTCGCCCTCGCCGCGATCGCAGCCGGAGTCGCCGGCAACGCCGTGCTGCTCCTGAACGCCTCCTTCCCGCTCGCGCTCGCGGGGCGCGCGCTCGTCGGGCTCGGCTCGGGGGCGGGCTTCGTCGCCGGCGTCGATCTCATCCGCGCCGGCGGCGGAGGGCCCGTCCTCCAAGGCGTCTACGGCGGCGCCACCATGGCCGGGGGCGGGCTCGCGCTCATGGTCGTCCCGGCCCTGACCGACGCGACCGGGTGGCGAACCCCGTACTGGACGGCGATCGCACTCGCGCTCGTCGCGCTCGTTCCCACCCTTGCCGCCCGTCGCCTGCCGCGGGTCGGCCACACGGACGCGGTCGTCGTCCGCGACCTGCGCCTGCTCCCCCTCGGCGTCCTGCAGGCCGCGACCTTCGGGCTCGCCGTCATCGCCGGGAACTGGGTCGTCCCCCTGCTCGAGCGCCACGGCGCAGGTCCTGCCCTCGCCGGGCTCGCCGGCGGGCTCGTCCTCTTCGCCGGCATCCTCACCCGGCCCGCCGGCGGCGTCTTCGCCGGGACGCACCGCGCGCGCCCCGTGATCGCCGCCGCTCTGCTCGGGATCGCCGTCGGTGCGGCCGCGCTCGCCCTCGACCTCCCGCTGGCGCTCTCCGCGCTCGGCGCGCTGCTCCTCGGGCTGAGCGCGGGCCTCCCCTTCGCCGTCCTCTTCGCGGCGGCGCAGCGGCTCCGCCCGGATGCCCCCGGCGCCGCGATCGCGCTCGTCAACGCGTGCGCCGTCCTCGCCATCGTCGCCGGGACGCCGCTTGCCGGGCTCGCCTTCGACCTCCCGGGCGACGGCCGGCTCGCCTTCGCCGCCGTCGCCCTCGCGGCGGTCGCCGCGCTCTTCGCCCTGCGCCGGGCACCGCTCGGGCGCGATAATCCCTCCTTCCGATCGAGCGAAGGAGAGATGCGATGGCCCTGAGCTTCGGCGTCACCGTCCTGCCCGACCCGCCCCACCGCCGCTTCGTGGAGCTGCTCGCGCTGGCGGAGTCAAACGGCTTCGAGTACGGCTGGACGTACGACTCGCACGTCCTCTGGCAGGAGTCCTTCCCCCTGCTCACGCTCGCCGCGCAGGCCACGTCGACGATGAAGCTCGGCCACTGCGTGACCAACCCGGGCACGCGAGAGCCAACCGTGCTCGCGAGCGGCTACGCGACGCTGCACGACATCTCGGACGGGCGCATGGTGATGGGGATCGGCCGCGGCGACTCGGCGCGCCGCTACATCGGCCAGCAGCCGGTCAAGGTGGCCGAGTTCGAGCGCCGGATCCGGATGATCAAGGACTTCATGAACGGCCGCCCAGTCGAGTGGAACGGCAAGGAGCTCCAGCTCAAGTGGGTGCGCCCGGAGCTGCCGGAGATCCCGATGTGGGTGGCCGGCTACGGGCCCAAGGCCCTCGGCGTCGCCGGACGGGTCGGCGACGGCGTCATCATCCAGCTCGCCGACCCCGACATCATCCGCTGGATCATGGACACCGCCCGCCGGGCGGCGGAGGAGGCAGGCCGGGATCCGTCGGCGCTGCAGTGCATCGTCTGCGCGCCGAGCCACATCTCGGAGGACCTCGCCGACGCACGCGATCAGGTGCGCTGGTTCCCGGCGATGGTCTCGAACCACGTCATGGACCTGATCGAGCGCTACGGCGCCGACGGCTCCGTCGTGCCCAAGGCCCTGACGGACTACGTGCAGGCGCGGAAGTTCTACGACTACGACGAGCACTCCCGCGTCGGCGCGCGCCACGGGGAGTTCGTCACCGACGAGATCTGCGACCGCTTCTGCGTCCTCGGCACCCCCGAGCAGGCGACGGCGAAGCTGCAGGAGCTGGAGGCGCTCGGGGTCGACCAGTTCAACATCTACCTGATGACCCACGGCCAGGAGGAGGTGCTCGCCGCCTACGGGCGCGAGATCATCCCGCACTTCACGGGCGCCGCGGCCTGAGGCGGGCGTACCGGCCGGCCCAGGCCGTCGCGGCGTCGCGCGCTTCCTCGCCCGCGGCCTGAGCTCAGGACGAGCCGCGGATGGCTAGAGGATCGTCTTGCCGAGCGCGCTCGCGACCAGCTCGACCGCGGTCAGGGCGGTCGTGTTCGCCCGGTCGAGGATCGGGTTGACCTCGACCACCTCGAGCGACCCGGCGAGACCCGACTCCGCGACCAGCTCGAGCGCGAGGTGGGCCTCGCGGTAGGTGAGCCCGCCGCGCACCGGCGTCCCCACGCCGGGCGCCACCTCGGGATCGAGGACGTCCAGGTCGAGAGACACGTGGACGAACCGTGCACCCGCCAGGCGCGCGAGCGCTTCGCGGAGGGCCCGCTCGATCCCGATCCGATCGATCTCGCTCATCGTGAACACGCGCACCCCCGTCTCCCGCAGCAACCGCCGCTCACCCTCGTCCAGCTGCCGCGTCCCGACCAGGACGACCCGCTCGGGGTCGACCGCGGGCAGCGGCCACGCGGGGCTCTCGAAGCCCTTCCCGGCCAGGCCGAGCACGGCCGCGAGCGGCATCCCGTGCACGTTCCCACTCGGGCTCGTCTCGGGCGTGTTGATGTCGGCGTGTGCGTCCAGCCAGAGCACGCCCCCCGGCCCGTGCGCGGCAGCCAGCCCGCCCAGCGTGCCGAGCGCGACCGAGTGGTCGCCGCCGAGGACGAGGGGAAGCGCGCCCTCCCTCGTCACCTCGAGCACCGTCGCGGCGATCCGCTCGCAGGTGGCGATGATCTCAGGCAGGAAGCGCGCCCGCTCGTCCCCCAGCGCCGTCGCCTCCGGGACCGCGGTCTCCACGTTTCCGTGGTCGCGAACCTGGAAGCCGAGCCCGGCCAGGCGCTCCTCGAGACCCGCGTAGCGGAGCGCGGAGGGCCCCATGTCGACGCCGCGGCGGCTCTGCCCGAGGTCGAGCGCCGCCCCGATGACCGCCACCTCGCGTCCGCCGCTTCGCGCCACGGCCGGGAACCCTATGCGATGCCCGGCTACACTGAGGCGCCGCGGCGAGGTAGCTCAGCTGGTAGAGCACACGGCTGAAAACCGTGGTGTCGCCGGTTCAAGTCCGGCCCTCGCCACTCACCGGCTCTCCTGCCACAGGCGCTGCTCGCCCGCACACGGTGCTGGTACGGTCGCCGGCATGGAGCTCGCCTTCCTCCCCGCGCTCGAGCAGGCGCGGCTCGTGCGCGAGCGCGAGGTCTCCTCGCTCGAGCTCCTCGGCGAGTGCCTGCGGCGAATCGAGCGGCTCGACCCCGAGCTGAACGCCTTCGTGACCGTGTGCGCCGAGGAGGCGCTCACCGCAGCGCGCGCCGCCGACGCCGCTCCCGCCGAGGCGCCGTTCCACGGCGTCCCGATCGCGATCAAGGACCTCACTCCCACGGCCGGCATCCGCACGACCTACTCGTGCCGCGCGTACGCCGACTACGTGCCCGACTTCGATACGGCCGTCGTCCGGAGGATCCGGGAGGCGGGCTTCGTGATCGTCGGCAAGACGAACACCCCCGAGTTCGGCACGACCGCGTTCACCGAGTCGGAGCTGAACGGCGCCACTCGGAACCCGTGGAATCCCACCCTGACGCCGGGCGGATCGAGCGGAGGCGCCGCCGCGGCCGTGGCCGCGGGGCTCGTCCCGCTCGCCCACGGGACGGACGGCGGCGGCTCGATCCGCATCCCCGCCTCCTGCTGCGGTCTCGTCGGGCTCAAGCCCTCGCGGGGCCGGGTCTCCGCCTCCCCGTTCTCGTCGCTCGAGGGCCTCTCCACGGCGGGGCCGCTCACGCGCTCGGTCGCGGACGCGGCTGCCCTGCTCGACGTCCTCGCCGGCTACGAGCCCGGCGATCCCTGGTGGGCGCCCGCGCCCGAGCGCCCCTTCGCCGAGGAGGTGGGCGCGAGCCCCGGGCCGCTCCGCGTCGCGCTCACCAGCCGGCCGCCGCTCGAGGTCGAGGTGCATCCGGAGTGCGCCGCCGCAGCCCGCGCTGCGGCGGCGCTCGTCGCCGAGCTCGGCCACGAGGTCGGCGAGGCGACGCCGCCCTGGAGCGAGCCGGACCTGCTGCGCGACTTCCTGGTCGTCTGGCAGGTCGGGCCGACGCTCCACCCCGTCGATCCGCAGCTTCTGACTCCGCTCAACCGCGAGCTGGCCGCGGCCGCCCGGGCGACCTCGTCGGCGGACTACGCGAACGCCGTCGCCAGGCTCCAGGCGGCGGCCCGGCGCATCGTCTCCTTCTGGCAGGAGGTCGACGTCGTCCTCACCCCCACGCTCGCGCTTCCGCCCGTGCCCATCGGCTGGCAGGAGGAGGGCGCGGCCGACGCCCACGAGCAGATCCGCCGCAACACCCAGTTCACGCCCTTCACCTCGGTCGCGAACCTGACCGGGCTGCCGGCCGTCTCCCTGCCGCTCGCCCGGAGCGCCGACGGGCTTCCGCTCGGCGTGCAGGCCATCGGCCCGCCGAGCGGCGAGGCGGTGCTGCTCCGGCTCGCCGCCCAGCTCGAGCAGGCCCGTCCCTGGGCCGACCTCCGCCCGCCCCTCTCCTGAGCCGCTACCGCACCGGGACGATGCGCAGGCGCTGGCCCGGGGAGGCGTGCAGGAGACGTGCCGCATTGCCGCGCGAGACGGCGATCGACATGTTCCGGTAGCTGTCTTCGTAGAGGATGACGTCACCCGGGCGTGCGTCGGCGAACGTCCGCGCCACGACCGCGTAGTAGCGCTCCCCGGCCAGCTCGACCTCGACCCGGCTTCCGGGGACGAGCCCCAGCCCCTCGAGATCGTCGCGGGTCAGGTTGAGCACGACGTTGCCGAAACTGTCAACGTAGAGCAGGGAGGCAAGAGCGACCCCGTCGCGGATCTCCGGCCGGGGCAGGTCCAGTGTCACGAGCGACTCGGGGTCGAGCGGCGGACCCAGCTCCTCCAGCGGGACGCCGCGGGCGAGGTGGGCGGCCGCAGGGCTGAACAGGTCCCGCCCGTGGAACGTCCGCGAGATCGTGGGCAGCGCGTAGGCCGGGTTGGCGAGCTCGTGCGCGGCCACGATCCCGGCCCGGCTCGCCGCCGGCAGGAGCAGGCCGTTGTCGGGACCGACGAAGAGCCGTCCTTCGCCGTCCCGGAGCGCGAGCGGTCGCCGCGGACCGCCGACTCCGGGATCGACCACCGCGAGGTGGACGCCGATGGGCATGTACTCGAGCGTGTTCGCGAGGACGAGCGCGCCTTGGAGCACGGCCTGGGGCGGGATGCCGTGAGTCACGTCGATGATCTGCGCCTCCGGCGCGATCCGCTTGATCACCCCGTGGCAGGTGCCCACGAAGTCGTCCGTCAACCCGAAGTCGCTCAGGAAGGCGATGAACACGCGCGGAGCGTACCGCCGCGCGGGCGGGCTCTACGAGCGGGGTCGGACCCGCGCCGGGGCGCAGGCTCGCGCCTGACCGCGCCGCGTCTCTCCGCAGCGGCGGAGCCCGCGCGGGCGGATGCGCAGGAACGCGGTCGGGAGCTGCAGGGGAAGCGGCCTCCCCGCGAGGAACGGCCTCGTCACGACACCCGTCCCGAGTCCCTCGCCGCCACGCCCACCTGAGCAGCATAGTCGGACGTCCGGCGGGTCACGAGCGAAGAGTCGCCGCGTCCGGCTGCCCGGCCGCCTGCTGCTGGGTGGCAGCCTGGCGCCCGGCGACGAGCTCGAGCGCTCGGGCGAGGTCGCGCTGGAGCCGCACGAGCTTGGCCGCGATGATCGCCACGTAGGCGAGCACGACCACGAAGGCGGCGCCGTAGGCGACGGCGACGTACTGACCCTGGCTCACCGCAGCGCCTCGGCCAGCTCGCGGAGCTGCGTGCTCAGCCGCTTGCCCACCAGCTCGACCCGGTAGAGGACGTACGCGAGCAGGGTGACCGCGAGCCACATCGCGCAGAAGGCTGCGAACATCGTCCCGCTCATCTGCGGCCCCTCCCGGGTGAAGACGGTCGGGTGGATGAAGTCTTCGGCGAGCCGGATGGCGAGGAAGCTGACCGGGATGAGCACGACCCCGAAGAGCGCGTAGACCGCGGACGACCGGGCTCGGCGAGCGCCCTCCTCGAGCGAGAAGCGGAGCATGAAGTAGGCGCAGTAGAAGAGGAAGAGGACGAGGAAGAGGACGAGCTGGTTCGAGCTCCAGGTCCACCAGACCCCCCACGAGGCCTTCGCCCAGATCGAGCCGGTGATCAGCGTCAGCGAGCCGAAGATCGTCCCCTGGTGGACGGCCACGTAGCTCTCCAGGTCGTGCCGCTCCTCCCCTCGCCAGAGGTAGAGGAGCGCCTTCCAGGCGCCGAGCCCGAAGCAGAAGTAGGCGGTCAGGGCGATCGGCACGTGCAGGTAGAAGATCCGCTGCGAGATGCCCTGATCGGCGTCCTCGGGCGCGACGAGGAGGGCGAGGGCGAGCCCGAGCCCCATCAGCCCCGCGGCGAGCGCGGCGAGGCCGGGGAGGGCGCGGTCGGAGGTGAGCTGGCTCAGCGGGTCACTCGGTGACGACGTACTCGAAGGACGCCCACGAGAGTACCGCGAACACGCCGTCGTAGAGGACGAGAAAGAGCAGGTAGCGCTCCTCGGCAGGCGAGATCGCCGCTCCCACCCCGCCCACGACGAGCGGGATGGCGAGCGGGAGGAGGAGGAGGGGGAGGAGCAGCTCGCGGGCGCGTCCTGCAGCCGCCATCGCCGCGAGCAGGGAGCCGACGGCGCAGAGCCCGAGATCGGCGAGGACGGTCCCGGCGAGGGCGGCTCCGTCCAGGGGAGCGTAGAGGAGGACGAAGACGGGCAGGGCGACGGCCTGCGCGGCGAGGAGGAAGGCGAGCGTGGCGAGCGTCTTGCCGAGCCAGATCGCGCTGCGGTCGCAGGGGGCGAGCACGAGCGAGTCGAGGACGCCGTGCTCGTGCTCGGGCACCCACGCCCGGGTCAGCCCGAGCAGGACCGTGAACACGATCGCCACCCAGAGCAGCCCGTAGGCAGCCGCATCGTCTGCCCGCGCCGGCAGGGCGAAGTGGAAGACGACGAGCGTCGCGAGCACGAACAGGAGCATCGCGGGCAGGGTGTCGCGCGCGCGGAGCGCGACCCGCAGGTCCTTGCGCGCGAGCGCCGCGACGTCGGCGAGGTACGTCACCCGAGCGCGAGCCTCGCGGTCGCGAGCGTCTCCAGCCGCCGCGGCTCGTGGGTGGCGACGACGAGCGTGCGCGCTCCCGCGAGCGCCTCCAGCTCGCGGTCGAGCAGCCGAGCCCCCTCCTCGTCGAGGGCTGCGTACGGCTCGTCCAGGAGGAGGAGCTCCGGCTCGTGCAGCAGCGCCCGGCACAGCCCCAGACGCTGAGCCATCCCGCGCGAGTACGACGACACCCGCTCGCTACGGGCCTCCCAGAGCCCGAAGCGCTCGAGCAGCCTGCCGATCCGCTCGCGGCGCTCCGGGACGCGGTAGAGGCGCCCGAACAGGTCGAGGTTCTCGAGCGCCGTCAGCTCCCGGTAGACGAGGGGCTCGTGGGCGAGGAAGCCGAGGCGCGCGCGGTCGACCTCGACCGTGAGCGCCCCCCGCGTGGGCGCCGCCAGCCCGGCGAGGACGCGGAGCAGCGTCGTCTTCCCCGAGCCGTTGGGGCCCGTGACGAGCAGGAAGCCGGCCCGCGGCAGCTCGACGTCGAGGCCGTGCAGGACGCGCTTCTGCCCGTAGCGCTTCTCCAGCCCGCGCGCGCGGATCATCCGGCGAAGGTGTCGAGCGCGACGAAGGCGAAGAAGACGACGCTGACGACACCGTTCACGGTGAAGAACGCCGCATCGAGGCGGCGGAGGTGGCCCGGCCGCACGAGCGAGTGCTCGTAGGCGAGCAGCGCGGCCACCGCGGCGACCCCGAGCCAGTAGGGGAGGCCAGCCGCCAGGCCCACCCCGGCGAGCCCGAGCAGCACGACGGTGGCCACATGGAACGCCCGCGCGCCGGCGAAGGCGCCCGGTTCACCGAAGCGCACCGTCCACGAGTGCAGCCCCTCGCGGCGGTCGTGCTCGAGGTCGTACAGGGAGTAGAAGAGGTCGAACCCCGCCACCCAGAGCGCGACGGCCGTCCCCAGCGCCCACGCCTCCCACGGCGCGACGCCGGCAACCGCCAGCCAGGCGGCCACCGGGGCGAGGCCGAGGCAGGCGCCGAGCCACAGGTGGCACAGGAACGTGACCCGCTTCAGGTACGGGTAGACGAAGAACATGGCCACGGGGATCGGCCAGAGCCAGCGCACGACCGGATCGAGCTGGAAGACGGCGATCAGGAAGAGCGCGAGCGCCGCCCCCGCGAGCGCCCAGGCCTGGCCCCGCGTGACCGCACCGGTGGGCAGCTCGCGCGAGGCCGTGCGCGGGTTGCGCGCGTCCAGCTCCGCGTCCACCAGCCGGTTGAGCGTCATGGCCAGGGTGCGCGCGCCGACCATCGCGAGCGTCACCCACACGAACCGTGCCGTCCCCGGCCAGCCGTCCACGGACAGGAACGCGCCCACGTAGGCGAACGGAAGCGCGAACACGGTGTGCTCGATCCGCACGAGCGAGGCGAGCCGCCGGGGGAGGGGAGCGCTCGTGGTGCTCACGTCTGCGAGTGCGCCGTCTCGACGTCGCCTGCCGCCAGCTCGAGCGCGTGCCGGAGGGCGGGGCGGAGGACGGCGAAGCCGTCCCGGCACCCACCCGGCGAGCCCGGCAGGTTGACGACCAGCGTCGCCCCGTGCAGACCGGCGACCCCCCGCGAGAGCAGCGCGTGCGGGGTGCGCGCGCGGGCGTCGGCCCGGATCGCTTCCGCTACCCCGGGAGCCTCCCGGTCGAGCACCGACCGGGTCGCCTCGGGGGTCACGTCGCGCGGAGCGAAGCCGGTGCCTCCGGTGGTCAGGACGAGCCGCGCGCTTCGGGCGAGCTCGGCGATCGCGGCCGCGATCGCGTCGGCCTCGTCCGGAACCACCCGGCGGGCGACCTCGAAGCCCTCCTCCCGGAGGAGCTCCTCGAGCACGTGTCCGCTTCGATCCTCGCGCACACCCGCGTGCACGCCGTCGGAGACGGTCAGGACAGCCGCTCTCACACGGGCTCCTTCGTCTTCTCGAGGAGCCGGACGTCCGTCACCTCGAGCGCCGGGTCGACCGCCTTGGCCATGTCCCACACGGTCAGCGCCGCAACCGTGGCGGCGACGAGCGCCTCCATCTCCACCCCGGTCTGCGCGGTCGTCTCCGCCGCGGAGGTGATCTCGACCGACGCCTCGCCCACCTCCAGCCGCACCTCCACGTGCGTGAGGGGAAGCGGGTGGCAGAGGGGGATCAGCTCCGCCGTCCGCTTCGCAGCCATGATCCCGGCGAGCTGCGCGGTGGCGAGCGCGTCCCCCTTGGGCAGCTCCCGCAGCCGGAGCGCCGTCTCCGGCGCCATCCGCACCGTGGCGCGGGCGCGGGCGCGGCGGCGCGAGAGCGGCTTGCCACCCACGTCCACCATGCGCACGTTCCCGGACTCGTCGACGTGGGTCAGGTCGCTCATCGGCAGCGAGATCGTAGTCCCGGCGACCTCAGCGTCGGGACTCGCTCGGGAGCGCGCGCCCGTTTTCACGTGAAAACGGCGGGGACGCGGCCGGAAGGTCGAGCGTGAACACGGTCCGACCCGGGGCCGACTCGAGCCGGACGTCCCCGTCCAGCAGCCGCGCCAGCTCCCGCGCGATCGCCAGCCCGAGCCCGCTCCCCGACGCGCGCTCCCCCTCCACCCGGTAGAAGCGCTCGAAGATCGCCTCCCGGTGCGCCTCGGGAATGCCGGGACCGTCGTCCTCGACGGCGAGCTGTGCGCGCCCGTCACGTCGGCGCACGCGGAGCCGGACGTGCGTGCCGGGCGGCGTGTGCACGATCGCGTTCATGACCAGGGCGGTCCCGACCTGCACGACGCGCTTCTCGTCCGCCAGGCACCACGCCTCGCCCTCGATGTCGGTCTCGAGCTCCTGCCCTGCCGCCGCGGCCACGTGCTCCAGCTCGCCGGCGAGTACTCGGGCCACCTGCCCCAGCTCAAGCGGCTTCCGCTCGACCACGAGCTGACCGGCGTCCACGCGGGAGAGGTCGAGAAGGTCGGCGGAGAGCTTCGCCAGACGCTCGACCTGACCCTGCATGGTGGCGACGAACTCCCGGCGCGTCTCCTCGTCGAGCTCTTCGTCGGCGAGCAGCTCGAGGAAGCCGGCAAGCGAGAACAAGGGTGTGCGCAGCTCGTGCGAGGCATTGGCGACGAACGCCTTGCGAGCAGCGTCGAGGCGCGCCAGCTGGACCCGCATCTGGTCGAAGGTGCGCGCCAGCTGCCCGATCTCGTCGTCCCCGGCGTCCACGATCGGGTGCTCGAAGTCGCCCCCGGCGATCCGCTCGGCGGCAACCTCCAGCCGGCGCAGGCGATTGGCGAACATCCCGGCCGCGGTCAGGCCGAGGACGAGGGCGAGGGCGAGGGCGAAGGCCGTGGCCACGAGCAAGCGGCGCTCGACCAGGCGGACGGTCGCCAGCGAGTCAGCGAGGGGCGCCTGGAAGAGCAGGACGGCGTCCTCTCCGAGCGGGACGGCGGTGTCCGCGACGTCGCCGGCGTCGCTGACGGCGCGACCGCGCTCCACGCGCCCGCTCGCGAGCGCGCGCAGCGCGACGGGATCCTCGCTCACGTCGCGAGAGCTCCCGCGGCGTGAGTCCGCGACCACGGCGAGCGCGGGCGGCGTTCGCGAGAGGACGTCGAAAGCGACCACCCGCGCGTTCGCCGCGACCGCGAAGGCGTCGACCGCATCCGGCCAGAGGAAGCGGTTCGCGGGCAGGTCGCCGGAGAGCTGCCGCGCGTACTGCTCCAAGTGCTCGAGGCGCGCGTCCACGAGCCGGCGTTCGAGCGAGGGGACGACGATCAGGTACGCCGTCCCGAGCGCGATCCCGACGATGCCCACGAGCGCGACCGCGATGCGGACGCGGATGCCGCCGGGGATCCTCACTCGGGCCGGAACCGGTAGCCGGCGCCGCGCACGGTCAGGATCAGCTCGGGCTGAGCGGGATCGCGCTCGATCTTCTCCCGCAGATGCCGAACGTGGACGTCGATCGTCCGAGGCTCGCGGTAGTCGGCGCTCCCGCGCAGGCGCTCGAGCAGCTCGCGCCGGGAGAAGACGACGCCCGGATTGGCAGCCAGCAACGCGAGCAGCTCGAACTCGATGAACGTGAGCTGGACCGGCTGGCCGCGCACGAGCACCGTGCGGCGCGGGAGATCGATGACGAGCTCGCCCCGGTCGAGGACCTCGTCGCGCTCGCGCACGTGCGGCATCGCCGCCCGGCGCAGGAGCGCGCGCACCCGGCTGCGGAACTCCCGGATCGAGAACGGCTTGGTGATGTAGTCGTCGGCGCCCAGCTCGAGTCCGAGCACCTTGTCCAGCTCCTCGCCCCGCGCGGTCAGCATGATGATCGGCACGCTGCTCTTGCTGCGCAGCCGCTTGCACACGTCCAGCCCGTCCAGCTTCGGGAGCATCACGTCCAGCACCACGAGATCGACGTCCTCCTCCTCGAAGCGCCGGAGTGCCTCCTCCCCGTCGCGGGCCTGGACGACGCGGTAGCCGTCCCGCTCGAGCGGGTAGCTGAGGAGCGTCTGGATCGCGTCCTCGTCGTCGACGAGGAGGATGGTCGAGGAGTCCGGCATCGGCGTGAAGGAACGAGCCCCGGCGGCCGCCGGCCTACTATAGCCCCGCGATGGAAGCGGCCCGGCCTTCCAGGCGGCGGCGGCCGCGCCGCAGGACCGTCGACCGCCCGGTCAACGTGCGCCTGGTCCGCGCCGCGAGCGTGCTCGTCGTCCTCCCCCTGCTCGCCTTCCTCTTCTCGATCGCGCCGGCCGGAGCCCTGCCGCGGCCGGCCCTCGAGCCTGCCTTCGACGGGCGCTCCGCGGCCGAGCTCGCGGCGGCGCTCGCCACCGAGTACCCCTCTCGCGTGCCGGGCTCCTCCGAGGCGGAAGGGGCTTCCCGCTGGTATCGGGAGACGATGGCCTCGCTCGGCCTGAGCACGGAGCAAGACACCTGGCGCGAGCGCCTGCCCGGCCTAGGCACCGTGGAGCTGCGCAACCTCGTCACGGTCGTGCCCGGCCGCTCGCCTCAGGCGATCGTCCTTGTTGCCCATCGCGACAACGCAGGGGCGGAGCAGGAGGGCGACAACGCGTGGGGGACGGCCGCCCTGATGGAGCTGGCGCGCGGGTTCGCACCCGGCGGTGCCGCGCCTGCGCCGAAGCCCCAGCGGACCCTCGTCTTCGTCTCCACCGACGGCGGCGCCTTCGGCGGCGCCGGTGCCGCCCGCTTCGCGACCGTCTCCCCCCACGCCGAGCGGGCGCTCGCCGCGATCGTTCTCGACGACCTCGGCGGAGGCGGGCGGCCCTTCCTCGCAGTCGCAGGCCGCGGCACCGTCTCTCCCTCACGCGCGCTCGTCGCCAGCGCCTCCGCGCGCATCACCGAGCAGGGCGGGGTCGCCCCGGCTCTCCCGTCCCCGCTCGCGCAGCTCGTCGATCTCGCGCTTCCCTACGCCGCCGGCGAGCAGGGTCCGCTGCTCGCCCGCGGCATCGCGGCCGTCACGATCGGACGGGAGCAGAGCGGCGCCGGCCCGGGGCAAGCGCAGAGCGTGGCTGCCGCCGCCCCGCGCCTGCAGCGGCTGGGCCGCGCGGCGGAGGCGCTCGTCTCCTCCCTCGATGCGAGCGCGCGGGCCGGCTTCGGAACGCCGGACAGCCTCTTCCTGGGCAGCCGGGTAGCGAGCGGCTGGGCGGCGCGCCTCCTGCTCGTCGTCGCCGTCTGCCCCTTCGCCCTGGGTGCGCTCGACCTGCTCGCCCGGGCACGCCGGCGGAGGCTCCCGCTCGCCGCTGCGTTCCGTGCCCTGCGGTCGCGGGCGCTCGTCTGGCTCTCGGCGGTGCCGCTCCTCTGGCTGGCCGTCCCCGCCGGCGTCCTCCCGGCAGGGGCGTCCCTGCCGCTGCCTCCCTACTCGCCCCCCGTGGCCGACCGGCCGACCGGCGGCCTCGCCGTGCTCGGGCTCGCCTTCGTCCTCGTCTGGCTGCTCGCCCGCAGGCGCCTCGCGCCTGCGGGGAGGCCCGCTACCGCCGAGGAGCGGCTGGCGGGGTACACGGCCGCGCTCGTCTGGCTGGCCGTGCTCGCGGTCATCCTCGCCGTGACGAAGCCGTACGCGCTCGTCTTCGCGCTCCCCGCGCTCTATGCCTGGCTCTGGCTGCCAGGGCGCAGCCGCCTGCCCGCGTGCGCGGCGCTCTACCTGCTCGGCGTCTTGGCGCCCCTGACCGGCCTCCTCGCCTTCGGCGACGAGCTCGACCTGGGCCCCGGCGACACGCTGCTCTACCTGCTCGGGCTCGTCTCGGTCGGCTACCTCCCGCTCTCCACCCTCCTGCTCATGCTTGCCTGGGCGGCCGGGGGAGCGCAGCTCGGTGCGCTCGCCTTCGGCCGCTACGCGCCCTACGCCGGCGGGCGCGAGCCGCCTCCCGCGGGGCTGCTCCGGCGATCGGCGCTCTGGACCGCCCGCCGCGCGCGGGCCCGCTACGCGAGCGGGAGGTAGCGAACCGGAGCGCCGGCGGGAATCTCCCCTTCCCCCCGCGGAACGAGGGCAAGGGCGTCGGCGGCGGCTGCCCGGACGATCATGTGCGACTCCTGACCCGCCACGGGCTCGAGCACGACCCCGTTCTCGCCGCGGCGGCGGCGAGCCCGGACCAGCTCGTCCCGCGACGCATTCCGCTGGAGGGAAGCGCCGAGCCTCCCCAGCTCGAACACCGGACCCGGCTCGGCCGCACCCTGGCGGGCGAGCAGCGCCGGATGCACGAAGAGCAGCGCCCCGACGAGCGCCGAGACCGGGTTCCCGGGCAGCCCGAAGACGAGCGTTGCGCCGCGCACGCCGAAGGAGACGGGCTTGCCCGGCTTCATCGCCACCCCCCAGAAGATCTCCTCCACCCCCAGCTCCCGCTCGCTCGCCCGCACGAGGTCGAGCGTCCCCATCGAGACGCCCCCGGTCGTGACGAGCACGTCGGCGGTGAGCCCGTGCGCGAGCGCCCGGCGGTGAGCCTCCGGCTCGTCCGCAGCGACGGGCAAGAGCTCGACCTCCGCGCCTGCGCCCGCGAAGACGGCGGCGAGGAGGACACGGTTCGACTCGTAGATCTGACCCGGGCCCAGCGGCTCGCCCGGGGGGCGCAGCTCGCTCCCGGTCGCCAGGACGGCCGCGCGCGGGCGCCTGGCGCAGCGCACCCGGGCGATGCCGGCCGCCGCGAGGGCGCCGAGCTGAGCGGCGCCGAGCCGCGTCCCGCGCTCCAGCACCACCTCTCCGGCGCGCACGTCGCCGCCCCGCGGACGGACGTGCGCCCCCGGGCGCGGCCGCTCCGCGAGCTCCACGCGTCCGTCCAGCTCGCGCGCGTGCTCGACCGGCACGATCGCGTCCGCACCCTCCGGCACGACTCCACCGGTAGCGATCGCCGCCGCCGCACGGGGGGGGAGCGGGCCGGGCGCAGGCGTTCCGGCGGGGATCCGGAACGCGACGGGCAGCGTCGCCGGCGTCTCCGCCGCCCGGACCGCGAAACCGTCCATGGCGGAGCTCGGGAAGGGCGGGAGGTCGACGCGGGCGGTGGCGGCCTCGGCGAGCACGCGCCCGAGCGCCCGTTCCACCGAGACGGTCTCGGCGGGGAGAGGCTGGGCGTGCTCGAGCACCGCCGCCAGCGCCTCGTCGATGGCGAGGAGCTCGCGCATCGCCGGCTACGGCCGCCCGCCGGCCGGTGTGGGGCGCGGCGACGCGGTCTCGGTCGTCTCGGTCGTCTCGGTCGTCGCCGCCCGCGGGTCGTAGGTAAGGGCGTACCGTCCCCGCGTGAACGGCCTCCACTCGGGCCAGCGGGACGGCTCCGGGAAGGGCGCCGGCTCCGTCCCCTCGAGCGCGCCCTCCATGAACCGGCGCCAGATCTCGGCCGGGAAGCTGCCGCCGGTGACGGCGATCCCGTGCACGTTCTCCATCGGGATCTCTCCCCGCGTGTACCCGACCCAGACCGTCGTCGCGAGGTCGGGCGTGTAGCCGGCGAACCAGGCATCGGCGTGCTCTTCGTTCGTCCCCGTCTTCCCCGCCGCCGGGCGCCCGAACGCGGCACGAGTGCCGGTGCCCCGCTGGATGTTCTGCTCCAGGATCTGCGTCACCACGGCCGCCGTCCCCTCCGAGATCGCTCGCCGCCGCTTCGGGCGGCCCCAGCCGGCCTCCGTGTCCTCGCGCCCATCGGGGAGCACGACGCGCCGGATCGCCATCGGCTCCGCGTGCATCCCCCCTGCAGCCAGGGTCGCGTAGGCCGAGGCGAGGTCGAGCGGAGAGACCGCGATCGAGCCGAGCCCGATCGAGGGGACGTACGCACCGCCGACGTCGAGCGGGGAGCGCACCCCCATCCGCCGAGCGACGTCGGCGACCCGCTCGGGGGTGACGTCGAGGGTGAGCTGGGCGTAGACGGCGTTGTCCGAGCGCAGCGTGGCGCTGCGGATCGAGCTCCAGCCGTAGTAGTCGCCGGCGTAGGTGTGCACGCACCACCAGGTGCCGTCGTCGCAGCTCCCGGCCGGGTGGAGCTTGTACGTGAAGGGGGCCGACACGTAGTACGTCGTATCCGGGTTGATACCGAGCTCGATCGCCGCCGCGAGGACGAAGGTCTTGAAGGTCGATCCCGGCTGGCGGCGGGCCTGCGAGAGGAGGTTGAACTCGTTCCTCGGCCGGTTGGGCACGACGGCCGCCATCGCGCGGATCGCGCCCGTGCGGGGGCTGATCGAGATCAGCGCCGCGGCCGGATCGGTCGGCAGGTCGAGCGTCTCGCGGATCGCCTGCTCGGCGAGACGCTGGTAGCGAGGGACGATGGTCGTGTACACGCGCAGGCCGCCGGAGCGGACGGTCTCGGCTCCGTATGTCCGGATGAGGAGGTCGCGAACGTATCCGAAGAAGTAGGGCTCGCGGATCTCGTTGAACAGGCGCCCCGGGCGCAGCCCGAGACCGGAGGCGCTCGCCCGCGCGTACTGTCGCCGGGTGATCGCGCCGGTCTCCAGCATCGCCTGCAGCACCTCGGCGCGGCGCGCGAGCGCGAGCGCCGGCGAGGTGAACGGGTCGTAGCGTGAGGGCGCCTTGATCAGCCCCGCCAGGAGCGCCGCCTCCGGGATCGTCAGCTCGCTCGCAGGCTTGGAGAAGTACGTCTGCGCGGCCGCCTCGACCCCGTAGGCCTGGTTGCCGAAGAAGACCTGGTTCAGGTACGTGGTCAGGATCCGGTGCTTCGTCCACTCGCGGTCGAGCTTCGCCGCCAGGCAGGCCTCCTTCAGCTTCCGCTGCACCGTCCGCTCGCGCGAGATGTACAGGTTGCGGACGAGCTGCTGGGTGATGGTCGAGCCGCCTTCGACGATGCGGCCCGCTCGGAGGTCGGCGAGAGCTGCGCGCGCGATCCCCTCCAGGTCGAGCCCGCCGTGCGAGAAGAAGCGCCGGTCCTCGATCGCGATCGTGGCCTTCCTGACCCACAGCGACATCTCGGCGGCAGAGACGACCCGCCGGTTGCGCTCTGCCGGGATCACGCCCAAGAGGCTGCCGTCGGCCGCGTACACGAAGGAGCTCTGCCCGATCGCGACCGGCCGGAGCGAGTCGAGATCGCAGGAGGCGCCGTAGGCGAAGATGGTCGCTCCGCCGCCGAGCGCGCCCAGCCCGCCCAGCGCGAGCGCGCCGAGGGCCGCGGCCAGCGCCGCCCGG